>ENA-ORPK01002587-ORPK01002587.1-human-gut-metagenome-genome-assembly--contig:-NODE-2587-length-12219-cov-5.506577_pt1 | contig 12219 bp, 8 predicted proteins | sample MGYA00242139_ERZ509068 | MGnify/ENA primary metagenome ERZ509068 (study PRJEB26280, sample SAMEA2338687) | human gut metagenome | biome: human gut; feature: human-associated habitat; material: faeces... | reverse complement strand
ACGACAACCGTGCGACACGTTCGTAAGTGAAAAGCTTACGCACAAAGTCGAAGGGCATGTAGCCCAAAACTTTGGAGAACTGATATTCCGATGGGTGAAATGAAAGGGTAACGCCTTGAAGCGCCCGCCTAATACTCCGAATGGCAGGAAGTCCATGCAACGGATTTCCCCCAATGTTATAGAGCTCGGTGAAGTCGGCAGAGAGCAGCCGTAAATCCGGTTTTCAGACCGAACACGAAATCTGTCCAGCGGTGGATGGTGCTGCCTATATGCCGGGGTTCGGATGCCCATGGTTAGAATGTATGAAAATACTGACAAATTTCCGAATGTACAAGTCTAAACGTTGATACTGTCGAAAGGCAGTACACCTTACACGGTGGTGTCTGTGGATGAGTAAAATTGGTTGTTATGAAAGTCCATGTATCGTTACAGGCGGTACGGTCATCAATGACCAGATACAGGCTTAGAGGAAAGACCTAAAGGTGTCCCATGATAGGAATATCGGAACGTGGAAAGCTGGGAACACGGAGGCGGTTGCAAGCCAGTGATGTGGTGGATGGGAATACCTTCGTGAGAGGGCAATAACCATTCTTTGTTTCAGTGAAAGTAGTGGCGTAGTACCTGTGAAACCGTGAAAAAGTAAGCGGTGGAGGGAAGGCCACAAGTCGAATTCAGTGAAAGTAACATCAAGATACAACAAACACAGCTTCGAGTAAGACTAAGAAAATCCAACCCGAAAGGAGAGGATGCCTGTGTTGACTTCGGAGCGGCGAGAAAAGAAGCAAGGAAAAATCCGAAACTCGGAATACTACGGCATGGAATCCATCTTTGATACGTTGTATGCGGAAAGCAGGAATGGCAAAACATTCAATCACCTCATGGCAATCATTGAGAGTGAAGAAAACATTAAACTGGCATACCGAACTATCAAAAGGAACCATGGAAGTAAAACGCCGGGTGTAGATAAGAAGACAATACGAAATCTCGCAAAATTAAACGAGGATGAGTATGTCCGCCTTGTAAAGAAGAAATTCAGTAATTACCATCCTCGCCCAGTAAGGCGTGAGGAAATACCAAAGGATAATGGGAAAACCAGACCACTGGGGATTCCGGCAATCTCAGACCGTATCGTGCAGCAATGTATATTGCAAGTCATGGAGCCAATCTGCGAAGCGAAGTTCAGTGAAAATTCTAACGGATTTCGCCCAAATCGCTCCGCCGAAACTGCCATTGCACAGTGTTGCAGGTTGATTCAGGTACAACACCTGTACCATGTAGTAGACCTTGACATTAAAGGCTTCTTCGACAATATCAATCACACAAAGCTGATACGGCAAATATGGTCACTTGGTATTCGGGATAAGAAACTGCTGTGCATTATAAAACAGATGCTAAAAGCCCCTGTTATCCTGCCAAATGGTGAAAAGATTTACCCAACCAAGGGTACGCCGCAGGGCGGAATTCTTTCTCCACTGCTGGCTAATATCGTGTTGAACGAACTGGACTGGTGGATTGCATCCCAGTGGGAGAATATGCCGACCAGAACGGAATTCACGATACGGCAGAATCGTGCAGGTGCAGAAATAAAAAGCCATGTCTACCGGGCATTGCGGCGCAGTAATCTGAAAGAAATGCACTCGGTTCGGTATGCGGACGATTTCAAGATTTTTTGCTCATCCCATACGGATGCAGTAAAGGCATATCATGCAACAGCCAAATGGTTAAAAGACCGATTGGGACTGGATATCAGCCCGGAAAAGTCGAGAATTGTCAATCTGAAACGGCAGTATTCAGAATTCCTTGGTTTTAAACTGAAAGTGCAAAAGCGCAGCAACAAGTACGTTGTAAAATCGCACATGTGCGATAAAGCGTACAAGAAAGTTCAAAAGAAGCTCACAGAAGAAGTGAAAAAGCTGGAACACTCGGCAGATGATAAGGCTCAGTTCATGCAGCTGATGACCTACAATGCTGTGGTGGCAGGAATACACCAGTATTACTGCATTGCAACGGCTGCTTCTGAGGACTTTGGAAAGCTGGCTTATGGGGTCAAAAAGCAGATGCACAATCGTCTGCGGAATGACCTGACACGCAAAGGCGAACTGAAAAAAGGCTATATCAAAGAAAAGTATGGAAAAAGCAGTCAACTGCGATTTCTGCATGGACGGCCAGTAGTTCCTATTGGATATGTTCAGAGCAGAAATGCCCAGCACAAAAGGAAGTCGGTCAACAAGTATACGCCAGAAGGTCGGGAACTGATTCACAAGAATCTGAACATCGACACTAAGACGATGCTTTGGCTGATGCGAAATCCTGTGCAGGGCAGGTCGATAGAATACGCAGATAATCGAATTTCTCTGTATGCAGCGCAGCATGGAAAATGTGCAGTGACGGGTTCAATCATGGAAGCCCATGATATCCACTGCCACCACAAGAGGCCTGCTGCGAAGGGCGGCACAGATGAATACGAAAACCTCGTTCTTATATCGGCTCCCGTCCACAAACTTATCCATGCTTCTGACATGGCTACCATAAAGTTTTACCTGAACCTTCTCAATCTCGATAGTACGCAAATTTTAAAGCTGAATAAGTTTCGTGAGATGGCAGAAATGCCTTTGATTGATTAAAAATCTTTTCTTGTTCAAGCTACGAAGTGTGTAAGTTGTATTGCAAGCCCTGTGCAACTGAATTCGATGGAACGCCGTGTGCGGTGAAAGCTGCACGCACGGTGTGGAGCCGGGGAAAAGCTGGAGATCATATCAAATGCTTACCTATGGCTATCTGGTGCTAAATCTCAGGGCATGAAGCAGCTGATGGCCGGGGGCGGGGTGGCCTTGATTGGCATTACCCTCGTGCCGCTGCTGTCCGGTCTGTTCGGCTAATCGGCAGCTCGTTTGCTTCCCATAAATCCACGGAGGGTGCCGCTTTCGGGCGGCATCCTCCCGAAAGGAGGGCAACCCTATGGATTTCTTATGGGATAAGATCACGGAATGGCTGAAAGAAATGCTCATCGGCGGTATCGTGAGCAATCTGTCCGGGATGTTCGATGCGACCAATCAAAAGGTTGCCGAGATCTCCGGTCAGGTGGGCTTATCGCCGCAGGCATGGAACGGCAGCATTTTCAGCATGATACAAAACCTGTCGGAAACCGTGATCGTCCCCATCGCAGGCGCAATTCTCGCCTTTGTGATGACGCTGGAGCTGATCCAGCTCATTACCGACAAAAATAACCTCAACGACATGGACACATGGATATTCTTCAAGTGGGCGTTCAAGTCCGCTGCCGCTGTCCTGATTGTGACAAACACATGGACGATTGTGATGGGCGTGTTCGATGCCGCCCAAAGCGTCGTTGCCAGCGCCTCCGGGCTGATTATCGGCGACACCAGCATCAACATTTCAAGCGTCATGGTGGGTATCGAGGATCGGCTGATGGAAATGGAGCTGGGGCCGCTGTTCGGCCTGTGGTTCCAGTCGCTGTTCGTTGGCATTACCATGTGGGCGCTGACCATCTGCATTTTCATTATCACATTCGGAAGAATGATTGAAATATATCTCGTCACCTCTGTTGCCCCCATTCCGATGGCGACCATGATGGGCAAGGAATGGGGCGGCATGGGACAGAACTACATCCGTTCCCTGCTGGCGCTGGGCTTCCAAGCATTTCTCATCATCGTCTGCGTTGCCATCTACGCCGTTCTGGTGCAGAACATCGCGCTTGTGGATGACATCATCTACGCCATCTGGACTTGCATGGGCTACACGGTGCTGCTGTGCTTCTGCCTGTTCAAAACCAGCAGCCTTGCCAAGTCCGTGTTCAATGCACATTAACGGGGGTGATACCATGCTGACACTCACGCCCGTCGCGCTTGCAACAGCGAACGCATTTGTCAATGCGCATCACCGGCACCATAAGGCAACTGCTGGGCATAAGTTTTCCATCGGCTGTGCCAAGGATGGAGAGCTTGTCGGTGTTGCAATCGTAGGCCGTCCTGTGAGCCGGTATCTGGATGATGGCTGGACATTGGAGGTCAATCGCCTTTGCACCACTGGTGAGAAGAACGCTTGCAGCATCCTTTATGCCGCATCCGCGCGGGCGGCAAAGGCAATGGGATACCGCAAGATCATCACCTATACGCTGGATAGCGAGAGCGGCAGCAGTCTCCGCGCCGCTGGCTGGAGCTGCGCAGGTTTGGCAGGCGGCAAATGCTGGACAGGCAGCCGTAAGCCCGCCTCCGCTTTGTACCCGGCGCAGATGAAACTTCGATATGAAAAGCTCTTATAAAGGGGGATTTCTATGGCCTATGTCAACGTCCCAAAGGACTTAACCAAAGTAAAAACCAAGGTGCTGTTCAACCTCACGAAACGACAGCTCATTTGCTTCGGAAGCGGCGCGCTCATCGGCGTACCGCTTTTCTTCTTGCTCAAGGGCAGCATCGGCACCAGCCCCGCCGCCATGGTGATGATGGTGGTGATGATCCCGGCCATGCTGTTCGCCATGTATGAAAAGAACGGTCAGCCGCTGGAGGTCGTCATCCGCAACATCTACCGCGTGTGCTTCCAGAGGCCGAAGCAGCGTCCGTATAAGACCAACAATTTTTATGCCGTTCTGGAGCGGCAAAACCAGTTAGACCGGGAGGTGTATCAAATTGTCCGAAAAGAAAAAGCTGACCCGCGCCGAACGAAAACAGATCGAAGCCGCCATCGCAAGAGCGAACCGAACGGATAAGAAAGAAAAATCGGCGCAGGACAGCATCCCGTATCAGCGTATGTGGCCGGACGGTATTTGCCGTGTGACCGACACGCGCTACACCAAAACGATCCAGTATCAGGACATCAACTACCAGCTCTCGCAGAATGAGGACAAGACCGCCATCTTTGAAGCGTGGTGCGATTTTCTGAACTACTTTGACAGCTCCGTGCAATTCCAGCTTTCCTTTGTGAACCTCTCGGCTTCGCAGGAAACCTTTGCACGGAGCATTTCCATTCCGCCCTGCGGGGACGAGTTTGACGGCATCCGCGCCGAGTACGCCGGTATGCTGCAAAATCAGCTTGCCCGCGGCAACAACGGCCTCATTAAGACCAAGTATCTCACGTTCGGCGTTGAGGCCGACAACCTCCGCGCTGCCAAGCCCCGTTTGGAGCGCATCGAAACCGACCTTCTGAACAACTTCAAGCGGCTGGGCGTTGTGGCTGCGCCGCTGAACGGCTTTGAGCGCCTGCACGTCATGCACGACATTCTGCGGATGGACGAGCAGGAGCCGTTCCGCTTTTCGTGGGACTGGCTGGCTCCCTCCGGGCTGTCCACCAAGGACTTTATCGCGCCCAGCTCCTTTGAGTTCAAGACCGGCAGGCAGTTTCGTATGGGCAAAAAGCTGGGCGCGGTCAGCTTCGTGCAGATTCTGGCACCGGAGCTGAATGACCGGATGCTGGCGGACTTTCTGGATATGGAGAGCAGCGTCCTCGTCAATCTCCATGTGCAGTCTGTGGATCAGGTCAACGCCATCAAGACCGTCAAGCGCAAGATCACCGATCTCGACAAATCCAAAATTGAGGAACAGAAGAAAGCCGTCCGTGCAGGGTACGACATGGACATCATTCCAAGCGACCTTGCCACCTACGGTGCAGAGGCCAAAAAGCTGTTGCAGGATTTGCAGTCCCGCAATGAGCGAATGTTCCTGCTGACCTTCCTCATTCTCAACACAGCGGACACGCCCCGGCAGCTCGACAACAACATCTTCCAGACCTCCAGCATCGCGCAAAAGTATAACTGTGCGCTGACCCGGCTGGACTTTCAGCAGGAGGAAGGACTGATGAGCAGTCTCCCGCTGGGGCTGAATCAGATCGAGATTCAGCGGGGCTTGACCACCTCCAGCGTGGCGATTTTTGTGCCTTTCACCACACAGGAATTGTTTCAGACTGGCTCCGAGGCGCTGTATTACGGCATCAACGCCCTTTCCAACAACCTCATCATGGTAGACCGGAAGCTGCTGAAAAATCCCAACGGTCTGATTTTGGGTACTCCCGGCAGCGGCAAGTCATTCTCGGCAAAACGTGAGATCACCAATGCGTTTCTTATCTGCCCCAAGGATGACATCATCATCTGTGACCCGGAGGGCGAATATACACCGCTGGTGGAGCGTTTGCACGGTCAGGTCATTAAGCTGTCGCCCACCGGCAAGGGCTACGACGGTTCGCCCTGCTACATCAATCCGATGGACTTGAATCTGGATTACAGCGACGATGATAACCCGCTGAGCCTGAAATCCGACTTCATTCTGTCGCTGTGCGAGTTGATCGTCGGCGGCAAAGATGGGCTTGCCCCTGTGGAAAAGACCATCATCGACCGCTGCGTGCGCATCGTCTACCGGGACTACCTCAATGACCCGAAACCGGAGAATATGCCGCTGCTGGAGGACTTGTATAACGCCCTCCGTGCGCAGGATGAAAAGGAAGCGCAGTACATCGCCACTGCTTTGGAAATCTACGTCACCGGCTCTCTGAATGTGTTCAACCATCACACGAACGTGGATGTGAATAGCCGCATCGTCTGCTACGACATCAAGGAGCTGGGCAAGCAGCTCAAAAAAATCGGGATGCTGGTGGTGCAGGATCAGGTCTGGAACCGTGTGACCATCAACCGCGCCGCCCATAAAACGACCCGCTACTATCTTGACGAGTTCCATCTTCTTTTGAAGGAGGAACAGACGGCTTCGTACAGTGTCGAAATCTGGAAACGCTATCGCAAATGGGGCGGCATCCCCACCGGGATCACGCAAAATGTCAAAGACCTGTTATCCAGCCGCGAGGTTGAGAACATTTTTGAGAACAGCGATTTCATCTATATGCTCAATCAGGCCGCTGGCGACCGGCAGATTCTCGCAAAGCAGCTCAACATTTCGCCGCATCAGCTTTCTTATGTGACCCACTCCGGCGAGGGCGAGGGGCTGCTGTTCTACGGCAACACGATCCTGCCCTTCATTGACCACTTCCCGAAGGACACCGAGCTGTACCGCGTCATGACCACCAAACCGCAAGAGGTGGCGTCGGCATGAAAAGAGAACCGCGTTTGCAGTTTTCCGACGCCGATCTTGCCGAGCCGAAGCTGGAAAAGCCCATCAAGCGGGTGAAAAAAGCGGAGGCCAAGGCGGATAAGGCGCAGGCGAAAATCCCCAAGAAAACCGTGGTCAAAAAGGAACGCGGCTTTGATCCTGCCACCGGCAAGGTCAAAACGCAGCTCCGTTTTGAGGAAGTGGATAAGAAAAAGCCGCCCTCAAAGCTGACCCATGCCGTGCAGGATGCCCCCGCCAACTTTGTTCTCTCTCAGGTTCACCGGGAGGTGCGGCAGAGCGAGGATGACAATGTAGGCGTAGAGGCCGCGCACAAGGTAGAGCAAGCCGTGGAGAGCGGCGGGCGGCTGGTGCAGTCTGCCCACCGCGCCCATCAGCTCAAGCCTTATCGTGCTGCCATCCGTGCAGAGAAAAAGCTGGAACGAGCCAATCTTGACGCGCTCCAGAAGAAAGCAGAGATCGACAGCCCCACCAGCAATCCCGTTTCCAAATGGCAGCAGAAGCAGGCAATTAAGAAGCAGTATGCCGCTGCCAAGCACAATCAGGCGGCGCAGACTACGGCAAAGGCGGCAGAGAATACCGCCAAGGCCGCGAAAAAAGCCGCTGAAAAGGCTGAGAAAGCGGGCAAATATGTGTGGGAACACCGGCGCGGCTTTGCCATTGCCGCCGCAATTCTGCTGATGCTGGCATTTCTGCTCAACGGCCTGTCCTCCTGCTCGGTGATAATGGATGGCGTCGGCTCCGGGATCGCGGCCAGTACCTATCCATCGCAGGACGCCGATATGCTGGGTGCGGAAGCGCAGTATTGCGAAATGGAGGCAGAGCTTCAGCGCTACCTCGACACCTACGAAAGCACCCATGACTACGATGAGTACCACTTTGATCTGGACACCATCGAGCATGACCCCTATGTACTCATTTCCATGATTACGGCGCTGCATCAAGGGGAATGGACGCTGGATGAGGTGCAGGGTACGCTCCAAATGCTCTTTGACCGCCAGTACATTTTGACCGAGGATGTGGTGGTGGAAACCCGCTACCGCACAGAAACCGACACATGGACGGACGCGGACGGCAACACCCATACGGACACCTATCAGGTGCCGTATGACTACTACATCTGCACGGTCACGCTGGAAAACTTCAATCTCTCCCATGTTCCCGTTTACATTATGAGCGAAGAACAGCTCGGAATGTACGCCACCTATATGGCCACCCTCGGCAACCGTCCCGACCTGTTCCCCGGTTCAGGCTACATCGGCAAGTATGTGGAGGGCAGCTATACCGACTACGACATTCCCCCGGAGGCGCTGGACGATGAGGTATTTGACGCCATCATCAAGGAAGCGGAAAAGTATCTCGGCTACCCCTACGTTTGGGGCGGCAGCAGTCCCTCCACCTCGTTTGACTGTTCGGGCTTCGTCAGTTGGGTCATCAATCATTCCGGTTGGGATGTGGGCAGGCTGGGCGCGCAGGGACTTTGCAATATCTGTACGCCCGTATCCTCTGCCAACGTCAAACCGGGCGATCTGGTGTTTTTCACCGGAACGTATGATACCCCCGGTGTCAGCCATGTGGGTATCTACGTCGGCAACAATATGATGATCCACTGCGGAGATCCGATCTCTTATGCAAACTTAAATTCAAGCTATTGGCAGTCCCATTTCTACCGCTATGGGCGCTTGCCGTAAAGGAGAGTGAACGATATGAACCCGAAAATTATGAAGCTCCGTGGAGAGCTGGAGAAGAACAAAGGCAAAATTTCCGATCTGCAAGGCCGCAACCGCGAGCTGGAAAAGCAGATTCGTGAGCTGGAGGACACCGACATCATCGGCATGGTGCGTGAGAACGGCATGACGATGGAGCAGTTTGCCGAGCTGTTCCGCCGTATGCAGGCCGCGCCTGCACCGGCCACTTCGGAAAAGGAGGCGTTGAACCATGACTAAGAACACACCGCGCATTTTTATCAGTCTGCTGCTGATGCTCCTGTGTATCGGGATTCTCCCCGTTTCCGCTTTTGCCAGCAGCGGCGACTATCCCGATGATACGCTGCCTGCCGTCGAAAGCAGCGCCGCAGACACGCAGGAAACAAAACAGATCGGCACGGTCACGACCAACGGCGGCAACCTGAACGTCCGCACCGGCGCGGGACTGGACAACACCGCGTTTACGCAGCTCCCCAACGGCACGGTGGTCGATGTGATTGGCAGGGACGGCGATTGGGTAAAAATCCTGCTACCTGCCCGTGTGGGCTATGTGTACGGCAGCTATCTGACCGTCACCGACGCCGCCGACAGTACCGTGAGCATCGGCGGCATTACGCTTCCGTTTGATGAAAAAGAGCTGACCGACCTCTGGCAGCTCCTTGTTGGCAGCATGACGGGCGGCAGCGACGCGCTGACACCGGACGGCAATCTGACGCTGATCGACGATATTGGCTCCAGCACCAAGGCAGGAAAACAGTTCATTACGCTGGAAAGCAAGAACGGCAATGTGTTTTACATGATTATTGACCGTGACGATGAGGGCGAAGAAACCGTCCACTTCTTGAATCAGGTGGATGAGGCTGACCTGATGGCGCTGACCGGCGAGGAAGAAACGCCCGCCACTTGCTCCTGCACCACAAAATGCGTGGCCGGTACGGTCAATACATCCTGCCCCGTCTGCGCGGTCAACATGACCGAGTGCGTGGGCAAGGAGGCAAAGCCCGAAGTCCCCGCTGAGCCGACAGAACCCGCCGCCGAGGAACCGGAGAAAAAGAGCGGCGTGGGCGGCATCCTTGTCGTTCTGCTGATCGTCGCGCTGGGCGGCGGTGCAGCGTTCTACATCTTCAAGCAGAAAAAGGCCAAGCCGCAGACCAAGGGCAGCGCCGATCTGGACGATTATGACTACGGCGAGGACGAGGACGAATACGAGTTTGAGCCGTATGAGGGCGAACCGGAACAGGATACTACGGAGGATACGGACGCATGAGATATTTCACCAATAATCCGCTGGAACGCCTGATGATGCAGAAGCCGAAAGCAGCGCGGGAGGACAGCCCTCCCGACGCTGCCAAGGAACACTTCTGCTACGGCTGCAAGCGCTTCGGACAGAGCTGCGTTCGCCCCTGCTACCGTGACGTAAAGAGAATGGAGGCTGCACCATGCGCCTTGTGATTGCCGAAAAACCCTCCGTGGCGCAGAGCATCGCCGCCGTGCTGGGCGCAAAGTCACGGCATGACGGGTATCTGGAGGGCGGCGGGTACATCGTGTCGTGGTGCTTCGGGCATCTGGCAGAGCTGGCCGACGCCGCCGTTTACAATGCCGATGATGCCAAATGGACGCTGGCGGCGCTGCCCATCATTCCTACCTCGTTCCGCTTCATCGTCCGCTCTGAAAAGCAGAAGCAGTTTGACATTCTGCGGGAGCTGATGCGCCGGGAGGATGTGGCAGAGGTGGTCAACGCCTGCGACGCTGGGCGCGAGGGTGAGCTGATCTTCCGCACGGTTTACTGCCTTGCGGGATGCTCCAAGCCTATTCTGCGGCTTTGGATTTCTTCAATGGAGGATGATGCCATCCGCAGCGGCTTCCAGCAGCTTAAGTCTGGGCGCGACTATGACGGCCTGCATCAATCTGCCCTGTGCCGCGCCAAGGCTGATTGGCTGGTTGGTATCAACGCCACGCGGTATTTCTCCCTGACGTATGGCCGCACATTGAACATTGGGCGCGTCATGTCGCCCACGCTGGCGCTGCTGGTACAGCGCGAGGCGGAGATCTCCGCATTTGTGGCAGAACCGTTCTACACCGTCCAGCTTGATTGCGGCTTTCCCGCCACGACAGACCGAATGAAGGACAGAAAGGATGCCGATGCCATCGCCAACGCCTGCAAGGGCAAGGCAGTAACCGTCAAAAGCGTGGAGCGCAAGGAAAAGTCTGAGAAAGCGCCCGCGCTCTACGATTTGACCTCCCTCCAGCGCGACGCCAACCGCGTTCTCGGCTACACCTCTCAGCAGACCCTCGACTATCTCCAAGCGCTCTATGAAAAGAAGCTCTGTACCTACCCGCGCACCGACAGCCGCTATCTGACCGACGATATGGAGGGCAGCGTCCCCGGCCTTGTCGCCGCCGCTGCCGCTGTCTGCGGCATGGAGAAGCCGCCGACCATCTGCGCCAAGCAGGTATGCAGCAGTAAAAAAGTCACCGATCACCACGCCATTGTTCCCACCATCAGCGCGGAAAAGGTAGATATAGCCTCTCTGCCGCTGGGCGAACGCGAGGTGCTGAAGCTGGCGGCAAGGGGCTTGCTTCGTGCGGTGGATGAACCACATCGCTACGCAGAAACGGTCATTACGGTGGACTGTGCCGGTCAGAGCTTCACCGCCAAGGGCAAAACCGTCCTTGCTCCCGGCTGGAAGCGCTATGAGCAGGAGCAGGCAGAGGCAGCGCCCGCGCTGCCGGTGGTAACGGATAATCAGACGCTTTCCGTATCTGCCGCGTCGGTCAAGACCGGAAAAACCACGCCGCCCAAGCATTTCACCGAGGATACGCTGCTGGCTGCGATGGAGAACGCGGGCAAGGAGGATATGCCAGATGATGCCGAGCGCAAGGGCATTGGCACCCCGGCGACCCGTTCCGGTATCATTGAAAAGCTGGTGTCCTCCGGTTTTGTGGAGCGCAGGAAGTCCAAGAAGATCACAAATCTGCTGCCCACCTCCACCGGCACGGCGCTTATCACCGTTCTGCCTGAACAGCTCCAGTCTCCGCAGCTCACCGCTGAATGGGAACACCGCCTGAAAGAGATCGAGCGCGGTGAAATCGCCCCGGACAGCTTCATGGATGGGATCGCCGCCATGCTACATGAGCTGGTGCAGACCTACAAACCCATCCCCGGTACGGAAGTCCTGTTCCCCTCCGGGCGTGAGGTGGTCGGCAAGTGTCCCCGCTGCGGAGCCGAGGTGACGGAATCACCGAAAGGCTTTTTCTGCGAGAACCGTGCCTGTTCCTTTGTTCTCTGGAAAAACAGCCGCTTTTTCACCGCCAAGAAAAAGGTGCTGACAAAATCCCTTGCCGCTGCGCTTTTGAAAAATGGCCGCGCCCCGCTGAAAGGCTGCTACTCGGAAAAGACCGGGAAAACCTATGATGCCGTCGTTCTTCTGGAGGACGATGGGCAG
>ENA-ORPK01002584-ORPK01002584.1-human-gut-metagenome-genome-assembly--contig:-NODE-2584-length-12225-cov-13.125965_pt1 | contig 12225 bp, 10 predicted proteins | sample MGYA00242139_ERZ509068 | MGnify/ENA primary metagenome ERZ509068 (study PRJEB26280, sample SAMEA2338687) | human gut metagenome | biome: human gut; feature: human-associated habitat; material: faeces... | reverse complement strand
AACTTATTCGTGAATTATTCATATTTATAAAATTAATTTTGAACAGTTACTTATATTGCCATAACTATATGTGTGGTGTTGTGTGCTGGTTGCGCTGAAGGACTGTTCGGCGAAGACGGCACACAGCACTGCACTCGGCGTATTGAGCTTTCAGGCGAGATAGACCAGGTGGCAGTGACACGTGTCAACGACGGCGGCTTTTGTGACGGCGACGGAATGGGCATCTACATTGTTGACTATAAGGCTGGCACACCTGGCACGCTGCAGCAGAGCGGAAACCGTGCCGACAATGTATGCTACACTTACGATGAAGCTAACCGTAAATGGAATTCTGACTATGATGTTTACTGGAAGGACTTCCATACCCATATAGACGTATATGGCTACTATCCATACGCCAAACCCGTAAGTATCGACAACTATACTTTTAATGTGCAGCGCGACCAGAGCACTGCCACTGCCGACGGCAAGATGGGCGGCTATGAGGCGAGCGACTTCCTTTGGGGCAAGTTGAGCGACGTAGCACCCACCAGTGCCGCTTTGCGTCTGTTGCTGAGACACCGTATGTCGAGTGCCTGCGTGAAACTGCTCAAGGGCGAGGGTTTCACCGAGAGCGAATGGGAAAGCATAGATAAGACAGTGCTTGCCACCAATCTGGCACGTAAGGCAAGCATAAACATGACGGACGGAACCGTGAAAGTGGCAGGTGACGTGGAGACGTCGGCTACCATTCCCTCGCAAGTGAACGATGAATGGCGTGCCATCGTAGTGCCTCAGACTGTCCCAGCTGGCACTACACTCTTCAACATCACTATAGGTGGAGCACCGTACAAGTTCGCTAAGAACGAGGCGTTTACCTATGTGTCGGGCAAGATGATGAAGTTCAACATCAGAGTGGATAAGGCCGAGGGTAATGGCAAGTATCGTCTCACGCTTGTAAGCGAGAGCATTGCCCCTTGGGAGAACGACCTCCAGAGTCATGATGCCACAGCAATGGAGTATGTCGTTATCAATTCCACTGCCGGACATCTAAAGGATTCGATAGCCGCTTCGCATAAGGAGCTTACCAAGGTGAAACGCATGAAGGTGACTGGCACCATTAATGCGCATGATTTCATAATGATGCGCGACAGCATGCCAAAGCTTACGGCTCTTAACCTCAAGGATGTAAGAATCAAAGTCCCGACCAGCGGCACTATTTATGCGGATTGGAAAGATGATGAAATTCCTGCTGTTTGTTTTAAAGGAAAGAAAACGCTGACAAGCATTGTGTTTCCTGACGTTCTTAAGCGTATCGGACGTGACGCTTTTGCCGGCTCTGGTCTGAAGGGTTCTCTCAATATTCCCGAAGGTGTTGTAGAGATAGGTCGAAGAGCTTTTATAGGCAATGACTTTACTGGTGTGCTGACATTACCTTCCACGTTGAAGAAAATAGGCGGTGATGCTTTTATAGAGTGTTGTTTTATATGCCCATTGAATTTGCCTGATGGAATCGAAGAACTTGGAGATTATTGTTTTGGTAATTGCCGGTATCTGTATGGCAAGCTGATATTGCCAAGTCATTTGAAGAAGATGGGTTCAGGCGCATTCTGTAGTTGTACTGGCTTTAAAGGCGACTTGGTGATTCCTAAATCCTTGACCGTAATTCCTAACAGAGCTTTCCAATCATGTAAGTTAGGAGGCGGATTACTGTTGCATGATGGTATCACTACTATAGAAAATGGTGCATTTTCTGGTAACGGATTCATTGGCGAACTTGAATTGCCAAAGAGTCTTACAGAACTTGGCGACTCAAACTTCGATGGTAATAATTTCTCAGGAAGCTTAAAGATACCCAAGGGTTTGACAAGCATTTCGACCTCAGCTTTTGCATATTGCACTTTTACGGGGGAGGTGGAGATTCCTGATGGTGTTACGTATATTCATAAATTAGCATTTAGGGGAAGTGAAAATCTGCAAAAGGTTATTTTGCCAAGCAATCTTGAGTTTATAGATGAGAATGCCTTCAGTTATTGCATATCGCTTCGTGTAATAGAATGTAAGAGCCCTGTTCCTCCAGTCGTGAATAGCACAGCTTTCAATGGAGTCCCATTAGAAGATCTCACTGTTATAGTGCCAAAGTCTGCTTTAAATGACTATAAGTCGTCAGATTTCTGGTCGGGTTTATTATTAAAAATTGTAGAATGATAAGAAAACACATAAACTGTCTTATATACATTGCCATAACTATATGTGTGGTGTTGTGTGCTGGTTGTGCTGACGGACTGTTCGGAGCTGATGGCATGCAGCACAATACCCGTCGTATTGAGCTATTAGGCGAGGTAGACCAGGTGGCTGTGACGCGTGTCAACGATGGTGGCTTTTGCGACGGTGATGGAATGGGCATCTACATTGTTGATTATAAGGCTGGCACACATGGTACGCTGCAGCAGAGCGGCAACCGTGCCGACAATGTATGCTACACTTACGATGAAGACAACCGTAAATGGAATTCAGACTATGATGTTTACTGGAAGGACTTCCATACCCATATTGACGTATATGGCTACTATCCATACGCCCACCCCGAAAGCATCGACAACTATACTTTTAATGTACAGCGCGACCAGAACACTGCCACTGCCGACGGCAAGATGGGCGGTTATGAGGCGAGCGATTTCCTATGGGGCAAGTTGAGCGATGTAGCACCCACCAGTGCTGCCTTGCGTCTGCTGCTGAGACACCGTATGTCGAGTGCCTGCGTGAAACTGCTCAAGGGTGAGGGCTTCACCGAGAGCGAATGGGAAGGCATAGACAAGATAGTGTTTGCCACCAATCTGGCACGTAAGGCAAGCATAAACATGACAGACGGAACCGTGAAAGTGGCAGGTGACGTGGAGCCGTCGGCTACCATTCCCTCGCAAGTGAACGATGAATGGCGTGCTATCGTAGTGCCTCAGACTGTTCCGGCTGGCACTACACTCTTCAGCATCACCATAGATGGCGCGCCTTACAAATTTGCGAAGAACGAGGCGCTTACCTATGTGTCGGGCAAGATGATGAAGTTTAACATCAGAGTGGATAAGACCGAGGGTAGTGGCAAGTACCGCCTCACGCTTGTAAGCGAGAGCATAGCTCCTTGGGAGAACGATCCCCAGAGCCATGATGCTACGGCTACGGAGTATGTCGTTATCAACTCCACTGCTGGATATCTTAAGGACTCGATAGCCGCTTCGCATAAGGATTTTACCATGGTGAAACGAATGAAGTTGACCGGTACCATCAACGCGTACGATTTCGTATTTATGCGCGACAGTATGCCAAAGCTTACGGCTCTTAACCTAAAGAATGTAAGAATCAAAGGCTTAAACGTAAAAACAGACTTCATCGGATATATGGTAGGAGGTATTATGTATCATGATGGTGAAGCTAAAGATGATGTATTGCCTCCTTATTGTTTAGGTGATAAGAAAACGCTGACAAGTGTTGTGCTTCCAGACGTTCTTAAGCGTATCGAAAGAAACGCTTTTACCAGATCAGGGCTGACGGGCTCTCTCAATATTCCCGAAGGTGTGGTAGAGATTGGCGATAATGCTTTTCTTGACAACGATTTTACCGGTGTTCTGGCATTGCCTTCCACATTGAAGAAGATAGATAGTGGTGCTTTTGCTAATGCTGCTTTTATCTGTCCATTAAATTTGCCAGATGGAATCGAAGAAATTGGAGATGATTGTTTTAATAATTGTCGGAATCTGTATGGCAATCTGATATTGCCAAGTCATCTGAAGAAATTAGGTTCTAACGCATTCCGTGGTTGTACTGGCTTGAAAGGAGACCTTGTGATTCCTAAATCCTTGACTCGCATTTCCTGGCAGGCTTTCGAATCATGTGGGTTGGGAGGCAGACTACAGTTGCATGATGGCATCACTTCTATAGGTTATAGAGCATTTTCTAATAACGGATTCATAGGCGAACTTGAATTGCCGAAGAGTCTTACAGGACTTTATGGTGGAAACTTCGAAGGAAATAATTTCTCAGGAAGCTTTAAGATTCCCAAGGGATTGACAAGCATTTCAGATGAAGCTTTTTCATATTGCACTTTCGAAGGAGAGATGGAGATACCTGATGGTATTATGTGTATTCATAAAAGAACATTTTATAATAGCAAAAATCTTCAAAAGATTATCTTACCGAGCGAGCTGGAGTTAATTGAAGAGGCCGCCTTCCAAGGTTGCAAATCGCTTCGTGTAATAGAATGTAAGAGCCCAGTTCCTCCACTTGTGATTAGCACAGCTTTCGATGGAGTTCCATTAGAAGACCTCACTGTTATAGTGCCTAAGTCTGCCTTAAATGACTATAAGTCGTCAGAATCCTGGTCGCGTTTTAAACACATCATTGCAAAATAAAGCAGTAATGCAGGCTGCTGTGAATGGGAGTAACGTAATAAAAAAAATAAACAAGACAAAGTATGAAGAATAATATAATAAGGTGGGTTTGCATGAGTGTCAGCATTGTAGGGGCAGCGTTTCTTGCGGCTTGCTCAGATGATGCCAATCCGCAATACAAGGATGCCAAGTCGACGCCGATGACGTTCGTTGTGAAGCATCCGTCGCAGACACGTGCCACGGAAACCGACTTCGAGATAGGCGACCGCATAGGACTGTATGTGGCAGACACAGAAAAACCAATGGAGTTGGGAGGCAATCTTGCCAACAACGATGTGCTGACCTACGACGGCGACAAGTGGACATCACTCCGTCCCCTCTATTGGGACGACGGCACATTCAATGTCTATGCTATCTATCCACGCATGGATAAGGTGTTCAGTCTCGACAGTCAGCCTTTCAGCGTGGCTCTCGACCAGAACACCCCGAAGACAGCCACATCGCTTGGTGGCTATGAGGCGAGCGACCTGCTCTTTGCTTCGCAGAAGAGTGTCACAGCGTCGGATTCGCCCGTTAGTCTTTTGTTTCATCACATCATGAGCAAGCTACGCATACGTCTGATAAAGGGCGAGGACTTTGAAGGCGAGCTGCCCACCAAAGCCAAGGTGTATATACACAGCACCTTCACCTCTGCCACCGTCGACCTCTGCCAAGGCATCGTCACGTACAATCCGAATGTGGCACGCCAGAGCATCATAGCCCATCAGGACGACGAGACCAGCTATTCTGCCATCGTCGTGCCGCAGAACATCACAACACGTATGCCATTCATTGAAGTGGAGGTAAACGGTGTGAGCTATTTTTATGAGAGCCGATTCAATTATAAACCTGGTGTGGAAAATCTTGTCAACCTTATCATTTCAAGAGACCCCGAGCAAGTGAAGATAGAAATCGGTGGTGAGATAAAGGACTGGCAATAACACTTTCTGAATGAAGAAAATAACGTATGTATTATCAGTCCTTGTGCTGATTCTTTCCTTGTGGGCAGTGGCTTTGTGGGTGCTGCCCATTGGAAAATATAATAATGTGATGTCCGAGACACGCTACGGCACGAGCGAGGGCATGCAGCTTGTGGAACAGACCATGACCAACGGCGAACGACAGTATGTGGTGGAGGATGTGCGTGGCAATGTGATGTTCCGCATTCCGCTGCGTGGATGTATGCTCGACACGCAGTTTCGTGGCGGTCGTCTGCGCTTCCGCGAATTGTCGACAGGTCGTGAAGGATATGTTGACATGCAAGGCATCGTTGTCTTTACAGCCACGTCAGCCGACCCATCGCAATCGGCAATAACTGCGCCGGAGGGACAGACGTCTGCCATTGACGGTACGGCGGTGGACGTGCATGGTCAGCAACCTGCTGCGAAAGTCAGCCGTAATGAGGTGAGACTGCCAGCTGTGGACGTGCGCACGATGGCGCACAACAGTCCGTTCTATGCTGAGGCTTCCAAGATAATCAGCGGAAAGCTGGAGGAGACCGATGCCACACGCCGCCGTCAGATTCTCAATTACTGCGAGCATCTGCGCACGGCATACACCACGAAGGACATCGACTTTCTACGTCAGGTGTTCAGCGACGACGCGCTCATCATCGTGGGCAACGTAGTACGTCAGTCGAAGGAGGAAGCCAAGGTGGGCGCTGACAGCCGTGTGAGCTACGCCCTCCATACCAAGGCCGACTATCTCTCGCGACTCTCCAAGGTGTTCGGCATGAACAAGAAGGTGGACGTGCGCTTCTCCGACTTCCGCATAATGCGCCATCCCACTAAAGACGGCATCTACGGAGTATCGCTGCGCCAGCGCTATCAGAGCGACCGTTATGCCGACGACGGCTGGCTGTTTCTGCTGTGGGACTTCCGCAATGCCTCCATGCCGCTCATCCATGTGCGCACGTGGCAGCCGTCGGCAACTGTAAGTGGTAGTGATGGAGTAATTGAAATTTCCGACTTTAATTTAGAATAATAATATGGAAAGTATAAAGAAGGCATTTGTAAAGTTATGCTTTACGCTACGTAAAGTTACGCTTTGCGTGGTGTATTCTATGATATTGTCGTGTCTGTCGTTGAGCGATGCTAAGGCTGCAGCAGCGACAGTTGCATTGGCTGCGCCCGACAGCACCTTTACGGTGGAGAAATTCCGTCAGTTGCCTACCGATGTGAGTGCCTTCATCGATGCCGTACGCGACCTTAACGGCGAGGCATGCGCATTGCTTAAGGTTGTGGCACCAGCTGACTTCGCCTTCTCTTCGCCTCTGGGCATTGTAGAACGTCGCGACAAGGTGGGCGAGATATGGCTTTTCCTACCCAAGGGTACCAAGAGTATAACGCTGAAACATCCTCAATGGGGAGTGCTGCGCGACTATAAGTTCGGCACGAAGCTTGAGAGCCGCATGACCTATGAGATGCGCCTTCGTCTGCCACAGACCGCTGTAGTGGAGAAGCACGACACTATAGTATACACTCAGACCATCGTCGACACCGTAACCGTGGCACCGCCCCGACGCATAGTTCAGCTGCACGCCTTCACGTTGCTCACAGCCTCACTCCATACCGACGGACCCTCGTGGGGCGTAATGGCAGCCCTGATGCGTCGTCATGGTGCTTATGTGCATGTGAGCAGCAATCTGCATTCGTCGCCCTCGACGATAGGTTCGTGCAATAGCGACGGCTATCGACCCTCTACCGGCAACACTCCTTATTATACCGGACGCACGCAGACTTCTGCCTATGCCCTCACCGTGGGTGCCATACATCGTCTGAGCAGCCTGTTTAACATATTCGAAGGCGTGGGCTACGGCAGTCAGACCACCGCATGGCAGCTTGCCGACAGCGAGGGCGGCGGTTGGCTACGCAACGAAGAGTTCAGCCATAAAGGCTTTGCGGCAGAGATTGGTGTTGTGGCTTCGGTAGGACGATTCAGTTTCAGTGCGTCGGCACTGACCATTGCAGGCAAGCAATGGCAGGGATGTATAGGCGTAGGAATATGCCTTGGCAAGACGGGAATGATAACAAAGCGCAAGTAAAAAAAACGTACCGATAATGAATAATCGTATTCTCTATATATTATTGTTGATGGCTGTCGTGACGGTCAGCTCTTGCAGCAGCGACAGTCCGTACAACTTTGAACCTCGTCTCCAGACGCTTCCGGCTACGGACATCAGTCGTACGGAAGCCACGCTGTCGGGCAAGTGCGTCAAGGACAAGGGAGTGGACATGCCAAGTCTTTGGTTCAGTTATGGCAATGACGAGAGCATGTCTGAGAGGCAGGAAGTATTGGCTGATGCCGACGGCAATGTCAGTATGCGTCTCTCTACGCTCACAGCCGGCACCACCTATTATTATATGCTTCATGGCACCAATGGCTCAGCCTCGCTCTCAGGCGAGATGGTCAGCTTCGCCACGCAGCCCAACCAACGCCCCACAGTAAGCAAGGCAGAAGTGCTGAGTAGTGCTCCGGTCAGCCTTATCGTAGGCTACAGCATCACGGACAATGGCGGCGACCCCGTCACATCCTGCGGTTGCCGTGTGTCGGGCGAAGGCATCGAGGGTGGCGAGAAGACTATCATGCAGAGCGATGAGGCTGACGACAAGGGAATGTACAGTCTGCTTATTGACGGTCTGCAGCCCAACATAACGTATACCATCAAGCCATTTGCCGCCAACAGCATAGGCGAGTCGGAAGGCGAAGCCATCCAGTTCACCACCTCATCAGCCGTCGTGCTTGGTAAGGCAGGCATCCTTTCCACCCTCCTCGGCGACCAGATATTCAATCTTACCAGTCTTTCTGTGGTAGGCCCGCTCAATGGCGACGATCTGCGCACGCTGCGCATCATGGCAGGACGCGATGAGGAAAACCATCCTACAGCTGGACGTCTTGCCGACCTCGACATCTCGGGAGCAAGCATCGTTGCGGGTGGTGGCGAGTATGGCGAATCACGATTTACAGAGGACGGAGTGATAGGCGTAGGTCTGTTTCGCGCTTGCACCGGTCTGAAGACCATCAAGCTGCCAATGGGAGCCGTAAAGATAGAGAAGGAAGCCTTCGAGGGCTGCACCTCTCTGCGTAGCATCACCGTCCCAGCATCGGTAAGCGCCGTAAGCCCCTCGGCAGGATGCACGTCGCTGGAGACCATCGACGTGTCGGCAGCCAACACCCATTTCCAGAGTAAGGACGGCGTACTCCTGAGCAATGACGGCAAGCGCATACTCTGGTTCCCGATGGGCAAGAAGGGCGAATACACATTGCCCTCTACCATAGAGAGCGTGGGCGACTATGCCTTCCGCGAAAGCAGCGTGGAGAAATTCGTATTCGCCGACGGACTGACCAAGTTGGGTATGTGCGCCTTCTATAACAGCAAGGTGAAGGAAGTGGTGCTGCCCTCCACCCTTAAGCTGCTGCCTTCCGGTCTGTTTCAGAAATGCAGCCACCTTACCACGGTGCGCCTTGGCAAGAAAGTGGACATTATAAACGAATATGTCTTCGACGGTTGTCCGCTCACTGACCTTTACGTCGGTGCTGCGTTGCCACCAGTTTGCTATGACAACACATTTGCCAATGTTGCTACCGACTTTCTGAAGACGTGCCGCGTGCATGTGCCGAAAGGCAGAGAGGAGTATTATCGGGCAAAGTCATACTGGGACCAGTTTGAGAATATAATTGATGACATATAAATGAAGAACCTATGAATACACCAGAAATAGAAGAGCTGAAACGACTTGTCGAGGAGCATTACGGCAAGCACCTTACCACGACCACCGACTTTGAGGAATTCTCGGTGATACTGCGCCTTCGACATGAGATATTCGTGTCGCCTTCGACATTGAAGCGACTGTACGGCTATGTCAGCGACAGCCATAAGCCGCGCATGCTGACCCTCGACTCTCTATCGGCATATATAGGACATAAGGACTATGCCTCGTTTCTGCTTTGGCTGAAGAACAGCACCCGCTACAATTCGTCGTTTTTTGATGCTTGCCAACTTGTGAGCAGCGACTTGGAGCGAGGTGATAATGTGGAGATAGGGTGGGCACCCAATCGTCTGCTTCGTCTTGAATACTTAGGTGATAGTGCATATCGTGTAGTCGAAGCGCATAACAGCAAGTTGCAGTCGGATGATATGTTTGTAACAGGATGCTTCATTAAGGAACAGCCGTTGTACCTGCCGTATATAGAGCGTAATGGCGAACGTATACCGCCCTTTGTGGCAGGACGCAATGGCGGGCTTTCGATAGTAAGAAAGATAATTTAGACAGATTATGAATGACAGTGAAAACCGCCCTACTTCGGGATATGTGGTGGACATAGATAGCGAATCGGATTTTAAAGTAGCACGAGCCGACAACGGGTTCACCAATATCAGCGAGTGCTATGTGTCGAAGTCGGGCCATGCACGTCTGTTCACAGCCGTGAGATACGGCAAGCGCTATGTGCTGAAATGCCTGAAGACGGATTTTCGTTATACGCCGGTGTATCGTCAGGCGCTGATGAAGGAGTTTGAGATAGGATTGCAACTCGACCATCCCAACATCTGCCGCACTATAAGCATGGAGCAGGTGGGCGACCTTGGCGAATGTATAGTCATGGAATATGTGGACGGCGAGACGCTTGAGGCGGCTGTAAAAGGCGGCAAGATGACTGAAGAGGTGGTACATAAGATAGCTGCTCAGCTGCTTGATGCTATGGAGTATATGCACGCCAAGCAGATAGTACACCGCGACATCAAACCGTCGAACATCATGCTGACACATCGTGGCGGCGACGCAAAGCTGATAGACTTCGGACTATCGGACAGCGAGACGTTCTGCGTGCTTAAAATTCCGGCAGGCACACGAGGCTATATCGCCCCCGAACAGCTGCAGCCAAATGCTATAAGCAGTCCCAGCGCCGACATCTATTCGTTTGGAAAGGTGTTGGAGTATATGGCTGAGGCTGTACGTAGCAAGCATCTGATGAGGGTGGGGCGGAAGTGTGCTGCTGCCGATTGTGTGCATCGTCCTGCTGACATTGCGCAGGTAAGGCTTCTGATGGCAGACAAGGGCAGGTCGTTAGTCGTGGTGAACGCTCTACTCGTAGCATTGGCGTTGGTGCTGATTGTCATCATCGGTGTGATGATGAACGCACGCCAAACCACAACGACAGACGCTGTAAACAACGATTCTGTTTCTGCTGGAGCTGCCAATAAGGTGATGGATAGTAGTCTTTGGTAAGGCTCGCATCAATTGGTGCGAGCTTTTATTACGATTGGTGTGCAGGCTCATAACGATTGGTGTGCAGGTTCGTAACGATTGGTGCGAGCTCAAAATAATAATATGCCGATAACTGCGTTATACATTTATATGCAGTGGATAGACCAGATACGCCGTGTGAAGATAGTTCTTGTGTTGGCAGCCGTAGTGATAGCGGTTGTCTCGCTCGTTGTGTCGCACATCCTCATACGCGACCTTGCCGGTGAGGAACGTGCCAAGATGGAGGTGTGGGCTGAGGCTATGCGCACACTCAACAATGCCGACGAGAATACCGACATCAATCTTGTGCTGCGTGTGATAAACAGCAACAACACCATTCCCGTCGTAGTGCTCGACCCGCACGGACATGTACAGGCTTACCGCAACATTGAAATTGAACATTGCAAAAGTTCAGCCGATTCCACCGCTTTTCTTAATGATTTGGGCAAGCAATTGCTTGCCGCCAACCGCAATATCCGCATAACACTCGACGACGACCGAAGCACCGACTATATTGACGTCTGTTACGACGATTCGCTCATGCTGCGCCGCCTGGCGTCATACCCCTATATACAATTAGGTGTAGTTATGCTGTTTGTCGTAATAGCCATCTTCGCGCTGCTCACATCGAAACGTGCCGAACAGAACAAGGTGTGGGTGGGACTCTCCAAGGAGACCGCCCATCAACTCGGTACGCCCATATCCAGTCTGATGGCATGGGTGGAGATTCTGCGCGAGACTTATCCCGACGACGAACTGATACCTGAGATGGCGAACGACGTGCAGCGTCTGCAACTCATAGCCGACCGCTTCTCGAAGATAGGCTCGCTGCCCGAACCCGTCGATACCGACCTTAAGGAGGTGATGCAGCACGTGGTGGACTATATGGACCGCCGCACGTCGAAGCGCGTGCAGATGATACGCCGCTTCCCCGAGGGCGAGGTGAGGGTGCGGATAAACGCATCGCTATTTGAATGGGTGATAGAGAATCTCTCCAAGAATGCGGTTGATGCCATGGGTGGCAAGTCTGGTACCATTACGCTTCATGTCGAAGAAACAATAGACAAGGCTATCCTTGAAGTCAGCGATACCGGTAAGGGAATCAAGAAGAAAGATTTGAAAAATGTGTTCCGACCTGGTTTTACTACCAAGAAACGTGGATGGGGACTCGGCTTGTCGTTGGCTAAACGAATCGTGGAGGAATATCACCATGGAAAGATTTGGGTGAAAAGTTCGGAGCTAGGTAAGGGAACCACCTTCCGGATAGAATTGCGCAAGTTGTAATAGCCGATTTAGAGTGGGCTTTAGAGCGATTTAAATATAAATAAGTACTTAATATGCGTTATTTTAGTGTTTTTTTGAAGAAAAATTATTCTATCTCAAAAAATATTCGTAACTTTGCACCCCGAAACCATATAATGGTATTGTAATATGTGTAATATAGAGTCTTTTAAGATTGATTTGAAAGCTTTGCCTCAGGGTAAGACCTCTTTGGAATATAAGCTTGATGATGAATACTTTAAGGCAATAGATGCTCCTGATGTTCAGAGAGGCGAGTTGCTTTGCAGTCTGTCTGT
>ENA-ORPK01002583-ORPK01002583.1-human-gut-metagenome-genome-assembly--contig:-NODE-2583-length-12227-cov-15.069093_pt1 | contig 12227 bp, 17 predicted proteins | sample MGYA00242139_ERZ509068 | MGnify/ENA primary metagenome ERZ509068 (study PRJEB26280, sample SAMEA2338687) | human gut metagenome | biome: human gut; feature: human-associated habitat; material: faeces... | reverse complement strand
CTTAACACCCGTTAACCAATTCGTTTAAACTTGTTTCCAGGTGCAAAGGTAAAAGATGGTGATATAATCATAGCTGGGGCACAAGGATATACGAACATCAGCAAAATTCTGGAAACAGAAAACTATATGTTCGCTATAAATGATTGTGATAGTGATCTGAATGTGTTCTTTATGCATGGCATTACTAAATCCTTCAGCTAGACTGGCCAACACCATCAACATGGTACTTCGTATACCTTATGGTAAGCGAGATATACAAGAAGAACTGCGTGAACTGATTCAAGCCCAAGAGATATTTGGTTCAGACAAATGTTCCTGGTCTGTCACAGAAGATATATACAATCAGACTAGGATGCAAGTTGGAATATTGGCATACTCCCCAACAGAGTAGTTGATGTCCATGCAATAACATATAAAGGTTTTGAGTATAAACATAAATGAGGTGGAGAGACAATTCTCCACCTTATAATATCATAATCCTATTCTTTTGTTCTTAAGCTGCAACGAGAAACAAAAAGTGCGCAATCTATCTGCGCACTTAAGTTTTTTTTGACCCAAGCAAGAAATTATTTCCAACTGCGCAAAAATACTGCGCACTTATAGACTAATTTTGCAGTACAAATTTTAAAGAATAGGAGACTATAGTAATGAAAGAATTTTTGATTAATAACACCCCTGTTAAGATGTGGGCATCTGTTTGTGATGCAACGGCGTGGAGGCAAATAACGAACCTCTGTAGCTTGCCTTTTTTGTATCACCACTTGGCGCTTATGCCAGACTTGCACGGTGGTAAAGGTATGCCTATCGGCTCAGTATTGGCAACTAAGAATGCCGTGATACCAAATGCCGTTGGCGTGGACATTGGATGTGGCATGTGTGCAGTTAAGACTAATATTAAGGTAGAGACCATAGCACAGGACGTTCTACGCAAGAAAATTATGCGTGGAATCAGAAAGCAGATACCTCTTGGAATGGAACATCACAAGACGGCCCAGGACGAGAAGTATATGCCTCAAGAATTTGATATTGAGAATATGACAGTGGTCAAGCGTCAATATGTTTCAGCCACCAAACAGGTGGGTACACTTGGAGGAGGCAATCATTTCATAGAGTTGCAGAAAGATGACGAGGGCTTTCTTTGGATTATGATTCATTCAGGTTCCAGAAACCTAGGCAAGCAAGTTGGTGACTATTATAACAATAAGGCTGCCGTGCTCAATGAGAGATATTTCTCTGTGGTTAAGCCAGAGATCAATTTACCTTTCCTTCCGTTGAAGACACAGGAATTCAATGATTATTGGCATGAGATGGAATACTGTATCGCTTTTGGACTGTGCAACAGAAAACTGATGATGGAGCGTATAGAAGAAGTCATTGCTGATGCCTTACCGGAAGTGACGTTTGAGTCCATGATTAATATTGCCCATAACTATGCGGCATGGGAAACCCATTTTGACGATATGTGTATAGTGCATAGAAAAGGAGCAACTAGTGCACGTGAGGGTGAAATTGGAATCATACCAGGTTCACAAGGTACCAGCAGCTACATTGTGGAGGGACTTGGCAATCCACTGAGTTTTATGAGTTGTTCCCATGGGGCAGGTAGAGCCATGAGCCGTACCGAGGCCGTGAGAACATTGAACCTTGAGGATGAGATTAACAAGCTTGAAGAAAAAGGCATCGTTCATGCCATCAGATGCCAGCAGGATTTGGAGGAAGCTGCTTCTGCATATAAGAATATCGAGGAGGTTCTATCACAAGAGATGGACTTGGTTAAAATAAGAACCCATCTTCTGCCTATTGCCGTCATCAAGGGATAAAAGTCTTTGTCTAACATTTTTGTAAGCCCTCATGCTAAAGTTGAGATATACTTGGCTATGAGGGCGTCTTTATATATATCTTTTACCTGGCTTTAGTATTTTGATAAATGATTTGAGAACACTGGATTTGTATCTTGTCCAGTTGTTTACTTAGAGACTTGATGTCTTCTCTTATGAGTTGATTGTTTTGTGCTAGATATTTTGTGTCTCCATAAAAGAAATCCATTTGAACATTCAGAATATCACAAATTTTCTCCAGCAATCCTGTTCGTATGTCCTGTGCTCTTAACAATTGGCTGAAACAAGATTGTGTGATGCCCATTTTCTCCGCAAGGTCTTTATGTATGATTCCCTTTGCTGCAAGTATGTTCCTTAGTCATTTCCGTTCATATAGTCAAATTATAATTTGGCAAAAAAATGATTAAATAAAGGATATATATTATTTTGTTGAAAATTATTTTCTCCCTATAGCCTTTCTGAATACTGAAATTCCTAAAAATAAAAAGTGGGCTGCCTACCATACCCACTGTTGGAATCGCCAAACCCCATAATGCAGCACGGAAAGACAACCCACGTATATGAGTTGCTCCGTGCCTCATGCATTAATGTTTAATTTTGGCGATTTTACAGTGTTGAGGCACTTTACTTTTTCCCACGAAAATGATGTCTCGAAAGACGATGCTAAGGTACGAATAAAAATTTAAATACGTGTCATATTATCTGTATTTTTTTCTTTATCAGCAAATATAGTTGACATTATGACTACGCATACTGATTATATCATAAACTAATGTTATAATATACTAAAGTAACAGTTTGTTAAAATTAGGCTTAAAAAGTCATATAAAATAATCATATTGTAAGTGAGCTATTAAAATATGTATCTTTAAGTTTATAAAATATGTTAATATATTATACATTTGTTATAGATATGATAGGATTTTATTATTTTTGCAACATGAAAAATGTTTAGACTTTTATAGTTTGACATTATAATAATATCAAGAATAGAAGTATTAACAACAACACCTAGAAGAAAATAGATGCAATCAATAGAAGAATAAGGCCAAATATATATTGAGTCAAATCAACATAGGATTGAAATATAGTTAAGTTACTTTTTATGTAGAATTAAGTAAGGAGTATCATTGGTATTTTCAGAATGATTCCCCATAAGGGATATATACGCTCTTGACTAATAGGTGTTATAAATTGCATTCCTAATGTATAAGATAAAGAAAACAATACATTGTGATACTAAACCAACCTGGATGGTGTGTCTGCTATATAAGATTCCTCCAACGGTATATGATTGGCAAGACTCAACAGACGCTTGTAAGAAGCGATTGACCATTATTAAAAACATTATAGAGAACACCTCTGTGAGATGGCATCGTGGAAGCAGAAACCTCACACAGATCCGAGTGGTTAAAGTCCTGGATGAGAGTCTTGTTTTATCTACAAAAAGTGGTAGAAATAGTCTCTCCTTTAAAATTGTTCAGGAACTAACTTAATAAATTATCAACCTACCAAGTAGGTGTTTTTAAATGAAATGAAATGATACAAACAAATGGTACATGGCTAAAACTGCCAAGAAGTTTTACTTCGTGGCGATGGTATAGTGAGTCCAATATGGTTCACCTATATCTGTATTTGTTGCTCCAGGCTAATGTGAAAAAGACCGAATACAAAACTTTGACCATTATGCCTGGACAATTGGTGACAAGCCATGCTCAGATTTCAGGCAGAACAGGTCTTTCACCACGTAATGTGCGCACTTGCTTGAAAAAACTGTCCAAGACAAATGAAGTTACTATTGTTTCTAACAGCCGCGGTACTATTATTACCATGCTGGATTATGGTAGTTTTCAGCAGTTCGATGAAGAAAGCAATGCTGTGGGGTGGATTAAACTTTATAGAAAGATTCTTGATTGGAGTTGGTATGCCAATGCTGAAATGGTTCACCTTTTTGTTCACTTGCTTTTAAGAGCCTCTTATCAGAGACAAGATTTGCCTAATGGTCCCCTTGGGCGTGCTCAGCTGGCTCTCAGCAAGAATAACCTCCAACAAGAAACTGGTATTTCTGTGCAAAGCATAAAGACTTGTCTCAAAAAGTTACAGAATACAGGTGAGATTGAAATCCTTCCAAACTCTGCTTTCCTTTCCAACCTTATCACGATTTCTAATTATTGTCATTATCAAGACTGTTCTAACAATACGGGTTCAAACACAAACATTATCCAAAATAACTTTGTCCAACAAAATAATCTTTATTTCCAAAACGTTGATTTTGGGCAAGAAGTAACCAGCGGGTGTAATCCTGTAACTGCTTGTGTACCACATGGTTATAAGACCGAAAATTTTAGAGGTGACAAACTGGTGACAAACAACCGACAAAGCACAGACATACGACCGACGAACTTCCGACAAAGTGGAGACGAACAACTGACACATAATATAGAAAGATATAAAGAAAAAAAAGATAAAATATCATCATCCGCGTATATGTGTGCGTATGATGCTTTTCAAGAAAGCCCTGGATTGGTGGAGGTTGAAAGAAACCAAGCAAAGAAACCAAGCAAAGAAAGCTACTACGATAGTTTGATCCAAAACAGCAGATGGCTTTCAGGTATTTGTGAGCGTTATCGACTGGATTCAGTTGAAGTGGTTAGGCATTTACTGGAATCTTTTGAGCTTGATATACTGTGCAGAGGAAAAGATTCCCATGAAAATTTTCAAGATTATATGAGTCATTTCTGTGATTGGGTCAACAAACAGAAGGCGCAAACTGGTACTCTGGAGTATGGTTCCAAGTTTACCCCAAAGTCATCAAGTTCAGGAAAGATATACACAAATCAGTTCTAACTAACATTTTATACATCAATTACAAATGGAATTAATAGAAACGAATTTGACATTTAAGCAGATTGGGATTATGAATCGCCTTCGTTCAACACGAACCCCAGAAGGTATTTTCAGATTGCCCCTTAAACAATCATTCTGCCACTATGCCTTGACGGAGGCTTATGTAAATTGCGTGAATGATGCCAGTATTCATTACATTCATCGCCCTGAGCATGAGAATGCTTTGGCTATGATTTCAGGATGGCTTGTGGGATATAGCTATAAGTGTGGGTTATGGCTATGTGGTTTAGGGGGGACTGGTAAGACGACAATAGTCAAGGCTATTCAGAAACTCGTTTTATCATTGGATATACAAGATCCTATCAAGTCAAATCCATCCCATCAAGTTTCGGCTGGTCTTGTTGTCATATCTGCCACTCAGCTTTGCAATGTCTATGTGAATGAGCCTAAGAAATTCCAGCGTTATCAAAGAGAGGCACTTTTGGCAATTGACGACTTGGGTGCGGAGCCAGAGAAGATTCTGAACTATGGACAGCAATGCAACCCGTTTGCAGAGTTATTGGCATTTCGTTATGAGAATCGTCTGATTACCATCGTTACCACAAACTTGCCATCGGATGTTATTCGAAATCGTTATGGAGATAGAGCGGCGGATAGGGTGAGACATATGATGGAAGTCGTGGTCATGCCTGATACCAACTATCGCCATTATTCACAAAACTTAGCAAGGTCTTAGTATGACAGAAAAAGAGAAAATCTTGAGAAAGACTTCAGGTGGCTTGGATATCTTTGTCCATTATCTGGGTAAGGAATGTCTCAAGCCAAAATTTCGTAGTCCTTTCCGTGAGGATGATATTCGTCCATCATGCAAGCTCTACTGTAATCAGAAACTGGGTGGTCTGCCCTATTATTATTTGCAGGATTTTGGCGATGGCAGGTTCTCAGGAAATTGCTTTGCTGTGGCCGGTTGGGTTCTTGGCATCAATCCTCAGATGGAGTTTGTTCGACTGTTGAAGGCTATCGACCAGGATATGTGCCTGGGGGTATTTGGTGATCAGCATGATGCCTCCAGACTTCCCATAAAGGGCACCTGCAATGAAATTCGTATAATTCCGTCTCCCAAGAAAGACGGTTTGATTACTTTTGCGACGGAAGAGAAAACTTTCTCGCAGGATGAACTTTCCTATTGGGAACATTATGGTATAAGCGAAGATACTCTTCAAAAATATCATGTTAGAAGTTTGAAGAGTTGTTTGTTTACTAACCCATCTGGAGGTCAATATGGAATCTATTCCACTGCATTGACTCCCTGCTATGGTTATTTCTTTGATGATGGTCAGGGGCTCAAGGTCTATAGACCTAGATCTGAGAACCGTTTTCTGTATGCAGGAAAGCTACCTTCGCCTTATCTCTTTGGAAAGGAGCAACTGCCCTCTTCTGGTGAATATGTAATCGTAACTGGCGGCGAAAAGGATGTACTAGCTTTGGCTGCCCATGGATTTCCTGCCATATGCTTGAATAGTGAGACCGCCAAGATGCATGCATCTATCATGGATGACCTTGCCAGGCGTTTCTCAAAGATAATATTCCTGTACGACACGGACTCTACTGGTAAAGCTGAGTCAAGTTCAAGAGTCCGTGAATTGAAGGATAAGTATCCTGTAGCTAAGATAGACTTACCGTTGCCAGGCAGTAAACAGTCAAAAGACGTGAGTGATTTTTTTGCAGGTGGAGGCAATTCTGAGAATCTCTGGGAAATGCTCCATCAGGTAGATGCAATATAAAATAATAACAACCAAAATAAACATGACAATGAACAACCTTAAAATTTCATCATTTATTTACACTACTGATGACATAAGACTTGTGAGGCTTAACAAAGCAGACAAGGAAATGCTCAAGGATATGGGCTTTTCAAGATTACCGCTGAGCCTGTCAAGGGTAGAGTTTCTCTGTGTAAATAAATGCTATCAGGGAATCGGCATGAAAAATGATATTGGAGGATATGAGGTTTTCAATCCTGAATATACGCAACGCCCTTTTTCATTGAAGACAACGGCAACCATAACACTTCGTCCACATAGGCAGAATGTAACACACGTGTGCTGCTTGTTTTATGATTTCTTGGATTATCTTGCCTTTTGGGAACTCAAGGGTATGAATCACTTCCGCCTACCTCAAGCAGCAACCTGTATCATCATGTCACATGTTTCTAACTTCATGCACATGGTTGTGGATAGCGATGACTTTGATGAAGTCTATCTCTTCTTCCCAAACACTGATTTGGGGAAAACGATTTCCAAGACCCTTCAGCAAAGGAACCAAAAAAAAACCAAGAACTGTGATGTCCTATATAAGGGACACAGAAACCTTATGGAGTTCGTCAAGGAGTTATCCTCTGCTGAAATTCCAACTTGTTTGTAGGAGTTATGGGACTGATAGTAGCTTTAGGCATTGTCATTGTAGCTATTCTGGTAGCGGTTTATTACGAGATTAAGCATACGTATAGGGATGGTGACCTTTGGAAAAAGTAGTTATAGAGTTTAGAAATTATGAAGCATTTTTTCAATATCCAACCAAAGAGCAAAAATTTGTCTCTGTCGGATGAATTCTGGATGGGGGTAAGTGTAGAAGATAAGCATCGCGAGCTCCTCTTAAGAGCCAGACAGTTTAATAACAATCTCGGTTTTGCCAATATGGTACTCTTTCGAGAAATTCGGTTTCCAATTTCACCGAATGTGAAATTGGAGGATGTCATAGCCTTGCAATCCGTACTGGCAGAGAAATTTAAGATAGAAGTCATTCAAATCCAGTTGGACAGATTAAAGAGTGAAGCTGTCTTATTGACCGTATGGTTCGACTGGGATACAGGCAGAAGTTTCACGATGGATCGCTTTCGACAAAAAAAGCTTATGGCTTTTGTCTATCGCTTCCTTCAGTTGCCACATCCCAAGGATAAGCAGTTTCTTCGGTATTTCCTGATAGACCATTTTGAGTATGAACCTGAGGTATTCCAAAGATTGTCTGATAAGTTACGTAAAGCTGATCTTCATTCAGACGAGAAAGTACTCTTTTAGGATATTCTTTTGTATGTGGAAGCTATGTGTGAGGGATTGGTCAAATAGTGTGTTTATGGGAAATGTGAAAATCCTGTATGGAGACATACTGTTCAGTCATTGCCAGACCCTTGTTGTCCCTGTTTCTTGCCACGGCATTATATTGGGCGAGGCCGGCTTGCGCTATATTCGTAAGTATCCAGAAATGGTTAGGAAATATCAAAGCCTCTGCGAGCGAGAGCTTCTCAAACCTGGGTTGCTATGGATATATCGGAGTACGAAGCATCTCATTATGACGATGCCTTTTTGTAACTCCAATGAGCTCATTGATTTGGATGTCATTCGTCAAAGCTTTGATAAGTTACTGGCTACCTATGAGGATAAGGGAATTACTTCATTGGCCATTCCCCTGTATCATGATGATCATTCAACTGTAAACGGACAACTGATGAAGGATCTGCTGATGACTTTCTTGAATCAATGTACTATCCCAGTGGAAATTTATGAAAAATATGTTCCTCAGTCCAGCAAGATGGTACCACTGTTAGAAAGGCTATGTGGACCTCTGTCCGAAGAAAAAGTCTATGAGCTTAAGAAAAAAATATGTTTTGAGTGTGACTAAATGAAAATGCCCACCTGCCTTCTCACGATGGCTTGGTGGGCTGGAGTTATGATGAATGTTGAACTTTACCTATGATTATTTGTCTGGTCTGAAGGTATCGCCGCTATGCTTCATGGCTTTGCCAAATTCCTTGAAAAGCCATGCGAAAAACAGAACTAAAAATATTGCTCCCATACTTTTGAATTTTAAATGATTGGTATTTTTACTTAACTGATAATGTTGTGATATTGCCCAAATCGGCTGCAGTCACCCCATATTCTCCTGGTTGCAGATGCTTGATGGCTATAAGATAAGAACTTGTTCCCCACTTTTTGACTTCATAGTCAACGGTGTTGAATGATGTTGTAGCCTTCATGCCGGATAGTACACCCACTTCAGCCAGTTGATATCTGCGTTCCTTCTTCTTGGCCTCGAATTGAAACACCCCAATTGCATTCTTCGGGTCTTCATTATTGTCCTTGACTCTAATGACCAAGGTTACCTTTCCTTGGGTCACTTTATTAGGTGAGGCATTGCCTTTGACCTGCAAAAATGACTTACCCTTGTCAAGCAAGCTGCTGCCTGGTATGGGAATGTATCCAAAACCTGTGGTTTTGGTCTTCATTTGGGCCACTTCTTTTTGTAGCACCACCAAAGAACTGTCCGCTTGGAGAATTGCCACTTGCCCATTGTACTCAGGCTCCTTCACGTTCTGTGCAGAAGCACTGCTGGAGATGATGAACATCATCATTGCTACCATTGTTTTCTTCATAATCTTTTTCATTTTTGTCTATTAATACTCTAATTCTATTATTTAATCATTAAAATGTCACTTAAAATCTTGTGCTGAGGAAATTATTTTTGTACTTTTGCATCCATTTTAGCAGCGATGGAAATTCCATTGCTTCTGGAAATATAATTCCTTTGGCAGCCCTCTGTTCTCACATGAGTTCGGAGGGCATTTCTTTAAAACCCATACTCAGCCTGAAGGGCCTTGTCCAAATCACACTGGTTGATGAGCTGGACAAAGTCTTTTCCTTTGGTATATCTATAACAGCCTTCAAGTTGATGTCTCTTCAGCAAAAGTTCAACAACTCTTACATCTTCGCTGTTCAATGCGCCCAAGCAGCATCCCATTTTGACAAAACTGATGGCTTGAGCCTTGGAAATAGGAAATACATTGCCCTGCACCATCTGTACCATATAGGGTTTCCCCTTAGGATAGGCATTTGCGCTATGTGGCAAGATGCTCTCTTCCTTCCATATAATCTCCGTTGCTTTCATATTTTTCCACTCTAAATATCTGTACAAAGTTAATGGATTTCATCCGGGTATCCTCATTCTGCAGAATTAAAGCTCCAGTTTAACACTCTTGGAGGTTATATGCTGCATATATGCAAGAATAATCCTCTAAAGCGTATATCTATCCATTTTCAGTTTAGAAGTAAGTGAAAGGGAATGCAATCATCCACACACTCTCAAACTCCTCAAAAAAAGATTCTGGATTTCTGGTACATCAGCCCTTTTTATATGCTTCTTTTTCCAGTAAATCCGAACTTTTTTTTATGATATTCCGGCATGTCCGTTTACACCATAGCCTTTTTACGTGCTCTATCACAAGGCGGCTAATGCCTTAGAAAGCCAAGGAAGATGACATAAATCCTGCGGAATACCCAATCTTTGATTGTGGAAGGCTGCCGCAGGATTTCTGTTATCTAACTTACGGTGGTACTTGGCATCTAAGCTAGCTGCCTTACCTTTGCTACGTAAAAAGCTAAAGAGGTAAAGACTTGCTTTTAAAGAGCATAAAAAGGTGAGGATTGCCCTCTGGAGAAAGAATGACAACTTAGATGTCATCTCAAAGTTTTTCTAATTGAAGCACTTTCTTCGGATTTCCACCAATATATCTAAATATTTCTACCTTTTGAGAGGTATATGCCATAAAGTGTAAAACATGAATACCTGATGCTTCGTCGTTGATACATAATTCTATCCTTTCGTACTTACAGGCCAAAATGATATTTCCCCATCTATCGGCAAGACCTTCCTTGCTGCCATTTGAGACTACGGATAAGCTGCTAACCTTCCTATGAATTCTAAAGGGACAGACTTTTCTTATTGAATAACTGTCCTTAAACTTGTCATATAGGTATGGCTTAAAACCAAAAGATGACCAAAAAGCCAAGTCTTCAGAACTACATCCTAACTCGTATATGGTTTCGTCTTTGTGCTGTATTATTTTCTGCATAACTGTCTATCATTAGTTGTGAATCAAAGAGGTTTTGTTCGTGGCTCTTTATTAGATCCACTTTTCTTTTTCCATTTTGTGGGAGGAACAAGAGATTGTTCTTAAGCACTAGTACTTGAAAGTCGAACAAGTTGGCATGATGCTTATCCATGATTTTAGATAGGGTAATCCCATCCATCCAATGACTATTCTTGCTGTCCAGCATAGATAATACTTCATTTTCAAACCTGCTCATGTCCTTGTTTCGCCAGATTCCAAGAAGCCATTTGAGACTGATGCCTTTAATTAGGTCAAACATGACGCATCCGTAGCCATGTTTCTTGCAATATTCCATCAGACTATGCCATTTCTTTTGCACATCTTGCGTGGAGAACAACTTGTAAGACTGCAGCATGAGTATGACGATGCTCCCGTCTGCTAACTTCAGAAGATAATCTGGGGTAAATGTCAAGGTGAAGTCCTCCTGATATATAATTTCCATTGGACACTCCACAAAGTTCTCTATCCAAACACATTCTTCTGAAAGCTGCAAGAACCTTTCTTGCTGTATATTATAGAACGGCACCATCCGTCCCACTTTCTTGGAATCGAATAAGCCGAACTCCATCCAATCCGTATCATTCTTTTCGTATACCGACGGATATAGATAGGTGATGTCGTATGACCACACTGAGCGAAATACTTCTCGCTCGTTTCTTGATAGGTGCTGGCATTTGCCAGGAAAGATGACAGAGTCATATATTCTAAGCATGAGTTCTGCATTTCTGTTTCTGTTTGTCTTCATAACTCCAAAAATTTTCTTGGCTGCAAATTTAGGGCATTTCTATTTACGCACCAAATCCCATTAAAGTCCATTAACATTACCCTATACGGTAAAAAAAACTTTCTGAAAGAAAGAAATAGATAAAGAAAATTATAATAAAAGAAAGAGAAAAGAAAGAAAAATAATTCCAGTATATTTACATATTTGCGTTAATTAACAACTCCCAAAGGATTTTGCCAAATATGCGATAACTTTGAAGAAAAAGAATCCCGAAATCCCAAAGACGAAACGGAATCAAAGATTTTGGTTTCAGTAAGAAGGAAATAGTATAACTGGGAATACCTGCAGGGAAAAAAACTGGGTGGGAATAGGCCAAGCAAGTATCAACAGTTTAAAAAGCCTGCGTGTTGTTCCTTCGTAAGTCGATAAAATCGGCCTGCGAAAGAACAATACCCTGGCTAACTGTTCATGCTTACTGGACTACGGTGTGGGCGAAGATTATAAAGAAGGAATGCCGAAAGATTTACAAAGGAAAGACAAAAATGCTTAGAAAAGGGAAAGACTATTATATTATAATAAGGTGGAAGGGAGGGAAAATGAAGGAGGATGCTGTGAGCCAGTGCCCTTCTCGACGAATGGACATGCAGTAGAGGCAAACTGATTAAGTGGGAATCGCTTGCGTCCCACCTACTCAGTTTGTAAGCTACCGGATGTCGTTTCGTGGGCACCTTCCGACTGAGGGACTTTGCACTTACGTCATGCTCTGCTGACATAAATGCAAAGTCTATCAGGTGGAACTCCAGTAGCATCCTTCATGGTGTGGGGCGAAGCATTATCATCTTGTTTATAAAAATGCAAATCTATAAAGGCCTGC
>ENA-ORPK01002582-ORPK01002582.1-human-gut-metagenome-genome-assembly--contig:-NODE-2582-length-12229-cov-1.976343_pt1 | contig 12229 bp, 10 predicted proteins | sample MGYA00242139_ERZ509068 | MGnify/ENA primary metagenome ERZ509068 (study PRJEB26280, sample SAMEA2338687) | human gut metagenome | biome: human gut; feature: human-associated habitat; material: faeces... | reverse complement strand
CTGCCGAGGGCCTCCTGCCTGGTGGTCTTCTCTCCGAACGGGTTGCCGGTCTCGACGATGTTCCTGCACATGGCCTCGTGCTTGGGCAGGATGCATCCGGCCTTGACGAGGTCCGCGCGGCAGAGCTCGATGATGTCGACGATCTCCACCTTGGAGGGGCACCTGCGGACGCAGTCCGCGCATGTGGTGCAGGTGTACATGTTCTTCACCAGCGACGCATCCGGCTGGAGCTCGCCGGTCAGCAGACCGTATGTTAGGACGATGCGTCCCCTGGACAGGGCGGAATCCCATCCGATCGATTTGAACGAGGGGCATACGCTCTTGCAGAATCCGCACATGGTGCAGACGTTGACCGCGTTCCTTACCTTCTCAAGGCTGTCCGCCTTGAACTCCTTGCTCTCCGACATAGTGAATCACTCCAATCTGGGGATGGTGACGCTACCGTCCATGAGGACCATTACCCTCGCCGAAGGGTTCTGCCTCAGCGCCTCGTCCACGGCCGCCTGGACGGACGGGAAGGGCGTGATGTTGGCCTTCCTGAGCAGCTCCGGATCCAGGTCGGTGACCGCCCAGATGCTGGCCCATGTGGCGATCTCCGCCATCTTGGCCGCCTTGTGATAGCCGAGCTTGTACTCGGCCTTGAGATTCTCCAGAACGACGTTGGGGTCGCTCGAGGTCGACAGCTGCTTGAGGAAAGTATCGCTGCCGATGCCCTCCCTGCACTTTGACACCATGATGATCTTCCCGCCCTCCTTGAGAGCCCACTTGCCGTTGTCCAGAGCCTTCTGGGACTGGTACAGGTCGACATCCATGGGGTAGGGGGCGACGGAGATGACCACGTCCGCCTTCTCGGGGATGGGGACGGAGAACACCTCGTTTGCATATCCGATCGCCTCGGAGAACGCTGCATTCAGGTCTCCGGAGACGGTCTTGTAGATGTTCTGGTGCCTGTCCAGGATCATCTGGATCGAGAAGATCTTCTTCCCCTTGATGACCTCGAGGGCATCCATCATGTCCTCATGGACGGGGTTGCCCTCCAGCGCCAGGGACTGGGCCGTGGCGCTCATGGCGAGCTTGTGGTTGGCCTCCACGGTACGGTACGAGGCCACTCCGGGGAGGAACGACTTCCTTCCTCCGGTGTATCCGGCGAAGTAGTGGGGCTCGACGGAGGTGATGATGACCAGCCTGTCGGCGTCCACGGCCATCTTGTTGACCTCCATGGGCGTGCCGTTCTTGGATGTGCCCAGGTTCACGCACTCCGATTTCTTCGCGTCATGGCAGAAGATCCTGTCCTTCAGCTCCTCGTAGTGGGAACCGAACACGAACGAGTACTCCTCGGGGGTCATGTCCCTGTGGGTCCCGGTGGCGATGAGGTACCTGGCGGACCTCAGGTCCATCCTCTTGGAGAGGGCGTCCAGTACCTTGGCCGTGGGGGTGGGGCGGGTGCCGTCGTTGACGATGAAGACGATGTCCTCGCCTCCCTCCAGGAACTCGGCCATGGAGCCGTATCCCAAGGGGTGGTCGATGGAGTCGCCTATGACCTCGTCGGGGTCGGCGCAGACGACGTCCTTGGGGTAGAACGTGCCGATGTAATTCGGATCGGGGATCTGCGTCTCCTGAACCCCGTCCTTCCCGTATTTGACATCAACCTTCATTTGAATCGAATCGCTATGACGGACTTCCCGTATTAATCCTTGCGCGCGTGTCCGCCCGCGATTATAATCTGGGGAATTCGAGGATGGTTGCGTGAGGAGAACTGATGGCGGAACACCGAAGGTTCGACAGAATTACGATGGATTGCCCTCGACCCCAACCGATTTATATACTGCAGAGTTTCGCACCCTCAATGATTACGGACTACCAATCACCTCTTTCGAGCAGGTATGCCGTCGATATCCTCTCAATGATCTACGAGAACGAGAAGATAATGGCTACAGACATGCTCCGCATAGCCAAGAACTACAAGACCGTCATCAAGACGGCCGACCTCCTTGTCGAGGAAGGGCTCCTGGAGATGCACCTGGAGGCCGGCAAGCGCCTCATGAAGATCTACCAGCTCACCCCCAAGGGGAAGGCCATCGGGAAGCGCGTCTACGAGTCCCGCGAGATCCTCTACGGAAGGATGGATTTCGAGGACACCGCGGTCGTCGAGACCAAGGAAAAGAAGTCCAAGAAGCGTTCCAAGAACTGAAACACCATAACGGGGGCTCGCTCCCCCGTTTCTCAAGGCATACCTTTTTATACATCCCGTTCATTCACGCAATCCTACAAGCCGCCGTAGCTCAGCAGGTAGAGCGTGTGACTGTTAATCACAAGGTCCTCGGTTCAAATCCGTGTGGCGGCGCCATTCTTCCTATTTTTCCTGGAGTAGCTCCCGCTATGAGTCAAGGCTCTCCCGATATATTTTTATGAGAACCCGCCATGCGGAGGAACATCGGGCTCGTAGCTTAGGCAGGTAGAGCGTCTGGCTCATAACCAGATGGCCGTCGGTTCAAATCCGGCCGGGCCCACCATCCCCTTGCCAGGATCGCCTTTTTGAAATCCCCTGATTCCGCCTTTCGACCTCTTCGAAGGTGCTGGTCCGGTGGTTTAAATTCTCTCCGAAGGCGGTTCCGGACTGTTTGGGTCGCGAAGAACCCCTACGTTGGCGGACTCTTCGGGGACGAAGCCGGGTTGATCGAGAATCTGATCGAACGGCGATACGGTGCGCCATCCTGGAGACCTTCGGAGTCTCAACCGTATCAGTTTCACCCTGAAGTCCCTATCCACGACCCTCATGGCGAGTCTTGTATAGAATCCGACCCTTCTCCTCAGCATCACTCTCGCATCGGTGAAGAACGGCCTGCATTCCAAATATCCTGTCTCCGCCATCTCGCAGAATGCCTGGGCGTCGTCGACCGCGAAGTACATGGCCGCCGACTGGTTTCCCGTTTTCCTCACGTATCTGGCGGCATACTTCAACCCGTCAGTGGTTGTCGCGTCGAATACCAGCTCCGCCCCGGGGAAGAGTCTTTTCATCTTCTTTACAGCGTCCAATATCTGTTCTTCGTGATAATATTGGAACACCCCCAGGACGAGGATCATCACCGGCAGGGATCCATCCACCTCGTCCGCCCACCTCATGTCGAATAGGTCCTCCGCGATAAGGGACTCCCTCTCCGACGATGGCAGCAGCTCCTTCCTGAGATCTATGACCTCCGGGAGGTCCACATCGTAGAAGTGCGCGTCAATATCGGACAACCTCAGATAAGCGGTCTCCAGTCCCACGCCGAGATGCACGATGGAGCTCCTCCCGTTCCTTCTGACGAAATCCCTCTCCATGGCATCGGCGTTGTAGCACCTGGCCACGGATGCCAGGAAGGAGTACTCCGACGACCCCTTGGTCACCCCTTCGGGTATCCTGTCCTTCAGCTTCAGGGCGGCATCGTCCCTGAAGTAGTCGGGAAAGCGCTCCGTGGAATAGATTCTGGCAGCCAACGGAATGTACAGGGTGTCAGGAACGCCGTCCGTCATCCGAAGACCTCCCCGAACAATCCCGTATTCACCCGATCCGCACTGCATCTTCCGTACGGCAGGAGCATCGGAGTCTCTTGCCGAGTGCTCCTCCGGGTCGCGGCCTTTTCCTTCATGCGTCCCCGCCCCCGAGGCTCCAGTTCCCTGAACCGGTCTGCAATCTGACCATGTTGGCGAACACCCCCTCCTGCCGACGAAGCTCCTCGGGACTGCCCTGCTCCACCACTCTCCCGCCCTTCAGCACGACTATCTTGTCGGCTTCCATGACAGTCCTCATGCGGTGGGCGATGATGATCACGGTCTTGTCGGAGATGAGCTCGGAAAGAGCCTGCTGAACCCTGCTCTCGGACTCGGTGTCTAGGGAGGCGGTGGCCTCGTCCATGATGATGATAGGGGCGTCCTTCAGGATCGCCCTGGCAATGGAGATCCTCTGCCTCTCCCCTCCTGACAGCTTCCCGCCGTTCTCACCGATCGTGGTGCGGTACCCCTCTGGAAGCCTGGATACGAACTCGTCGCACTGCGCTTTCCTTGCGGCCTCCATGACCTCGTCATCGGTAGCCCCCTTCCTTCCTATGCGTATGTTCTCCATGACGCTGGTATTGAACAATACCACGTCCTGAAAAACGATCGAGAACCTCGACATCAGTGATTCGGGATCCACGGCGGAGATGTCGGTGCCCCCGAGGGTGATCCTGCCTGAATCGATGTCCCAGAATCTGGTGCAAAGCCTGGCCACCGTCGATTTGCCTTCGCCTGAGGGGCCTACGAGCGCCGTCACCTGACCCTGCTTGGCGGTGAAGGACACGTCCTTCAGCACCTTGTGCCCTCCGACATAGGAGAATCCCACATGGTCGAAGACTATGTCGTAGCCATCGGTGGAGAAATCCGCTCTCCCACCCTGCATGGGGATGTCGTTGATCTCCTGTATGCGTTCGCAGTTGACACGGGCGGACAGCATCGCGGCCAGGAACATCAGCGATGTGTCTATGGGATTGTATATGCGGGAAACCACGATTATGGCGGCGATCAGCACGATCAGCGGAAGTTCTCCGTTGATGAACAGGATGGATCCGAGGACGGCGGTGGTCGCCATTCCAAACCTCAGCAGCAGCTGTGCAGAGGCCACGAATAAGGCACAGATGTACTCGTACCTGAATTCCGCACTCTCCACGCCGTCGAGCTCCCTGCCCAGACGTTCCATATAGGTCGCCTGGGCGTCATTGGCCTTGAGATCGTCGGAGCATTCGAGGGATTCCTGTATCATCTCGGTGACGGTCTCCATCCGTTCGAACTTGATCCCGTTGTACCTCTTCTGTATCCTGCCGGACGCCACCACTATGGCGAAGGCTATCGGTATGGGCCACACCATGGCGAGACCGATGATTGGGGACCAGACCAGGATCATCAGACCGATTACGGGCGTGAACACGAGCGAGGCGATGAGGGTCGGCGCCCAATGGGAGAGCATCGATTCCTGCATCATCACGTCGCCCATCACCCTCACGCTCAGATCGGTGGGGTCCTTCTTGGAGAAGAACGACAGCGGAATCCTCCTCATCCTCTCTGCCAGACCCAGACGGACGCGCACGCTTTCCTGATACGTGTCGAAGAAGCAGCGGTTGTACTCGTACACGTATGCGATTCCCACGCACAAGAGCAGGAGGAACAGCAGCCCCGCGTAGATCCACAGATCGAGGTCGTAGTCGTATTCGTTGTCGCCTACGATGTCGGCCACGAACATGATGCTCAGCATCATGAGGACCATGAGCACGACATCCACGATGATCGACGCCTTCACCGCGCCTTTCAGATTGCTCCATCCCTTCTCCGAGAGTGCGTATCTCCTTTTGAGAGTCTGCGAAAGGGTCATGCGACCGCCCCCTTGACCTTCCAGGACAATGCCTTCTGATAGTCGTCCCACATGGCCCTATATCTGCCGTCCATGCCCATGAGATCGGCATGACGGCCCGATTCGACGATGGAACCGCCGTCCATGACGCATATGACATCCGCATTCATCACGGTGGTCAGGCGGTGTGCTATCAGCAATACGGTACGCCCGCGAGCCAGTTCCTCGAAGGCCTTCTGGATCGCGTGCTCGTTCTCGGGATCGGCGAAGGCGGTGGCCTCGTCCATGATGATCACGGGTGAATCCCTGAGGATCGCCCTGGCGATGGCTATCCTCTGGACCTCTCCGCCCGATAGATAGACACCGCCCGGGCCGATGATGGTCTCGAGCCCCTGCGGGAGCTTTGCGACTATATCCGAGCACTGCGCCGATCCCAGAGCCCTGTTCACCTCATCGATCGACGCATCTGGCCTCCCCAATCTGACATTGTCGATCAACGTGCCCTTGATGAGGTGGTTGCGCTGAAACACGAAGCATTCCATTCCACGCAGGGTCCTGGTGGAGATGGTCCTGAGGTCCTTGCCGCCCAGGAACACGGCTCCCGTCTGCGGGTCCCAGAACCGGGATGCCAACCCGGCTACTGTGGATTTGCCACTCCCGGATGCTCCGACGAGGGCCGTCACGGTACCGTGCTTCATCTCGAGTGTGAAATCCTTCACAGCAGGGGGCGCCTCGGGAGAATACGAGAACGTGACGTGCTCGAACCTGATGGTGCAACCCTCGGGCTCCTCGGGAGCCTCGGTCTCGGGGAGGGGTTGCATCGCCAGCACGCCGTTTATCCTGGAAAGCGCATCATCCACCCTGTAGGTCTGGTCGGACGTGAACATGATCCTCATCATCAATGTGGAAATCAAAGGCGTGAATATCACGTAGAATACGACAGCGGCGACCAGGGAGTTGCTGGCGCTCCCATTCTCTATGAATTCTATGATCACGACGGCCGCCGCCACCACGAACGTTATGCACCCGTTGATGAACGTGAAGAACTCCACCATGGGCCTGCGTGCCATCTCAGTATAGTTCTGACAGTACTCCGCCCATCTCTCAACAGAGTCCTTCAGGTTCTGGAACGAGTCCACGGTCTGTTGGAATATCTTGACGACGGATATACCGCGGATGTATTCCACGGTCTGGTTGTTCACATCGGCCATGGAGTTCTGCCACATGGCCATGCTCTCCTGCATGGCGCTCCTTCCCATCATGGACATGGAGATGTATGTTCCGAGAGCGACAGGGACCATCGCTGCTATGCCCAGCCTCCAGTCAAACACGAGGAGCAACACGACGATGGCGATCGGCAACACCTTGGAGCCTGCGAGATCGGGCTGGTTGTGGGCTATGAACGTGTGGGTCGATTCGACGGAATCCTGGATGATCCTGCGTATCCTTCCGGTTCCATCCTCATCGAGGGCCCCGGGCGGAAGGGAGAGCACATGGCCCACCAGGGCCTTCTTCATGTTCTTCGATATGCGGAATGCAGCCATATGGGAGACCATCAGTGCGACGATGTAGACCAGGACGGAGGCCAATGCGGCCCCCAGAGCCATCAGTCCGTTGGACACCATGGCATCGGTGGTGCCGTCGAGAGCATCGCGAACCACGAGCCAGATGAAATAGAACGGAACGACGGAGAGAATCGCGCTGAAAGCGGAGAGAACCAGGGATGCGGTGATGAAGCCGTGCCGACCCCCGGCGTATCTCTCGAATTCCGCCATACGATTCGTTTTGCTGTTCTTTTTCATTGTTCCACCTTTTCTATCACTTTGAGAACGGGGACACCGAACGGATGGGTTCGACGTTCGGTACGCCCCTTGAATTGACCGATATCTCCGCTTCTACGCCGTAGACGGTGCGGAGCATGTCCTCGGTGACCGTTTCCATCGGAGTGCCGGCAGAGTGCACCGTCCCATGATGCATGACAGTGATACGGTCCGAGAACCATGATGCGAAATTGAGGTCGTGGAGGATCATGACGCAGGTGATGCCCCCCTCGTCGCATTCCGCACGCATTATCTGGAAGATGTCCAGTTCACGACGGAGATCGAGATTGTTCGTGGGCTCGTCCAAGATGATGAAATCCGGTTTGGACACGAGGCACTGGGCGATGGATGCCATCTGCCTCTGTCCCCCCGACAGGCTGCCCATATCCTTCTCCGCCAGATCGGCTATGCCCAGCTTCTCCAGCGGTCTGTATGCGGCATCGATGTCCTCTCCGGTGACTTTGATCCCGAGTTCATCGGCCTTTCCCAGGAGCATGTATTCGAGAACGGACAGATTCCTTATCGCAGGAGAATCCTGGGACAGATAGCTCATCGATGGCTTCCCGTCTACACCGGCGAAACTGACCGTGCCCGATGTGGGCCTGAGCACGCCGGCGATGCATTTGGCAAGGGTGGATTTGCCTGCCCCGTTGGGGCCCAGAATGCCGTTGATGCCGGGTATGAACTCCGCATCTATGCCCTTGAGGACCTTTGAGGAACCGTACGAGAAGCATAGCGAGGATACGGTCAGACTCATCCGATCACCGACCTTCTTCTCAATATGAGATACACGAAGAACGGCACCCCTATGAGCGAGGTGACGACTCCGATGGGCAGGATGGAGGTGAAGGGAAGGACCTTGCAGATGATCGATGCGCTCAGGACCATCGCCGCCCCGCATAGTGCTGACATCGGCAGGAAGAATCTCTGATCCTCCCCCACCAGCATCCTGGCTACATGCGGACCGACCAGCCCGACGAACCCGATCGTTCCCGTGAAGCTGACGACCGTGGCAGTGAGCACGGATACGCCCAGGATCGTATTGCGCCTCAGACGGGTCACGTCTATCCCCATGGAGCCGACCTTGGCATCCCCCAGCTTCAGGGATGTGAGACTCCAGATGTTGATCGCGAAGAATATCGTGCAGATGATGATGACCGCCGCGAGGAGGCAGATGTCCTCATAGCTGGAGTCTCTGCCGATGCTGCCGAACATCCAGAACATTATGCCTGTGGCCGCATCCTTGCTGGTGAGGGCCTGCACGAGGCTGACGAGGGACTGGAAGAAGAATAGCATCGCGACCCCCATCAGTATGGTCGTCGTCGGACCGACGGATCTGCGGCTGGCCACCGTGGAGACGATCAGACATACCAGCATGGCGAATGCAAAAGCCAGGACGATGGTGGAATAACCGCCGAGAAATCCCGCACCGATGCCGAACGCGATGGACAGGGCCGCACCGAAGGATGCGGCGGCGGATATCCCCAGGGTGTAAGGCTCGGACAAGGGGTTGTTGAGGACCGTCTGCATCTCCGCTCCGGCCACCCCGAGCGCGATACCCGCCAGGAGTCCGAAACAGCTCTCGGGCAGACGGTAGTAGTGCATTATGTTGTAGACGCTGCGAGGTACCGAATCGGGATCGAAAAGTGCCCGGATGCCTGCCTCGGGACCGGCAGCGAGGTTCACGAGCATGTTGACGAAGAAGACCGCGATGACTGCGCCCAGGGATATGCCGAGGTACAGCGCCCTTTTCCTATTCAGATGCCGATATACGGCACGTCCTGCGGTCCCCTCCGTCTCGATCATGCCACCACATAACCGAAGTATCCGCTGAACGCCCAAGGCAGGACGGACCCCAGATCGGCTTCCAACTTGGCCAGCTCCGCATCCGATACAAGGCTCTTGTCGATTATGTTGGCCATCTGGTATGCGTTGTAGATGCTGGACACGCTGTTCCTGAGCTCTCCGTACAAGAGGGCGACATGCTTGTCCTTTACCGCATCGAGGTCGCTCCACCCGTCGCGAGCGGTATATTGCGAAAGGGTTGCGGCCGCCTTGGCGGGGTTCTTCTCCGCGAAGAATCCCATGCACTGGTTGCCGGAATAGTACGAGGTATCGACGATGAAGATCCAGTCCGGATCGGCGGCGTTCATCTTCTCGATGTTGTACTCCATATCGAGCGGCACGCCGGAAAGGACGTTGGTCCCGATGAGATCCACCTCGGGAACCCCCATGTTCACCACGCTTCCGTATGCGGATGCAGTTACACCGGGGACCTCGTAATAGATCCTGATCCCCTCATCGTGAGACGCGAGTCTGGTCTTGAGGGCATCGAGCCTCTCGTTGTGGAATGCCACGATGGCGTTGCAATGGGCCTCCTTCTGGAGGATCTTGCCCATGGATCCGTAATTCGATTCCGCGATGGTGTCGGTCAGACCGCTGGTATAGAACATGGTGTTGAACATTGGAACCTCTGAATCGGAGAACAGCTTGTAGAATCCCTCCAGACCCGATAGCCATGCCATGGTCGCGCCGGGAAGGATCACGAGATCCGGATTTGTATCGAGGATCTTCTCCGCCACAGCGTTGGGGTTCGAACCCATGGAGGCATACATGTCGGGACACTTGGGCAGCTTGGAGAGTTCCGGCCAGGTATCGTAGATGTATTTCCCTAGCGACGCATCTCTCGAAGAGATGTCCTCGGGCATCATGCAAACATGGTCGACCCATCCTTCGCCCCAGCAGGATGCGAAGAACTCGACAGTCGATATGTCGGTAAGCGCGACCCTATCGATCTTGTACTTCACGGTAACGTCCGAGCCGAGGGCGTCCTTCACTGTGACGGGCTGGTCCAGGGCCACGCGGTCGTCATCGTAGTTGCTGGAACCGCCGGAGAATGCTGCTTGCAATCCTGCGCCGCATGCTATGATTGCTATCACCGCGACGAGGGCCATTAGCTTTGTACTTATGCGATCACCATTTTTAGGATTGCCTAAATATATTTAATTATTTAGGAATACCTAAAAATATGATATGTGTAAAGCGAGTGCTCGTCCGGATCGTCGCTATGACCGCCTGTAGATGACGACGCGTGATTGAACCCCGGATGGACTGGCTGTTGTCAATAGGTTGAAACCAGGCCTCTGGCTTCGATGAAGCTGGAGATCCAGGTCCCGTTCGATGAGGATGACAAGCCGGTACAACGAAGTTCTCATAGGGAGAATACGAACAAGGGCGCTATGAAGAACCTGGTGTTGGATCCCCGTTCATCTCGGATCGACATCGATCGGATTCCTGCTTCAGGACGTATCTCGCCGAGCGCGTGCTGCCTTCGGCCTTCTCGATGAGCCCTTTCCTGCGCATCGTCTGCAGAAGGTTGGTGGATTTCACGCGGATCTGCTCCGCCGTGAGCTCCTTCGGATCCCTTGCGGCGAGGATGTCCGCGACATCGGACCTCGTGACGGATCCGTTGCGCCCGATCAGCATGAGCACCGCCTCCTCGTCCGTACCCTCGACGAACGCGGAGAGCACCTTCTGCCCCGCCCCGCACGCTATGCAGGGGACCCCGTCCATGAATTCGACGAGATTCCTGCGGGCGAGAGCCTTGAGCCTCCTTTCCGGGACGTAACGGAGTTTCGCGATGCGATCCAGGTCCATCATGGTCTTGAGATCCACATCGCCCCTGACGTCGAGGACGCGCGCGTACGCTCCCGACCTGATGCCGGGGAAGCGGACGGACACACGGTCGTCGGTTATGTCGAAATCAGGCATAGGGAATCTGCGTGAAGCCTGTGCCAGATACATGGAGCGTATCCCCGTCCCGGATGCCGGGATGATACCCAGGCCGGCCATCGCGGAGACCAGGAACTGGTTGCGGACAGGCTTCAGCTGAGGAGGCCCGTTGATGAACGATTCGGGGGTCCTCTGCGGGAAGGAGCCCTTGCTCAGAACGGTCACAGATTCGCGTTCCCTCTCGACGATGTCGATCGCTCCTCCGAGCGAATAGTCCTGATGGGCGACCGCGTTCCTGACCGCCTCTACCAAAGCCGAATTGCGATAGGCGCTGACAGGCCTCCTGGAGTCCTCCACACCTATCTGGCACGTCCAATTCCTTATCATCGATACGGCCTGCGTGGAGGCCAGGAGCATCGGACCCTGGAAGGTCCTGGAATCCATCATCTCCCCGTCCGGACCCAACAATCTCCAGCGGATGCACAGCGTGGACGGCAGGAACTCCGAATCCCTCTTCCCCAGGAGGATCAGCGATGCGATCGTGATCCTGCCCCTCTTCAGAACGCCGGCCCTGGTCAGGAACGTCTGATCGTCCCATGCCTGGCATTCCTCGGCCCTGTCCGGATACCTCTCGCGGAACGATGCCCTGGCGGCGCGTACGGCACCGATGTCCAAGGACCTCATATCGGCTCCGTTGACCACATTGCCGGTCCAATCGTCGTACACTCCGGGAGAGTCCATGGAACGGGATGGCATCGGGGATATAATCTCATTTCCTCTCATTTTTCCGGACCCAGCGGAGCCTCTGAAGCCCCCTTCCACCATGAACGGTTAAATAGGAACGGATTTTCGAGAGTAGCAGAAAGGGCGGTGTCGGAACCGCCTCACGGAGATTGTCTCATGGTAGAGATCAACGTCAAGAAGCCGGAGTTCATCAAACTCCCCCGTGTCCAGAAAGTTCTCACAGCCTGCCTGCAGTGCGGATACTGCGTCGATGTCTGCGAGGCCCACAACCAGACTCCTTGGGAGTCCGTCACCCCCAGGGGGAAGATCTACTACATCAACCAGCTGGACAAGGTCGGCACCGGGGCCCTCGACGGCCTCCTCGGCAGAGAGGTCACCCTCAGCCCCGAGTTCGTCGATGCCATGTACAAATGCACCGGATGCGGGAACTGCGAGGTCGTCTGCCACGCCAAGATCCACCTGGTCGACTTCTGGGAGGACATGAGGGCCTGGATCGTCCAGAACGGCAAGGGACCCCTCTCCGCCCACAAGAACATGGGCAAGAGCATCAACAAGTTCCACAACCCCTACG
>ENA-ORPK01002578-ORPK01002578.1-human-gut-metagenome-genome-assembly--contig:-NODE-2578-length-12246-cov-2.365680_pt1 | contig 12246 bp, 8 predicted proteins | sample MGYA00242139_ERZ509068 | MGnify/ENA primary metagenome ERZ509068 (study PRJEB26280, sample SAMEA2338687) | human gut metagenome | biome: human gut; feature: human-associated habitat; material: faeces... | reverse complement strand
CTCCACAGCATCCTCTTCGCGGACGAGAACTACACCGTATCGGATGCGGTGAAGCGCTACTCCCAGAAGATCTCGGACGACTCCGGCTACTATGCGAGCCATAAGGAGACGGAGGAGTCGGATAAGAAGTTCACGAAGTCTGACGAAGACGAAACCGAGAAGACGAAGGTCGAGACCGACGAGAACGGTGACACGATCAAGAAGCCGAAGACCGACGAAACGAAGGAATCCGAAACCGACGCCGACGGCAATGTCATCAAGGTTCCGAAGACCGACAAGAACGGCTACCTCATCAAGGGCGTCGACAAGAACGGCAAGTACATCTACGAGACGGATGCCGATGGCAATAAGATCAAGGCCGACACCGAGACGACGAAGTCCGACGAGACGAAGGAGACGAAGGAAGGCGAAATCAAGGAATCTGAGACCGACGAGGGCGAGATCATCGAAGGTCCGACGAAGGAAACCAAGGAAAACCAGAAGGAAACGAAGGAAAACTCGAAGGACGAGACGAAGGAGTCGAAGAAGGACAACAGCTCGGAGACGAAGGAGAGCCAGAAGGAAACCATCGAAGAGCCGGGCAAGACCCCGGAGAACAGCTACGACGGCCCGGGTGGTTCCAGCTCAAATCATAACAGCAGCACCGCCGGCCCAGGCTCCAGCTCAAACAACAGCAGTAGCGAAGGACCGGGCAGCAGCCACACCAGCGAAGTCATCCCTGGCGGACCAGGCAGTGAACTCGTCGAAGGCCCTGGTGCATAATACGAATGACACAGACAGATTTCAGCGCGGATTGACCGAAGGGGCGATTTGGCGCTGAAATTTGCTACATGGATATATTTCATGGCATGGATGACCACTGATCGAGTGTCTGTCCATGTGAATGATGTACCCAGAACGACACTGTCATACTGAAAACTATTACGATCGATTACATAAAGGAGCTTCTCCATGAGTAAGCAAAAGAAATCTAGAAACACGCAACACTTTAGCCGCATCGCCAGTACTCTGATGACGATTTATGTGCTTTTCTATCTCTGCATCTTCCCCCTCGCAACACACGACAAGTACTTTGATATCCTTGATTTTCGCTTCAAGCTCTACTGGATCCCGACCCTCATCTACGGAATCCTATTTCTCGTACTGGGCATCCTCTATCTGATTTCCGATAAGCGTAGTAATGGTGGTGCCCTCACCGCGAAGCTGAGAGAGAATCTGAAGTGGAACGTCCTGAAGACGAAGCTCACGAAGACGGATCTCTGCTTCGTCGCCCTGATCTTCATCATGACACTGTCCGTGCTCTTCGCTGACTACCAGTACGAAGCCCTCTGGGGTAGCCTCGGCCGCTTCAACGGCCTCGTTCTCTGGCTCATGTTCTTCATCGCATATTGGCTCGTGACCCGCTTCTACCACTTTCGGAAGTGGCATATCTACGCCTACCTCATTGCCGCGTGCCTCCCGGAAATCTGGGGGATTACGGATTTCTTTCTGCTGGATCTGTTTCATTTCCATGAGGGTGCGGCTGCAAACTATATTTATACCTTCGCATCCAGTGTGGGAAATATTAATACCTATACAAATATGGTGGCACTGCATCTTGGCGCATCCACAGCGCTGTTTGTTCTTGCAAAAGGTAAATGGGAGATGATTCTATCAGGAATCTCACTGGTCATTGCTTCTTTTGCCATCATTATGGGCATCAGTGATAATGGCATATTGGCGGCTGGTGCCGTATTTGCATTTTTACCATTTGTAGCATGGAACTCCAGACGGGATATCGTGCGTTATTTTATAGCGCTGAGCATGTTTGCGACAAGCATTATCGTTACGGCGCAGCTCACGATTGGACGGGCTACGATGGCCGATTGCGATGGCGGCAGCGTATTCGTTACGATCGGAAAGACGACAGCAGGCATTGCACTTATGATTGCGGTCTGGGTTCTTACGACTATTTTGATGCTGACATTTAGAAAGGTTGCAGGTCAGGAAGAGAAGAGCGCACGATGTGCAAAACGTGCCTGGACGATACTTGTGGTGCTGGGCATGGTGGCAGTGCTGGCGGTCTACATCGATGCAAATAGCGGTAATCATTCAGAGATATGGGCACCCTACCAGAATATACTGATTTTCAGTGATACCTGGGGGACCGGGCGTGGCCTCAACTGGCGCTTCGCCTGGGATTACTTCACAAAGGATGCAGGACTCTTGAAAAAACTCATTGGATATGGTCCAGATACGTATTACATCATCACCATGGATCGTTTTAAACACGCCATGCGAGATGCAGGATATGGTATTTTTGATTCGGCGCATAATGAATATATAGAATATCTGACAACCATCGGAATTCTGGGCACACTTGCATATCTTGGTGTGCTGGTAACGGGGCTTCGACAGATGTTTAAGAAATCGAAGAACAGGTTTGCGATTGCCTGCGGCTTTGCGGTCCTTGCTTATACGGTACAGGCGGTCGTGAATATCGCCATCCCGATTACGACACCGATTTATATGATGCTTCTCTACGTGGGAATCAGCATCGCAAGGGAATCAGTAGATATAAAAACAGAAATCGAAAAAACGGAAGTGGAAAGCTATGAAATTCAAACTGATTTTTCTGAAGACCTTAAATGAAAATAAAAGCTGTATTTCTCGAATGATGGCAGTCTGTCTGTTGTCCGTAACATGTGCGATATACAGTGGGATACTGGTACAGGCAGCTCCGATCATCGATACGACGACATACCAGGCATCACTTATCCCAGACGTGTATAACGCGCAGGCATCATCGCTACAGAACACTACCAGCGCGCAGATGGTGTCTACGCCTGGAAGTACCAGCACGCAGACGGTGGTGACATCTAGTGCTGTGAATGGACAGACTGTTTTTGCATCCAATAATACCAGTGCACAGATGGCGCAGATGCCGATAACATCGAATACGTCGGCCGCGATTTCAACTGGTGCAAACGGTGTCGGCGAATTATGGATGCTGGGCAGTGCTACGGGCGCACAGAATTTAAGTATCGTCATCAAAAGCCCGAACGGAAAGCTCATCGTCGTCGATGGCGGCTGGGAAGCAGATGCAGATAAGCTGTCGTCGCTTATCCTGCAGCAGGGCGGGAAGGTGGATGCCTGGCTCATCACACATCCGCACGAGGATCATGTCGGCGCACTCTGCGCGATTCTGAATGATACCGCCAGGAAAATCAAAATCGATAAGATCTACTGCTCATTGGCGACGCCGGACTGGTATCGCGAGGTTTCCCCGACCGGTGCCGGCATCGCAGATCAGCTCCTGAGTGCATTCACGAAGCTGCCGGTTGGTACGGTGACAAATAATATCGGACGCGGAACAGAAATCAACATCGATGATGTCAACATCCGTGTACTAAATAACCGTGGCGTGTATACCTATAACGGTGTCAACAACAGCAGTCTGGTCTATAAGATCCGTGTGAGCGGCCAGTCCATCCTGATCCTCGGCGATCTCGCGTACGACGGCGGAAAAGACCTGATCAAATCCTGCACGGCAGCAGAGCTGAAATCGGATATCGTTCAGATGGCACACCACGGCCAGCAGGGCGTAGACCAGGACGCCTATGCACTGATCGTCCCGACCACCTGTCTCTGGCCATCACCTGCCTGGCTCTGGAATAACGATAACGGAGGTGGCGTCGGCAGCGGCCCGTGGGGTACCCTGAAGACCAGGGCTTGGATGGACGCCCTCGGCGTAAAGGATAACCGTTCCCTGAAGGATGGCGATGTCCATATGTACCTCGGCATGCCATCACCGAATATGTAAAAAGTGCTTGCATTCCTGTAAAAAGCATGTATAATCGCAGACATAGGTTAATTATTAAGATTTGATTAAGAAGTACGAAAGATAATCTTTAAGAAATTCGTAAGAATTAGTAATGACTCTGTTATATACTTTCTGATCGAATCGCAGTAAGATAACCTCGTAAATGATGAGAGAGTACGAAGCAAGTACTTCCTCCGCGGAACCAAGTAAGAAAAGGACTTGCAAGGTCACACGCTTAGAGGTATAATCTCACCGTAACTGAGCCTAGAGGCTCGAAAAGAAAAAAAGGAGAGTGCATTTATTATGAAGAAGCAGACAAAGGTAATGGCAACACTTTCTACTGCAGCACTTCTTGCTCTTGGTTTTTCAGCCGTTTCCATGGCAGCTGGTTGGGATAACTCAACAGGCGTTTGGAGATATCTGAACAACGATGGCACAGAGGTTGTTGACGAGTGGAAGTCCGCAAACGGAAATTGGTTCTATCTTGACAGCGACGGAGTTATGGCTACCGATAAGCTGATCGAGGATGAGTCTGGTTCCAAGGGAACAAAGTATTATTATGTTGACCAGTACGGCGCTATGGTAAAGAACACCTGGAAGGCTGTAGCTATGGACGACGATGATAATACTGACCTCGACGCTGAGTACTGGTGGTACTACTTCGGCAATGATGGTAAGGCATACACCATTGAAGACGATAAGGCTATCACAAAGTCTAAGGTTAAGACTATCAACGGCCTTAAGTATGCGTTCGATGCAGAGGGCCACATGCTTTATGGCTGGACTCTTGCAGATGCTGGTAATCATTCTCAGAATGATGATGATGAGCACCTTTGGGAGCGCGCTAAGTATTATTTCAACGGCTGGAACGATGGCCACGCTCAGACTGGCTGGGCTCAGATCGCTGTAACAGATGATGATGATGAGACTCAGAACTACTGGTTCTACTTCAACGGCGACGGCGAGAAGCAGGCTAACAAGCGTAAGAAGATCAACGGCGTTTACTATGTATTCGCTGATGATGGCCACATGGTTGATGAGTGGGTTATGGAAACCTCTAAGGGTACTTGGAGTGGCACAATTGCAGAGAAGGCTAGTGCAGCATCTATCTCTTATGTGAACGGTGATGGCGCTCAGAGAAAGAACACCTGGATTTGGGCTATCCCGGATGAGGATTGGATCCCTGATGACTACGAGGATGATGAGTACAGCTGGTTCTATGCTGATAAGTCTGGAAAGTTAGTATCTGATCAGTTTAAGAAGATTAACGGAAAGTACTATGCATTTGATGAGCTTGGTCGTATGCAGACTGATTTCGTTCAGACTGTTAACGGCGTAAAGAAGATTGCTGGTGCGGATGATTTCAGCAGAGCTCAGTGGATTGATAATAAGGATAATGAGGACAAGGACATCTACGCTGAGAACGCTGATGTATATTTCTTCTCTACAAATGAGGAGAAGGATGGCGCACGTAAGACTGGCTACCAGAACATCGAGATGGCTGATGATACCTACCAGTTCTATTTCCAGAAGAATGGTGAAGGTAAGACCCAGTACGATAGTAAGATTAAGAAGTACACTGTTAAGGGCCTTGTTCTGAAGCCATCAAACGATGATGATAATAATTATGCTGGTATCACGGTAGATTCTAAGAATGTACCGAGCGCCATCACAACTGATTTTGATGAGATGGATGGTAAGATCCTTGTAAATAAGCAGGGTACAGTTGTTAAGAACAAGACTGTCAAGGACGAAAATGACCATTACTACTTAACAGATGGTAAGGGCAAGGTTGTTCAGACTGCTACTGATAAGGATGATTACAACAAGCAGAAGAACGACGATAAGACTTGGGTTGCACCAAAGAATTGAGCCTGATTTTTTACGTGTATTAGAACATCTTTGAAAAGACCTAGGGAGAAATCCCTAGGTCTTTTTTGAAATCATCATACTTTTTGGATCATCAAACTTGTTGAGGGTTTGTCAATCTTTTAGAAGTGCGCCTGGCGCGCGTCTCTAGGATTATCAAATTTTTGAGGGTTCGCTGGTCTGAATCATGTAGAGTTTCAGATCAACTTCGGCTTTTCTTGCTTATGACATCAGAATTTGAAGTATTCGTGAACTTTTTCAGAAGTTACTTTGCATTGAGCGAGAATGATGATAAGATAGGCAACGTTATAGTGGTGGAAAAGAAATAGATGGATTGTAACTTGTGTTCGAAGCGAATCCGTACATTCTTTCGTTGAATACTTTGAATCAGGAGATGTAAATAGTATGAGGAGAGATCTTAGAGCATGGATGATGGTAGGTGTCGCTGCTCTTGCTGCAGTTTCTGTATCTGCATGTAAGCCGACCTATGAAGCACCCGTGGATGACCCGATTATGACGACTGCACCAGCGGATGCGCCGTATGATATGGATTTTGATCAGCTGAATGATGATGTCATCGATTCGTTTTCGAAGACACACGTGGTATTTCCATTTGTAAAATCGATGGAAATCAGTGGCGATAATGATACGAAGAATATTGAGGTTGATATAGACATCCAGGAAGGTGTGGCAGATTATGCTGTGCAGGTTCTTCTTTCGGATGTAACGAAGAAAATTGATAATAACGCCTATATTCAGGACTTCCGTATCAAGCAGGCGGATGATACGCAGTTTGGCTCTGTGTACGACATTTATAGTTACACCTATAAGGTGACCTGTGGTGAAGAAACACTGTACGATGAAACCATTCAGCCGGGAATGGAGATTCCACTGGATCCGAGCGTGGATGGAAATAAGATTATGGAGTCTGTAGCGAACGAACAGGCTACTGAAGGATTAACAGAGACGAGTGAAGCGTCATCGAACTGATTCACAGACTATTCATAGAAGAAGACTTATGGTAAAATCTCTCTTAGTATTTGCTAAGAGGGATTTTTATGAATTTGGAAGTATTGATTTCCTGTATGAACCAGCAGGATATGAGAATTGCTGAACAGACAGGAATTCAGACGGATGCGCTGATTGTGAACCAGTACATGCAGGCCGAGAGTTCGGAAGATGTTTCGTTAGACTGCAACGCGATTGAAGTGCAGAACGGTTCGCGTGGTAATATCCGTATGATAAGATCAAACACGCGAGGACTGTCAAAAAGTCGTAATCTGGCTATCCAGCATGCTGCCGGAGATGTATGTCTTCTTTGTGATGATGATGAACAGCTGGATCGATCATATGAGAATATCATCCTGAAGGCATATGAAGCACTTCCGGATGCGGACATCATCAGTTTTCGGATCTCGAATCAGCCTAGTCGCTTGAAACAGGAAACGCAGCGATTAACCAAATGGACAGCGATGCGCATCGCGTCCTGGCAGATTACATTTCGCAGAGAATCTATTTTGAAGAGTGGAATACGATTTGATGAAGATATGGGTGCTGGAACCGGAAACGGCGGAGGCGAGGAAGTCAAGTTCCTGTATAAAAGCAGGGCTGAAAGCCTATTATGTTCCGAAAAGTATCGGGACAGTGGCGCAGACAGAATCCACCTGGTTTAAAGGCTTTGATCGAGACTTCTTCTATAAACGGGGAATAACAAACCGCTATATGCTTGGGTTGCCACTGTCCATTTTGTATGCAGCATACTATACCTTTGTAAAAAAAGACTTATATCCAGAAATAAAAAACAGGACAATTTTAATCGGGGCATCGGCCTGTTCCCTCTCTTATATTCTGTGGGAAGGAACAGCAGGGAAATTGCCCCCGTATTGTAGAATGACATTGCGAAGCAGAAAAAACGGAGAATGAACAATGATATTGCAGAATCTTCTGCAGCCAGATAAGCAGATATGCAGCGATGAGTCTATGTTCTATCATGTGAGCGATGGGACATATTTTTTTGATACATATTTTAATGCGTTTTCGCTCGAAAAGTGGAAAACATACACGACGGTGAAGAACATTCGCCTTCATTTATCCTGTGTTTCGGCTGTTCATATCGAGATACATGATGAGTCCGGATTCCTTTCTTCGATGGATATAGGTATGCCACAGACTGAATCTGTTGACATCCCTATAGAGTATGGAAAGAACAGCAGATTCATTTACTTTGCTGTCCGTGATATCTATGGCAGTTCTGTAATGCCGATAGAGTCCGGATATTTTTATACGACGGATGCGCCTGAACAGGAAGTGTCACTTGCGCTTGATATTTGTACATATAAAAGAGAAGAGTTCGTATATCATAATATCGGCGTGCTGAAAGACGCGATTCTGACGAATCCAGAATCTCCTCTGCATGATAAGATTCATATTTTCATCAGCGATAACGGGCAGACACTGGATGTAGCGAAGCTGGAAGATGAGCATATCCGTGTTTATCCGAATATGAATGCGGGCGGAACCGGTGGATTTACACGAGGTATTCTGGAAATCCAGAAGAAGAAAGAAGAGTTGCACCTAACGCATATGATATTTATGGATGATGACATTGTACTGAATCCGGATGCGCTGGTGCGGACCTATGGGCTTCTTTCGTATGCACGAGATCAGTATAAGCTGTCCAGTGTAGCGGGGGCGATGTTGCGCTTAGATCGACGCTATACCCTACATGAGGTGGCGGCAAACTGGGCTGGTGGTGATCCGATTGTGACGAATCAGGGGATGGATCTACGGGCATTTGCGCATGTCATGAAAAATGAAGAATTGCGTCAGGGGGACTATGCGGCATGGTGGTATGCTTGCTATCCGCTGTCTGTCGTGAGAGAAGATAACATGCCGATTCCATTCTTCCTTCATATGGATGATGTGGAGTATGGGCTGCGAAACAGGAATGGTGTCATGACGCTGAATGGCATAAATGTATGGCATTCTGTGTTCGAGAATAAGCGTGCATCAAGCTTGTCCTACTATGATATACGGAATATCATGCTGACGAATGCAGTCTATTTTCAGGATGGTAATCTTCGTTTTATGAAGAAGTACATTTTTAAGCGGTTCATGGCGAATACACTTCGCTTCCGGTATAAGGATGTGAATATGACCTACATGGCGGTCAGAGATTTTTGCAGAGGACCAGAATATTTGAAGAATCTTAACCCGCAGGAAAAGAATCGAGAATTGATGGATTCCGGCTACAAAATGCTGCCGATAGATACTCTGACGACCGATGAAAATCTGAAAAATGAAATTAGGAATTATCAAAAGCCTGAGAATATTTCGGATGTGTATCAGAAATATACCGTAAAGAATAAATGGAAATATCAGATTACAGTAAATGGATGGCTCCTGCCGTCACAGCGTGATAAAGTGTATGCGTATCCGATGGGGATTCACCCATATGCTCTTTTTCGGAAAAAGAATGTTATTCTGTTTGATCCGGATTCGCAGACAGGCATTGCGGTTCATAAGAGCTGGCGTGAACTTATGGGCGTACTATGTACGATTGGAAGGACATATTTACTGATTGCTACACAGTACAGAAAGGCACAGCAAGAATATCGGCGGGAAATTCAGACTATGCAGACCGCAGGGTTCTGGAGGAAATATCTTAAGCTGGATGCTTGAATAATTATATAGAAACGAGAAAAAATTTGGATAATCGAAGTCAATATAGAAGACTCCTGAGGGGGTTATTCTGCATTATACTTTTAACCATCTATGGAGTAGCGTTCTGGCTGACCTGGTCGAAGTACTATAATCTGCGGATGGAGCGAATGTTCTGGCGTAAAGGACATTATTTGATTATGTCTGTCTACGTAGTGGCGATGTATCTGGTGGTTCGCATTTATAATGGCTGGAAAAACGGATATATACGCGTGTTTAATATCATATTTGCACAGGCAGTAGGTGCGATCATCACAAATATGGGTGCATATGTCATGATCATCCTGCTGACGAAGCATCTGGAAAACGCGTTGCCGCTTATGCTTATGACAGTTGTGCAGATTATCTTCTCTACTCCATGGGCATGGGCCTGCAACAAGATTTATCTGAGAGCTTATCCGCCACGTAGGGTACTGATGGTGTATGGTGATCGGCCGGCAGCCAGCCTGATTCGGAAGATCGCGAATCGTACCGATCGATTTACGGTCAGTGGGCTCGTATCGATCGATGAAGGAATCGAGAGAGTGATTGAAATGATTCCGCTGTATGAAGGGGTGGTCATCTGCGATATCTGTGCAAAAAGCCGAAATGATATTCTGAAGTACTGCTATGCTCGGAATATCCGTACGTATGTATCACCTAAAATTTCGGATATCATCATACGCTCCTGCGAAAGTCAGCATATGTTTGATACCCCGATGCTGATGGCGAGAAATGAGGGCCTGACGATAGAGAGTAAGGTGATGAAACGACTGCTGGATATCATCATCTCACTGATTCTCCTAATTGTAACGTCACCGATCATGCTGCTTGTTGCCATCGCCATCAAGTTAGAAGATCATGGAAGCGTATTTTATAAGCAGGAGCGGCTTACAATCAATCGAAAGCACTTCTATATCTATAAATTCCGCAGCATGAAGGAGAATGCGGAGCAGGATGGAAAGGAGCGATTGTCACAGAAGGATGATGATCGAATCACCAAGGTCGGTCATTTCATTCGCGCAACGCGTCTGGATGAGATCCCTCAGTTTTTCAATATTCTGAAGGGCGATATGTCGCTGGTGGGCCCTCGTCCGGAACGTCCGGCGATTACTGCGAAGTATGAGGAGGCGATTCCGGAATTTGCTTATCGCTTAAAGGTGAAGGCTGGCCTTACGGGCTATGCGCAGGTATATGGCAAATACAATACAACGGCGTATGACAAGCTGAAACTGGATCTTATGTATATTCAGAATTACCGTATTTCTCTGGATGTTGAAATTCTGATGAAAACCATACAGGTAATTTTCACTTCGGATGCGGCAGAAGGCGTAGAAGACGGATTTGAAGATGCGCTGAAATCCAGTAATTAATAAAGAGGATAGGGGGGAGTGTATAGCATATAGTCTCCACTTCTTAGCGATATATGTTGAATGCCTGATTAAGGTGAGGTGAGATGGTTTCTGTAATTATTCCAAGCTACAATTCTGAAAAATATATAGCGAAAACTATGGACTCTGTCTGTGCACAAACGTACGCAGACTTTGAAGTGCTTGTGATGAATGATTGCAGCTCAGATCGTACAGCTGAAATCGTAGAATCGTACGCAATGATAGATTCCAGAATTCACCTGATTAATTTACCAGGGAATAAAGGCGTATCTCATGCGCGTAATACTGGAGTTAGGATGGCTTCTGGCGACTGGATCGCATTTTTGGACAGCGATGATCTGTGGGCACCGGATAAACTCGAAAAGCAACTGAAATTGAAGAAGCAGTTAGATAAAGATGCTCCGGAAAGAAAGCATGACTTTCTGTTTACCGGATCATCTTTCATTGATGAAAATGGATTGCCTTTATCTTCTACACTTCATGTCCCGGAATGTGTAGACTTCGAAGATCTGCTGAAACAGAATGTGGTATCGTGTTCATCGGTCATGATCAGACGAGAACTGATGCTGAAATATCCTATGCCATGCTCGGATAAGGTGCATGAAGACTTCGTGACCTGGCTTACGATTCTGAAAAAAGAAAAGATAGAAGCCTATGGTCTGGATGAACCATTACTGATTTATCGCGTCATGAAGTCCTCCAGATCTGGAAACAAATTGAAAGCTGCTGCCATGACATTCCGGGCGTATCGGCATATTGGGCTTAGCGTGTCTTCGGCATTCAAAAACTGGATGCACTATGCACTCAGGAGCTTTATGAAATATAGGAAGATAAAGTAAAATTAAAGCGTATATGATATAATCTATATATTTAGCAACAAGGAGAAGCATAGATTAATGGAGAAAATGAAAGAGAGAATACGTACCTTCTTTGGGTACAAAGATTTATTCCATGAACTGGTATCGAAGGACATCAAATTAAAATATAGAAGATCATTCTTAGGGTATATTTGGAGCATATTGAATCCACTGCTTATCATGTGTATCATGGTACTGGTGTTTTCACATATGTTCCGTTTTGATATTGCGAACTATCCGGTATATCTGATCATCGGTCAGACGATTTTTAATTTTTTCTCAGAGGCGACGAATAAATCGATGTGGGCGATCCTAGGGAATGCCTCACTTCTTAAAAAGGTCTATGTGCCAAAATATGTATTCACCTTATCAACGGTTACAAGTTCGTGTGTGAATATGCTCTTCTCGCTTGGCGCCATGCTGATCGTCTTCATATTCTGCCGCGTAACGATTACGCCGTGGATTCTTTTCGTTCCGGTCATTCTGTTACAAGTGTATATCTTCTGTCTGGGCATGGGTATGTTCCTCTCTGCCACAACGGTTTTCTTCAGAGATATTCAGTACATCTGGTCTGCGGTTATCACCGCATGGATGTATGTGACGCCGATCTTCTATCCGATTCAGCAGC
>ENA-ORPK01002576-ORPK01002576.1-human-gut-metagenome-genome-assembly--contig:-NODE-2576-length-12255-cov-5.315902_pt1 | contig 12255 bp, 9 predicted proteins | sample MGYA00242139_ERZ509068 | MGnify/ENA primary metagenome ERZ509068 (study PRJEB26280, sample SAMEA2338687) | human gut metagenome | biome: human gut; feature: human-associated habitat; material: faeces... | reverse complement strand
TCAAAGCCGGTAAGATCGAGTACCGTCTCGACAAGACCAACATCATCCACTGCCCCATCGGCAAGGCTTCCTTCGGCGCTGAGAAGCTCGGTGAGAACTTCAACACCCTGCTCGACGCTATAGTCAAGGCTAAGCCCGCTTCGTCCAAGGGTCAGTATATCAAGTCCTGCGTCGTTGCTTCGACCATGGGCCCCGGCATCCGCATCAACCCCTCTAAGGTTCTCAACGCGGGCTCTGCCGAATAAAAAAGTTATTGACACGCGCCAGTTCGTGTGTTAATATAATAAAGCTGTTCTAACCAAAGACAGCAGGTGCAACGGGCTTTAGGCCCGGCATAAGGTGAAAACCGCCTGCCGAGGAAAGGAAGCTGCGCGCAGTACAGCTGCGTATTATGCAGATATTCAACCCTTTTCCCAGCTTGCGGAAGAGGGTTTTTCCTTTTGCCTTTGCAACCACCATTTCCGGAGGTGAAACTATGCCAAGCGAAAAAATTCTTGAACAGAAGAAGCAGATCGTGAGCGATCTTGCAGACACACTCAGCTCTTCCGTCGCAGGTGTTATCGTTGACTACAAGGGTATCACTGTTGATGACGACACAAAGCTGCGTAAGGATCTTCGTGAGGCGGGCGTCAAGTACGCAGTCGTCAAGAACACTATCCTCAAGCTTGCAGCCGAGAAGGCCGAGCTTTCCGATATCGATGATGTTCTTGAGGGCACAACCGCTATCGCGACCAGCGCGGAGGACTACACCGCCGCTGCCCGCATCCTTTGCAAATTTGCAAGCACCAGCAAGACCTTCACTGTTAAGAAGGGCTTCCTGGACGGTAAGGTCATAGGCGTCGACACTGTCGAGAGCCTTGCAAAGCTGCCTTCAAAGGACGTGCTTCTTGCTACCGTCTGCAACGCGTTCAACGCACCCATCGCCGCTTTCGCCAGAGCTATGCAGGCTCTTGTTGAAAAGGGCGGCGCAACCCCGGTTCCCGCTGAAGAGGCGGCAGCCGAAGCTTAAAGAAAAAGCTAACTTACTAATTGGAGGTAATTCAAAATGGCAAACGAGAAAATTACAAGCATTTTAGAGACTCTTGACACCCTTACCGTTATCGAGCTTTCCGAGCTCGTCTCCGCTGTTGAGGAGAGATACGGTGTTTCCGCTGCTGCTGCTGTTGCTGTTGCTGCTCCCGCTGAGGGCGGCGCTGCTGCTGCTGAGGAGCAGACCGAGTTCGACGTTATCCTTACTTCTGCCGGCGCTGCTAAGATCAACGTCATCAAGGCTGTCCGTGAGATCACCGGCCTTGGCCTGAAGGAAGCTAAGGAGCTCGTTGACGGCGCTCCCAAGGCTGTTAAGGAGAAGGTTTCTGCTGACGACGCTGAGGCTGCTAAGGCTAAGCTCGAAGAGGCAGGCGCAACTGTCGAGGTTAAGTAATTTAACTTTGAATAACAAAAACTGCTGTGGGTATCCCATGGCAGTTTTTTATTTTAATCGGACTGCGGGACACTTTGCCGAAAAGTGTTGCCCGCAGTTTTATTTTTCGGATAATTTGTATTAAATGAGCGCAGTTCTTTGCCGTTTTATATTTACTTTTTATTCGGATGTATGATATAATCACTTTATATGGCGTGCGTTCGACACGCGTTGACTCATTTGAAACTAACTCATTTTTATAAATATCAAGTGAAAATTGGAGGTTTTTTAATGAAACACGCAGATCTCATCTCGCAGATGACGCTGGAAGAAAAAGTCGCGTTCTGCTCCGGCAGCGACTATTGGCACACCGCGTCCATCGAGCGTCTGGGCATACCGTCCATACTCTGGAGCGACGGCCCTCACGGTATACGCAACAGCGTAGGCACCCATGATAAGGACGAGCCCAAGAAGAAGGATAAGAAGGGCGAAGGCATGGATGCGCTGCTCGGCGGCATTCCTGCTGTCTGCTATCCCACCGCTGCCACGACCGCCTGCTCATGGGATCCCGAGCTTATCTACGGCATGGGCGAGCTCCTCGGCGAGGAGTGCATAGCGGAGAAGGTCTCCGTCCTGCTCGGCCCCGGAACCAACATGAAGCGTTCGCCTCTCTGCGGCAGAAACTTTGAGTATTTTTCTGAAGATCCGTATCTTGCCGGCAAGATGTCTGCCGCTTTCATAAACGGCGTTCAGTCCAAGGGTATCGGCACTTCGCTCAAGCATTACGCGGTCAACAGCCAGGAGACCCGCAGAATGACCGTCAGCGCAGTTGTTGACGAGAGAACTCTGCGCGAGATATATCTCACCGCTTATGAGATAGCCGTCAAGGAGTCTCAACCCTGGACCATCATGTGCATGTATAACCGCCTCAACGGTGTCTACGGCGCAGAAAACAAGTGGCTCCTTACCGATGTCCTCCGCCATGATTTCGGCTTTGAGGGCATGATAGTCACCGACTGGGGCGCAGAGAACGACCGTGTTCTCGGTCTGCTCGCAGGTCAGAACCTCGAGATGCCCACCTCGAACGGCGACGGCAACAGAAAGATATATGACGCAGTCAAGCGCGGCGAGATCAGCGAGGACTTCCTCGATGAGATGGTCGACGGCGTTGTTGATGTTATCATGCGCGCAAAGGAAGTTCTTGCAGACGGCAAGGGCTACAATGCGGGCGAGCATCACGCGGCGGCACGCAAGATTGCGCGTGAGAGCATGGTGCTTCTCAAGAACGACGACAATATCCTGCCCCTGAGCAAGAAGGCAAAGGTCGCAGTTATCGGTCAGATGGCAAAGAAGCCGCGTCATCAGGGCGCCGGCAGCTCTCTTGTCAACTCTATAAAAATCGACAGCGCATATAACACCATGTTTGAAGAGGGCATCGATGTTATCTATGCTGACGGCTACGCAATGACGAAGAAGGAGAAGAAAAATTCTCCCGAGACTTACATAGCCGATGCAGTCGAAGCTGCAAAGAAAGCGGATGTCGCAGTTCTGTTCATCGGCCTTACCGATGAGTTCGAGTCTGAGGGCTTCGACAGAACCCATCTTCGCATTCCGCCCGAGCATGTCGCACTGCTCAGCGCTATACGCGGAGTTACCGAGAACATCGTTGTTGTCCTTGCGGGCGGCGCGGTTGTCGAGATGCCGTGGATAGGCGAGACAAAGGCTCTGCTCAACAGCTATCTCGGCGGCGAGGCGAGCGGCAGCGCAGTCACCGATATCCTTTTCGGCGATGTCAACCCCTCCGGCAAGCTTGCCGAGACTTATCCGTTCTCGCTCGAGGACACTCCCTGCTACAACAACTTCCCCGGACATACCGCTACTGTTGAGTATCGCGAGGGTCTGTATATCGGCTACCGCTACTATGACACCGCGAAGAAGAACGTCCTGTTCCCGTTCGGCTTCGGTCTGTCTTACACTACTTTCGAGTACAGCGACCTCAAGGTCTCTGCGGACAGCATCAAGGATACCGATACTCTCAAGGTTTCATTCAAGATAAAGAACACCGGCGACAGAGACGGCGCAGAGGTTGCCGAGCTCTATGTTGCCCAGGAAAACAGCACCATCTTCCGTCCCGAGAAGGAGCTCAAGGGCTTCAAGAAAGTCTTCCTCAAGGCCGGAGAAGAGAAAGAAGTCGAAATCGAGCTCAGCAAGCGCGCGTTCGCGTTCTACGATGTCGATCTCGGCGACTGGCATGTTGAGACGGATAATTATAAGATTCTCGTCGGCGCATCGAGCCGCGATATCCGTCTCGAGGGCAGTGTAAAGGTCGAGAGCACCGTTGACGCCCCCGTCAAGGATCTCAGAGAGACCATGCCCGCTTATTATTCGGCGGATGTTATGAATGTCCCGGACGATCAGTTCAAAGCTCTTCTAGGCCATGAGATTCCCGAAAGTGAGATTCACGACTATCCGAATCTGACATTCGCCAACACTCTTGAGGACTCCGCCTGCGGAAAGAACGGCGCGAAACTCTGCAAGATGCTGCGCAAGTTCGTCGGCAGCGAGGGCATGGCGTGCTCCATCGCGCTCCAGACTCCCGTCAAGAACTTCGTCTCCATGAGCATGGGTGTGTTCAGCGAGAAACTCGGACATCAGCTTCTGGATATCCTCAACGACAAGAAGCCCATGGGACGCGGCATACTCGTCCTTATAGGCAAGGCGATCCCCGCCGTTGTCAAGGGACTCCCGAACCTGCTCAAGAACATCTGATAGACTAAAATTCAATTATCCGCTGCAATTTGTGCGGCGGATAATTTTTTTGCGCGGAAAACCCTGTTGACTTTATCATGCTATAGAGAGTAAACTTTATCTATCAGTGCTTCGGAGGTCTGAAAATGAAAAACAAAGACAGCGTGGAGCTTATAGAATACACAAAGGCGCAGGATGCGCTCAACTGCGTCACCCACGCGCTCGGCGCGATTTTCGGCGCGGCGGTGCTCGTTTTGCTGATAAAAAAAGCCCTGCCCTTGGGCAGTGTGAGATATACGGCAGCGGCCGTCGTCTACGGACTTTCGATTATTTTGCTCTACGGCTCGTCGGCGGTCTACCACGGTCTGCCGCGGGGCGAGGCGAAGCGGACGGCGCGTCTTGTCGATCATCTGGTTATCCCCGTGCTGCTTGCGGGCACGGCGACCCCGTGCTCGCTCATAACGCTCTATAATCACAACAAAATCTGCTGTGTCGTAGTGCTCCTGCTCGGCTGGGGAAGCGTGCTGTTCGGCTTTATCGCCAAGCTGTTCTTTTTCCAAAAGACGAAAGCCGCGTGCGTCGCGGTGTATATAATCGCCGGCGCGGTGATGCTCTCCTGCTCGCTTGCGGTTATAGACGAGATAAATGTCCATGCGCTCCTGCTTCTCGTGCTTGGGTGCGCGGTCTATCTCTTCGGTTCGATATTCTGCGCCGTCGGCAGAAAGCACCCGTGGTGCCATGTGCCGTTTCATATTTTCATGGTCGCGGGCAGCATGATACACGCGTATGTGATATACGAATATATATTCGCGGCCGCGTGATTGTTTAAATTTCAAATAAAAGCAAAAGCGGCGGTTAAAAATTTAATTGCCGCTTTAAAAATTTTGTAAGATTTTGAGTTTAGCGCAGTCTTATATATGAAAGGAGGCAGCAGAGTGACGGAGTTTGAAAAAATATACCGCGATTATTTCGACGATGTGTTTCTTTATATCAAACGACTCTCGGACAGCGAGGATATAGCCGATGATATCACGAGCGAAGCTTTCTATAGGGCCATGCGTTCGATAAAAGGCTTTCGCGGCGAGTGCGACATCCGTGTTTGGCTGTGTCAGATAGCAAAAAACTGCTATTATACTTATCTCAAAAAAGCCGCTCGGACGGATAGCGTCGATGATTCCGTTCTCTTCAATCTGCCTGCCTTTGAAGGAAACGCCGAAGAGCAGATATTGAAGCGCGATGAGGCAATGAGGGCGCGGAAAATCCTGCGCTCTATTCCCGACCCGTACAGAGAGGTGTTTATGTGGCGCGTATTTGCTCAGCTCAGCTATAAGCAGATAGGCGAGCTGTTCGGCAAAACCGAAAACTGGGCGTGTGTCACTTATCATCGGGCGCGCGGCATGATAAGAACAGGATTGGAGGAGAACGAAAATGAGAAATGAGTGCAATATCATTCGCGATATTCTGCCGCTGTATGCTGATAAAATGGTGAGCGCGGACACGGCATCTTTCGTTGAAGAGCATCTTACCGGGTGCGCCGAGTGCCGCGCGGAGCTCGAAAAGCTGAAAGTCACCGATGTTATTGAGGCTGCCGTTTCGGATACGGAAAATGATGACGAAAAGCGGCTCAAAGCTTTTGCAGGGAAGATTAACAGGAAAAGACATATTGTGATATCCGCATTTGCGGCAGTTCTGTTAATCATCTTTTTGCTCGGCGGCAGTCTGATATCATTCGCAAAATTCGGCACGGCGAATTTTTTTGCTGCCGCCAACGGATTTGTGCAGATGACGGCTGCCGACAGGGAATATGTTGAAATACAACGCTCGCCGAGAGTAGTTGTCGCCCGACCGGACTACGAGCTGTTCGCGGAATATATGAAAAATCGCGGCTTCAGCGAAGTCGAGCAGTTCGGCTCGCAGCATATTTTTTCTGACGGGGAGAGGACAGAGAGAGTCATTTATTATCAAAACACGTATTTTTCCAAATGGATTTGGGATTGATACTTTTGCGGAGAATCGGAAAAAAGCTTTACTCCGAGGGCTGACCTCTGATATAATATATAATGTGTAAATTTATCTCAGGAGGGACGCCGATGAAACACGATTACCACGGAAAACCGGCTTCGCTTTCAGCGCGTCTTATGCGCGTCGCAAGACGGTACAAAAGAGAAGACAGCCCCGAAAAGGCGGCGGAGCTTGCGGCTCTGCCTAAGAGAGAGCTCGGCGAAGGCGAAAAGCAGCGCCTGCCGGAGTTCATAGCGCCCCGCGATGTCACCTGCTTTTGTGTTGACGATAAAAATGTGCTGTGGATAGGCACAAACGAGGGACTTTGGCGCATAGACGAGAGCGAAAAGGATGAGCTCGACCGCGTGCAGTGCTTCAGAGCCGACGCCTGCATGTTTGATAATAATGTCAAAGCCGTTGAACCGGACGGCAAAAACGGCGTGTGGGTGCTGACCGAAACCGGCGTTTCGCATATTGAAATGCGTCTGCTCTCGGTCGAGCACAAGGCGAATCTTCATTCCGCCATGGACGAGAGGATAGTTCAGCGCCGCGGAATGCTCAGCGGCACTGATTGGAGCGCCGAGAGAAACCGCTGGGTGCCCCATGAGTCCGACAACGACGGACTCTGGACTGCCCTCGTCGCGATGGGCGACATCTGCCGCTACGGCGTGATGAAGAATGACCCGAAGTATACCCCCGAGCAGATAGAGCACGCGCGCAAAGTTGCGACCCGCTGGACGGAGGCTGTGCTCCTGCTCGAATACATTCCCGCCTGGAAGGGCAAGGTCGCGGCGTTCGTCCGCTACAACGAGCCGGGCACAAACCGCGCCTCAAAAGGCTATCTTAAGCGCGGCAGAGAGGGAAAATTGAACATCCCCGATTTCGGCCCTGCGGGCTTTGTTCACGCCGAGCTCGGCCCCGTCGATGAAGATGACTGGGCGGAGCGCGACGCAGTGCCTGAGATAGTTTTCCGCAATGTCGAGGGCTATATAGCGCGCTCTTATCATGTCACCGACCCCGTCAACGACCCGATACCGTTCCATGACGGCGTTTTCTTCAAAAAAGTCTATGACCCCGACGGAAAGCTTGTCAGCGTGCGCGTGCCCACGAGCAGCGACAAGGGCGAGGGACACAGAATGGAAGTGGTTGACAGTCTTATGAATATAGCGGTGAAGAAATATCCGGATGTCTATTTCGTGACCGCGACCTGCGCGACGGCTCCAAACCACGAGACCTCTGTGGACGGAACGCATCCGTCAGATTATGGCTACACCCTTTGGGCCGAGTCCATCAGGAAGCCTATCGTCAAGATTCTGCGCAAGTACGGAATCAGGTGATTTCATTGGTTGCTGAGCCTGTCGAAGCAACTCTTCCCGCCACTTCGACAAGCTCGGTGACCGGAGTAACAAGCTCGGTGCTCGGAGTAACAAGCTCAGTGACCGGAAAGAGTAATATTGAAATTAACATAGAATGGCGAATCTGAAGTCATTGGCCAAGGACACCGCGATCTACGGCCTCAGCAGCATAATAGGAAGGTTCCTCAACTACCTTCTCGTCCCGCTTTACACACACGTCATCGCCTCGTCAAGCGGTGACTATGGTGTGGTGACGAACCTGTACGCCTACACGGCTCTGCTGCTGGTGATCCTGACCTATGGGATGGAGACCACATTCTTCAGATTCTCCAACAAGGAAGGCGAGAATCCGGACAAGGTATATTCCACGATCCTGACCTCGGTGCTGACGACTTCGGTGCTGTTCGCCGGACTCGTGGTGCTTTTCATAAAGCCGATCTCATCCGCCCTTGGCTATGCCGGGCATCCGTCCTACGTCTGGGCTATGACCGCCACGGTGGCGATCGACGCCTTCCAGTGCATTCCGTTCTCGTACCTCAGGCTCAAGAAGCGTCCTCTGAAGTTCGCCGCGTTGAAACTACTCTTCATCGGATTGAATATATTCCTGAATCTCGCTTATTTTGTGATCCTTCCGAAACTGGAAGCGAATCCGTTCGGGATTTACGATGGCGGGCTTGATGTGGGTTATGTGTTCTATATCAATCTGTTCTGCACAGCGTTCATCACCCTTTTCTTCTGGAAGGAACTGCGCGGATTCAGGTTCGGATTCGACGGCAGACTACTGAAAAGGATGCTTGGCTACAGCTGGCCGATCCTTGTGCTTGGAATCGCCGGAATCCTCAACCAGAGCGGTTCGCAGATCATATTCCCGTTCATCTATGGGGAAGGCTCGTCCGTGCCTCTTGGCATCTACGGGGCCAGCATCAAGATCGCGATGATAATGGCGATGATCACCCAGGCTTTCCGCTATGCCTACGAGCCGTTCGTGTTCGGCAGCGCGGCGGACAAGAACAGCAAGGAGATGTACGCCAAGGCGATGAAGTACTTCATCATATTCACCCTCCTTGCGTTCCTTTGCGTCATAGGGTATATGAATATCCTGAAATACATCATCGGTCCAAGCTATTGGGAGGGCCTCAAGGTCGTGCCGATCGTGATGGCCGCTGAGATCATGATGGGAATCTATTTCAACCTTTCGTTCTGGTACAAGCTTACAGACCAGACACTTTGGGGTGCGTTGTTCTCCGGAATCGGATGCCTCGTGCTGTTCGGAGTGAATATTATGTTCATCCCTAAGTTCAGTTATATGGCCTGCGCCTGGGCCGGTTTCGCCGGCTACGGAGCCGCGATGGTCCTGTCCTACATAGTCGGTCAGAAAAAGTACCCGATCAACTACCCGCTCAAGGACATCGCCCTGTACGTTTGCATGGCCGTGATCCTGTATGTATGTATGTCCTGCGCCAACGTTCATCTCTCCACCTGGCCCGCCATCGGAATCAACACCGTCCTGATCCTCGCCTTCTGCGCCGTGATCATCAAGCGCGACTTCCCCCTCTCCTCCCTCCCCGTTGTCGGGAAATATTTCAGGAAACGCTAATCCTTTACGGGATTATGAACATCAGGCCTGCGCTGGATCCATTATCATGCAACACTTCCGGTCTTTTTTGATAAGGCTGACTCAAAAGCCACAAGACTCGGAGCAAAGCGACCGAAGTGGGTTGGGGAATCCTTTCCCCATGCCCCTCAGGGGCTGTCACGGAGTGACTGGGGGTTGAAATGCATGAAGGGGGCTGACCTTTTGGGTCAGCCTCAACGTATTCTCCCCTTTTCGTCTCCAAAGGGTGCAGCCAGACTACAGGATAGGGGCGAGGATGGCTCTTGAAGCGAAGAAGGAATGGAAGCGATAGGTGCAGCCAGACTACAGGATAGGGGCGAGGATGGCTTTACGATAACAGAAGGTCTGGTAGAGGGAGCGGAAGATGACGTGGGCGTAGTAGGCGGCGAAGAGGAGGTGGGCGGCGGCTGTTCCTTTTGGCCTTAAGAGGAACATTCCAAGGAGCCAGACGACGAAGAAGGCGACGACGCAGCCGATATTGGAGTCACGCATCGCTTTGGTGGCGGTGGCTCCGGTGTAGATGCCGTCCCAGGTGAAGGCGGGGCAACTTACCAAAGGGAAGAGGACGAGCCACGGCATAAAGGTGCGGGTGGCCTCAACCACGATGCCGTCGGATGTCAGAAGACGAACCATCGACATTCCGAAGACGGCATAGATGAAAACGAATATGATTCCGATTCCCATACTCCAGCCGAATGTGTAGTCCACGGTCCGTCGGACCATCTGAGGCCAACGGACCCCGACAAACTTTCCGGTGAGAGCCTCGCCTGCGAAAGCGAAACCGTCTGTGAAATAGGAGAATACCAGCAGAAGCTTCAGCATAATGGAGCAGGAGGCCAGCAGAACGTCTCCGAAACGGGCGGAGATGGCGGTGAATGCCAAATAGACTATTATCAGGCAGACCGAGCGGATGAAAAGGTCACGGTTGACGGAGAAGAATCTCCGGACCTTGTCGCCATTGAAAGCGGCCTTGAGGTCCAAAGCCGAGACGCCTCCTGTTATATTCCTGAATTTCAGAGCGACACGTCCTGAGGCGAAAAGGAGTCCTGAATATTGCGCCACGACTGTTCCCAAGGCTATTCCTTTGAAGCCAAGGCCATTAAAGGCTGTTCCTGGGATTCCGAAGGTCAGAAGGATGCTGAAGAGGATATTGCCAACGTTGACTATCACATCGGTCAACATCGAACTGAACGTGTCCTGCATCCCGATGAACCAACCGCGGAAAGCCATCAGGCTGAGAGTGGCGGGTGCGGCCCAGATGCGGATGTAGAAATATTCAAGAGCCAGGGAACGGACTTCTTCAGAGCAGCCTACGAAAAGGAAAATCAGTTTCTGGAAGGGCCATTGGATCAGGAGCAGGGCGAAGGCTATGATGAACGCAAGTCCGACTCCCCTCGTAAGGTTACCGACGCAATCGTCCCAATCCTGCCGTCCGAAAGCCTGCGCGGTCATCCCGCCCGTACCGGCGCGCAGGAATCCGAAGTTCCAGTACAGCAGGTCGAACATCAGGGACCCGACCGAGATTCCACCGATCAAAGCCGCAGCGGATGTGTCCAGATGACCGGCGACGGCAATGTCCACCATCCCGACCAACGGAACGGTCAGGTTGGCGAGAATGCTCGGCAGAGCCAAACGCAGCATCTCTTTGTTCAATGCATCCATACGGCAAAGGTAGTCATAAAGTGGAAATATTACGATGTCAAGCCCCAAATACTTTTCAAAAGGACGAATTTCATTGTTTATTGGTTGAAAGAATTTACATTTGTGTGGTTAGTTAGTAGTATATAATATGAACTTAAAAGGAAAAACAGTGCTCATCACTGGAGGCGCTTCAGGGATAGGCAAGATTATGGGACGCATCTGTCTGGAAAAAGAGGTGGCTCATTTAGTGATCTGGGATGTAAATCCGGACAATATCAGAAGGACGGAAATTGAATTGGCCGGAATCTTGGGAAGTGACACCAAGAAGCCAAACGCTGACACCAGAGCAACTATGGTTGGCCACAAGAACAGAATCCATTCCTATCAGGTTAACTGCGCAGACGCGGATGCCGTAGCCCGAACATATTCAAAAGTGGTGGATGAAGTCGGGCAGGCGGACGTTCTGATCAACTGCGCCGGAATTGTCAGAGGCAACAGGACGTTCGACAGGCAGACAGTGCAGGACATCAACCTTACGATGGACGTGAACGCCACGGCTCCTATGCTGGTCGCGCTTCAGGTTCTCCCGGATATGATCAAAAGGAACAGCGGCTGCATCTGCACGATAGCGTCAGCGGCCGGAATGCTGGGAGTGCCTAAGATGTCAGTCTATTGCGCGAGCAAATGGGCGGTGATCGGCTGGACGGAATCCATGAGGATAGAGCTGAAGCTTGCCAAGAGCAAGGTTAAAGTCTTGTCCGTGGCTCCGTACTTCATCAACACCGGAATGTTCGATGGCGTGCAGTCCAAGATATTCCCGATCCTGAAGCCGGAGAAAGTCGCCGCCAAAGTCATCAAAGCCATCGAAAAAGGCAAAAGTTTCAAAGGCATCCCGTTCCCTTACCACTTCATCCGGTTCTGGCAAGGATTATTACCGATCGCGGTCTTCGACTTCATATTCGGAAAATGCTTCGGGGTTTACAGCGTGATGGATCATTTCACCGGACGAAGGAATATTCAGGAAAATGGGAATGAGGCTCTGAATATCAAGAGTAAATCACTAACTTTGAGACGGAATATTCATAAAGCGTCATAATTTTGGAAAATACTTCGATTGAGAGGATAAAGGAGATCAGGGAGCGGCAGGAGCGCTTCTTCAGAAGCGGGGCGACCCTTGACGTGAAATGGCGGCTGGAGCGGCTCAGAGCGTTCGAGGCTGCGGTGCGCAAATGGGAGAAACCACTGTGCGAGGCACTGTGGACGGATCTGCACAAGTCCTACGAGGAGGCTTACCTGACAGAGGTCAGCATACTTCTCGGGGAGATTCGCAGCCATATTCATAACATAAGGAAATGGAGCAGGCCGCAAAGGAAGGCGACTCCGCTGAAGATGTTCCCGTCACGAAGCAGGATCATCAGCGAGCCGCTTGGCACCGCGCTGATCATCTCGCCGTGGAACTATCCCGTGCAGCTGCTTCTGACTCCGCTTGTTGG
>ENA-ORPK01002575-ORPK01002575.1-human-gut-metagenome-genome-assembly--contig:-NODE-2575-length-12259-cov-4.463700_pt1 | contig 12259 bp, 9 predicted proteins | sample MGYA00242139_ERZ509068 | MGnify/ENA primary metagenome ERZ509068 (study PRJEB26280, sample SAMEA2338687) | human gut metagenome | biome: human gut; feature: human-associated habitat; material: faeces... | reverse complement strand
CTGTGCGTAGCCGCCGCCGGCAGCGCCGCCCTTGACGCCGAACACGGGGCCGAGGGAAGGCTCACGCAGAGCAACCATGACGTTCTTGCCGATACGACGCATGGCGTCAGCCAGACCGACGGTCGTGGTGGTCTTGCCCTCACCGGCGGGGGTGGGGTTGATAGCGGTGACCAGAACCAGCTTGCCGTTGGGCTTGTCCGCCATGTCCTTCAGGATGTTGTAGTCAACCTTGGCCTTGTAGTTGCCGTACTGTTCCAGATACTTCTCATCCACACCTGCGGTCTTGGCGATCTCGCGGATGTGCAGCATCGGGGTCTCCTGTGCGATTTCGATGTCAGATTTGAATCCCATTGTTAATACACTCCTTGTAGTTTGTTGGTGCCTACCGTTTTGTGTGGATCGGCCCATACAGGATTTATGCAGCTGCCGTTGCAATGGCTCACTGCACATATTCTATTCGGTACTTAAGTACCGAAATAAGAATACCACTTCCCGGCGGAAATGTCAATATCTGTCGGCCACATTCCTGAGATTTTTATCAGAATTTTACAGCCGCCTTGAGGACGTTCACCGCTCCGGCTTCCGGCCGACCGTAAACGCAATGCGCACCGCCTCCGTCTGGGAGGTAGACACCGTCAGCACCGCCGTGCCGGTCTGTCCGGTGGTTCTGACGTAAGTACCCGTCATGCCGCCCTCTGCGGTGGCGGTCTCCGGCCCTACCAGCTCCGCCGCGCCTTCCAGCCGGAACGTCACCGGGAGTTGGGCGTAGGGCGTCGGGCTGCCGTATTCGTCCAGAATGCGGACGCGCACCGCCGCCATATCGTAGGTGTCCCCTTCCGTCAGCTCCGTGTGGCTGGGCGTGACCTCCAGATGCAGCTTCGTGCTGGGGCACAGGGTCACGGAGGAAACCACTTTCCCGCCCTTCAATGCGTCCAGCCGCCACACGGTGGACTCCCCTCCCCAGTTGCCCACGTATTTTCCGTAGAGCTTCTGCGCATCGGCAAAGGTCAGGCCGTATTTTGTCATGGCGACACCCATCCGGGCGAGATCCGCCGGGGGCAGATGGGCAAGGCCGTGCTTGCGCACTGCCAGCAGGCAGGCACGCAGAAGGTCGGCCTTCTTTTCGTCAAAGCCCTCCTGCGTCTCCAGAAGCTCGCCGATGATGTCGTCCAGAATCATAGGCGGATGGGGCAGTCCGGGGTAGTCCCCGGTGCGGAGGGTCGTGACATAATTCCCGTTCTTGTACAGCCGGACGGAGTCGGCATTGGTCAGCACCGCCGAATCCCCGATCTGTCCGCCGGGATAGTCGCCGATGTCCATGGGCGTACAGGCCGTCAGCACCGTCGTCCCCTCTCCCTGACTGGCGTACAGCGCCGCCGCGGGCTTGGGATTGCGGAAGGCGTCCATGACGCCATGGTAGCATACCCGGTCGCCGGAGCCGAAATCCTTGTGAGTGGGGTAGTCGAACATGCACCAGCCGAAGCAGCCCACATGGCCGCCGTCGGCCGCGGCGTCGCTCTGCACCCTTGCATGGCGCAGCGCCTGCGCCTGCCGGTGGCTCCAGGTGTCATAGGACTTGGTAGGGTACATGTGACCGGTATGCTCGGAGATCAGCAGCGCCTTTTTCCGGCTTTGCATAACGGTACGCCTGGGCTTGCAGCCGGGATTGTCTCCGGTGTGGGAGAAGTCGTTGTAGGCGTAGACGTCCTCCAGCAGGTGGCTCTTTTCCAGGAACCGCACGCCGGAGGTCGCCCGGCTGGGGTCAAGCTCGTGGGCGGCGGCATTGGTGCGGCGGTACAGCTCGTCATCGTCCTGACTTTCGTTGATGCGCACGCCCCAGAGGACGATGCTGGGATGGTTGCGGTATTGCAGCACCATCTCCCGGGTGTTTTCCACCGCCTGATCTTTCCAGTTTTCTCCGCCTATGTGCTGCCAGCCGGGAATTTCCGTGAACACCAGCAGTCCCAGTCGGTCACATTCGTCGATAAAATACTGGCTCTGGGGATAGTGGGAAGTGCGCACCGCCACGCAGGCAAGCTCCTGCTTCAGAATCCGCGCGTCCTCCCGCTGGAGCCGCTCCGGAACGGCGTAGCCCACATACGGCCAGCACTGGTGCCGGTTCAATCCCCGCAGGAAAGTTTTCTTCCCGTTCAGGTAGAAGCCGTCCGCCTTGAATTCGGCGGTACGGAAGCCCACCTTGACCTCCCGCGTATCCATCACCCGGCCGATTTTCAGCATGGACACCCGGCAGGTGTAGAGAATGGGATGCTCCGTGTCCCAGCTCTTGACGCCGGGACAGCTGATGGTAATGACACCCCCGGCGGTGAATGCCTTCTTCACCAGCACCCGCTCGCCCTTCTGCAGCTCCACCAGAAGAATGCACCCTTCGGCATTCTGCAAAGTGGGCTTGATTTTCAGGGTGGTCAGGTCCGGGGTCGTTATGTACAGATCTTCAATATAGCTCTTTTCCCGGACGTCCAGCCAGACCTCCCGGTAAAGCCCGCCGTAGGTCAGATAGTCGATGACAAATCCGAAGGGCGGCACCTCGCCGTTCTCCGTGGTGTCCAGCTTCACCGCCAGCCAGTTTTCTCCGCCCAGAACCGCCGCGTCGGTGATGTCCACCCGGAAGGCGGTATAGCCGCACCGGTGGGTTGCCAGCTCCTTACCGTTTAAGTACACTGTGGCAATATGCGCCGCGCCGTCGAACTGCACGAACAGGCGCTTCCCCGCCAGCGTGGGCTCCAGCGTCAGCTTTTTCCGGTAGCCGCAGACCATCTGATAGGACTGGCTGTCGGCGTAGTGCTGCGGAATTTCCTTCACGGTATGGGGCAGGCGGACGCACTCTCCCTCCCCTTCTCCGACGGCAAATCCGTCATACCAGTCGGAAACGAACTCCCATCGGTCACATAGACTCTGCATGGCAAAAGCCCCCTCTTTTTCTTTCAATTTCGCGGGTAGAAACGGTCTGAATACTCTACCGTTATTATAGCATAAACTTTCCGGAAGAAAAGCCCCGCGGCAAAAAAATCCCCAGACGAGAAACGTCTGAGGATTTTTTCGTCAGCTGATGCGCACCGCTGCCACGACCAGACGGCCGTTGTTCAGGGTGTACTCGCAGGTGGACAGGCAGATGATCTTGTCGCCGTATTTGGGCGTAATACCGGTGTCGTAGAAGGACAGATTCTTGCAGTTGGTGACGAAGTCGTTGAACTCCGTCTCGTTCTGGGCGTCCACGAACTGGTGGTAAGAGAAGCCCTTGCCCGCGTTGGCGCTGGTCTTGAACACCGCGAAGATCTTGTAGATGTGACGCTCCTTCAGGGTGTCGAAGAAGATCAGGCTGTTGTAGTCCCACGCGCTCTTCTCGGTGTAGGACATCAGGCTGTGGAACATGCTGCCGTCGGCCATGTTGTGGCCGTAGATGGTAATGTTGTCGCTGGGCTTCTCCAGGTCGCACTCCTCACGGGCGTAGATGCAGCCCCGGACGCTGTCCTGCTTGTCGAAGTCCCGCTTCAGGTAGTAGTCCTTGTTGTTTGTGGACGTCTGCATCACGGGGTAATCCACCTTGGTGCCTTCGATCTTGATCCAGCCCGCAAGATCCGGGTTCATGTCGTGCAGCTCAGCATAATCCAGAAGGATGCCGCCCTCCACGGTGGGGTCGCTGATGACCTCAAATCCGGGCTTTGAGGGTTCTGTCGCAGTCGAGGGCTTCGTCGCCTGTGTGGGGACGCTGGTCTGCGCCTGATTTTTGATGTTCGCAAGGTCTTCGTAACGATCTGCCTGCTTCTTGCCTTCCAGTACGTATCTGGCAACCAGAAACGCGCTGACGCAGAAAGCGATGATCAGAATCATGATCACAATAACATAAAGCGCTTTTTTCATGCTCAATACCTCCTTTTGCCATTATAGTTCAGCCCCGCCCCCCTGTCAAGATTCCGGGGCGGCGGGGTTTGTAAGGATATTCTAAAGAATCCATTAAGATTTAATTAAGGGGTTCGCGCGCTAGGCAGTCTCAGTCAGGAATTTTGCGAATTTTCCCACATAATTATTTCCAAAAGCGTCAAATATTTCCATAATATGTTTGTATTTGCAACTTTTTCCAGAAATCGGCTATTAGCCCTTCATGTACTCCATGCCCAGCATATCCCGCATTTTGTAGTAGTTGGGCAGATTCCGCCAGCCCGCGCCTACGGTGGCGTTGGCCGTGGCCACGATCTTGGTGTCCGGCAGCGCCTGAGACAGCTGGTATCCGCCGCCCCGCTCTACCATCCACAGGTTTTTCAGCCACGGCATCTGCATGAGCGGCTCCACGCTGGGATAGGTCAGGCCGATGTTCAGGTCCTCCAGCGAGGTGCAGCCCACCAGCGGAGAAAAGTCCTTCACGGCGCTCCAGTCCAGCTCAAGGAAAATCAGCTCCTTGCAGCTGCTGATGGGGGAAATGTCCTGCAGCTGCCCGTTGTGGGCGAGGATCAGGAATTGCAGATGGGGCATCCCCGACACGAAATCGATGTTGGTCAGACCCATGTGTCCCACGTCCACGCAGAGCATTTCCTCGCAGTAGCGCAGGTTGTAGGCATCGTCGTCCAGGAAGTAATAGACATGCTCCCGGACGGGCATGAAGGTGGTGGCATCCGTCCGCGCGGTGAGCTTCTTGCCCAGCTGCACCGTCCAGACGACCTTGTAATTTTCCCGTTCTCTCTCCCGGAGGGCGGCCAGCTCCTCGTTGTCAAGGCCGCATTTGCCCAGAAATACCTGCTCGGCGTCCGGCAGATAGGACATCTTCTTTTCCAGATCCTGCAGGTTCAGCGTGACGGCAGGCTTCGGTTCCTCCGTAGTCTGGGTGCCGGTCACGGTGCCGGTCGTGACCTTCGTAGTGGCCGCAGTCTGGGTCGTAGTCTTGTCAGTGGTGGTGATCTCCAGCGCGGCGGAAAGATCGACCTCTTTCGTATCGTCCGGGAAGGAGATCCCCGCCATCTCCACTTCCCAGTTGATGCTCACCTTGGGATAGGTGCTGCGCAGCTGCAGAACCGTCGCCGGGTCGGCTTCCGGGTTTACAAGGTGCAGCGTTTTCAGTTCCGGCAGAAGCTGGAGAAGCTCCAGTTCCGCGTCGGTGATGCCGGTGACATCCAGCTCCTGCACCGTGTCGGGATAGGTTTTCGTGCCGAAGCGCAGGGCGAAGGAAATCCCCTTCTCCTGACAGAAATCCCGCAGCTTTTCCATCTGCTCCGGCGTCTCGCAGCCCACCGCCGTCACCGCCGTCAGATCCGGCAGGTATGTAAGCAAATTAATTTCTTCATCTGTAATGTCGGAAACGCTCACCACGGCGGTGTCCTGATCGTATTTTCTGCCGTCGATGGTCACCGCATAATCCACCGCAACCGCCGGGCGGCGGGCAGCCAGCGCGGCCAGCTGGGCATAGTCCGTGCATTCCTGTGCTTCCACGCTTTTCAGCTGGGTGAAATAGTCCAGCGTAGCCACGTCCTCGTCCGTGAGGGAGGTCACGTACAGCACGTCGGTGTTCTGGTCATAGGTCTTCCCCTGAAACGGAATCCGCCAGAGAATTTCGCTGTTCGGCGCTTTTTTCCGCAGCTTCTCATAATCCGCCGTCGTAATGTCGGCAAAGCGAAGATCCAGCACCTCGGCGCTCCGGGAATAAAACGTCCCCGCCACCCGCACATGGGTCAGCAGAAACCAAACGGCGATCCCCGCCGCCAGCAGCACGACCGCAAGCACGATGAGAAGCACCGGATTCAGCTTTTTTTCTTTTTGATACATCTTTCTTTCCTCCCAAGCTTCCAGACACTCTACTATTATGGTCTTTATCCACTCATAAGTCAAGGGATTTTTCTCCCTAAAATCCGGCAAAGATCGACCCCGGCGCGGAAATTTCTCCGGAAAGCTTTGCGTCTTCCGAAACAGGCACCTTTCGGGGCGAAAAATGCGGATTTCCTATTGAAAACCGAGCTGCCGTGTGCTATAATGCCTCCGCAGTTAGCGTTAGCTAACTTCATTGAAAAAGTGACAGGCAGCAGGGCAGCGCACGTTTGGGAGGGACTTTGATGTCAAAAAAAGCAACGGAATTTCAGAAAAAAGAAATGAGCAAAATGTACCGCGGCAAGGAGATCTTCAAGCCCCTGAACACCGGCTGGATCGACGAGAATGTGGCCTGTGGAGTTCAGTATTATTTTGTGCTTTCCTGCACCGCAAATTTCAGTGTCGCCACAGCGCCGCCATCGTTACAGAAGCTCGCTTCTCCCTCATGTGCCGTGGCAATCTGCTGTACCAGATGCAGCCCCAGAATGTGGGGCGCGTTGGGGTCGTCCGTACCGGAAAGATTCCGAAGAACCGCTTCCGGATACCCCGCCCCGTTGTCCCGCACCGTCAGCACGAACCGCCCGTCTGCCAGCTCCGCCGCAACCTGAATATCACAGCCGCCGGGATTGTGCCGGACGCTGTTGTTCAGCAGATTGTCCAGCGCCCGCGTCAGCAACTCCCTGTCCGCTTCCAGCACCGTCTGTCCCGCCGGTTCCCGAATCTGCAGCCCGACGCTGTAGTTTTCTCCCAGAGAATCGCAGAAATCCGCCACGCTCTGGCGAAGCCACGCGCCCATGGAGACGGCAGTCCGCCGCAGGGGCTGGGCGTTGTATTGCAGCTTGAAGGTCAGATTCAGGTCTTCAATCAGCGCCTTGATCTTCTGGCTCTGGGTGCAGATAGCAGCGGCTTTTTTCTGCTGTTCGGACTGAGGCGGCACCTGCTGCGCCAGCTGCTCCCCGTATCCCATGATCAGCGCCAGCGGGGTGCGGATGTCGTGGGAGACCCCGGCGATCCAGTTGGCGCGGGTGGTGTCCCGGCGGCGGATCAGCTCGTTCTGCTTCTGCAGATAACGGCTGGTCTGGTTCAGCTTCTCCGCCAGCTCGGCGGCCGCGCCGGACTGGGGCAGATGGACTTCCTTTCCCTCCGCCAGCTGCCCGATTCCCGCCGCCGCTTCCCGCAGGGGCTTCGCGCCCCGCCAGCCGAGGATCAGGCAAATGGCAACAACCAGACACAGATCGACGATCAGCAACGGCCCGACCCCCGACAGCAGTGCGTAGAGGATGTCATTGTCCATGTAGAAATCGAACCGGGTCATGCTCCCCTGCTCTTTCCCCGCCACCAACAGGCCAAAGTCATTGCGGTAGGCCATCACCGGGTAGTCCTTCAGATACCACCGGGAAAAAGCCGCGACCTCCGGGACGGTGTAGGCGTGGTTCAATTCCTCCGGCAGATTTTCCGACCACAGGATTTCGCCGTCGTCCCCCAACAGCATCGCCCACGCAAAATGCTTCTGCCATTCCATGTCCGGGGCGGGGGCAAAGCCGTCGTCCGTCCGGGTGAAGGACTCGGCGAACTTTCCCACTGGGAAAAAGCCCTCCTGCTGCCCTTTTGCGCCGTAATGCAGCACAACGCCGATGAGCAGCGCCCCATTGACCGTAAGCACCAGAAACGCAATGCCAAAGGCCGCCAGAAGGTAGCGGAAGATCATCCGGGAAACCGTTTTCATTTCGTCCCCTCCTTCGCCAGCTTGTAGCCAAGCCCCCTCGCCGTGAGAATCCAGACAGGCTGGGACGGCTGCTCCTCCACCTTTTCCCGCAGGTGCCGGATGTGGACGTTCAGGCTGTTTTCGCAGCCGTAATAGTCGCTGCCCCAGACCGCCTCGCACAATGCGTCGTAGGTCACGATATGCCCCCGGTTGTCCAGCAGCTTTTGCAGGATGGCGCGTTCCGTCGCCGTCAGCGTGACGGTACCTCCCGCCGACGAAACCGTAGCGTCGCTTAAATCCACCGTGCGTTCTCCCAGTCGAAGGGCGGTTTCCCGCCGTAACTGCCCCCGGTACGCCCGCCGGAGGATACCGGAAATCCGCAGAAGCAGCTCCTGCATCAGAAAGGGCTTGGTCATATAATCATCCGCCCCCAGCCCCAGACCGAACAGCCGGTCGCTGTCCGCATCCCGGGCGGACAGGAACAGTATGGGGATGTCGCTTCTGCCCCGAATCTCCCGGAACAGGCTGAACCCGTCGCCGTCCGGCAGGTTGATGTCCAGAATCACCAGTTCCGGCAGTTCCCCGGAAATCGCCTGTCTCGCGGCCGCAGCGCTGTCCGCCATGCGTACCGCGCGATAGCCCGCCCCCGTCAGTTCTTCCTTAATTAAATTCCGAAGCTCCCGGTTATCGTCTACAACGAGGATCTTTGCGTCCTGTATCGTCTGCATAGCCCCGCCCCCTTTTTTGCCCATTATATCGGCAGCCACGCCCATTTTCCAGTGTAATGCCCACAAATTAAGGTAAATTTAAGCCCAGCACAAGGAGGCCATAAGCTCGGGGGTGTATGCTGTCCGCACCAACCGAAAAGGAGCAAGGCTATGCAAATCATTGAAACTGAACATCTCACCAAATATTATGGGAAAACGCCCGTGGTGGACGGTCTTTCCCTGTCCGTCCCGGAGGGCAGCGTCTACGGCTTCATCGGCCCAAACGGCGCGGGAAAATCCACCACCATGAAAATGCTGCTGGGGCTGGTGATGCCTAACAGCGGAAGCATCCGCCTTCTGGGAAAGTCCATGACGCAGCAGAACCGGCTGTCGCTGCTGCGGCAGACCGGCTCGCTCATCGAGTCCCCCGCCTGCTACGGCCATCTGACCGGGGAGGAAAACCTGCAAATTCTGGCAGAGCTGAAAAACGTCCCGGAGCGGAATATCGACCGGGTTCTGGAGATCGTGGAGCTGACCGACAGCCGCCGCCGGAAGGTGCAGCAGTATTCTCTGGGTATGCGCCAGCGTCTCGGAATCGCACAGGCGCTGCTGGGAAATCCCAAGCTGCTGATTCTGGACGAACCCACCAACGGTCTCGACCCCTCCGGCATCCAGCAGATGCGCAATCTCATCAAGGATATGCCCAACCGGTGCGGCGCGACGGTCCTGATCTCCAGCCACCTGCTGGGGGAAATGGAGCAGATGGTCGATCAGGTGGGCATCATCAACCACGGCAGGCTTCTGTTTCAGGGGGAGCTGGACGATCTGCGGAAGCACAGTCAGGGCGACATCTCCCTGCGGGTGCTCCACCCGGAAAAGGCCGCGCCAATTCTGGGAAATTCGGCACGGCTGGAACGGGGCGTCTTCCACCTCCCCGCCATGGACGAAGCGCGGCTCGCGGAGCTGATAGGCCGTCTGGCGGCGGCACAGGCCGGTGTGGTGGAGCTGAACCGGGCAACCAAAACGCTGGAGGAAATTTTCCTGAGCCTGACGGGGGTGGACGCGAAATGAGAGCCATCTGTGCGGAACTGAAAAAATCCCGGCGCCGGCACAACGCGCTGGTTGCCGTGGGCATTTCTCTGGCCGCCCTCCTGTGGGCAACCCAGACCGGCGGCAAAAGCGAAGACGTATCCCAAGGCTACAGCGGCCTGCTTTACGCCATCCCGATCATCAATACGGTCATCATGCCCCTCGGCACGGCGGTGCTTGCCAGTCGCCTGTGGGACTTGGAAAGCAAGGAAAAATGCTGCCGCATCCTGCTGACCCTGCAAAGCCGGGCGTCCCTGTTCTTCGGGAAAGCCGCCGCTGCCCTGCTGCAAATTTTTCTGATGGTGGCCGTGGAAAGCGCGGGCATTCTGGCACTGGGAAAATGGGCAGGCTATACGGATGCCCTTGACTGTGGTCAATTCTGGTGGCTTGCCGCCGCGACCTTCACGGTAAACGCCATGCTGTTCTTCCTCTGGCTGTTTCTCAGCGTCCGCTTTGACAATCAGGTGCCGACACTGGCCGGAGGAATGGTGGGGAGCCTGTCCGGGCTGTTTGCCTCCTTCATGCCGCCCATGGTCAGCTTTTTCATGCCATGGGGGTATTACATTCCCCTGAGCACTGCCCGCATGGACTGGGACCCGGAAACCAGAATCGTCCGCTACTACACCGCGCCCTATCCCGTCTGGCTGCTGGGCGTCACGATGGCGCTTTGTGTTCTGTTCGCCATGATGACATGGAACGCCCTGAAGCGCAAGGAGGTATAACAATGCTGATGCGCTGTATCCGCGCGGAAAACCGCAAGCTCCGCCGCAGCCCGATCTGGCTGCTGTTTCTGGCGGTTCCCGCCATTTCCGCGATCTACGGGACTTTTAATTACAGGATGAATCAGGGCATCCTCACCCACGGGTGGTACGACCTGTGGACGCAGTATACGCTTTTTTACGCCCTGTTTTTCTTTGCACCCCTGATCGGTGTATACGCGGCCTATCTGTGGCGGCTGGAGCATCGGGGACACAACTGGAATCTCATCATGACCGCCCCGGTGCGTCCCTTCGCTCTGTACGCCGCCAAGTTCTGCGCCATAGCAAAAATGGCGTTTCTGACTCAGGGCTGGCTTCTCGTACTGTTCCTCGTCGGCGGAAAGCTGGGCGCAGGGCTGGCGGGCTTCCCGCCTCCGGAAATTCTGCTCTGGCTTCTTCGGGGTGCAGTCGGCGGCCTGCCCATCATTGCCATACAGCTTTTGCTGTCCATGGTCATCCGGAACTTCGCCCTGCCGGTGCTGATGGCGCTAGGCGGAAGCATTCTGGGCCTGATGGCCACTACGTCAAACGCCGGACTTTTCTGGCCGTATTCTCTCATGCTCATGGGCATGAATTCCAACCGCACGGAGGATGTCATGACCGGTCAGCTCCCCGGCTTTTTCCTGAGCTGCATTATTTTTCTAGCGATATTTCTCCTGACTGCCGATGCGGTTCTTGCCAAGCAGGATGTCAAGGCATAATTGCTGCGGCATATTTTTCTCCCCGCGTTCTTTTCTTCAAAACCAAAAGCGGCAGGAAACGCATTCTGCGTTTCCTGCCAATTTGTTTTTACTGCACAGCGGCCTTGTTCCGGCGCTTATTCTTCCATGTCTCCACCAGAAACAGCGTCAGTACGGAATAGGCGGTCAGCAGAACGAAGAAGATTCCGCCACTCTGCCATTGGGTCAGCCCGATACCCCGTGCCTGCGCGCCCGGAATCAGCCGTGCCTGCACGAACCGGGCGACGAGGGCGTGATTTAAGTAGACGGCATAGGAGAATTTGCCGAAATTCCGGAAAATCCGCCGGTTCAGCACCGCGTTGACCCAGGATGCACCGTCATAGCAACCCAGGATCAGAATGGGCGTGGTGATCAGAAAAATGTTGGCAAGGTCGGCGTAGGCGAAAATGGTCACCGCTGACAAAATGACCGCGAGATTGAAAAGCACCTTTTTCGCTTTCAGCCGCTCATAATAGGGCGTGGTGGTGAAATAAAACGTCAGTACGCCGATGCACAATGGCGAGAACGCCCGCAGAAGGGGCAGATAGAAAAAGCCGTAGTTTTCCCACAGATCCACCCCGGAATACAGCAGGGACTGGATCATCAGAATGGCGGCGGGGAATAGCAGCGTGCGGCTGACCCGCTCATTGCGGCACAGAAGGCCGTAGACGAAGAACCCCGCGATCACCAGCGCGGACAGCTGCCACAGGGGATAGTTGAGACTTTCGTGGAAGCGGTAAGCGCTTTGCAGGAGCAGAAGGTCGGGGACCTGGTTGTAAAAGTCCAGAGCGATAGCGCTGACCTTGTCCCAGCTGGGAGACATCGCCAGATGCACCAGACTCCTTGCCAATGTGTACAGGAAGAACGCCGCCAGAGAAAACAGATAGTGGGGATAAATGGAGGTCACATGATCCAGCGTATAGTCCCATGCGCTGTAGGACTTCCCGCCGTCGGCAAAGGAGCGGGCGTAGAATTTCTTTCCCAGAAAAAATCCGGAGATGATGAAAAACACCTGCACCGCCACCGTCGGGCCGGGGGCAATGGTGGTGCCGAAATGAAAAAAGGCGATGATATACGCGAATACCAGCTTCAGTACGTCAATGGAATAGATGCGTTTTTTCACAACATTTCCCTCGCAAATTCAGTCTGGTTTTAGTGTATAAGCTTTTTATGGAAATGTCAATGACGGAAAATCCCGGCGGCTCTCAAAAGCCGCCGGGAAGGTCATTAAAGAGTCGCCGCCATGACGGCCTTGATGGTGTGCATCCGGTTTTCCGCCTCGTCGAAGACGATGGACTGAGGCCCCTCGAAGACCTCGTCGGTCACCTCCATGCAATCGATGCCGAACTTGTCGTAAATCTGACGGCCAATGGTGGTGTTCAGGTCGTGGAAGGCTGGGAGGCAGTGGAGGAACCGGCATTGGCTTCCGGCCTTTTGGACAAACCGCGGTTATGCAAGATCTTGTCCCAC
>ENA-ORPK01002573-ORPK01002573.1-human-gut-metagenome-genome-assembly--contig:-NODE-2573-length-12268-cov-2.961435_pt1 | contig 12268 bp, 12 predicted proteins | sample MGYA00242139_ERZ509068 | MGnify/ENA primary metagenome ERZ509068 (study PRJEB26280, sample SAMEA2338687) | human gut metagenome | biome: human gut; feature: human-associated habitat; material: faeces... | reverse complement strand
AACGCAGAATTGCGGTCAATGATGTTACTTATATCGAAGTCCGCGGACGCAGCATCAAAATCGAGATGTCAATCGAAGGCGGAAAAGACGAGATTAACACCACGGGCACGATTTCCGAATATGAAGAAAAACTTAAGAGCAGCGGATTTGTGCGCTGCTACAGGAGCATTCTCGTGAATCCGCACCATATAAAGGCATATAACGTAGTCAGCAAGGAGTTCAGTATGAGCACCGGAACGAGGCTGCCCGTATCCCGCAGCTATGCGGTGCAGGCCGTGACTGCATACAACAGGGCAAAGAACGGGGACGGAAGGCTATGAGTCCGACAGCGTTTTTTAAGCTATGCTGCGTTCCGGTGTCGGTGCTGAAGGCTTTCTTTGCGGACTACATGATGGCCTCGGTGCTTGAGCGCAGGTTTGTGAATAAAAAAAGGAATTGCTGCTTTACCCCCCAAGTGTTGGGTTATGCTGTCGTTTTATGTGCAAGGCTGCCGTTTGTTACGCATGAAAACACTGTATATGTATCGATTATCAAGTTGGCGGCATATCTTGTGGCAGTCATATTCATGTACAAGGGAAGGGTTACGCTGCGATTGCTGATGTATGCCATCCATATATTCACAATGTTTACCGGAGAGTTTCTGAGCATAAACATTTTGGGCGCGTTCGGATTACTGTATAACGGCTTTTTCGAAAACAACTTTTATCTGGGTATGCTCATGAGCGAATTGCTCTCTTCGTTCTGCGTTTTTGCTGTCGGCTTTGCTGTACGCAGGATCGGCAAGTTCCCGACCGAGGCTTCCAGCGAGACACAGTTCAGAGAAGTATCCGCGCTGCCGATTACCGTCTGCTTTGCGGTGGTTTTTTTCTGTCTGCTTCAGTACGGATTCATTTCGCCCGGTCCGGAAGTCGGCTGCATTTCGCTTACACTGATTTCTGCGCTGGCAGCAGGAATAATGCTGCAGTTGGATGTTTTTTCGAAAATGCTGAAAACGCAGCAGTATGCGGCTGATGCTGTGGCGGATGCGCAGCGAGCGCAGCTTGAACTTAAGAAGGTGAGGGCAGCGGTAAGCCACGGTGAAGCCGTACAACGACTTGAGCACGATATGAAGAATCTGCTGCTGCTTGTCCATATGCTTAACGAGCGGGGCGACAGTGGACGTATAGATGCAGTGATCGACAGAATTGAAACAGAAATAAAGGCCGAAGCGGACGGCGGCATTCAAGAAAAGGAACATGGCGCATGCATTCCGATTGAGAAATCTCGGACTTGCATCGGTTCTGCGGATTCGTGTGCGGAGGATGTTCACCGCGGGAACGGAGAATTTGCTGCAAACAACGAAATGGAACTGCCCGTATCCCGCAAATATGCGGAGCAGGCCGTGACAGCAGACAACAGGGCGAAGAACGAGGGCGGAAATCTATGAGTTCGGTAACGTTTTATAAAATCTGCGAGCTTCTGCTGGTGGTCATATATGCATTCGGTGCGGATTATATGATGACATCCGTGCTTGGACGACGATTTGTCCCGAAAAGAAAGATTCCGTTCTTTAATTTTCAACGGCTGGCATACATACTGACTCTTGTGACAACATTTCTGTTTTTGTCGCACGAGAACACGGCATACACAACCGTGTATAAGCTTGTTATGCAGTTTGCGATTGTCATATTCATGTATAAAGGAAAGTTTGCTCTGCGCGTTCTGATGGGTGCTGCTCATTTTTTCACGCTGTTCATAGGCGAGTTCCTGAGTCTGAATGCAATTTACGCACTCGGAATTCCGATTGAACGCTTATATGTCAAGTTCAGCTTTTGGGTTCTGATATGTGATCTGCTTTCATCGCTGCTTGTGTTTATCGTGGGCTTTGTTGCGCACAGAATAAGAGAATTCCCGACAAAAAGCCTTTCATCAAAACAGCTGCAAAAGCTTTCTGCGCTGCCGATAGCCGCCGGCGCGGCAGTGATCGTTTTCTGCCTGCTTGAATACAGTTTCATTTCGCCGGGATTGCCGGTCGGCTGTGCTTCGCTTGTGCTCATTGCATCGCTTGCGGTCGGAATCACGTTCCAATTGGATATTTTTTCGGAGATGCTGAAAACGCAGCAGCATGCAAGAGCAGCAGCGGCATCCGCGCAGGAAGCGCAGTTCGAACTTGAAAAAGTGCAGGAAACGGTACGTCACGGCGAAGACGTGCGTCGGCTTGAACACGACATGAAAAACCTGCTGCTGATGATACATATACTGAACGAACAGGGCGACGGCGAGCGAATCGATGCGATGCTCAATGACATTGAGTCGAAGATTAAGGTCGAAACGGACAGCAGCATTGCGGAATACGGACGAACAGTATGCATTCCGATTGAAAGATTTTCGTCATATATCGGTTCCGACACCGGCAAAAAGTCCGAGAATGCCGGCAATAACACCGACAGCACCAAAACGGAGGAAAATGTATGAACCTTTCAACAGTGCTCAGGATTATCGTTTCCTGTCTTTTAAACGCAGTTGTTGCATGGACGGTTGACTATTACGCAACCTCTTTGCTGAGCCGCAGAGATGTTTTCAAAACGGGACGCAAGCCGAAAATCTTTACGGTTCAATGGCTTGCATTCACGCTGATGCTGTGCGGGTTTGCGCTGCTTCCGTCGGGTCTGAACGAAGTCTGGAAGTTTTCTGTAATATGCATCAAAGCTGTAAGCTGCATTGTTCTGTTTGAACTGCTGTATGAAGGCAGCTTCCTTAAAAAGCTGCTCATGGCGGTCGGTCACACTGTTATCATGCTGGGCGGAGAGTTTATCATGTCCCGTGCATTTATTGCAGCGGGCTTGAATCCGTCGGAGTATCTCCATGCTCACGGTTTGGTTCAGCATGTTGTTTCCGTGTTCATTTCCATGCCGGTTGTTGCAGCGGGGCTTGCAATGCGCCGCGTTCCGAACATGTGGTTCGGAAGCATCACGGGTGTTCAGAAACTGAAGCTTTCTCTTCTGCCGATTTTGTCTGCGGTGCTGATGATACTGTTCCTGTTGATCGCATTCAAAGTCGTTCCTCTCGTGAGCACGGTTTCGGCATTGCTGATACCGTTTGCGCTGCTTACGATACTGAGCATCGGTTTTCAGTTCCGCCTCCTTTCGAATATTTCCGTTGCACAAAAACAAATGGCGGACAATGAAGAACAGGCAAGGAAGGCGCAGTTTGAATTGCAGCTGGGTGTTCAGCAGGCCGGCCATGCGGAGGATGTTCACCGCATTGAGCAGAATATGCGTGCAAACATCCGCAGACTGCGGAAGCTGAATGCCGAAGGAAAACGGGAGGAAATTAAAGAATTTATAGAAAAAATCACACATATAATGAAACAGAATCGTGTTGAAATCCCGCTTTCCGGCGTTAGTGTTATTGACGAAATCATGTGGGCGAAAATCGATGCCATGAAGAAAGCGGGCATTGAGTCTGACTATGAAACCGAAAAGCTCAACGCGGATTCGATTGCAATATCCGATGCGGAGCTTTGCGCACTGCTTGCAAACGCACTCGATAACGCGATTGAGGGTACGCAAAGGCTTTTGGACGGGGAACCCAAAAAGATCTTCGTTCGGATTCGACAGACGGAGTGTGCGCTTGAAATTACCGTGCGAAACCCCTGTGAGGCGAAGCAGACTGTTGAAATGGCATTTATACAGAGTGCGAGGCGCGCTGCCGGAATCCGTGGCTACGGAATGGGCAACATGAAGCGAATCTGCCGCGAAAACGGCGGGGAGTTCCTCCCGAATGTTCAGAACGGGGAGTTTGAGGTTTTCATTTCGCTGCCGTTCGGGAAATAATCCGTAGGGGAGCATATACAGAATGAGAACGTGGGAAAATGACGGTTTTGCCGCTGCCGCGGGAAGGAAAATATAAAAATCCGCTGTTTGGTTCCGAAAGAAACCCCGGCATAAAACCCATAACGAACCGCATGGGCGGCGCAAGTTCGGATATATCCGCAAAATGCGCCGCCTGTATGTTGCGCTTTTATCAAAAAGATAGTAAAATAAACCTGAAAAGCATTGCCGATGCAATTCGGCATGAACCAAACAAAAAAACGGAGGCATAATATGACCGTTAAAACTTTTGATGAACTCGTTGCCAAGGTTAAATCCGGCAAAAAATCAACAGTTGCACTCGTTTGCGCAAACGATGCACACGCACTTGAAGCCGTTATTCACGCAAGCGATCTTGTGGACGCCGTACTCGTTGTTGAAGCGGACAAACTTGACGAGCTGAAGGCTCTTCTCGTTTCTCTCGGAAAGAATCCCGATGATTTCGCAATCGAAGTTGTTCCCGAGGGTATGCACCCCAGCGTATGCGCCGCAAAGCTCATTCATGCGGGCAAGGCTGATTTCCTCATGAAGGGCAAAATAATGACAGGCAATCTGCTCAAGGGCGTCCTTTCGCCCGATGCGGATCTGCGCACCGGTTCACTCATGAGCCACGTCATGCTGTTTGAAGTTCCCGGTTATCACAAGCTCCTCGGCGTTACCGACGGAGGCATGTGCACCTATCCCGACCTTGAAAAGAAAGTCGGCATCGTTAAGAACGCCGTTCGGTTCTTCCATAAAATCGGCGTTGAGAAGCCCAATGTTGCTGCGCTTTGCGCAATCGAAACCATCAACCCCAAAATGCAGGAAACCGTTGACGGTGCAGAGCTTAAGCGCATGAGCCTTGCGGGCGAACTCGGCGAATGCTATGTTGAAGGTCCCATCAGCTACGACCTTGCAATGGTTCCCGAGCTTTCCGCCGTAAAGGGCTACACCGCCTGCCCCTGCTGCGGCGACTTTGACATTCTTCTCGTTCCCGAAATTGTTGTCGGCAACGTTCTCGGCAAGTGCCTGACCTATACCTGCGGCGGCAGAATGGCCGGCATCGTTATGGGCTGCAAGGTTCCCATCGTGCTCACCAGCCGCGGTTCCAGTGCGGAAGAGAAGTATTACTCCCTCGCAATGGGCGCGGGGTTTGTCGGCTGAGTCTCGGTAATCGCTTAAATTACGGAAACATATATGGAGAACAAAAAAGCTGAAAGAATCCTCGTTATCAACCCCGGTTCAACTTCAACGAAAATCGCGGTTTTTGACGACGATAAACAGATCATGGCTCAGACGATACGCCACCCGCTGGATGAAGTTAAGGCGTTTTCGTGGGTCATGGATCAGTTTGATTACCGCATGGAGCACATCAATGCCGCTCTTGAGACTGCGGGAATCGACAAGTCCACCCTCACCTGCGTTATGGCGCGCGGCGGTCTGCTGCCTCCCGTACCTTCCGGTGCATTCAATGTCAACAAGGATATGATCGACTATTTCTATGCAGCGAAGGTAAACGTTCATATTTCAAATCTTGCCTGCGTGCTTGCGGATGCAATTGCACGTCCCCTCGGCATTCCCGCAATGGTCTATGACCCCGTTGCCGTGGATGAGCTTGAAGATGTTGCAAGAATCACCGGTATGCCCGAAATTTCAAAGGCAAGCCGCGGGCATGTGCTCAACAGCCGCGCAATGGCGAGAAAATGCGCCGAAGAGATTCTCGGCAAAAAACTCGAAGACTGCACGATAATTGTTGACCATATCGGCGGCGGCTGCTCCACATGGCTCGTTCATAACGGACGCTGCATCGATTGCTACAGCGATGACGATGCCGGGTTTGCACCCGAACGCTGCGGCAAAATTCAGGCGATGGAGCTTGCAATGCTTTGCTACAGCGGTAAATATACAAAGACTGAGATGAGCCGCTATATACGCGGAAAGTCCGGCCTGTCGGCTCTTCTCGGAACAAGCGATGCAATCGAGGTTGAGCGCATGATCGAATCGGGCGATGAACACGCACGCCTTGTTTACGATGCAATGGCACGCAGCCACGCGAAGGGCATTGCGGACCTTGCAAGCGTTGTTTGCGGCAAGGTTGACAGGATCGTTATCACCGGCGGGCTTGCAAACAGCAGGATGCTGATGGATATGATTCGCCCCCACGTTGAGTGGATCGCTCCGATGGAAGTCATGGCGGGCGAATTCGAAATGGAAGCGCTTGCGGCGGGCGGTCTGCGCGTGCTGCGCGGCGAAGAAAAAGCGCACGATTTCGTTTGGAATCGATAAATGCGCTGTCAATTGCTGCCGAAGTCCGCTGCCCATGACGTTGAATGCGGATGCCGTTTCTGTGCAGCGCACGGACGGCTGAAGTGATAACAGCAGGTATTGATTTGTGCTGCCTGTTAAATTTGTTTGCCGAATTGCAGCCAACCATGAATCAAGAGCCTGCAAACAGAGAACTTTATAAATCGAAAGGAGCTTTTTGCAATGGAACTTGAACTCACTCTTGATAACTTTGATGCCGAGATCGGCAAATCGACTCCGATACTCGTTGACTTCTGGGCTGCATGGTGCGGCCCGTGCAGGATGCTTTCGGGCGTTATTCAGCAGCTTGCGAACGAAAGCGACGGAAGCTATCGCGTCGGCAAGGTTAATGTTGACGAACAGCCGGAACTTGCAAAGCGTTTCGGTATTGCAAGCATTCCGACGGTAATCCTGTTCAGGAACGGCGAGGCGGTTCAGAGACAGATGGGAGTTGCACCCAAAGCAGCATTTCTGAACATGCTTCAGGAATCAAAGTAAATTCCGACTTTTGTCGGAAAAGCAGGTTATTCGGAACGCTCCGGATGATCTGAAACGAATACATTCTGCCGGGTTGGTTTTTCGGCTCGGCAGAACGGGCAGAGCGGAGGCGCGGCGGAAGCCGTGTTTCCGCTCTTTTTTGACTTTGAAACGGGGGAACAGCTGCGAGCCGCTTGTTGATTGTTCGGTATCAAGGGTTAGTTTTCCATGTTCCGCAGACTGCCGAATATTCGGTACAGGGCTTTAAAAATGCAGCCGAAGTTCAGCGTGAGATAAAACAGATGCAGAACATCAGCACGGCAATTATCAGTATCAACACCCATTGCGGGGCAAGCAGCAACAGCACAACAACGGCGGTTATGCAGAGCAGTGAGAGCAGCAGCGACACGACAAAGCGCGGAACTCTGCGCTTTCTGTAATGTGCACGCCTGTTGCAGGGTCTGAAGGTGAAAATCATTATGAGCATCCTTTCCAAGCTGTTTAGAACAGGGGGAAGACGAAATCGAAAGCAGGATTTGCACCCCTTGCAAAAGCATATTCGCCGAATTTGCAATACTTACCGATTATATCGAAAAATGTTTAAATTTTTTTAAAAAAAAGCCGCATTCACTATTGTATTGGAACGTTGATTAATGTTAAAATAATAGCATATGGGTATTTTTGCGCTCAAACTTCATTCGGCTGTTTTGCAATGATGAATGAGCACGGGAACTCCCTGAAGAGCTGTAACTACAATGAACTTCCCCCGACTTCGGGTTTTGTTAGGAGTTAAAAATAATGGGTATGTTTGAATTCAACGATGTCGGTATCGATCTCGGTACCTCCAGCGTATTGGTATATGTAAAAAACAAGGGTATCGTGCTGCGTGAACCCTCCGTTGTTGCGGTTGAAAAAATAACGGGCAAGATTTATGCTGTCGGCGAGGAAGCGCGCCGTATGCTCGGAAGGACTCCGGGCAATATCGTTGCGATACGTCCGCTTCGCGACGGCGTTATTTCCAATTTCGACATTACGGAAAGACTGCTGCGCCACTTCCTCAAAAAGGTTGTCGGCACACGCATTTTCTTTAAGCCCCGCGTGGTTGTGTGCGTTCCGTCCGGCGTTACGGAAGTCGAAAAGCGTTCCGTAATCGAGGCGACCGAGGAGGCGGGTGCGCGCCACACCTACCTTATTGAAGAACCCATCGCCGCCGCAATCGGTGCAGGGATAGACATTTCCCAGCCGCGCGGCAACATGATCGTGGACATCGGCGGCGGCACGGCGGAGATCGCCGTCATCTCTCTGGGCGGCATCGTGGCCTCCCGCAGCGTGCGCATGGCCGGTGATATGTTCGATCAGGCCATCATCGCCTTCATCAAGCGCAAGTACAACCTGCTGATCGGTGAGCGCACCGCAGAGGAGATGAAAATTCGCATCGGCTCGGCTTATCCGCGCAAGGAACAGGTATTTATCGACGTTAAAGGCCGCAACCTGATTTCCGGTCTGCCGCAGGCGATAACAATCGGCTCAAACGAAATGATCGATGCGCTTGAAGAACCTCTTCAGAATATCCTTGAAACGGTTCGAAACCTTTTTGAAAAAACTCCGCCGGAACTTGCAAGCGACATTGCGGAAAACGGCATTTGCCTCACGGGCGGCGGCGCACTGCTTTACGGCATGGATAAATTCGTTGCCGAACACACGAAGGTTCCCTGCTATGTTGCGGAGGATCCCATTTCCTGCGTTGCAATCGGCACGGGCAAGGTGCTTGACAATATCGACAAGGGCTTTGTGAATGCGCTGTATGATTACCGCAGGGGCGACTATTTCGAAGCCTGATAAGATTGATTTGATTTTTGGAATTTGCAAACGGGCGGTTTTGCGGCTGCCCTGTTTGTTGTACCGCAAGAAAACAGCCCGAATGAAATGTGAGGAATGGCATGACTGACTTTAAAAAACTTCAGAATGGAAGCGATATTCGCGGAGTTGCGATTGAAACCGAGGGCGGAAAGCCCGTGAATTTAACGCAGAACAGCGTTGTGCGCATCGGCGCGGCATTTGCGCTTTTTGCTGCGGACAGGGCAAATAAGCCCGCTTCCGAACTGCGTATTGCAATAGGCAGGGATTCAAGACTGAGCGGTGAACAGCTTACTGTCTGGCTTGCGGACGGCATTGCTTCCGTCGGGGCAAATGCTTATGACGGCGGCCTTGCAAGCACTCCGGCAATGTTTATGTGCTGCGTGAACGAACTGCATTTTGATGCCGGAATAATGGTCACGGCAAGTCATCTGCCGATGGAACGCAACGGCATGAAATTTTTCACCGCAATTGCGGGCGGACTTGAAAAGGCCGATATTACGGCAATTCTTGCGTCCGCCGAAGAAGCCGCATTTCCGATTGCCGCGCAGCGCGGCCAATGCGGAACGGTTGACGTTATGACGCCCTATGTAAACGGACTTAAAGAAAAAATCCTTTCCGCACTCGGCTGTGCAAAAGATGAAAAACCTTTCAGCGGCCTTAAAATCGTTGTTGATGCCGGCAACGGTGCGGGTGGGTTCTTTGCCGAACGGCTGCTTGAACCGTTGGGTGCGGATATCACGGGCAGCAGATTCCTTGAACCTGACGGAAGGTTCCCGAATCATCAGCCCAATCCTGAAAATGCCGATGCAATGCGCAGCATATGCGATGCCGTTACGGAAACGGGTGCGGATTTCGGCATTATTTTCGACACCGATGTTGACAGAGCGGGCGCGGTCCTCCCTTCCGACGGCGGCGTTATTGCGCTTGACAGGAACAGGCTGATTGCGCTTATGACGGCGATTCTCGTTCGTCAGTACGGCCCGATAACAGTTGTTACGGATTCGATTACATCAACCGGACTCACGGATTTCATCAACTCCCTCGGCTGCTGTCACCACAGGTTCAAGCGCGGCTATCGCAACGTTATAAACGAAGCGAAACGCCTGCTTGCCTTGGAAGAAGCGGCAAGAAAAGCGAAGGAAGAAACTGATGCCGAATTTGCGAATGCGATACTCGCTGATGCGATATTCGCGAATGCGATACTCGCTATGGAGACCAGCGGCCATGGTGCATTGCGCGAAAACTATTTTCTTGATGACGGTGCATACATAATTGTAAAGCTGCTTGTCGCGCTTGTTGAAGCGCGGCGCGAAGGCAAGACTTTGAACGAACTTATCGCAAACCTTAAAGAACCCTGCGAAAGCGCGGAAGCGCGGCTCAATGTGCTGCTTGACGACACGGCGGATTACACCGCCGCCGTATTGGAAACTGTGGAAAAGCATTTTTCAAACCTTCCCGGATTTGAAATTGTTCAGCCGAATTACGAGGGAGTCCGCGTGAATGCGGACGAAACGCACGGAAACGGCTGGTTCCTTGTTCGCCGCAGCCTGCACGATCCGCTCATGCCCTGCAATATCGAAAGCAATTCCGTGGGAGGAATGCGTCTTATCGCGGCGGAACTTTACAATGCGCTTAGAGCTTTCGACAAACTGGAACTTGAACCGCTGAAGAAACTGATGTAACGGAGGAATTTCCAATGCAGCAAAAAATTTATGACATTATAATTGCAGGCGCGGGACCTGCCGGGTTGACAGCCGCAGTTTATGCGCGTCGCGCAGGAAAATCCGTGCTTCTTATTGAAAAAGAAGCATTCGGCGGACAGATAACGCTCTCCCCGCATGTTGAAAACTACCCGTTCACACGCCCGATGAGCGGCAATGAGCTTGTTGAAGTGCTTGTTGAGCAGGTCATGAATCTCGGTGCGGATGTTGAAGTCGGTGCCGTCGTTGATGTCAGCGAAAATGCGGACAAAACAGTGACGGTACGAACCGATTATCAGGAATTTACGGGACGAACGCTCATAATTGCCACCGGACTTAAACACAGATTACCCGGTGCGGAGGGCGAACAGAAATTTATCGGCAGCGGAATATCATTTTGCGCAGTTTGCGACGGTGCGTTTTTTAAGGATAAAGCCGTTGCGGTCATCGGCGGAGGAAACACAGCCGTTCAGGATGCGATATATCTTTCAAAGATTTGCAGCAAGGTTTATCTGATTCACCGCCGCAGCGAATTTCGTGCTGAAAAACATGTTGCGGACGGACTTGCTGCCTGCGCAAACATTGAGCCGGTTCTGAACAGCACCGTTGCGCGCTTCATCGGGGAAGGCAAGCTTTCCGGAATCGTTGTTAAAAATCGCGAAACGGGCGAGGAAAGGGAGCTTTCGGTCAGCGGCGCATTCATCGCCGTTGGGTTTGCGCCGAACAACGGTGTGTTTGCGGAGCTTGTGAAGCTTGATGAGAGCGGTTTTATCCGTTCGGGCGAGGACTGCAAGACTTCCAGACCGGAGATTTTTGCAGCTGGGGATTGCAGAACAAAATCCGTAAGACAGCTTGTGACAGCGGGCGCGGACGGCGGTGTTGCGGCGATTGCGGCCTGCGAATACATTGACAGTATGCAGAATGCAGAAAAAGCTGCGGAAAGCTGAAACGGAACGCATTGCAGAATATCGGATTCTATCAAGAAGGAGCTATTTTGAACATGGATGAAACAAAAAATGTGAATGATATGAGCACGAGCGGTTCGGAAGCGGAGCAGCGAGAAAATTACGGTCAGCCGCATTTTGCATATTTTCAAAACAGCAGGTGCGAGTATTTTCCCTGCCACAAACTGCCTGAAAACGGTTTTTTCAATTGCCTTTTCTGCTATTGTCCGCTGTATGCATTGGGCGATAAATGCGGCGGGAATTTCAAATTCATTGCCGGCGGCGTAAAAGACTGCTCTGCATGCGGCCTTCCGCACAGCGAAGCGGGCTATGCCTATATAACCCGCAAATATCCCGAAATCATGGAAATAGCAAAAAGAAACTCAAGTGCGCACAATGACTGACTTTCGCGCTTGAGCGGCTTGAAAACCGAAAAGTGTGAATTAATTGTAAAATAAAGCATTGACAAGCCCGCAGCATTTGCCGTGAATACGGAAGTGCGGCGGGCATTTTTGTATTCATTATCCAATGCCGAAAAAGCTATTGGCAGTTTTATAGGTTGCGGAGCAGACTTCCTCTGCGGAAATGCCGCGAACTTCCGCAATTTTTTCTGCCGTAAGGTGCATAAACCCAGGGTGGTTGCGTTCGCCGCGGTGCGGCACGGGGGTCATGTAGGGGCAGTCCGTTTCCAGCATGATGCTGTCGAGCGGCAGCTTTTGAACAACTTCAACGGGTTTTTTTGCGTTTTTAAAAGTTACGGCTCCGCCGAAACTGAATTTCAGTCCTAAGTCAAGGCATTCAAATGCCGTTTCAACGCTTCCGGAATAGCAATGCATAACTCCGCGCAGTCCGTCACGGTGTGCGTGAAGAATGTCCATGCAGTCCCCGAATGCTTCGCGAATATGGAGCACAACGGGATAACCAAGCTGCTTTGCAAGCTCAAGCTGTTCCGCAAACCATTTTCTCTGACAATCGCGCGGGGAAAGGTCATAGTGATAATCCAACCCGATTTCACCGAGAGCAAGCATTTTTTTGTGCTGCAAAATATCTGAAATTCTGTCCATCATCGCATTATCCATTGCGGAAACATCGTGCGGATGCATTCCGACGGTTCCGTAAATGAAGGGATAGCGATCGATGAGTTCAATCGTTC
>ENA-ORPK01002569-ORPK01002569.1-human-gut-metagenome-genome-assembly--contig:-NODE-2569-length-12291-cov-3.297483_pt1 | contig 12291 bp, 15 predicted proteins | sample MGYA00242139_ERZ509068 | MGnify/ENA primary metagenome ERZ509068 (study PRJEB26280, sample SAMEA2338687) | human gut metagenome | biome: human gut; feature: human-associated habitat; material: faeces... | reverse complement strand
ATAAAATTACTAGTTTCTAATAATAAATCTTTTAATTCTAAATTTAGATAATGTGTATAGGGGATTCGTATAATTGGTATATTATTCTAAAAACAATACTCATTTTTTTCTTTGTCTCGTTTTTGAGATTGTTCTTTAGAACAAAGATTACTTCCCCAACTAAAATCCTAAAAATGCTATTTCCCATCATACTCAATGATATAATTATCATTTACATAAAAATCATACCTAAATAAAGAGCCTTGAAAGATTTTTTCTTTTTCAAACTAAATATTATTTTTTCTTAAAATTTCAGAAATTTTTTGTTCTCCAAAAGATTTAACACAACCGCAACTTTTTGTATTTCCAGTTTTTAAACTTTCTCCTCGAACAATTATTTTATTACCACACGAACATTCACATTCCCAATATATTTGAGTAGATCCATTAGGAGTTTTTTTAGAATAAGCTTTTTTATTAACTTTTAATAAACCAAAAGTCTGGTTAGTTAAATCTATTAAATTTTTTTTACCTAATTCACTGGCAACTTTTCTCTATAAACAACCGCAACTTTTTTTATGTCCTGAACGTAGATCAGCTGTTGAACAGAATGTTTCATTTCCACAATCACACTAACATTTCCAAATAATGCCTCCCCTTTGATCTCTTTGAGGAGTTTTTTCAATTACTTTCAAAAAATTAAATTTCTAATTTAATAAATTCATTATTTTCACCTCTAATATAATTGAATGTTAGAGTAGATTTATTAAACATTATTGTCTTTTTTATTTTTAATTTCTTCAATAATATCATCCAATAGAACTGGATAACAATTATGGGCATCCATTTCTACATGATAAATAAGCCCTTTATTCCAATCTGTCCATCTATCTTGGGTATGAGAATGGCCACATAAATTAATTACTCGTGCTTTAAGTGGCTTATCATTATCAAGATTACTGGTTAAAGTAGGATAATGAGAAAGATAAAAAATATATTTCTTATATTTGTAAGGTACAGCATAGCCCCAAAATTCCGTGCCCATTTTAAAATTTGCATAAGCTTCAATACGAGCCGCCGTTTCATGATTTCCGTATACAATATGTAGATTTCCATTAAGTCTATTGACATATTCAATACCTTTTTCAGTATCATTAAGCATCAAATCACCGAGTACAATTACATCATCTTCAGGAGCTACAATACTATTATGCTTTTGAATAATAGCTTCATTCATTTCTTCTATATTTTTAAACCCTCGAGGTTCATAAAGAAATGGCTGATTATGACAAAAATGCCAATCGGAAGTTAAATAAATTGCCATTGTTTCATTCCTTTCTATAAAAGAGTAATACCGCCCTTTTCATTTACAATATAAATTTTATCATATTCATATCGTTCATCATAATTCGGGCGGTGAGCGCTTTCATACATTCGTTTAATAGCATCTTCCGGCACAAGGCTTAATCCTTCTCTTTTGGCATTACGTTCAAGAGCCACCTTAAGTGGTACGTCCATATAAATGCAATTAATAAGTTTATCTTTGAGGAAATCTTTTCCAAGAGAATTGAGAAGTTTGTTACGCGAACGTTCATTCAAATGGGTTGCATTTGCAATTACAATATCATATTCATTAAATGCTTCTCGAATTGCTTTACAGAATTTGGAGAATACAAGACTTTCTTTAGAAAAATATTCATCATCGTTTTCAATAAGAGAAAAACGAATTACATCTCTTGAAATAATTTTTACATTAGAAGAATTTCCAAAATACTGGTTAAGAAAATAATCCTTGCCACTACCTGGAACTCCCGAGATAATGTAAAGAGTCTTTGACTTCATTCTCATATACTCCTTTTTCAAAATTTTCTTTGAACTCATATACATCTTCATCATTTTTACATTCAATGCAATTAAGTTCTAGCTTGCAATATGGGCAATAAAGCTTTTTCCGATGAAATCTTTCATGTTGAAAACCTCTTTTACGAAATAATTCCATTGCTTTATTGCCACATTTCATACAATAAAAACTATGTAAAACAATTTCTTTACCCATATTTATCAATCCTTTATTCTTTATATAAATATTATATAATATTTTTATTTAAATTTCAATTTTCCCGACACATTAAGAACATTGTTGGTTCTATTTTTTTATATCCATTTTTAGTATATACATGTATAGCTTTTTCATTGTCAGCATTTACCCAAAGACAATTACATTTATATTTATTATTTAAATAATTAACAACTTCAGTACCAATTCCTTTATCTTGATAAGGAGGAAAAATTGAAAGGCGGGAAAGCATTTTGCCATTTAATTCAACTTCGGCTTCTCCTACTTTATTGCCATCATAAATTATATCTAATTCTTGGTATAATTCTTTTTCTTTAATATCAATCATTTTCTTACCTCTTAACTAATAGTAAAAATATGTTCATCAAAAGTATCAAGATCAAAGCAAATTGTCATATTGGTCACGTAAGTTCCGCAATCAATATTAATATTATGTCCATTGTGGGAATACATAACACCGGGATCTTTTATAAATTCTTCTTCTGAAGAAATATATGGAATAGGAGTATGCCCATACACTTGATAATCAAATTCACAAGATTTATAATCAGTATTATGCTTGCGGTTCCAAATAAGTTCTTTCCGCAGATAATCTTTCATTTCTTGTGATTCTTTATCGAATTGTCCATCTTCAAAATGACGGATTGTATTCCAAGAAAGTCCAGCATGAGAAAGAAAAATTTTTTTACCTTCTATATTTTCATAGATATAGAATGGAATAGTTTTCTTCAGAAGAGCCAGCCAATTAGACATAAATCTATCATTAGTTGCCGCAGTAAATGTTTCATATCCACCATTTTGACAAAGCAGATAAAAAGCATAATCACACATACCGTCATAATTGATATAATCATCAAGAGCATTAATAAGCATTTGCTCATGATTACCACGTACATAAGTAATCCAACCTTCATGCACGCCGCAAAGTACATCTGTAATGATTTCCCAACCATCAAGACCGCGATCAGCACAATCTCCAAGACAAATCAACTTATCTTCTTTTGGATTAATAAAATCTTTAATTTGACGCCAAAGATTAATATTTCCATGAATATCTGATATACAGTATGTAGCCATTTTTTATCAACTCCTTAAACAATAACTTGTATAAGTAAATTTATAATATTCATAACAGCACAAGCAATCCACATATAACGGCAATATTTATTTCTAAGCTCATAATTATTTTTATTTAAACTCATTTCAGTTATAAAGAAAATCCAAAAGGCAAATGAAATGAGAAACAAAATAAAAAGAATAACTTTAAGCATTATTTTTAATTTCCTCCTTTCATTATTAAAACGACAATTATTGGGCAATCCCCTTTAATAAAATTATAATAATTATTATATATTATAGAAAAATAATAAAGGAGAATTTATAATGTTTAAAATTGATTTAACTAATAAACAATTTGATTATTATAGAGTAATAGGAAAAAATATTGATAAATCAAAAAATAGCAAAAATACTTGGTGGAATTGTCAATGTAAATGTGGAAAAATTTTTACTGCTACTACAACTGATATTAATAAACAAAAAGCTAAATCTTGTGGATGTATGAAATCTTAGCTATTAAGTCAAGCTCATTTATAGGACTTAACTGGAAAGACTTTTGGAGAGCTATATGTATTAAAACGCAATAAAGAAAAACAAATAGCAAGAAATAGAACTAATACTATGTATGATTGTTTATGTTCTTGCGGTAATATTATCACCGTTGAACGAGGGAAATTAGTTTCTCGTGGCTAGAGTTCTTGCGGATGTAAAAATTCTATAGGAGAACTTCATATTAATAATTTACTTTCATAGAATAAAATTAATTATGTTAGTCAATATACAAATTCTGATTTAATTTCTCCTAATAATGGTTATTTACGTTTTGATTTTGCAATTTTAAATGACTCAAATGAAGTAATTAGATTAATTGAATTTGATGGACCTTAGCATAATACTAATATTAATTATTTTAAAAATAACCAAATTGATTTAACTTTATAGGCTAGAGATAATTTGAAAAATAATTATGCTAAAGAGCATTAGATTCCTTTGGTTAGGATACCTTATTATAAAAGAGATTGTTTAAAATTGGAAGATTTATTAGGGAATCAATTTTTAATTTGATTCTCTAATTTCTTCTCTTACTTGCATCAAAAGTTTCCCTAGGCGATTTTTACCTACTCCATTACATACACCCCAATATGTGTCTCCCCAATAGTTTCCTTCTTCAAGATACTGAACGCCAGTGGCAAGAAGTTTATTTCGCAATTCAGGAATTGCAAATTTATATCTAAGGCCATCAAGCATTACTTGCTCTTTAACATTTTCCCAATCAGGAGCAAGTTCAATCTGTCGTCCAAGTTTTTTAGCAAGACCGGGTGTCTTAGCCATTCTAATTTCTTCAAAATCAAACATATTAGTGGCTTTCTGTGCCTGGAAGTAATGTTCTACAGTAGGATACGAATCTCCGCATTCATCTGTAAAAGAGCTGGGACTAAAATTACTTAAAAAACCATATTCTCTTTCAAATCTATCAATCATACTTCATACCCCTGTTCTGCCATTACCTTGGTGCTTTTATAAACCATATGGCCGCTTACTCTATCTTTTGCCTTCTTAATTACACCGAATTCCACAAGATGATTAAGAATACGACTAAGTTTCTGTGAAGTAACATCATGAAGCACCATATCACTCTTTTGAATGTCTGCGATACTCATTGCTTCTGGACTATTTTCAAGAACATCAATACATCTTACTGTAAATTCACTATTTTGCTGTGCTGAATATTTACTGGTTTTATAAGGCATATAATTATCACTCACTTTCTATATATATTATATAATATTTTTATAAAAAAATAAAGAGGGAATTTTTACATTCCCTCTTTATAATTAATCCTTCTTAGGAGCGAACTGCTTAATGATACCTTCGAGAGTCGTTCCGTGCATAAGACGATCTACAACATCTGCGGAGCTTTCACCATTAGCAAGAGCATAAGGTGCAATACCATCTGCAAGAGTCTTCATCAGTTCAGCATTACCATTAGCCATAAGAGCTTCAATCAGACCCGGCTGGATAGAATTCATAACCTTCTTAACAGTATCAGCGTATGCTTCCTGTTTTGCCTTTTCAATTTCAGCGAGTGCCTGCTTATGAGCGATTTCAGCATCTGCTTCCTTCTTTTCACGTGTCAGCTTAGCCTCATGGAGAGCGTCAGTAAGGACAGACATGTCGCATTCAGCCTGCTTAATTGCTTGCTGTTCAGCTTCCTTCTTTCTATTGGCTTCACTCTGCATATCAAGTTTAGTCATAGTTTCAGTACGCTGAAGTTCCAACTTATTAAGGACCTGCTGACTACGGAGTTCCTGTTCCTTCTGTTCTGCTTCAGCCAATTTACTAATAACAGCAATACGACGTTCGGCGTCAGAAAGCTCAAGAGACTTGGCAATCATTTCATTCTGATGCTTCAAAAGAAGTTCTTCAACATTATTGTCTACATCAATATCCAGAACTTCGCAATCATAAACAAACATACCATTTTCTTTGAAGAAACGGCCTGGCTTTTTGTCTGCTCCAGTCTCAAGGATATCATCAATATCATCAGTATCATCAATGGCATAGCTACGAATAAGAGAGCTATAATTCTGATAGAATTCTTCAATTGTATAATTCTTTGCCATTCTCTTAATAATAGAACGTTCTCTATCACACAGATACTTAACATAATTATCAATTGAGAACCACTTATTCATGTAATCCTTATCAAAAGATACACAATAAGAAACCTTAATCTTAGCTTTTACGAAATCTTTAGTTTCAATTTCGATAACATCGCTAATCTTATTATTTTCATGCCGCAGGAATACAGTCTTAATAAGAGTATCAGTAGTCTTTGGCTTACCTGTACTCATCTGAAGAACTTCAAGAGTCTGATCATAATCCAAAAGAATAGTCTTAGGACCACATACAACTTTGCGGTCGCCATTCTTACTTACAACATCAACTGCATATCCAGTCCATACATCAATAGATACAACACCATCGTATTTATTATCAAGAGTAATAGTGCGTGGCTTTGTATAGGAAGTACCACGAGAAATATTCGCCTTAGCTTCAAGATTAGCCAGAGTAGATGCAGTAGAATAAGAAGCAGAATAAGCAGTCAGATTATTAAGTACATCAGTAGCTGCTACAACGCCCTTCTCAACTGCCTTTTCATTAAGACTTCTATTGTATTCAAGAGCTTCATTATTACCTGGATACCAAAGAGCACACTGACTATTTGTCAGTTTACGCTTAACAACTACTTCAGTACGCGGATCAGGCAGATACATAGCCGGTCCTTTAACAGTTGCGATTTCACCAGTAAGGCGGTTCATGATATAACGGCCTTCACCTTCTGGAATAGCAATAGCATGATGCATTAGCTTATTATCATAACTAATAATTGCATGTTCAGGACGCGGATAATAAATCATCTGGTCATCACCAGTAATGAAAAGTTCTTCACCAACAGGATGATGAGTTCCATCTTCATCATCATATTCAGCAATTACCTTAACATAAATACCAGAGATTTTAGAAAGCTCAATTGCACGGAAAATAAAGCCGCCCTTGGGAGATGTTACGAATGTTTCAGTCGGCTCAGGGAAGACAACCTTTGGACCATGAACATAACGCTTATTACCATCTTCATCTTTAAGAATACAATATTCAAGACGTTCAAGAGTAACAGCTTCACGCACATATCCTTTATTTGTATCATTATTAATAGGAATTACTTCAATACCAGTAGGCGGAATATAGAAGGAAATATCAGTACCCTTAATAACAAGGATTTGACCATTTACACAGTTTGTAACAGTATTTTCAATTTCCTTACCTTCGGCATCTACTACCTTACCCTGATTCTTATTAGCTTCATCAGCCTCATAAACACGAGCCAACAGATACTGATTAGTGCGGAGTGCATGACCTTTAACTACCTTAGCCATCTGGCCCGGATACAATGCGAATGAAACAGGTCCACGAATATTAACCTTACGACCATAAAGCAGTTCAGGAGCTACAGACGCAGCGCCAACATTAGGATGAGATCCATCCTTTGTGGGATTCTTTACAATAGCATACCAGTTTTCAGGCGGCAATACAAACAAAGACTTAGCTTCTGTGAGATTCTGGACTGTCTTAAATTTCTTACTCTTTTCATCAAAAACAACAAGACTATCCTGTGCTGAAATAGTAATGGTGATAGGACCTGTGTATGTCTTAATAGAACCATTAGTATTATTCTGAACAAATACATATTCATTCGGAGAGAGGACAATATCTCGCTGTTGCGGGTTCATCATATTATTATTATAATTACTATTCATTTCCATAATTTTTTAATCCTCATATTTATTAACTTCGTTTGCGGGAATAACACAAATGTGATTATAACTCTTAATAACAATTGCTTTGCTATTGGAAGAAATAATTTCTCCAATTTCAATCTTACCAGTACGCGGATTAGTAAAACGAACAAACTTATCAAAAATAATAGACATAAGAATTATTCCTTTCTTTATTTTCTATATATATTATATAAAATTTTAATTAAAAAATAAAATAATCATCTTCTGTCCAAGGGAATAAATTTTTATTAGCTACAATGGAGCTAGAATTAGTTGAGTAAGAGCAAATTGTAGGTTCGTCAGAGTCTAATTTTATTCTAGTTACAGGTTCATCGAAATTTAATTTTATTTTAGGAAGATCATTAAAAGAACGTTTACCATCTCCGATAACTATCTATGTATAATTTCCATTAATATCTATGAGACCTAATTCTCCATCTAATAGAACAGGATTATTATTTATCCAATTAGTTAAACTATCTCTGCGCTAAAGCAGCCTTTGAGTATAAACCATTTATTTTTCCTTTCTATAAAAAATAAGGCGGATTGCTCCGCCTTATAAATTACTTAATACAAGCATAACGCTTATCATTAAGCTTATCATACATCAAATCCTGTGCCGTCTTGCCTTTCATAATCTGTTCAAAAAGAACAGGAGAGAAACCAGAAACATAAGACACATTCTTTTCATCCTTCATTGCAAAATTATCCTGACGAGCATCGACATTCCAAAATACCAACTTAGGCATTTTATAACCATAACTTTCCCACTTAGCTCTCATTTTTTCAAACAAAGAAGCATCAGTTGCAGAAAAACGATAATTATTACTGGTTACACAACTGTTAAATTCCATATCAGAAATGACAATCAAATTCTGAGGAATTTCATCAGAAGAACAATTATTATCAATGGCAATCTGTAGAATCAAATCAAATGCTGCTTCAATATTAGTGCTACCGCCCCAAGGAGCCTGAAGAATACGACTAACCTTATCACAGAAATCAATACCTTCAACCTTCATGAATTTAGGCTGGCTATTGAAAGTCAAGAAATGACCAGCATAAGGTCCACGATTCTTTTCAGCACAATACATACCAATAGAAATAGCAACATCAATAGGAGCTACAGTACGATTACCATAACCACTACCACACATAGAACCAGAAGTATCTACAATAGCAATACCATTAAAAGCTGCCCCATTGATATAATCAGCAAGATTTTCCCAATACTTATTGACCATCAGACGGTCAACGGTATTAATAGTAGGAGTTCTATAGCCGAACCAGCTATAACCACATCCCATTGCTTCACGAGCCTTCTCTACACATTCATAAGGATAAAGAGTCTTAGCATTTACCTTAGTAGTAGTATCCTTGGCAAAATCTTCATAGGTTTTAGCTCCTGCCTTTGCTCGTTCAACATCATGTCTGGCGAAAGCATTCTTATAAAGGAAACCAGCACGAGAAGGAATCTTATCAAATTCAATTTCATCCCACTTGCCTGCGGACATAAGACGTTCAAGAACATTAATACGTTCACGCAGAACAGAAAGAGTTTTACGATACTGCTTAGAAGTCATGCCCAGATAACGACGAGTTTTAGAAGCAAGATTACGAGATTCCTGAGAACTGGTGTTTTCAGACTTCAACCACTTAGCCAGAAGAGAAGGAGTTTTACAAGTAAGATCCAGCGCAAGCTGTTCCTTCATAAACTTAAATGCTTCATCCTGACAAGGAGTACCAACAAACAGATACAAATCATCCCAACGTCCAAATTCAGGAACATATTTCAAATTACGCTTTGCCGCGTCAATATTCTGAGTAGCCAGCCACTTCATGCAAACGCGAAAGAATCTACGTTCACCCTGGCCGCCACGTACATCACGCAGATAGAAAAGGCACTTCAATGCATAAGGTTCATTCTCTTCAAAAGCCTTCTTAAAAAGGAAAATACAATCATCATCACTTCTGGAACGATAGCTGCCACCAAGAGCGAACATATCATAAAGCGCAGTAAGAGTAGAGCCATATGCAGTCGCGCCATTTTCAGTAGTGATAGTATTTTCCATTACATTGATACCATTCATAAATTTATTCATAATTAAATCTCCTTTTTCTCATTGACTCCTCTTGGACAAGAGGAAATTTCTCATTTATTTTCTATATAAATTATATTATATTTTTTATAAAATTTCAAATAAAAAATCATTTAACTTACTATCAATTTCATTTTTTTCAAAATAAGCAATACGTAATAAAGGAATATTATTTATTTTTGCAAATTCATCTTTAATTGCATCATGGATTTGAACTTGGCCAGTTTCATTATAATAACTTCCAGCTTCCTGAAAATGTTGTTCACCATCAAATTCAATTAATTTTGTTACTTTATTTTCATTGTTTAAAATAGCAAAATCATAACGTAAATTACCATGTCCTAATCCTGTTAAATCAGGAAATTTATATTCAGATTTATATTTTATATTGTTTTTATCTAAATACTCTTTAACTAATTGTTCTCCGGTACTGCGGTTTTTAAAACATTCACATTTAGCATCTTTATTTTGGAGAGTATCTAAACGAATATCCTTAATTTCTCCGCAATTTTTACATTGACATTTTGCTCTAATCTGATGATCAGTAGAAGCACTACTGTTATAAATTTCTAAAACTTTCCAAAAGCCAAAAGTATCTCCAACTTTGACTTTTACTGTTCTATCAGGAACTTTAGTTAAATTTTTCTGTCTACAAAGAGTGCTATACCAACAATTGTTAGTAACAATACCAGTACACCCTTTACATTTGCTCAAAATACCATTTTTTTTCGCTCTTTCAATTACAGTTCTTTCAAGATAAGTATCGACTCCACAATCATTATTATGGCAAAGATAATGAGAATTTTTAATTATTTTTGTATTATCTCCAGTCATTTCTTCATAAATTTTACGATATTCAGAACAAGACAATTTTTTAATTATAGTCCAATTATTACCAAAATTTTCGCCAGACCAGTCTTCTTTAGCTTTAGCATATTTATTTACAGCCATTATGATTTACACTCCGACCATTTAACGCTGTCAATTGGACCGCGATCCTCAACTCTCCAATCATCAATTAAAAGGTCTAATTCATCTATATATTCATTATCATAAAGGAAATCAATTGGATTTTCTTTAAATTTTTCAAATTCTTCATCAGGTACTTCTATAACTCCTTCTAAATGACCATAACGTAAATGACCAGCTACATATTCAAGAGGAGCATCGATTAAGATTTTTTTCATATTATTTCCCTTCTTTATTCTATAAATATATTATAATATATTTTTTATAAAAATACAAAAAAAAATAAAGGACTGAATTTCTTCAGTCCTTTTAGATTAATTAACTCCAGTAAAACCAGGGTCAATAATACCAGAATCAGCTCTTTCAATAACCGTTAAATTATAATGAGTACTGCCAACGACAGGAGTTAAAATAACTGTGTCTCCAGCATTAAAAAGGTTATAAGTATAAACTACAAAAGTTCCCTTATCCTTAATAGTTACAAAATAAGTAGTCCAAATATAAACTCCATCATCATAAGGTCCTGTCGTAGAATCAATCACTACTTCTTCAACAGTTCCTTGAATATATGAGGGATCAGCAATATTCTTACTTATATAAGAAACAACCCAAAGATAATCATTATGATAAATAGTTTTCTTATCAGTATAAATTTCAATATAATCCTTAATATTAAGCTTAGTATCACTATTTACTAAATAAGTGTTATAATTATTTAATGTGATAAGATAATAATAATTATTAGTGCGATAATAATCACTTACATCAACAAGGTCTGTAATAGTGCCAGTAGCATAAATATATTCTGGTTCATAACTAAAGCCCATCTTTTCATATAGAGTATAATTGGTTTCTACGATTCGAGAATTTACATACTCAACTACATAACAATCAAGGGCATTATAAAGCATCTGACAAGCTTCGCCACGAGTGATAGGATCAGAACCATCTACATAGCTATAAATATTGGTATAAAGGCCAAGACGAGTAGCAATACGTTCAATATTTACAGGCCATTCACCTGAAAGCTGTGGAGCATTATAGCCAAGAGCATTTAGAACAAGAGTAGCCATCTGATCATACGTAATCTCATCATTAGGAGCAAAAGTTGTAGCATTATGACCATGCATAATGTCATAATACACAGCAGTATTAACATAATCATAGAACCAATCACGATAAGATACATCAGTAAAATTAATTACATCAGGTACAGTCTTTTCACCATAAAGCGCACGAACAATGATAGCACAAGCTTCAGCACGAGTGAGTGTATAATCAGTACCAAACTTAGTTACATTATATCCATTTACAATACCAAGATCATAAAGTTCGTTAATTGCATCCTCATATCTACTTTTAGATATATCAGTAAACCCATTTGCTGCAAAAGCAATGGTAGCAAATGATATAACCATAATTACTGCCATAATAATAGCAATAAACTTCTTCATAATATTTTTCTCCTTTATTTTTCTTTGATAATACTATAAAAAGCTGCGGTTCGTCCTTGAATTTTTAAATACCGGTCATTATAATCATATATAAATGATATGAGGGTAAAACAAAAGTATAAACCGTAACTATAAATCTACCAGTAACCTGAAAGGATATACCATGGAAATCGAAAGAAAATACTTACTTAAACAGCTTCCTTCCAATTTAGACAGCTACGCGAGCAAAAAAATCGCCCAGGGCTATCTGTGCACCTCGCCTGTTGTCAGAGTCAGACGCTCAAATGACAGCTATTATATGACCTACAAGGGAG
>ENA-ORPK01002567-ORPK01002567.1-human-gut-metagenome-genome-assembly--contig:-NODE-2567-length-12296-cov-4.474961_pt1 | contig 12296 bp, 8 predicted proteins | sample MGYA00242139_ERZ509068 | MGnify/ENA primary metagenome ERZ509068 (study PRJEB26280, sample SAMEA2338687) | human gut metagenome | biome: human gut; feature: human-associated habitat; material: faeces... | reverse complement strand
ACTTTGAAAGTATCTATCATATTTTTCTGGTGCAGCTTCTATAAGCTCATACAACACAGCATTTAATATTCTGTCAGCATACAGATATGCTTCCTCATGAGGTATCTCGTATGCACTCATAAGATTGGTAAGTCCGTTACTAAGTCTTGATTTAAGTGTATATCCTGAATCTTTTGCAAGCTCTGCTGCCAATGCTTCTAGATTTTTTTCACATAAAATATCAGCTATATCATCTATTATCTTATCTGCATCTGATTCATGTTCGATAAAAAATCTACTGTTATCAACAAGCAGTTTTTTAAGTGTCTTTTTATCTTTTATTTTTCCTAAGAATTTATTTCCAGCATCCACCAGATAATTTACAGCATTATTTTTAACTATTTCTTCAAGTAATTCGTCTACAACCATATGCTCCCTCCAACTATCTCGTTATCAGTTTATTTTTTTCTTTATATTCCTATCTTTCTATTTTCTATTTTATTATAAGTCCATCAAGGTTTATATATTTATCCTATATATTTTTTGTATTTTTTATTTATTATCTATTGACATTTTAAATCACACATTATATAGTATAACTATACTTAATTAAGTCTTGAATGTGTATTATACACTTATATTAAAGTTCTATATTACGCATTTCTTATGTATCACACTGGATTCAGTACAGCATTTTATTATCAGATTATACCCATATATACACAACAAGGCATGATTCTATATTATGATCATTTTATCATATGATGTACCTGATGTAACAACTCACTTGTTATATATTTGACCACATGTTAAAATATATATGATTTCATAGCAGAATTGCCTGTTGTTAATTTTACTTATTGAATAAATGAAGTTTTAAGGAGATTTTGCTTATGAAAATTAACGATAAAGATAATAATTATTACAACAAAAAAACTGATAACAATATAATTATTAAAAATGATAGTAGCTCCTCTACTACAACCAAACGATATAGTGATAACGTATTTTGTCTATTATATTCAGATAAAAAAAATTTACTGGATTTATACAATGCCCTGAATAACTCATCTCATACAGACACTGATAATCTTAGCATAACAACGCTAAAAGGTGGCGTGTATATGAAGTATAAGAATGATGCCTCATTTGTATTCAGCTATGAGTTATATATGTTTGAACAGCAGTCATCACTTAATTTTAATATGCCATTAAGGTTCTTACACTATGGCTCAGAAGTATACAGGAATATATTTCCTAATAATATGCTTCATAAAAGAAGTATGCTTAAGATTCCAACTCCACATTTTATTACATTCTATAATGGAAGAGAACGTATGAAAGAGCGTATTAAAATTCTTAAACTGTCAGATATGTTTGAACATCCTACAAAGCATCCAGAGCTTGAATTAATTGTTACGGTTATTAATCTTAATCCTGCTGAAGAAGCAACTGATATTATATATAACACTACTGATGACAACATTTTTGATAATAATATCAGACCAGCCATAAACGGATTATTCACGGATAACATATTAAACCGCTGCAAGTCACTCAGAGATTATATGACTTTTGTCACCAAAGTACGTAATAAAATGGATTTATCCGGTCTGGATGTCAGGACATCAGTTATCGAAGCTGTAGATGAATGTATAAAAGAGGATATTCTATCAGATTTCTTTATAAAGCATAGAGAAGAGGTGATTGATGTGAGTATATTTGAATACGATGAAGAAGGCGTTATGGAGATTCTCCGTGAAGAAGCCCGCACTGCTGGACTTGAAGAAGGACGTGCTGCTGGACTTGAAGAAGGGCGTGCTGCTGGACTTGAGGAAGGACGTTCCGCTGGACTTGAGGAAGGACATATCGCCGCCATTAAAAATATCATGACAAAGCTTGGCAAATCTGCTGATGAAGCTATGGACATACTTGATATTGATATTGATAAAAGAGAGGTCATTAAAAAAAAGCTGCAATAGTTATTTACCCGATTAAGTATTAAACAATAAGTGGGGCGTAAACATTAAGAACATATTTCTTAATGCTTCGCCCCACTTATGTACTTTATCTGACAAACTCACAACTGTTATATTTTATATCTTCCTAGAACTGGTTATCTTTAAAGAATTCCCGTTTTCTTTCAATCATCTCATCAACCCTGCCAATATAATTCCTTACATCCTTGACGTTCTCTATACGCTCAATTCTTACTGAATGGTTGTCATCGCTTTCATTATGGAATACAACCTTGCTGCTTGCTCCGGCTCCACATGCTATTATGGTCTGTTTTTCCTCTATAATAAGTATGTTATATATACACTCCTTACCTTCCTTCGAATATCCTACATTTTCAAAGTTTCCAGCCATATTCTTCTGCCTGTACATATAATATGGTTCCATATCAAGCTTTTTTGCTGCTTCCTCTGTCATTCTTATGATCTCATCCGTATTTTTTGTTGACAGCTGCTTGTACTTATCTCTCCATATATTAAGCGCGGCTGCTCTCTTTATGGCAAGTGAATGTACCGTAAGACTTTCCGGATTCATAGCCTGTATCTCGCTAAGTGTATGCTTTACTTCGTCAACATCCTCACCGACAAGACCAAGTATTATATCCATATTTATATTATCGAAGCCTTCTTCTCTTGCCATATTGTATACATTCTTTATCTGTTCTACAGTATGCTTCCTGCCTATCAGATCAAGCGTTTTCTGATTCATCGTCTGTGGATTGATAGAGATTCTTCCAACATTATGTTTCTTAAGCACCTTAAGCTTATCAAGTGTTATACTATCTGGACGACCTGCTTCTACTGTGAATTCATGACATCCATCTATATCAAACAGTCTTTTAAGTTCTGTTATCAGTCTGTCAAGCTGCGCTGCACTAAGCGTTGTTGGTGTACCACCACCAAAGTATACTGTATCAAGTCTTCTCCCCTTCATGGCTCCTGATACGAATTCCATTTCCTTAATAAGTGCATCAAGATAACTATCAACGTAATCTTTATAGGCTCCAAGTGCATATGATGAAAATGAACAATACAAGCATATACTTGGGCAGAATGGAATTCCTATATACAGACTATAACCATTTTTATAGTCTATACTGTTTAGTATATCCATTTCTTTTCTGGCTACCTTAAGTGCAAGCTCTGCTTTCTGCTCACTTGCCTTATGCTTATCCATAAAATGTCTTTTTATCGTTTCTTCGCTTTCACCATCTTCAAGCATCATATATGCTATCTTACTTGGGCGCACTCCCGTAAGATAGCCCCATGGAAGTGTCTTTCCGGTCTTTTTACTAAGATAGTCGTATAGATATGACTTAAACTTATCATGCATCTGGCTTTTGTTAAGTCCTGTAACATCTGGTACCTTTATATCTATAATCGTATCAATAATATCCACTGATGTATATTTTGAATCGTCTTCTATACCGTCTTTATGATTATCTTTTAGATTATCTTCTGTACTGTCTTTATGATTATCTTTCGGATTATTTCTTGAATTATCGCTTTCTTTATATGCTGTAACTTCTGTTCTGGGATAGAATGAACGCACCAGCACTATGGCATCATCATAAAATGTATTATCGTCTATTTTAATATATATCATCATTGTTCCTCTCTGTATACAGCTTCCCAAAAAAACACCGCCTGCACACAATATTAAATATTCTGTCTAGTCTATATATACATAAAATATAAAATTTATAAATCAATTCTAAATTGAAAATCTTAATTCACCAGAAACGGATTATTCTCTCTTTCATAACCAACACTTGTGCCCTCTCCGTGTCCCGGATATACCTTCGTATCATCAGGAAGTACCATTACTTTTTCTTTTATTGAACGCACTATTTCGCTCATGCTACCTCCAGGAAAATCCGTTCTTCCAACTGAGCCACAGAATAATGTATCTCCTGAAAAAAGCACTCCTATTTCTCTTATATAATAACAGCTTCCACCTTCTGTATGTCCCGGAGTATGAAGTGCTTCTATATCAAAGCCTGCAAGTTTAAGTATTTCGCCATCTTTATGCCATACATCTGCTTTTACTGAAAGCTTAAGCCCATATGCTTCACCAAGATTAATATGTGGCTGTTCAAGTGTATTCTTCTCATCACATGATGCATATACTTTAACACCATATTTATCTCTTACGGCATCTGCTGCCATAATATGGTCAAAATGTCCATGTGTTAACAATATTCCCTTAAGGCTGCATCCTGATTCATCTATCATTCTGCTTATCTCATCCTGGCTGTCTGCTGGATCTATAAGAACACACTCTTTAATATCCATATTACATAACAGATAGCAGTTAGTGCCTACCATTCCTAATATTCTTGAATCTATTTTATACATAACTTTTCCTTTTCTTTATATTATTATTTTTAATATTTGCCACCAATTAATGCATATAGCCCAACCCATTGCTTTGCAATTTACGAGAACCTATATATCATCGTAATATCATTATATGCTATCAAAAAGCCGTTATCAAGAATAATCCCGACAACGGCTCTAAACTGTAACATTTATATGCTATATTTTACACATTATGTTTGTTATTTATATTCTATATTGCTATATCCACTGCACACAAGCTTCTACATTATCTGAATTCAGATAATACCTTTTCTGCCGGTACTTGTCTTTATCAGCCCGTAGCTCTCTCAATATCTGTGACACCATCTATTTTTCTTAGCTTGTCGATAAGTCTGTTAAGCTCTTCCTTACCTGATACCACAAATCCTAAGTTAATAGTTGCAATATTCTTCTTGTTTACACGGCTGTTCATGAATCTTACGTCTATGTTAGCTTCTGTAAACAATCTTGATATATCAACAATAAGACCTTTTCTGTTACCTGCAAATATGTTAATCTCGGCACTGTATTTTTCATCTTTGTTCTCTGTCTGTTCCCACTCTGCTTCTATGAGTCTTGCACGCTCACTTGCCGGGAAGTTTAGTATGTTGATACAGTCTGTTCTGTGGATTGAGATACCTCTTCCTCTTGTAACAAAGCCTACTATTTCATCACCTGGAACAGGATTACAGCATCTGGAGAATCTGACCGCAACATCGTGGATTCCTTTAACAACGATTCCACCCTTGCCCTTTTTATTATCATTCTCCTTTTCCTTGCTTTCACTTGCTGCTATCTGTTCAAGTGCCTGCTTGTCTGTAATCTCAGCCTTCTTTGTCTTTAAGTATTCTTCATTAAGCTTATTGACTATCTGCCCTTCTTTTAAAGCTCCATGTCCGACGGCAGCCATGATAGAATCCCAGTCCTTATAGCCATATTTTCTTAAGGCCTTTTCTACGAATTCAGGCTTATTTATCTCTGAAAGAACTATGCCCTTTCCTTTACAATAGTTGGATATAAGCTCCTTACCCTTTATTATATTGTCTTCCTTAAGCTCCTGCTTAAACCACTGGTTGATCTTGTTACGTGCCTGTGTGGACTTAACCATAGATAACCAGTCACGACTTGGTCCCTTTGAGTTCTGTGAAGTTATAATCTCGATTCTGTCACCATTTTTTATCTCATAATCAATATTAACAAGCTTTCCGTTAACTCTTGCACCTACCATCTTATTGCCTACAGCACTATGAATACTGTAAGCAAAGTCTATAGGGTTAGAACCTGCCGGAAGTGTCTTTACATCTCCTGTAGGTGTGAAACAGTATACCGAATCAGAAAACAGATTAAGGTCATTCTTAATAGATGATAAGAATTCTTTATTATCTGACATATCTCTCTGCCATTCAAGTATCTGTCTTAACCAGCTAAGCTTGGCCTCTTCACTCTTGTTTGTCTCACCTGTTTTGCCTTCTTTATACTTCCAGTGAGCTGCAATACCATATTCTGCTATTCTATGCATTTCATATGTTCTTATCTGTACTTCAAAAGGCTGGCCATTGGATGCTATAAGTGTTGTATGAAGTGACTGATACATGTTAGGCTTAGGCATAGCTATATAATCCTTGAATCTTCCTGGAATAGGCTTGTACATCTCATGTATTACGCCTAAAGCCGCATAACAGTCTTTAACTGTATCAACCTTAATACGCACTGCAAATATATCATATATCTGATCAAGTGTCTTATTCTGGTTAACCATCTTTCGATAGATTGAGAAGAAATGCTTAACTCTTCCATCTATCTCTGCTTCTATACCGGCATTGCTTATATGCATACCGACTTCCTTGATTATGCTCTTTATAAAAGCTTCTCTACCCGGTCTGTTGATATCCACCTGCTTTACAAGGTCATTGTAAGTATCCGGCATAAGATATTTCATGGAAAGATCATCTAATTCTACCTTAATCTTAGATATACCAAGCCTATGTGCTATAGGAGCATATATATCCATAGTCTCTCTGGACTTTTCCACCTGCTTTGCTGGTGACTGGTACTGCATTGTACGCATATTGTGAAGTCTGTCGGCAAGCTTTATAAGAATAACTCTTATATCCTTAGCCATAGCAAGAAACATTTTTCTTAAGTTTTCTGCCTGCACTTCTATCTTGTCATGCTGATAGTTAAGCTGTGTAAGCTTTGTAACACCATCTACTAAAAGTGCAACCTCATCGCCGAATTCTTTTGCCACATCTTCACTTGTCATAACAGTATCTTCAACAACATCATGTAAAAGACCAGCTATAATAGACTCTTTATCAAGCTCAAGCTCTGCTAATATAATAGCAACACAAAGTGGATGTATAATATATGGCTCACCTGACTTTCTAAACTGGCCTTCATGAGCCTTTTTTGCAACCTTATATGCACGTTCTATATCTGAAAGGTCAGATGATGGATGATACATTTTAACTTTTTCTATAAGGTCATTATAAAGCTCCTCCGGGCTTGTAAAATCTGCCGGCGTATCCACTGATTTTTCTACTTCGCTTGTCTTAATATTCTTATTTCCTGCTAATTCTATATTGCTCTCTGGCATATAATCTCTCCCCCTCGTGTATCTATAATCCGGGTGCACAGCCTGTATATGACTGTTTTATTATATTATAATTTACTCTTTATCTGCTCCTATACTCACGAACCCGCGCTATCGCGCTCTTTCGTCCTGCTTCGCATGACTGTTCGTTCGTTAATGGCGCAAGAAAAGTAAATGTCTGCTTCGCAGCCGCTTCCTTTTCTTTTGCGCTCATTATATTATAATTTACTCGTTCGATAATGGTTATAATTATACCTCAGCGTATAACTTTTCCATAAATTCTCTTGTTGCCACTGCATTTTCTGGAACAGTATTCTCAAGTGTACAATGAACATATGGCTTATATTCTTTGATCTTCTTAAGCAATAGTGGATAATTAAGTCCACCTGTTCCTGCTGCTATTGACTTAAGCTCATCGTTCTCAACTACATAATCCTTGCAGTGGACTACTGCGATATCTTTTAATAACAGGTCAAATGCTTTTTCTATAATCTCATCCTGTTTATCAATGTTTCCTGTATAAAGAAGGTTAACAGGGTCAAATATAATCTGAAGGTTTGGAGAATCTATAGCATCAAGCACCTTTCTTGCCCTCTCAACTGTGTTGACTATATGCTTCCATACAGGCTCTATAGCTACTATAACGCCAAACTGTTCTGCATATTTAACTATAGGTCTTAGGTTATCTATAAAACACTGAAGTGCCTCATCTGAATGATTCGCTGGTTCATACTTGTACTCTTCATTGACAGCACCTGTCTCTGTTCCAACAACTCCACATCCAAGTATACTTGCAAATCTTATATGTGCTTTATACTTCTCGACTATCTCCTTATGCTTTTCAGGATTAGGATTGCAAAGATTAAGATAGCATCCAAGAACTGCCACATCAACCTTATTTTCTGCACATAACTCCTTAATATACATAGCAAGTCCAGGTGTCATAGTCTCAACTCCCGGCTTAAACTCCTTTATAGACTTTGAAAGTGCTATATGCATACAATGAAATCCCTGCTTATGTATGTTAGGGATAAGCTCATCAAGTGGTGCATATGCAACATCATGTGCTCTGATACCTATTCTCATAATAATCCTCCATTCTTGCGTGTGAAAAATCTTATTTTTCACACTAATCCTCTTTTCTACGCTCATTTATCACTAAACTTCTTTTCTGTGCGTGTTTAATCTTGAATATTTTATATGTCTTACTATATTCATACATCATGCTATTTAAAATCTACAGATTTATTTCAGTTTAACATATCAATGCCCAAATGTCACTTATAAGTTCTATTTAAGCTTGAATTATAAGTTCTATTTAAGCTTCTACCTCATACAAAAGCCCCTGTAATGATAATAATTACTGTATAATTAATAAATACTACCATTACAGAGGCTCTCTTATTTTATATAATCTATTAATGTGATACTAGTACATCGTTTTCGAAATAACTACACCTTTCACTTGCCTGCGCGATTGGTATAGTTATTTACGAAACGATGTACTAGATTGTACGATTAATTATAACAGGAACAATTAGAAGCTCATATCATTCTTACTTATAGCATTATAAAATGTAGTCAGTGGTATAAAGCTCTGTGCGAAGCTTTTTCCTGAATCACCCTTACATATGACCGCATCGTCTGTTATTGTCTTTACGCCTACTGATCCACCAGATGCTTCATTTATGGCTTTTCTGAATGTTTTAAGTCCATACTTCAAATATGAGGCATCTCCTGTAAGCTCATAAGCTATCGCAAGTGACTCAAGCAGAAGTGTGTTGTTACCATTTCTTGCAAGACTAGGAAGTTCCTTATAGTAGAACAGTCCGTTATCCATATAGCAGTTCTCTACAAGATCATCCACCGCATGTATTAACATCTGTTTTACATCCTCTCTTGGGAATACTCTGTAGTATCTCATAACACTTCCGACTGCAACTGATATCATGAAACCTACTCTTATTGCTGTATTATCTGTGTATGGTGATAACCAGTCTCCATATTCTTCTTCCCATTTCTTAAAGCTGTCTATGATCCAGTCACATTTAGCAAGCCATTTCTTATCATTAGTTTCTACATAAAGTGCTATAAGTGTACGGAGTGCCCAGCCTGTTTCCCTTGCATTGGCTTCACCTGGCACCTGATACATCGGAGTTTCAAGAAGTCTTAAGACATTTTCACCGATTCCAACAGCTGCCTCATATCCTCTCTCATCTCCTGTAAAATGATAATAATCAAGAAGACCTTCAACCCATTCATGTGAGCATACCATAACACCATTCTTACAGTGCCCTGCTGTATGTTCCCATTGTCCCCCGATTCTTAAAGGATTGCTGCTATAGTGGCATATATCAACATCCATCCAGTGTTTTGCTGCTACTATCAAATAATCAAGGAATCTTCTTACTCCTGTTCTAGCATACATAAGTGCACAGGCATGCGGATAGTCATATTCATTGTTGCTCCAGACTGGTTTTCCGCCACCTCTTCCCTGGACTGTGTATCCCATATCTACTGTATCACCCCAGTTAAGCATACCATAGCATCTTGAATGTCCATCTGCTTTTGCCATAAGTGCTATTTCCACATCTTCATCATATTTATCAGGAAATACATCAAGCATTGCACCAGACTCTTTAAATATCTGAGGTGCTATATATGGTCTGTCTGGCATCTGATATATAAGACTTCTGTTATCTATCTCCCATATATGAGTTTCTGGACTATGCCAGTGTATAAGGAAGTTCTGTTCTTTTGCCATACCTGACTGCATAGTTATCTCACCTACGCCCTCTGGCACAAGCATGACCGCTACACCCTCTGCACATGACTTGATTGCCTTAGGATAATTCTGCTGTGCCTGATGCACTGTTACGCAGAATCCATCATCAGCATCTGTATAGTCAGCCATAAATGTTCCATATAACACTTCTGCATAATGTTCATTAGCCTCTTTTATAAGATAGCTGTCATCTATTGTCTCATTTACTTCTTCACCATTCTTACCTATGATAAAACTTGTCTTATAGTTTGAAGTGGCAACTATAGTCCTGATATCTGAAACAGGAGCCCTGTGTTCTATCATATCAAGCTCTCCTATTCCTCTTGTCATAAATATAGGTCCATTGTTCTTAGAATTGTCTGTAAGAATATCTCCACATCCAGTTGAATCGTTACCAGCTGCCATATCTATACGTACAAGCTTATCTGTTATCCTGCTGTCCTTTGATTTCTTAATATAAAATACAAGTGATTTTATATTAAGTTCTTCGTCTGATGTATTGATTATTCTATATGATATGTTTACCCATGGTTTTCCTGCATAGGCTGTGATTCGTATCTCAGACTCTATTTTCTTATATTTTATATCTTCTTTATCTATAGAAGCTGTATTTCCGCCTTTATCAGTTTTATTTCCATCTTTATCAGCCTCAACAACATTATAAGCCTTAGCTGAAAGTGTTACCTCTACAGGACCTGGCTTTACTACACGCCACTCTCCTATAGACATCTTATAATCATTTCCTTCTCGGTCCTTTAAAACTGGTCCTTCAAAATTCTCTTCGGTATATATCTTTCTTCCATCAACTAACCTTGTAAATATACTTTCAGAGTTATCAGATACATCAAACTCTAATTCACCACTGTTTACTGTATAACCTGCTTCTGTCTTCTTTACACACACTGCAGCTTTGTGTACATTTTCATCCTTTTCTATAGAATTATCATAAGACAGCTTAGAAGCTTCTACAGCTTTATCATACTCTTCACTGCTTACAGAAAGAATCACTTTTGTGCGCTTGTTAGCCGGGAGATCTGCCATAAAGCTTATAAACAGAAACTTAACACTTCCATCATCATAGCTTGATGTCACTTCAGGCTGTATAATGCATTCCTTTCCATTCTGTAATACTGCTATCTCTGATATGCTTTTAAGTTCACCTTTCTTAAATGGAACTGCCACACTGACGCATTCCTGAATCCTTGGATACCTATATAACTTATCCAGATAAATATCTAACATGCTTTATTCCTCCTTGTTATTCCACTGTGCAAACCATTTTTAACACAACAAAACTGTATTAATATGGGTTTTTACCGGTTTTTTTTCATATTTAACTTATATCTTATTATACTCACATTAATATCTACTAACTACTGTTAAGATTGTCCTTTTTATGATATTATACATATTAATTGACCTTTACCTGCTTTAAGTTAGCAATCAGTACTAAGCATGAAGGTAAATTTATTCACAGAAAGGACTGTACACTTTGAATTATGCTGAAATAAAATATAATGATATTGCCAATGGTCCCGGCGTAAGAACAAGTATATTTGTAAGTGGCTGCACTCATCACTGTAAGGGTTGCTTTAACGAGGTTGCATGGGATTTTAATTATGGCATGCCATTTACTGATGAAACTATTGATGAAATAATAGAATCAATGAAGCCTTCTTATATAGCAGGATTAACTCTTCTTGGTGGTGAGCCCTTCGAACCAGCTAACCAGAAAGGACTTCTTCCTTTATTAGAAAGAGTAAAACAGGTATATCCTGATAAGAATATATGGTGTTTTACAGGCTATCTGTTTGATAAAGATATTATGGAGCGTATGTATAACACATACCCAGAGACTGCAAGAATGCTGTCTTTCATCGACATATGTGTTGATGGGAAGTTTGTTGAACACCTAAAGGATATGATGTTAAAATTCAAAGGATCATCTAACCAGAGAACTATTGATGTACAAACCTCGCTTAAGGAGGGGCATGTAGTCATAGCTGATGGTTACTAAAGCTGTTTATGCTAATCACAATATATAGAAATGAGGATTTATTTTTATGAAACAAAATGTAAATATTAAAAAACTTACACCTGATGCTATTATACCAACTTACGGAACTGAATACTCAGCTGGTGCAGACCTTTATTCAGGTATGACAGAAACAGTCACTATAAAACCTGGCACAACTGAATTCATCAAAACAGGTATTGCCATGGAGATACCTGCTGGTCTTGTTGGTCTTATTTATGCAAGAAGCGGTATGGCATGCAAAAAGGGTGTTGCTCCTGCCAACAAAGTAGGTGTTATTGATTCTGACTACAGGGGAGAGATAATAGTTGCCCTATACAACCACTCTGATGCTGCTGTTACTATAGAACCAGGTGACAGAGTTGCACAGATTGTACTTGCTCCTTATATAACAGCTGCTTTTAATGAAGTGCAGGAATTAAGTGATACAGTTCGTGGAGATGGCGGATTCGGTTCTACAGGAACTAAGTAGGAATATTGTTGTTTAACACACATTCTTAACGTACGGACGACAGCATATATGAGAAA
>ENA-ORPK01002564-ORPK01002564.1-human-gut-metagenome-genome-assembly--contig:-NODE-2564-length-12308-cov-5.747001_pt1 | contig 12308 bp, 8 predicted proteins | sample MGYA00242139_ERZ509068 | MGnify/ENA primary metagenome ERZ509068 (study PRJEB26280, sample SAMEA2338687) | human gut metagenome | biome: human gut; feature: human-associated habitat; material: faeces... | reverse complement strand
CAGTACGGCGGAGCAGACCGTCACGGACCGGAAATTCTGAAAGAGGCGCATGGCGGACAGCGCCGGGAAGATCACCAGCGCGGAGATCAGCAGCGAGCCGACCAGATTCATCGCCAGCACGATGACCACAGCAACGATGACGGCGATCAGCAGATTGTACAGATCAGCCTTTGTGCCCACCGCCTTGGCAAAGTCTTCGTCAAAGGTCACGGCAAAGATCTTGTTGTAATAGAGCAGAAACACCGCCACGACCACCACGGACAGTCCCGCACACAGCCAGACCTCGCTTTTTGACAGCGTCAGGATGGAGGTGGAGCCGAACAGCGTGCTGCACACATCGCCGGAGAGGTTGGACGAGGTGGAGAAGAGGTTCATCAGCAGATACCCGATGGCCAGCGCTCCCACTGAGATCATGGCGATGGCGGCATCGCCCTTGATCTTCGTGTTCTGCCCCGTGCGGAGCAGCAGAACGGCACAGACCACCGTGACGCCCAGCGTCAGGGGCATATCGTCTGTCAGCCCCAGCACAGCGGCAATAGCCATCGCGCCGAAGGCCACATGGGAAAGCCCGTCGCCGATGAAGGAAAACCGTTTCAGCACCAGCGTCACGCCCAAAAGCGACGAGCACAGCGCGATCAACACGCCGACGATGAGTGCGTAGCGGACAAAGGGATAGGTCCAGTAGAACGCGATTTTTTCAAGGATCGCCGTCATTTCACCTCACCGCCTTTCTGCCATGCCTGTGGGAACTCGTTCAGATAGGCCGCCTTGGTACCGAAAAACACCGTGTCTCCGATGTGCAGGATATGGCTGGCGTATTGCAGCGCCGCGTTCAGGTCATGGGAGATCATCACAACGGTGATACCATCTTCGTAATTGAGCTTTTGAATGAGCGCATACATTTCCGCTGTCACCTTGGGATCAAGGCCGGAGACCGGTTCATCCAGAAGCAGCATTTTTTGCGTGGCGCACAGGGCGCGGGAGAGCAGTACCCGCTGCTGCTGGCCGCCACTCATCTGCTGGGGCTTCCGGTAACGCAGCTCCTCCAGCTGGGTCAGCTGCAGCACTTCGGCAATCCGTTTCTGCTGCTCCTGGCGGGGAACTTTTTTCATCAGCAGCCCGAAGCGGATGTTATCCTCCACTGTCATATGGGGGAACAGGGCATAATGCTGGAATACCATGTTCACATTGCGCTTGTAGGGGTCCAGTTGGGTGACCTCTTCGTCATCCAGAAAAATATGACCCGAAGTGGGTGTCTCCAGACCGGCAATCATGCGCAGTATTGTGGTCTTGCCACAGCCGGAGGGCCCCAGCAGGGTCACGAATTCTCCGTCGTAGATAGTCAGGTTAAGGGTGGGGATGATCAGGTTGTCTTCAAACTCCTTGGTGATCCCCACCAGACGAATCATTTCTTTCATCTTTGATTCTCACGACCTTTCTGCAGTTTGCAATTTAATTATTATAGCATGTTTCCCCGTTGAGGAATACAGAAAAAACAGCGAATTGTCCAGAGAAAAACTCATGAAAGAAAGGAAAAAACTTGCTTTTTTCCGTTTTTCGTAGTATACTGGCAAGGCTGAATGTGAATTTGGCACTACCGCCCGGAGAGGTTTCCCAAAAACTCCGGAAGGAGTTACCGTATTCGGCGAGTCTTGAAATGAGGGAGGTGCAGAATATGTACGCTATTATCCGTACAGGTGGCAAACAGTACCGCGTCAGCGAAGGCGATGTACTGAACGTTGAAAAACTGAACGTTGAAGAAGGCCAGGAAGTCGTTTTTGACGAAGTTCTGACTGTTGTCAACGATGGCGATGTAAAAGTGGGTACTCCTACCGTTGCAGGCGCTAAAGTAACCGCCAAGGTTGCTAAACAGGGCAAAGCCGATAAGATCTTTGTTTTCAAATACAGAGCAAAATCCAACTATCGGAAACGCCAGGGTCATCGTCAGCCGTTCACCCAGGTTGAAATCACTTCTATCGAAGCCTAAGCCATGATTGCCGTAGATATCTACTACAACAGACATGGCAGAATCAGACGGTACAGAGTGTCGGGGCATGCAGAGTACAATCCGGAAGGGTTCGACGAAGTGTGCTACGCTGTATCGCTGAATACCCAGGTGGCCGCCAATGGCCTCAATGAAGTTCTTCACCGGAAGGTGGACTACTCCATTGACCAGGAAGACGGCAGCCTGGCAGTAAGACTGGTGGATGAGCCTGATGCAAAGACGGATGCAGTGCTGAAGACCATGGTCTGCGGCCTGCGCCATCTGCAGAAGACCTATTCCCAGGATTATCTCATGATCAAGGAACACAGGAGGTGAACATCGTGTTCGAATTAATCCTTCAATTACACGCTCATAAGAAAGGGTCCGGTTCTACCCACAACGGCCGTGATTCCAACGCACAGCGCATGGGGACCAAAGCCCATGACGGTCAGATGGTAACCGCAGGTTCCATCATCGTCCGTCAGCGCGGCACCCGTTTCCATATGGGCCAGAACGTTGGCATGGGCAAGGACTACACCATCTATGCGAAAGTGGCCGGCAAGGTTGCTTTTGAAAGATGGGGCAAGGACCGCCGTACCATCAGCGTTTATCCGGTGGAAGCCGAAGCTTAAAGACCAGAAGGGCTGTCGCTTTGCGGCAGCTCTTTTTTTTCTGTCCAACAGGAGGGAAAGATGGAGGAAGCCATGCGGGAACAGGTGCGGGCCTTTGCCGCCCGGGGCCTGGAAAGCCTGGAACAGGAAGATCTGCCGGACGCCCGGGGGAACCTGGTGCTCACCTGTGAGGCCCTTCGGGACCGGAAGGGAGCGGAGACCTGCTGCAGCCGGGAGGAAATGGAAGCACTGGACCGGGTGCTCCGGGAACTGGAAGCCTTCCCCAAACTGGCGGCCAATGCGGGGGATTCCCTGCTGGATCTGGAAGGGGTCCGGTGCTATGGAGCCGGCCGGTTCCTGATCTTCTACCGGTACAATTCCAATTACGGTCTGGTCACGGTGATCCGGCTGGCCCTGGACCATCCGGAATGGAACGGGCTGATCCGGGACGGGAAAAAATTCCATTAAAAGTTTCACGGAAAATTCACATATACAATTGGCGAAAAATCGCATTATATGATATAATTATCGTCCATGAAGTTTGCAAAAGCAGGATTATATAGGTTTCGCGAGTGCTCAGTGGTTGGACATCGCGTTCCCGCTCAAGTGAGGAGAGGAGCACGAAATGCTGACTGAGAGACATTGCAGGATACAAGGCTGATCAATCTTGATTGTGTTGACTGCCTTGTTTTTTTTGTGTAATAGATTTCTTGGTACTTTCTTCGAATACCTGCCTAGAGAAAAGGAGTGAGAGACCACATGTTTAAGCCGGTACATAATGGCGACCGCATCCGGTACAGTTATGCTCGGATCAAAGAAGTCCTGAAGATGCCTCATTTGATCGACCTGCAGAGAAAATCTTATGAGTGGTTCATAAGAGAAGGACTGCACGACGTTTTCAAAGACGTTTCTCCCATCAAGGATTTTACGGACAACCTGGAACTGAGTTTTGAAAACTTCACCATCGGGGATCCCAAATACGATATCGAGACCTGCAAGGAAAAGGACGCCACCTATGCGGCTCCTTTGAATGTGGACGTCCGTCTGCTGTACAAAGATACGGGCGAAATCAAGGAATCCACCGTATTCATGGGGGACTTCCCCCTGATGACCGATACCGGTACCTTCGTGATCAACGGGGCGGAACGGGTCATCGTCAGCCAGCTGGTCCGTTCTCCCGGTGTGTATTATGCCAAAGACATGGATCCCATGGGGAAATTTCTCTACGGGACCACGGTCATCCCCAACCGGGGTGCCTGGATCGAATATGAAACCGATCTGAACGACATCATCTATGCCCGTGTGGACCGGACCCGGAAACTGCCGGCAACGGCATTGCTCCGTGTCATGGGGCTGCCCACCAACGATGACATCATCCAGACCTTCGGGGAACATCCTTTCCTGATGGCTACCCTGGCCAAGGATACCACCAAGAACGAAGAAGATGCCCTGCTGGAAATCTACCGGAAACTCCGTCCGGGCGAACCGGCCAACCTGGAAAACGCCGCCCAGCTGATCAAGAACATCTTCTCCGACAACCGGCGGTATGACCTGGCCAATGTGGGCCGGTACAAGGTCAACAAGAAACTGGGCTGGCGCCAGCGCCTGCTGGGCAAAGAACTGACTTCTCCCATTGCCTTCGAAAATCCCGACGGCACCCGGGGCGAAGTGGTCCTGCCGGCCGGCACCATCATCGGTGATGAAGAAATCGACAAAATTGAACAAAGTGGCATCTACAGCCAGCCCGGCTATGCGGAAGTCTGGGTGAAATATCAGGAAAAACCGGAACAGATGATCGTGACCAAGGACATCGATTCTTCCGTCCGGGTGATCACCCCTGCTGACGTAATCGCTTCCTTTGCTTACCTGCTGAACGTAATCGACGGCATGGAAGGCAAGGACGATATCGACCACCTGGGCAACCGGCGTGTCCGCTGCGTAGGGGAACTGCTCCAGAACCAGTTCCGGATCGGTCTGAGCCGTATGGAACGGGTGATCCGGGAACGGATGACCCTGCAGGATGCCGACGTCATTACGCCCCAGGCCCTGATCAACATCCGCCCGGTGGTGGCTGCGGTGAAGGAATTCTTCGGCAGCAGCCAGTTGTCCCAGTTCATGGACCAGAACAACCCTCTGGCAGAGCTGACTCATAAACGTCGTCTGTCTGCCCTCGGCCCCGGCGGTCTGTCCCGTGAGCGTGCAGGCTATGAAGTCCGCGACGTACACAACTCCCACTATGGCCGTATGTGTCCTATCGAGACGCCTGAAGGTCCTAACATCGGTTTGATCGGTTCTTTGTCCACCTATGCTGTTATCAATGAATACGGCTTTATGGAAACTCCGTACCGTGTTGTTGATAAAGAAAATAAACGTGTAACTGAAGAAATCAGATACATGACTGCGGACGAAGAAGATAAATATATCGTAGCACAGGCCAACGAACCGTTGGATGATGACGGCTACTTCCTGGGCGAGCGTGTTACCGCCCGTGCAAAGGATGATGTCCTCTCCATTACTCCGGATAAGGTTGACCTGATGGACGTTTCTCCTAAACAGGTAGTATCTATCGCAACCGCGCTGATTCCGTTCTTGGAGAACGATGACGCTAACCGTGCTCTGATGGGTGCGAACATGCAGCGTCAGGCTGTACCTCTGCTCTGTACTCAGGCTCCGATTATCGGTACCGGTATGGAATACAAGGTTGCTTCCGACTCCGGTGTCTGCGTTCTGGCTAAACGTGCCGGCGAAGTTATCCGCGTAGTAGGCAACGAAATCCGTGTACGTGCAGAAAACGGTGAAGTGGATGTATATCCGCTGCTGAAATTCAAACGTTCCAACCAAGGTACCTGCGTTAACCAGCGTCCTATCGTCTTTAAAGGCGATAAGGTTACCGAAAAGCAGATTCTGGCTGACGGCCCTGCTACCGATCACGGCGAGCTGGCTTTAGGTCACAATGTAATCGTTGCTTATATGCCTTGGGAAGGCTATAACTACGAGGATGCTGTTCTGCTGAACGAGGATCTGGTAAAGGCTGATATCTTTACATCTATCCATATTGAAGAATATGATTGTGATGCTCGCGATACCAAGCTTGGTAAAGAAGAAATTACCCGCGAGATTCCTAACGTATCCGACGAAGCTCTGAAGGATTTGGATGAGCGTGGTATTATCCGTATCGGTGCTGAAGTACGCCCCGGCGATATTCTGGTAGGTAAGGTTACTCCGAAAGGCGAAACCGAGCTGACTGCAGAAGAACGTCTGCTGCGTGCAATCTTTGGTGAAAAGGCACGTGAAGTACGTGACAGCTCCCTGCGTGTACCGCACGGCGAAGCAGGTAAGATTGTCAGCGTTAAGGTATTCAGCCGTGAAAACGGCGATGACCTGCCGCCGGGAGTAAACGAACAGGTTCGTGTACATATTGCCCAGAAACGTAAGATTTCCGAAGGTGATAAGATGGCAGGCCGTCACGGTAACAAAGGTGTCGTTTCCCGTATTATGGCACGTGAGGATATGCCTTTCCTGCCGACCGGCGAACCGGTACATATCGTACTGAACCCCCTGGGCGTACCTTCCCGTATGAACATCGGACAGGTACTGGAGAACCATCTGGGCTGGGCAGCACGTGCGCTGGGTATGGAAATTGATACCACTAACCTGGCAGCTAAGCTGAACGCCGTTGAAAAAACCGGCGCAGCAGAAGGTACTCCGGAATTTGAAGCAGCCTTCAAGGAAGAGCTGGCTAATTCCGAAACCGCTAAGAAATTAGAGCATTACGGCTACGATTATGAAAAATATGGTATGCCGGAAACTGTTGAAATTGATAAATTCGGTGGCAAGAGCGTAAAAGCAGTACAGATTTCCGTACCTGTATTCGACGGTGCGCATGAGCAGGATATTGCTGATGCACTGGAGCTTGCAGGCATTGATAAAACTGCTAAGACCACTCTGTATGACGGTCGTACCGGTGAACCCTTCGATAACCCTGTTACCGTTGGTCTGACCTATTACCTCAAGCTTCACCATTTGGTTGATGATAAGATCCATGCCCGCAGCACCGGCCCGTACTCCTTAGTTACCCAGCAGCCGTTGGGTGGTAAAGCACAGTTCGGCGGCCAGAGATTTGGTGAGATGGAAGTTTGGGCGCTGGAAGCATACGGCGCTGCTTACACCCTGCAGGAAATCCTGACTGTTAAGTCCGATGACGTTGTTGGCCGTGTTAAGACCTACGAAGCAATCGTTAAGGGCGAAAATGTACCTGATCCGGGTATTCCTGAATCCTTCAAGGTACTGGTTAAGGAATTGCAGTCCATCGGTCTGGATATCAAGGTTCTCAACGAGGACGAGGAAGAGGTTTCCTTGCGCGATGATGAGGATGACGATATTGCAACCACCGCTCGCGAGGTTGATTTAGACATCAACGGCCAGGTTGTTGAAAACGCACCTGAAAAGCCTGTTGATGATTATGCTGATAATGACGCTACCGAGGATGATAGTGATTCTGGGGACATCATTGCCGATATGGGTAATTTCACTATTACCGATAATCCCGATGGTGACTTAGATGATCCGACTAATATGTAAGAGAAGGGAGCGAATGATTCTTGATCGACGTAAATAATTTTGTGTCTATGCGTATCGGTTTGGCTTCTCCGGACCAGATTAGAGCCTGGTCCTACGGCGAGGTAAAAAAACCCGAAACCATCAATTACAGAACCCTGAAGCCGGAACGGGATGGCCTGTTCTGCGAAAGAATCTTTGGCCCTACTAAGGATTGGGAATGTCATTGCGGCAAATATAAACGCATCCGTTATAAGGGTATTATCTGCGACAAGTGCGGCGTTGAAGTTACCCGCAGCAAGGTTCGTCGTGACCGTATGGGTCACATCGAACTGGCTGCGCCGGTTTCCCATATCTGGTACTTTAAGGGTATCCCCAGCCGTATGGGCTTGATTCTGGATATTTCTCCGCGTAGCCTGGAAAAGGTTTTGTATTTTGCAAGCTTCATCGTACTTGACCCCGGTGAAGGCACTGACCTGGTTAAAGGCCAGCTGCTGACCGAGCCTGAGTACATGGAAAAACGTGATAAATATCCTGAAGCAGGCATCCGTGTAGGTATGGGCGCTCAGGCTATTAAAGAGCTGCTGGAAGCTATTGATCTGGAAGCTTTGACCGAGCAATTGCGCCATGAAATGAAGGAGCTGAGCGGTCAGCGCCGTGTACGTGCTATCCGCCGTCTGGAAGTAGCCGAAGCATTCCTGAAATCCGGCAACCGTCCTGAATGGATGATTATGGATGTAGTTCCGGTTATTCCGCCTGAACTGCGTCCTATGGTACAGCTGGATGGCGGTCGTTTCGCAACCTCCGACCTGAACGATCTGTATCGCCGTGTTATTAACCGTAACAACCGTCTGAAACGTCTGCTGGAGCTGCATGCGCCCGATATCATTGTCCGCAATGAAAAACGTATGCTGCAGGAAGCAGTAGACGCTTTGATTGATAACGGCCGTCGCGGCCGTCCGGTTACCGGCCCCGGCAACCGTCCTCTGAAATCCTTGTCCGACATGCTCAAGGGTAAACAAGGCCGTTTCCGTCAGAACCTGTTAGGTAAACGTGTTGACTATTCCGGCCGTTCCGTAATCGTTGTAGGTCCTGAGCTGAAAATGCATCAGTGCGGCCTGCCGAAGGAAATGGCTCTGGAGCTGTTCAAACCCTTCGTTATGAAGCGTTTGGTAAACAGCGGTGAAGCAACTAACATTAAGAGTGCTAAGCGCATGGTAGAGCGTGCTACCAACGCTGTATGGGACGTTCTGGAAGAGGTAATCAAAGAACATCCTGTACTGCTGAACCGTGCACCGACTCTGCACAGACTGGGCATTCAGGCTTTCGAGCCTATCCTGTCCGAAGGCCGTGCTATTAAGCTGCATCCTTTGGTATGTACCGCTTATAACGCTGACTTTGACGGTGACCAGATGGCTGTCCATCTGCCGCTTTCCGTTGAGGCTCAGGCTGAAGCACGTATGCTGATGATGTCCGTAAACAACATCCTGGCACCGAAAGACGGCAAGCCTGTTGCTGTTCCTACACAGGATATGGTTTTGGGTTCCTACTATCTGACTATTGAAAAGACCAGCAAGGATGACCCGAACGTTAAGGGTGAAGGAACACGCTACAGCAGCGTGGACGAAGCTCAGCTGGCTTACTTTCACCATGCGGTAGATCTGCAGGTACCTATCGAGGTTTATATTCCCAACAGCGAAATCTATGATGAAGAAAAGGGTGCAGCTGTCGGTGAAACCGGTATGTCCCTGGTAGTTACAACTGTAGGTAACACTATTTTCAATGGCGAGCTGCCTCTGGAAATGCGTTACTATCATAAAGAAAAAGATCAGGTTGTTGAGAAGCGCCTGGATGCTTCCGGTAATGTTGTGGAAACAACTGTTGAAGTTGAACGTTGGCATCTCGGCAAGCTGATTGACAAGAAAGAATTGGGCAGACTCGTTGCTAAGGCTCACAAGCTGTACGGCAACCTGCGTACTGCCGAGATTCTGGATATTGTTAAGAAAATGGGTTACGATAATGCTTGTAAATCCGGTATTTCTATCGCAACCTCCGATATTCAGATTCCTGCTGAAAAAGAAGTTATTCTGGAAGCAACAGAGCATGAGGTTGATAAGGTTGAACGCCTCTTCCGCCGTGGTTTGATGAGCGATGACGAACGTTATCGTAAGGTAATTGACCTGTGGAACGAAGCAACCGATAAGGTTACCGATAAGCTGATGAAATCCACCATGAACAAGTTCAATCCTGTTTCCATGATGGCTGACTCCGGTGCCCGCGGTAACAAACAGCAGATTCGTCAGCTGGCCGGTATGCGTGGTTTGATGGCCGATCCTTCCGGTCGTATCATTGACCGTCCTATCAAATCTAACTTCCGTGAAGGCCTGACCATTTTGGAATACTTCATTTCTTCTCATGGTGCTCGTAAAGGCTTGGCCGATACCGCACTGCGTACCGCTGACTCCGGTTACCTGACTCGTCGTCTGGTTGACGTTGCACAGGACGTAATTGTCCGTGAGGATGATTGCGATATCGTTGGTATGAACCTGGTTAAGGAACGCAGCCGTCTGAGCAAGGCTGTTCTTGGTGCAAGCCAGAACAAAATCCGCGAAAAGGTTATGGGCCGTACACTGGCTTCCGGTGTACTTGATGAAGAAGGCAACCTGATTGCTGAAGCAGATACCAACATCACCGAAGAGCTTTTTGCTAAGCTCAACGATGCAGGTGTTGAAGAAATTAATCTCTATTCCGACGAAGATATGAATGGTGAGGATATCGAAAATGTCCGCATCAACATCAGCGATACCTTTGCTCATAATGTGCTGAAGGAAGCAATGATGCATAACTTCAACGGCAAAGAGATAGCAGCAGATATTGTTAACGGTGCAGGCGAGGTGCTGGCACATACCGGCGAAACTATGACCGAAGACATTATCAACGCTGTTCTGGCTGACGGTACCGTTAAGGAGCTGCGCATCCGCAATAACGAAATTGCCGGCATTGAGGTTGAGGCAATTACCGAAGGCAAAAAAGAGAAAACCATCATTGAAACCCTGCATGACCGTATCATTGGCCGTAACCTGGCTGAGGATATTCTGGATGAAAATGGTGAAATTCTTTATCATATCAATGAATATGTTACCGAGCCTATGGCAGAACGTATCTGCCAACTGCGTGAAAAGGTTAAAATCCGCAGCGTACTTACCTGTAAGGCTAAGTTCGGCGTTTGCCGCAAGTGCTATGGCCGCAACCTGGCAACCGGCAAGAACGTTGATGTTGGTGAGGCAGTCGGCACTATCGCCGCACAGTCCATCGGCGAACCTGGTACTCAGCTGACCATGCGTACGTTCCATACCGGCGGCGTTGCAGGTGCAGACGATATTACCCAAGGTCTGCCTCGTGTCGAGGAGCTGTTCGAAGCACGTAAACCGAAACATCCCGGCATTCTGTCCGAGGTTGCAGGTCACGTACACATTACCCAGGAAGGCAACAGCCGCAAGGTAACCGTAATGGCACTGGATGGCGAAAACCAAGAATACCAGATTCCTTATGGCGCTAAGCTGTCTGTTGTTGAGGGTGAGGAAATCGCTAAGGGCGACCGTCTGACCGAAGGTTCTCTTAACCCGCATGACGTACTGCGTATCAGCGGCGTGAAGGCTACCCAGAACTATCTGGTATCTCAGGTAGTAGGCGTTTATAAGTCTCAGGGCGTAGATATCAACAGTAAGCACATCGAGGTTATGGTTCGTCAGATGATGCGTAAAATCCGCATCGAGGAATCCGGTGACACTACAATGCTGCCGGGTGAAGACGTTGATGTGGCAGAATTTGAAGAGCAGAATACCGAGATGCTGGAAGCAGGCAAGACTCCTGCAGAAGGCCGTGCTATCCTGCTGGGTATCACTAAAGCTTCTTTGGCTACCGACTCCTTCCTGTCTGCTGCTTCCTTCCAGGAAACCACTCGCGTACTCACCGATGCCGCTATTAAAGGCAAGGTTGACCCGCTGCTGGGCCTGAAAGAAAACGTTATCATCGGTAAGCTGATTCCGGCAGGTACCGGTATGAGCCGTTATCGTGATATCAAAGTTAAATATAATGTTCCGATGCCGGAAGTTTCAACTGCTGATACCGCAGCAGAGGAAACTCCAGATAAGGAATAACGTATAAGCAAGCGCGCCTCAAAGCCTCAAGCTCTGAGGCGCTTTGCTCTCTAAGGAGAACTATTTTATGCTGATAAAAAAATTCCCTGTTCCCTGCCGCGTTGATTATGTTCCTTCTCCCTATGAGCCGGATGAGGACGGCGTGCAGGATGTCGGCTATTATAACGGCAAGCTGAGTGACGGCCGTGCCTATCGCCTGGAATGCTGGCGTATGGACGATATGCTGATGCTGACAGTAATGTTTTCCGACCGCTGCCTTGAAGGCTACAGACGTGAGGATATGGCGCTTTTGCTGGAGCTGGAAGATATCGTATGCTTTACCGGCACTAACCGTAAGCTGCAGGCTACACGCACGGAGGATGACCGCGGCCAGACTGTATGGGCCATTAATATTATGCTGGCTAATAAAAAAGGCACCTATGCGGAAATTGTGCCGTCATTGAACAGATATATTATGTAAGACAATCGCTGCTGAAGGCAAAGCTTTGGCAGCGATTTTTCAGTTAAAATTAATTTTACATGCCTATACTGCATTGTGATACAATAGCTGTAACGGAGGCGGAAGCAATGAAAATTTTATTAGCTGAGGATGATATAAATTTAGGCAAGCTTTTGAGCATGCTGCTGAAAAAACAAAATATAACTGTGAACTGGGTGCAGGATGGCGAGGCTGCCTACGATGCTGTGTATGCCGACGGCTATGATGTGCTGGTGTTGGACTGGATGATGCCGCTTCTGAGCGGACTTGATCTGTGCAAGCGTCTGCGTGAGGAGGATTATCAGGGAAAAATATTGCTGCTGACGGCCAAGGATACGTTGGCGGATAAGGTGCAGGGCTTAAACAGCGGTGCCGATGACTATCTGGTAAAGCCTTTCGAGCTGGAGGAGCTGGTGGCGCGTTTGAACGCTCTTTGCCGCCGCCAGGGACAGTACAGTGCGGAAAAGCTGCGTTACGGCGCTTATACGTTGGAAAGCTCTACTTATTGCCTGGCATAC
>ENA-ORPK01002563-ORPK01002563.1-human-gut-metagenome-genome-assembly--contig:-NODE-2563-length-12309-cov-8.894483_pt1 | contig 12309 bp, 10 predicted proteins | sample MGYA00242139_ERZ509068 | MGnify/ENA primary metagenome ERZ509068 (study PRJEB26280, sample SAMEA2338687) | human gut metagenome | biome: human gut; feature: human-associated habitat; material: faeces... | reverse complement strand
AGCCAATTGGCAGAATTATGAAATATTGCTCATTCTCAACCACTTGCAGTTCATTCCTCTCATATTCACTTTCCGTTGCTTTTGCTTAAATTGTGCACATGAGCCGCCACTCCTTCGCTACGATGGCATTGGCTCACGATGTGCCTATAGAGAATGTGGCTCGTATGCTTGGGCACCAGGACATCAAGACCACACAGATTTACGCCAAGGTGCTACGCACCACCATCGAGCGCCATGCCACAGCCCTGCAGCGTTCAATCAGCTAAGACACGATAGAATATCCCTTTTAATAACTGCGACTTTCCCGACTCATGGAAGGTGGCAGTTATTTTTTCGCATATATACCTCTGTCCACGTATGTAGAACAATGCACGAGGATTGGGTATTGTGTCAGAGAGGAAAGAGAAATGGAACTTCTGCTTTCCGTCAATCTTGTGCATTGACAATCGCATAGAATTGGCTATGCCGTCTTTCAATCGCAAGGTGAATTGAGTTCTGTTATACCCAAACGAGTCAGTAACCTCTACTTTATCTATTATAGGATGTGGCTGATTACCGCCGAAAAGATAATGTCCACTCCAAAAGCCGACATATATAACATCAAAATATGCAGATGACTTCTCGGTTTCTCCTTTGCCAATCACATAGCTTGCAGTGCCTTGTGCCAAGTCTCCTGCATCATAGTCGACATCATCGTGATAGCGTACCGATGATAATTGCCCTTCATTGTTCGGTCTTTGTCCTATGTAGATGCCAGAAGATGCAGAGCCAGAAGAGCCTGTACCGTCTTCCGATATAGTCCATGTTTCTCTACTGCCCAACTCTCCGCAGTCGAGAAACATACAATTGCCATACTTGTCGTCAGTACCCTCTATCCATGCAGGAACGATTTTCAGTTCAATATCGTCAGCATCATTATCAACAAAATAATCTCCGAACTGATTTACAGGCATCAGACGGTTATAATACTTGTACCACTTCATGTCATTATGCTTGCTGACAAATTCTGATTTGTAGCAGTACATTATAAAATAGGTATCAATCTCCTTGCAATAAAACAGTCTGTTTCCGTCACTTCCAACTGGATAGCCACGGCTGAAAGACTCGCTGTATCCATGTCCGCTATGCCCCGTGGATTTGTAATAACCGCTAATCTTCAACGTCATTGCCTTGTCAATCAATTCCCGAAATGTATCATAGACCAAAGCCTTTGACTTGTTGGCTCTTATAAACCAGTCGCACGAGTAATATGACCACAGAAGCGCATCATTATCAGCGTATTTCAAGTTAGCCGAAGCGATGTACTTGCTTTCATCTTCTTGCGACACCTCTGTTGTGTAAGAGTCCAAGACCTTGTTTAAGATTACCTCTCCTGCCGATTTTGCCAGACTATTAGAGAAATGAAACTCGATGCGCTTAGCCTTATGGTTGATATCAAAATCTCCGAAAAGGAAGTTTTCAAGATGCTCAAAAAACTCGTTCAATGTCCAATGAGGCAATGCAATGGCAAAGTTCCACGCAGCCCATGCAGCCGGAAGCGTATTGCAAATCAAGAGATATTTATATTGCGATTGCTCCAGTTCAGCAAAGTTCGCCTCATACCCCAATTGCGAACAAATACGCTTCAAGATATACAATAAGTATGGCTGGAACGAAAGAGTGCTTTTGACATTCTCGAAGCCAGTGATGAAATGGACGGATGTGGTAACAGCATTCTGCAGATTGCCGGAATAGTTGTTTACCCACGGCAACGGCACCCAGTTGTTCGTTGGATATGGTTTGAACGCTTCTGCTGCTATAAGATTATCGCGCTTGGTAGGATATCCCAAATCCATTTCATTGAGATAGATATCGTCAAACGTTTCGTTAAAGTTCTGCTCGCTACGCCCCTCCAGAAACTGCGTTTTTACTTCTACGTCCGATATTTCCGTTATTGTGATGGAGCCAGACTTCATAAATGCACCGTCACGGATGTCGCAGTCAAATACCACCTTCGACTTGATAACATCCGCTCTGTGGATATGCCCGAAGATTGCTATGTTTCGGGCGCATCCCTTTAGTGGGAACGTGATTGTCAAGGTATAGCTGTCACTACCCGTAAACAGACGGTTCTCGAAGATGAAGTCAAACGAAGTGTTCTTCTTCAAAAAAGCTTGTTTGCCATTGATTATTATTTCCATTTTTATTACTTTTGCAAAATGAAACATACACTAATTATAATATTCGCAAGTTTGACACTTTTTGTTGCAAGTCTTGTCTTTATTGACTATTGGAATTTCGATTTTCCAAACTTGCTCATATTTCTTATTGCAAGTAGTGTCGTACTGTATATTTTAAGTAGATATGTGAAAGGTAAGTCTGCAAGACGAACACTTGCCACTTTATCATACATATCGCTTGCCACATGGATTTTGCTCCTAATATTCTTATTTATTGCTATGTATGTAATGACAATTGGCGAGGCTCACCATTAACCAGAGGTTACTCACTTTCTCCTACTCTTTGGTGTCTTGTTACGGATTAGTGTGTCATACTCGTCCTGCGCTTGCTTGATGCCAGTGTCACCCGTGACCGTGTTCACCGTGACAAACGGCTCGCTCAACCGTTTCTCTAACTGCTTCATCGTATCAGCATAACTCTGCATAGCCTTTGTGTTCTGCACGATTGCAGCCGTAGCCAGTCCGTCCGGCTGCTGCTGTACGATGATAGGCTGTTGCTGTTGTGGCGTGCTATATGCAATAGGCGTAATAGTCCGGCTCACATCATCTGTTCGTAAGGATCCGATGGTGTTAGTCCGCTGCGCATAGTCCAGGGCGTTGATGATAGGACGCGCAACCGGGTTGGCAAGCATCTCCTGCGACGCCACCCATTCCCCGGCATGAACCACGCCCACCTCTTGGAACTTGGAACCTTTCGGAGTGAAGCCACCTTTGGCATAGCCCTGGCTTTCACTCGCTTGCTGCTGCTTTTTTATTGCAGCAATCTGAATAGCTCCAGCTGCCACCGCCATTGCAGCAGCCACTGGTGCCAGGATATAACCCACAAGCGGAATTGCCGCTGCCGAGCCATACGCCGATATGGCGTTCTGTGCCGTCTGCGCCACCGCTTGAATGACCTGCATGGCAAACATCTTTTTGTTCGCCTCGTTCTTTTTCTTTGCCAGCTCCTTCTGCTTCTGCTCCTCGAGCTTCTTCACCTTGTAGTTGTTACCCTCCGCTTGCGATATCTCCTTGTCATACCGCTTCTCGATGGCAGCAGTCTGTATCTCCAGCTCCGCCTGAATGAGCGAAGTCATGCCCGAAAATATTGAAGACATACCCGACGTTAGCGTGTCGAAAGAACCCTGCACCGCCTGTCCGAGGTCCGAGTTCAGCCACTCCGTGATGTCCTCCGTCATGTTTTGAAGAAAATTCTTGCTCGTGTCGTTATACTCATGACCGTACTTCTTCGCCAGTGCCACCTTTGCCTTTTGATACGCTTCCTCGATGCGCAGCTTCTCTTTTGCATCGTCGCCAGCAGCCTTTATCTCCTGTTTGAAAACTTCATCGAGGGCAACACTATCTTTGGTGTATTTTTCCTTCTTCTCCGACTTGTTATCCCCGAAGTAGTCTTCTTTGATTTTGGCAAGCTCCTTCTGATGCTTCTTCTCGTTGTCCTCGACGATCTTCTGATTGCGCTTTTGGTTTTCAACGAGCTTATTCTGATAATTCTTCTGCGCTTGCAGCTGTTCCTTAGAACCGTCCGTGTAGACCTTTGTCAAACGACGCAGATGCTCCAACTCCATGAGTTCAAGCGCATCATCAAACGTTTTTTGGTCTACCTTTCCATCAATGTACCGCTGCTTCTCTGTAGCAACCAGTTCATTATAGTAGTCGTTCTCCTGCTTCGCCGATTGCGTGTTCTTGTCATCAGCAAGTTTCTTCTTCGCCTCATAGTACGCTGCTTCCGCTTCCAGCTTCTGTTCACTCGTAGCTTTGCCATTAGCCATAACCTTTTGATTGTACTCCATATCAATCTCTGTCATACGGTTCGTGTACTCCTCGAAGTCCTTCTCACCTTTGGCATACGCAATGCGGTTGAGAGCTTGCTCCCTGGTCTTCCAGTCCTTCTGCGGTTTCAGCACATCCTCTGTCTTTGTCTTCTTGTCCGTCTTAGGAGGCGTGTATGGAGGGTTCTGCGTCTGCTGTTCCTGCTTCTGTTCTTTCTTCGCGTCATTGAGTGCCTCCTTCTTGATGTCTTCGCCATATATGCCTAAGATGTTCGCCTCACGCTGGTCAAGCTCCGCCAGGTCCTCCTTTGTCTTGGCAAGCGCACGTCTGTTCGAGGCACGCAACGAGTTTACACCCAACTGCACCACCTTTCCCTCCTGACCAGGCATAACCGTTTCCGTCCTTGCCTCCATCTCATCCATGGCCACGACACGCTCCTGCCTCTGCTTTTCCAGATTAAGGTCGACACGCTGCTTTCCTATATCACGCAACTTATCCTTAGCACCCTCAATCTCATACTTGCGAGTTAACGACTTCAAGTAATCATCAAGAGCCTTCTTGTTCTCCTTATACTTGCCCGTAGTATCATCCAACTGTGCATTATAGTTCGGGATAATCTTGTTGAGCGCATCAATCGCCGTGTGTCTGTCCTTCAGCGACTGCGTTTCATCGCGAGCCACAGCAATAAGCGCATCAATCTTGTTCTTCTCGTCGATGATGCCCTCTTGCCCACGCTTGCGTATCTCCTGCAAATCCTTTTCTGCTTGCGACACCTCCGTCATCTTCTTGTATAGCTTATAAAGAACCGCACCGAGAGCAATGGCTCCGGCTGCTATCGCACCATAGCCCGATGCGAGCAGAGCACCCTGCTTTTTGAGGTCCGACATCAGCCACGACTGACGTACCCAATTGCCCTGCAGTTTGGCGAGCCCCATCTGCAACAAAAGGTGTGCAGCGTGCAATGTGGCGACCGTGGTCTTGTATGCCGTAGTCGCAGCCTTGGAAATGACGAGCCACGCATAATGCGCCTTGAAGGCAATGTTTGAAGCGTTCACCGCAATCTTATAGGCAATGAAAGTAGCAGTCAGCGAAGCCAAGGTAAAAGCGTTCTCCTTGATGAACGTGATTGAAGTAGACATAAACTTCAACAACAACGTGGTGGAAGAGATGACATGCTTCATTATAGGCTGCAGCTGCTCACCGAGTGCCACCGCTATCTCCGTCACACCCTTGCGAGCCTTGTCAAGTCCTGCCTGCACCGTACTGTTCTGCACATTAAACTCATTCGTGACAGATGTACCCTCCGCAAACGCCTTAGTAGCTTCCTCCTGCTCCCATCGCACCAAATCGAGGTTACCAGCAAGAGCTGAAATCACCTGCGCAGCACGGGCACCGTTCTCGCCCATATCCTTGAATACTGGAGCCAGTACGTCGATGTTGCCCAATTCGTGAAGACGATCCAGCAACATAAGAAGTCCCTCGTTAGTACTCTTCTTCAGCGTTTCGTTGAACTCCTTAGCATTAAGTCCCGTAGCCTTTATTATCTTGTCGTTCTCCTTGAACATATCCATTATGACTTTTGAAACAGCAGTTGCCGACATCTCCACCGCCTGTCCTTGGCTATCCAGCACCGCAGCGAAGCCCATGATTTCCGGGATAGTCATCTTCGCCTGGGCACCCACGCCAGCCATGCGCTGTGTAAAGTTTGCGAGATATGGAGCCGAAGCCGTGCAGTTCTGCGACAACTCATTAATCACAGAACCCACGGCAAGCAGAGCCTTCTCCGTGCCGAGGCGTTCCTCGTCACCGAAGATGTTTGTCAATTTTGAAAGAGTCAGCGTAGCCCCATCACCGAGGTCGTCCAAAGCCACATTGATTTGGTCGGCAGCTTTCACGAAGCCCAAGACATCCTCCTGCGAAGTTTTGCCCAATCGACCCGCCTCCTGCGCCAACTTATTCAATTCCTCACGCCCCGTTCTGGTGTCAATCTTCTGGAACTCCTCATTCAGCTGCTCCACCTCCGAAGCGTTCATTCCGGTAAACTTGCGCACATTCGCCATCTCCTGGTCCATATCCGCAAAAGCGTTCACCGCCGAGCGTCCAGCCATGATGATACCCGTGATGGCAGCAGCGATGCCGGCAAGAGCAGTCTGCCAGTCGTTCAGCTTTCGGTTCATCCGTTCCCACAGACTCTCATTCTCTCGCAGCTGCGAGTTCACTTTGGCAATCTCCGCCTTTACACGCTTGATAGCCTCACATTGTCTGTTCCACTCTTCGCTTCCACGTTCAAGCCCATTAAGGTTACGCTTCAGCTGTGACAATGTGCGGTTCAGTTCCTTTGGCGAAGTTTCATCGAGTCGTTGCAGAACATGCTCGACCCCTTTTGCTGCATTTTCAATCTGCGAGATTTGGCGATTGGTTTCCTTCAGTTCACGCTTTAGCTTCGTGAGCTGCTGTTTGTTTCCTGCTGCTGCCGTTTTCTCAATGGCTTTTTCGAGGTTTGCAGCCTGAGATTTCAGTTTCAGTAGCATATCTTCCGCCTGTTTTCCGTTTACAGTGAGCGTAACGGTCGCATTGGTGTTTATATTCGACATACGTCTTTCAATTTTATTGGTTTAATGATACGCAAAAATAACACCGCTCAAACACCACTCAAAAGACGAGAAATAAGGCAGTTTCGCCCGATTTAGGCACGCTGGCGCCGACAAAAACCGACGAAATTTAAGCGATAGAAAAACGAAAGGCTTGTATATCAAGCCGTTAAGGGATTGTTAAGGGATTTTCCCTTAACCCGTCTTGATAAAGACCCCCCGACCGCCCTGTCCTTGTTGACGGCTACGACCGCCCGACCTTTGCGGAATATGTAAACAAATGTTAATATTCAGTTTCTCACACACGCAAAACCGCCTTAGTTGCGCCAAAAGGCGAAAAGGCAGAAAGTGACGAAAAAGGCTTGCAAGTTTCGCTGATGACGAAAGCGAACCGAGGTTTCACGCTGATGCACAACCGCTCCAAGTTCCACGAAAACGAGGGTTTCTACTTGAACAAATAAGGCATAAACAAGCAAAAGGTTTCGGAAAAACACCGAGTTTTCGGCACGATATAGGGTTTCGACTTGAGCAAATAAGGCTGAAACAATCAAAAGGTTTCGGCAAAACACCGAGTTTCGGCACGATATAGGGTTTCGGATGCGTCAAATGCTCTATTTTCGGCACTTTAAGCCTCCAAGCCGAGCAAACCGAGGGTCTTGCCGTACCACGAAAGGCTATTGGGTATCGGATGGGCATCAATGGCTTGCGGATATTGCAATATAAGCGAGGAAAAGCGAAGGTTTCGGCTTCATACTGCACTCTTTCGTGCTACTGAACCACCGCCTACACCCAAGCGAGCCACCACGCCACGCCCGACCCATCGTGCGGTAATGCGGCAGTGGTGAGGGATAAAAAGGTAATGCGCCTGTCGGTCTTGCCCGACATTAGGCGCACTACCTTTTCTATCCCATACCTCTGCCATACCCTATTTGAATAATCGAGAGTGCTGTCAGACTTATAGCAATCTTGATTGCCATAAGTCAGACGGCTTTCTCGCATTAATAGATAATAGAAAGCGCAGCTTTACCAAACCATGAAGGCATCGCCTTATAGGAAACAGAAGGCTCTGCCTTACCCGAAGCGAATGGGTATGAAGTGGAATGTAATGAAGTGGTAATGTAGGACTTCTCCATGGCTCGCAGAGTCATAGAGAAACTCCGGAATGATAACGTAATGGAATGTAGCGCAATATCCTTTCGCAACAGTGGACGAAAGGATGTGGCACATAACGGACGGCTACGGGAGTGGAGAGCCACTGCCTTTCGGCTGAAGAAGAGAAGATTGAGCGAAGCGAGATGATAGACCATAGAGCGCAGCTGCACGGACTTATGCGCAATGCAATGGAGCGTGTGTCCGTACCTATTAAGAAAGGTGAAGGGTGTGCAACACTTTTCAACTTTTATGATGATAGATAGACATCTTTGATGTGCTAAAAAACAGAATGACATCGCAGATGTGGAGAAGAATGACGGAATGAAATGACGTGGAAGAAGGATGACGCTTGCGTGTTGATGATTGACGAGGAGGTCAGGCAAGCTCGCTGCAAGCGTTGCTTGGCTGGGTGATGCGTCAATCATGTGCGTAGGTGGTGCATTGTTCGGTGGCGAGGACTGGCGTAGCCGTGAAATTGTGGGGCGTGTAATGAAGTGGAGGGGCTTTGGGCTGCCGTGGAGAAATGTGTATGTTGCTTACCCCGTACCGTGACTTGTGTGCTTGCATTTTTCTCGAATGTATGGAGGACTATTCGACTTCAGGCGATTTGTCCTCCTCACATCCGAGAAAAAGAGACATGGTACGGATCAGGGAAGTGGCATACTTATTTTGCAACAGAAGCCCAAAGCGACGGAACGCAATGGAGCACCCCACAATTTCACTTAGCCATGCAATGGCTTGTCCTCGCCACCGAACAATGCACCGCCGGAGCTGCCAGGTAATGAATTCGGGAGCCTGTGACCGAAGTGTCGTCGTCTGCCGGCGAGATAGCGACGGATAAAGAAGATGACGGCTACTGCCGTTATCATCATCAGGACGGCAATAGCGAGCTTTGCCGTGAAAGGTACTGAAGACCTTGACTTGATGATGTCCTGCGACTTGTCGGATGAAGACTGCTTCGCTATTGCGATGCTGTCTTCCACCTGCTGTGCAGCTGCGGACTCCTCCTTTTCCTCTTGGGAAAGGTGAAATCCGTAGAGTCTGAGAGAAGACGGCTTGCCGTGACTTATTGCTGAAGGCTTGCCGTGATAAGATGGAGGCTTTGCCTTGTCATAGAACAGGGGCTTGCCCGATGGATAGCTGATGTTGGAACATTGAGGGGTTGCCGACGTGTCGACACCCCCGAATGTGAAGACGCAGCTATCGAATGAAAGGGCGGTAAGCCTCTGTAGAGAACTGAATGAAAGATTCTGAACGGATCGCCATTGAGCTTGCGAAACGGCGTTTCGCTCACTTTCATTGGATGATGATGCTGTCTTTGTGCTCTTGCACGACAGTACAAATGCACAAAGAATAAGAATTAGGATATGTTTCATATCGTTGGGTTTAGATGTTTGCATACTCTGCCGTGGCATCTAATGATGGGCACGCTTTGGCAGCGAAGTCTCTGTGTCCTCGGATTTTGGCATTGGGGAACTGCACTCTGAGTTTACGAAGAAGTGCCACCAATGCGGATTTCTGCTCCTTCGTGCGAGTATCCTTAGGGTGTTTGCCGTCGGCGGTCAAACCACCGATATAGCAGATGCCTATGGAATGAGCGTTGTGCCCATGGCAGTGTGCTCCCACTTGTGCGAGCGGTCTGCCATGATGCACAGAGCCGTCGCGGTAGATGACGAAGTGATATCCGATGGAGGCAAAGCCTCGCTGTCGGTGCCAGCGGTCGATGTCTGCCGTGGTGAAGTCCTTGCCTTCAGGCGTGGCTGAGCAATGGACGATGATGAGGTCAATCTTGCGCATCCTTCTCCTCCTTCCGTTTCAGTTTGTCATCGAGGTACGAGCGTAGTTCTGCATACTTAGTCTGTATGTAGATAGTGACACCGAAGATAGACCCGGCGTAGATTAGACACTCTGCGAATACACCCAGGACAGACTCGTGGATTTGTCCGGTGGGCGGTACGATGAATCCTGCGACAGCGAGGAGGAATCCTCCGATGAGCATAGCTATGGCAGATACAATCTGCACGTTTTCCTTAGTTTCTTTTGTCATAATGAATTGTCTTTTGAGAGTTAATATGATGTGGTTATCTTTGCGATTGAGTTGTGGTCGATTGAACCATTGCTCTTTGGCAGCGTGGTGTCGCGAACACCATTTTGCATCCGAGCTGTGGTGGCCTCCTTGCGGAGAAACCATGGCTCTTTTCGTTTACATACTGAAAATGAAGGTGAGTTTGTAATTGTTGCTACTATCAAATGTATCAGCCCTTGCGATAACCTTGAACTCAGCGAGGTTAGTTCGGAGTTCTCCGAACTGGAACGGGCCATAATCTTTAGACTTCTTGTAAAATCCGATGGCGAAGCGGAAATGGCGGTCGATGCCGAGAATGTTAAATGAACGTTTGCCAAAGTAAATGCGGACTTCCAAAAGCTGTTGCGTTTCGGGGTCGATGATAGCACAGCAGTCGCTGAACAACACATTAGGCTTCGTAAAATACTTGCCATTGTTCGGGTCGCCCTCCTTATCCAGACGGAAAGAAATCTCGTCGCTATTATTCACACTAATCTTTCGGTCGTCATAAAAGCGGTTCCAGCCACGTCGCCGTGGAAGATACTCACGCACACCGTTTTCATCCTCCTGCTTGCGACTTGTGCGTACCGAGTGTCGGAAAATGACCGGTGTAAGCCCTTGCCGGATATAACGGTGGGCATCCTGTATCACGAGAGTGCTGTCAGTGATGATACATTCAATGTGCATCTGCGTAGCCTGCTTCATTGTGGCAAACTTCAGAATGTCAGCTTGCAACGATTTTATCTGCGACGCAAGCGATTTGAGGTCAGATTGAAGAACTTGTATGCTTTCAGCGTTGTTTCCGATTTCATTGTTGTTCTTTGAAATGCGCAGGCTCAGACTCTGAGTAGCCTTTTGAAAATTCACAAGAGCCTCCTGCACCTTATTCATAGAAGCGATGCATGAAGATAGCTCGGACTTGCATTTGTTCAAGTCCTGCACCTGCTGCGCACGCATGACACCGGCACGCTCGGTAGTGGCTTGGCGGATGAGAATGGAATTGTTTGCAATTTGATTGATGCCAGTAGAGAGGTTCGCCTTTCCCAAAGTGAAATACACGTTGTTGCGGTCGTCCGAGCCGACGGTGAGCGATGTCAGCACATAGCCGATGCGTGCAAGATCCGAGCGCCAATTATCAAGGCGACTCACGTCCGTCTGCAGAGCAGCTTTGCCCAAAAGGTCAGCGATTTTCTGCAACAGTGCGCCCAGAACTTCGGGCGTTATAGCCTCTTCGCGCGTCTCGCTGCGAAATGAGGTGATGAGAGATGTGATAGATGAAATGTCAGCCATACTTTTGCTTGTTTTTAGCAAAGGTATGGCTGACTTTTAGATGGAGAAAAGACATTGTTAGTGATTATAGCGCACATACTTGTCGTCGAGTGCCTGGGCGACGACACCGACGAACTCGTGAGCGATGTTGTCGGAAAGGAAGTCGCGGAGGTTCATGACGGAAGCATAGTACTTTCGGGAGAACCAGGGTTTCTTTTTGCGCTTGCGTTCACGGCCGATGTCGCCATGATTACCTCTTGGGATCTCCTTGCCCGTACCGAAGTTCTGCCAAAGACCATATTCGAGAAAAGACTGTGATAGTCCGAGCTCTATGAAGCGTCCGTCGGCTCTTACGGGTAGGGACTTGGGGCTGTGAAGCAAACGTCCGGTGTCGATTACACCGAGGAGAGTCATTTGCTCACGCCATATTTTGAGCATCGTATCGTTGAAGGCAAGGACGAACTTTTGCCTCTGCTCAAATGTTTGTTGTTCGGTAATTTGCTGATTCATAATGCAAAGATAGATTTCAATCATCTATTAATAAAAAGACATTTATTCTATAAATCTCTCATATGTAATCTAACATGTAACAAAAATAGGATATAGATTAAAGATAATTATGGAAATATTTAGATATTCTATGGGAGTTTATTATATTTGCAATTAATATTATATAAATCAAGATTATAATAAAAACAGAAGATGTGAACAATAGAAACCCTTTCTAATTAAAAGTAATTATAGGTTTATTTCTGAAAAATAATAAATATGACAGCAACCAAACAACAACTGGCATTATTGGCAAAAATACAAAAGAAGGTATTAAAAGAAATAAAATGTCAATGTCCTGGATGTACAGAGTTTGCAATAAACTCTCACCTTCTACAGAGACATGGCATTTTAAATAACATTTCATGTTCTCACAAGTTTAGAGAGGTAAAATACAGATATCCTCTCTATTGGTTTGCAGATGATAATTATTGGGAGTTTAAGTCTATAGGTATAAACGAAGCACTGTCATATCCTATATTTTGTGCTAAGCATGACACAGAATTGTTTCGCAGTATTGAAGTAAAAAACTTCAATCTTGATAACTATAGAAACCAACTCTTATATAGTTATAGAGCATTATGTGGTGAGCTAGTAAAAATTGAAATAGTCTTTACTCAATGGTTAGAATTTAAAAAGAATAATCCTTAATTCCGCAACACTATAGTTTAACATTATTTATAAGTGCCTGAGC
>ENA-ORPK01002561-ORPK01002561.1-human-gut-metagenome-genome-assembly--contig:-NODE-2561-length-12330-cov-4.345580_pt1 | contig 12330 bp, 12 predicted proteins | sample MGYA00242139_ERZ509068 | MGnify/ENA primary metagenome ERZ509068 (study PRJEB26280, sample SAMEA2338687) | human gut metagenome | biome: human gut; feature: human-associated habitat; material: faeces... | reverse complement strand
TTATGGAAAGTCCCTAAATAAAACATTAGGGGAACTTTCTATAGAAGAATTTTATAATTTGTATGGGAAACCACCTATCTTAAATCTTGCAAATATAAAAATATCACCTATTTTTAAAGAATTAAATCAAAAAATAAATTCATTATATGGTTCTAATTTAAAAAAAATACAACAAGTTTTAAATAATTATCCATTAAAAGATAATCAACAGATAAAAGAATTACAAAATTATATTCAACATATTAACAATGCTCCACTAGCGAAAGAATATTATAATATACAAAAACAAATTGGGAATATACAGCAAAGTCCAGAATTACAAAAAATTCAAAAAAGTTTATCAGAACTAATAAAAAAGCCTCCTTCTAATTTATATAAAGAATTAACAAAAAATTCCAAGATCAACAAAGAATCAGAGTCTGAAACATATACATTTGAAGGTATACTTGGTCAGAATTGCGGAGAGGTAGTTACACCGACTAGCGAAGATGAAAAAAGAATTCAAGAAAAAGGATTTAAAGTAGAAAATGGGATAAAAGTTTTACGAGGGTTTGCAAACTCTGCGATATTAGCTTTTGCTTCAAATAAGGACGAAAATTATCAGAGAGAAGAAAATATTGAGCATCTTAATGCAATAGAAAAATTTGTCGAAAATATGCGAGCATCAGCAAAATATTTACCTGAAGTAACACTAATTGCACGTGGATATGAAAAACTTGAAAGAATAAATTTATCTGGCACTTTATCAAAAACACAAAAAGGCGAACTAGACAACCTTGAATATTACAAGTTAACTGTATCTGCAGATAAATTATATAGAATAGATGGCAATCATAGACTTGAAGCATTAAAAAAAGATAATTATTATATTCCGTTTTCAATAATAATTTGGGAAGATACAGATATTAATCTTGATGACGAAGCTTTCTTATTTTATTTTTTGAATAGTAAAGCAAAGAAATTAACTACTGAAGAAAATATAAAAGGACTTGTTAATGCTAAAAATTGGACTGATAATGAATTAGAAACAGCGAATGTTGTACTGCCCTATATAAAATATTTTAAGGATAAATTTGAAGAACATACTTTGTTCAACAGAGAATATTATAGAAATAGTCATGGAGTTGAAAATGTAAAAACACAAATATTAAATGTTTTAGAATTAATCAATAAAGAAACTGGTAAAGATATATTACCTTTTAACAAAAAAACTTTTGGCGATTATATTGGCAAATTACAAGAAATTTTATCCCAAAGAGACCGATTTAAATATTTAAGAGAACATTTTAGATGTTTTCCACAATTTGTATTTTATACTTTATATAAATATGATGGCAATCTTGAAGATTCTATAAGTTTTATTAACGCAGTAAATAAGTGGGCAGAATATTATAAGCATGATTCAAACTCATTTATACAGCCTGATAAAATGTTTAATAATGCATCAAGACAGCTAGACCGTAAAATAAATATTTTTGTAGCAATGCCATTCTATGATCAAACAAAAGTTGATCAATTTAATAAAACATTGGAATCTATAATTGAAGACATGAAACAAGAAGATGAAATTTTAAAAGATAAATTAAATTTATATCCTATTATGACATATAAAGCAGAAAGCACTGATATACTGGCTAACATGGATAAGCAAATAGGTGAATGTGATATTTTTATAGCAGATATTTCAAATCATGGAAAGAGTAAAGTAAACCCTAATGTAATGTTTGAGCTAGGTAGAGTTTATGATAAAAAGAAATTCTTATTGATTAGAAATAAAGATAATAAAATTTCTAATAGTGCTTTCGATATTCAACATATTGATTATATCCCAATAGATTATGGCATGGGATTTGATGCTTCAATGAAGGAAAATTTAAAACCACGAATTATGAATATTATTAAAAATATAATAGGATTCTGTTAATAAACTTGATTTATTTTTGACTTCGAGTGATGAATACGACACCTGAAAAGAAAGGAGGTCGTAGATGGAAAAAGTCGGATTAAATATTACGCAAAAAGAATTTAAGCAGTTAAGCAAATGGGCTGAAAATGTTTATAACACAGTCGTTGTTGTAGATTACTTTGTTGCAAGCCAACCGGAGATTGAAGAGTGTTACAATCTTGCTCCAGTAGTAAAGCATTTGAGATACGATGCGGATTTATTGAATGCGTTCTTCATTGACTACGAAGAAGAACTTGAAAAATAAACTGCATTTAAATGTTGTTTAAATACCGTTCAAAAGGTGTTCAAAAATGTTTGTGTCGAAATGATACGATTTGAGTCACATACCGTTGATGTTTCTTGATAAAAAAGTGATTAATTGTGTAGCTTGAAAGGAACATAATATGACTGAAAAATTAGATTTATTATTTGGAACAAAGATTTTAAACCGCCAAACAAATGAAATCGGATTGCTAATCAAAACTTGGAAAAACGAGTTTGCAGATGTGAGCATTTGGTTTGTAACCTGTGTTGATACAAAAGGAAAGCGTTATCACATTGAACTTGACGAGATAGTGCCAATGGAGGAAGTTAATGATTTTGAAGAATAAACTTACCAGTGATACTTTAGAAATAACTTATCCTGAATTTAGAAAAAGATTTACCAAAGAAATTCAGGATGCATTTGAAAGTTATCGCCAAACACAGTTAAACAAATATTCTTGGAACTTCAAAGATGATAATTCAATGGAATTCAACTTTTACTTCGATTTGCAATGGAATTTTAACCACTTTGGAATGTCAAATTGGTATATTGAAAAAATTTAGTTAATTATTCCATATGGTATAAAAGAAGATTTTTCATCATGTTGATTTAAAAATTCTGAGACATATTTATAACGATTTTCAACTCTTATACTTGGATGACAAGGGTCATTATTTAATGTTATTTTATATACAAAAATTCGTCTTCCATCAATATTCTTTAGATAATTTTTTATATTATCAATATCTGCAGCTTTACTCCCCCAGGCTAGTAAATAGTCTATCTCTTTATTAGTATTGATAAAAGAGTTTATTATTTCTAAATTTTTTGTTTGGCAAGCATCTTTTTGAATATTTTTAATAGTTCCAGAAATTAGAGAAAAAGAATTTAATATAATAATTCTATTATATTTCTTAAGTTTATAAGCCATTCTTATAATATTTTTCACTGTATCATCAACAGTTGATTCCCTTTCTTCTATTTCAGGGAATGTATTTGAAGGATTCATCATTATAACTGCAAGAGTTTCCCCTTCTTTTCGTTGCTCAATAGATAATTCTAGATAAAAACGATGGTCGCCTTGTTTTGGATATTTTTTGTCATAATATCCAAAACCGCTTACTTCTATTTTTTCATTTTTAAACTTGTAATTATAATTATTAGATTTTTGTATGTATAAATCAAAACAATCCTTTATAGTTAATTTATGCAGATTATTAAATAGAGCTTTATTCATTATCATTCCTCGCTAAAGAAATCTTCATCAATTTTTTTGATTTCGATTTTAGTTTTAACTTGTATACCTAAATTATGTTTAATCATTAATTTTGTTAATTCTTCACCGTCTACTAATCGTATAATTTTACCTTGAACAGATGCGGCTTTCTTTTTAGCTCTTTCATCAAAGAAACTGGTTGTTATAAATACTCCCTTTCTTACCGGAGAACAGCCTAGAGCTCCTGCGAAATTTTGCATTTCTTTTTCATTGACTTTATTGTCTGAGTATCTTTTAGCTTGTAGGTATATTTTTTCTAACCCCAATTCATCTTCATCAATTATGCCATCTACTCCGCCATCATGACTCATTTTAGTCATAGATCCGACACCATAATTCATTCTTTCCATAAGTTGAAGAACGATTTGTTCAAATCTTACAGGGTCTATTTGTTTTAATCTTGTTAGCAATTCTGTTTGTAGATTTTCTTTATACATATCTTGAGCATGTGCTAACATTTCGTCTGGAGTATCAGTTTTACTTTCTTGTATGTTTTTATCAGAAGTTTTTTCATTTTTATTAGGTTTTACAAATTCTAAAAATTCATTATATTGCTTTAGATAGTTTAGTATATCTTTAGGTTTATCTTGAAGGGCTTTTTCGCCTCTTTCTTTAATAACAAAATAGGCTCTTCTAGGTGAATCTATCAATTTAGCAGCTTTTAAATATGTTCTAGCCCAACCTACTCTACCTGCGAATTTATTACTACCACTAGAAATTTTTTCCTCCAATTCTTCATTTGTTAATTTTAGTTTCTTTGCTAAAATATCAACAATTTTCGTAATTCGATGTTCCTTTTTATCAGATAAAACTTCTAAAACTGGTATCATTAATTCATCATATTTAGGTATTGTCATTCATAAACTCCTTTTTCTTAAGCATAGCACAAAAATTTGCAGGATTTATTCTATACCTAAAATTTCATGCTCGATTTGGCGGATGAAGTCCGGGGAAAGTTCGGTCTTTATTTGTGGTGCTTCTGTTTGAGTATTGTTTTCTTTCAATTCTGGGAGAAAGTTTAAAATGTTCACAAGGGAGTAGTATTCTGCTTGGCTTATCTGGCTGTTAGATTTATTACTGTTTGCGATTTTTTCCATAAGCTTTTGGGCAAACTTTTGCAAGTCCTCTTTGAACTGTGATTTATCATACATTGATTCTTTTCGCTTTTTATCCCAATCATATTGCTTTTTCCAGTAAAACAAAGTCCTTTTTGCAATCCCAAGTTCTAAAGATATTTCACTAACGGTCGAGCCTTTTAAAAACATTTGCTCTGCTTGTTTAAATAATTTTATTTTACTCATAAAAAACCCTCAAAAATTAAGTTTTCTATTCCAAAATGGTTTTTGTCTTGTACTTTTTTAACCTGATAAACACAACTCCTATCAATCACTCCAAGGTGTTGGAAATACTTTATCAATTGATTTAGAAGTGCCATTGTGTTTTTAATTCTGCGGGGCTTCAGGCGTCTTAATTCGCAGACCTTAAAAAGTTCTTTTATCGACTCAATATCAATTTCATGCAGGTAATAGCAGTTTATAAACGGTATAATATTGAAATTAAAAATCGCGTTATAGTTCCTGTAGGTCTCGAATTTGCAGTATTTTTCGACATAATTTTTCATAAAATATTCTTTTGCATCTTCTATACTAATTTTTAGGTGTTTATTCTTTAGCAGGCTGAATATTTCATAATTTTCACCTGTTTTCGTTTCTTCATTGTATTTATAAATTCCGTTTTCAAAAAGTATTTTATTGCTGTTCAAAAGTTGTTCAAGCTTTGTTTTGCAATCGCATTCTGCTATCAATTCACTATCATCAATGGTAAATTCTTTTAATCTCTTTGCTAATTTTTCTATATTCATATTGCCCTTTCGTCTTGGATTTTTCGGGGTGTCGGCAGAGTAACGTCTGACCGACACCTTACGGGCTGGGTTCGCTCTCGCTCACACGGCGCCCTACCGAAAATCCGCTTTTTCTATGTTCATAAAATCTCCTTAACCATATCAAGATTTATTTCTTGTAAATTATTCTCTTTTGCGACAATTTCGAGTTGATTAATCAATTGCACAATTTGCCTGAAACGATTATATTTTTTGTGTATATATTCGATAGAATCAGCTGTAAATTTGATTTCTGCTAATTGATTTATGATTTGAGAAATATCATTTACTCCAAAAGTTTCAAATTTAACTATTTCAGAAAATCTATCAAAAAGATGTTTATACCGTTCTAGTTTTTTGTAAGCCAACCCCATACCAACAAAAATTATTGGACAATCGGTTTCATCATGAATATCTCTCAAAATTTCTATCGTTTTTAAGTTATTCATCAAGTAATCAATTTCATCAATAATGATTAATTGAGGTTTTTGTTTTAATTTTTGAACTATTAAATTAAAATTATCTGACGTTAAATATCTTGGAATTTCGTCCATTTCTTTAGCGATTTCTTCTAATAGCCAGCGACCAGTCATAAGATTTGTCGTTCTCAAATATATTGCATCATATTTACAAGCCAACCATAATGCTGTTTGCGATTTTCCAAGTCCAGGTTCACCATATATTAATCCCATTTTCGGAATATTCTTTGGTTTGTTTAAAAGATTTTCAACAAGTCCGATAAAGTTTTTCACGTTAATTGTTTTAACAAAAATTCTATTCATACAATAGTCTATACTCCTTTGTTTGCTTAAATCTTTCTATCCATTCATCTTGCGGATTATTTTTTATGAGGTATTCATATTTTTCTGAATTATTTTTGAACAGGGCTTGAAGGGGTAAATGATTTTTATCTCCCTCGCCCCTTATAGGAGAGGGTTTGGGTAAGGAGTAATTCTGCTCAATAAATTTAACTTCTTCATTACTTAGATATTGTTTTACAGAATTTATCGTCTTATGTTTTAATTTGCGCTGTTTTTCAATTTTCTGCTTGTAATCTTCAAAGTCAGTAACCGTTCCCAATAATTTTGCCATTGGATGAGTTTCTGTAACTCGTTCTGCGGTACATAAATATTCACCTTTGGTTGTAAAAACTTTTATACTTGTTAGATCAAAAAGGTTGTATTTAATTAGCACTTTACCCCTAAATCCGTATAATCTTTCATCAAAATAATCACAATTCAAAAATCTGATTCCGTTTCTTTGAATTGTTTTAACTTCTGTTGCAAGCATCAAATCATCAAGTGTATTTATATCAATATTTTGTCTTTTGCGTTCAGATAAAACTTCGGCGATTCTTTCATCTGGAGCATTAGGGCAAGGTTGGGAATTTTAAAAATTCAACCACATATCTATCATTTTTATTGTTTCATCTAATGTCGGGATAAATTCATTGTGTAGAGTTTTGTGAAATTTTTCATTTCTCATCATGTAGGCAGGTTTGTTGTTTATTGATGAGCCAATATAACTAGGTAATAATTTTTCAAAACCTTCCTGAAACTCTTTGAAAAATCTTTCAATAACTTTTGCTCTGGCATTATATTGTCGGGCAAAAACTGTTTCTATACCGAGTTTTGAATACAACCCTTGAGAACCTAACTCTGTAAAACCTTTATCATCAGTAAAATATTTCGCCCTAAATGCTCTGCCGTTATCTTGGTAAACTATTTTAGGAATCATATCTAAATTAATAATGGCATTTCTTAACGCACTTGCAATACATTGAGTGTTTTCCTCTAGCATAATTTCATACCCTACAAGTGCTGTAGATTTCCAATCTAAAAATCCGACAAGTGTAGCTCTGCAGGGTTTACCTGTAAATGGGTTAATTACTTGAAATGCAAGTTTATGCCCATCTGCGACTAAAATATCCCCGACTTCTAAAAGCGAAGCGTCACGTTTTATATAGGGTTCAACCTTATCTGACAGAGCTTTTTCTCCATCTCGTGCTAAAACCCATTTGTCATAATTATTTTTCTTAAACCAATTTGCATATTTTCTAAATGTAATATCCGCTGGAATATACGATTGACCTTGTTGTTGAAGTTTGTATTTAGTAAGGGCAATGGCTTTACCGATACAAAGTCGGTTGGGGTGCAAAAGCAAGCCCATAAAAATTTTTATTTCTTCATCTGTTAAACAAGTTCTGTATTCATCTACTTTGGCATATTTGTATTGTGGGATAAGTTTAGTGTAATCTTCAGTTCCGTTAAGCGTATTTTTCCAACGGTGAAGTGTACCACGAGATATTTTCCCTAAAATTTCAAAAAGATGAGAATTAGATGTGTTGTGGAGATTCACAAAGTCATAATCAGCTTGGAGTTTATTATCTGATTTTTTACGAAACTCTTTCCATTGATTGAGCAAATCCAATCTTGCAAGTGCGATTTTCTTCGATTTTTCTGGTGTGAATTCGACCATGTTTTATTCCTTTTTTACACAACCATTCATCACTCTTGTTATGGCAAAAATCAAGTCAAAATCCTAATCTCAGAGATAATTTGACACATCTCAATATACAAGAAATTTCAAAATGGGCTTTTGGTACACATTTTGTCCAATGGCTGAAAGGTAAACGTGTTCAAGGATAGAGGTAATTTTAATTAAAATTCTAGAAAATTTTGTGGACTTTTGAGTATCCAAAAAGTCCCTTTTGGTGTACTTTGAAATTCAAATCTCATTTTGAAAAAATATCCTCAATTAGCCTAGAATTGGGAAAGCTTATATTAACATGCAAATCCAAATTGGACTAATAAACCCCAAAAGAAATAAAAAAAAGAGGTCGAAAACCTCTTTCTCTTTAATGGTGGGCGATGCGGGACTCGAACCCACGACCCCCACAATGTCAATGTGATGCGCTACCATCTGCGCTAACCGCCCATTAATTATTTAACTGTCCCTTCGGGATGATTCGCTACCACCTCTCGAAAAAACATTCACAGGATGTTTTTTCTCGGCAGAGTGCTAACCGCCCATTAATATTTGATTTCTCGACAAATACCGTTAATCAAACTGTTTGCTTTCCACTCCCAAAATCAGCCATATCCGCCCAATTTTTGGTATTAAAAAAGAGTCCTAAGACTCTCCTTTAAAAAGTGGCTCCTCGAGTGGGACTCGAACCTACAACCCTTCGGTTAACAGCCGAATGCTCTGCCATTGAGCTATCGAGGAATGCTCACTTCTCTATTATAAACATGAAAAAAATAAAATGCAAATACTTTTTTGCAATATTTTCTTTTTTGTAAATTTTTCGAAATAGTAACTCTATTTTTCGCCTCGAAAACCCTTTGTAGTCGCTATACTTCGCCCAATCGAAGTAATCTTCGCTTCAACACATTTACGGCATTTTTCTGCCTCATCATTAAGACAAATTTTTCCAGGGTAAAGTTGATATTTGTCCCGATAAAAAGTGTCGTTAACGTTTGGCATGACAACGTTTGCTCCAGATTGCAAAGCAATAATTCGTCCTTTCGGATTTAAAGTTTCCATTGCAGTTGTAGCAGGAATATTCGCCGAAGGAAGTAACAATCTCGCCAGAGCCATGACCTTTAAAGCCTTTTCAAAAGTTCCGCCAACATCGTCCTTGAGTGGGGTTTGGGGGTGAGGGATAAATGGGCCTAATCCAACCATGTCCGCATCAATTTCTTGGAAAAACAACAAATCTTCGGCAATATTTTCATTCGTTTGATGTGGCAATCCAATCAAATCACCCGTTCCCGTCTCAAAACCGATTTTTTTTAAAAAATGAATACATGCTTTTCGTCTCGAAAGGCTCATATCAGGGTGAAGTTCGTTATAAATTCTATGACTTGTAGTTTCAATTCGGAGCAAATATCTATCAGCACCTGCTTCTTTTAACGCACGATATTCGTCCTCATTTTTTTCACCAATCGACAAGGTTACTGCAATATCAAGGGTTTTAATCTTTTTGACAATTTCGCAGAGCGTTTCTATCGAATATGTTTGAGTTTCTCCGGATTGAAGAACAACAGTTTTAAAACCCAATGATGCCGCACGTTTTGCCGTTTCAAAAATATCCTCAGGTGTCATAGCATAACGTTCGACAAGTGAATTGTCTCGTCTGATTCCGCAATATTTACAATTTTGACCGCAAATATTCGAAAACTCAATCAATCCTCGCAAATGCACAGCATCGCCGACTCTGATTTTTCGAACATAATCCGCAGCCTTAAACAAATAGTCATTACAAGTTTCGTCCTGCAAAATATCAACAATCTCCGAATGAGAGAGTCTGTTAGTTTTAACCGCTTTATTAATAAGATTTTTCATAATTTTATTATTGCATAAAGTTTGTGATTTTTGCTATAATATTTTTAAAAGTCAAAGAGGGTAATATTATGAAGTTTTTGCACGCAATGATTAGAGTAAGCGATTTGAATAAATCTCTTGAATTTTATAAAGAACTTTTAGGATTCGACATTGTAAAAGAACTTCGACTTGACGATTGCACTCTTTACTATTTGGGTTGCAAAGAAAGTGGCGATTTCCAAATTGAATTGACCGATAACGACGAAAAAGTCGACAATTATCAAAACGGCAATGCTTTCGGTCATTTTGCTTTTGCTGCGGATAATTTAGAAAAAGTTGGTCAAAAAATGAAAAAATTGGGCATCGACTGGCTCTATGAACCTTATGAACTTGATAAAATCAATTCAAAAATTGCTTTCTTGAAAGACCCTGACGGCAACGAAATCGAACTTATACAACAAATGTAATTTTTTGTAAATTTTCGGTTACAAAATTCTAAAAAATAACAAAAAAGATTGTTTATGTAACTTCAAACAAACGTTGAACTTTAACCATGCGGAGTGTGTCAAATTGAAAATTAATTCGTCGAATATCAGCAATATTAATGGTTTTAAACAAATTAAAGAAGAAAAAGAGGTAAAATCGCAAGTTAGTGAAAATCGTCAACTTGCAAGTAAAGACGCCGCAAATTCAATGCGTGCTTATGTTTTATCGAAACAAAATATTTCTTTCGGTCGCAAAATTGAAGAGCATAGAAGTTGGGGTGCAACTGTACAGCAAACTAACAGTGACGGCTCACAAAACGTCGATTTTAAAGTTTGGGCACCAAAAGCAGCAAAAGTTTTAGTTGAAATTCGTGATCCGAAAGATAAAGTTTCATTGACAGACGATGAATTTAAGGCTGAACATTTGAAAGATAAATGGGCTGGTGATTGGCACATTGATGCAAAAACAGACGATGGCAAATCCACATTTGTCGAACTCCAACGTGGCAAAGATGGCGTATTTTCGGGCAATTCCGACATTCCATACTCAAACGGTATGTATAGATATGTTCTTCAAGATGCTGACGGTAACACGATTTCAAAGACCAAAGACCCTGTAGCAAAAGCTCAACCGCACATTTTCTCTTGGTCACAAGTTTACGATAACAAACAATACCAATGGACAGACCAAGATTGGGTCGCCGGTAAAAATTCCGCAAGGGTTTCGGATTTGGCACGTCAACCTCAAGATTTGCTCAGAAAATCAGGACTTTCTGCAACAGGTGCAGATGGCAAATCACTCCAAAAACCGTCAAACTTAATTGTCAGACAGGTTAACATTCCGACATTCACTAAAGAAGGTACTTTAGAGGCTGCAAAGGCTGAAATTGACAGAATTGCAGAGGACGGAATTTATAATGGTATTTTGTTAATGCCTATGGAAGGTACTTATGGCGAAAACTGGGGCTATGACGGCGTTGACAAGTATGCAGTTTCAAGAGGTGTCTCATCAGAAGAAGGAAAAGAAGATGCCACTGTTAGAAACGATTCTTTAAAAGATTTAATCAACTATGCACACTCAAAGAATTTAAACGTAGGTATGGATTGGGTTCCGAGCCACATTTTTAAATCAGGTCCGTCAGATGCAGATGCAAAAGAATTTGGTATAACAAATGGTGAAAAAATGTCAGGTAACAACCTTGCAAACCTTGCACCGTACGAAAAACCAGGTAAATGGGGAGGTAATCAATTTAACCTTGAAGATACAGACCAATCTGTACGCTCGAATGTTCGAGATTACGTTGTGAATATGCCTATGAACTGGGTTGACAATTATCACATCGACTTTTTGCGTGCTGACCAAACTCCTGAAATGGGTTCGAATTTCGCAATGAAACAGGTTGCACAAGAAGTTCGTTTCCATTTCCCACACACAGTTATTCACTGGGAAGACCATAGAACTCAAGATGGCCTGACGAGAAATTTGACAGAACAAGAATTGCCATACGGCGATGTGTCTAAGCACTTAGATGCTATTGCAAGAACAGATGCAAACAATGCTTCGCTTGAAAACATCGGCGGAAATGAGCATTGGGACTTCGCATTCTCACACGCAGTTGAAGCAGTAATGCTAGATAGAGAAGTTATGGGTTATTACCCGTCAATGCAAACTTTGGCTAATAATATCAAGGATATCGGCGGTACGAAATATTTCATGAGCCACGATGAAATCGGTAATGATTCAGGCTCAAGACTTATGACGAAAATTATTCATAAGGATTTGCAAGTTACAAACCACCTCGACGATAGAGCAGGCGAAACACCTGCGGCTAAGCACATTAGAAGTGTTGATACCGTAATGGAAATGTTTGAAGCACACGAATTTAATCGTGATAATTGGGATTCAGAATTTTCAAGAATTTGTAAAAAGAACGGTTTGAGCGGAATTTCAAAAGAACAAATGTCTGCTGAAATTGAGCATGCAAAAGATAAACACAAAGAAGCAATCGGATTGTTGTTTATGGTTCCAGGCTCAAAAATGATTTTCCAGGGCGATGCTTACGGTGAAATCAATCCGTTCAGATTTACTCGTGAACAGGCTGTTGATGAACCAAATATTGAAAAAGAAAAGGGTTATAACTTTGACCAATCGTT
>ENA-ORPK01002560-ORPK01002560.1-human-gut-metagenome-genome-assembly--contig:-NODE-2560-length-12337-cov-2.642241_pt1 | contig 12337 bp, 15 predicted proteins | sample MGYA00242139_ERZ509068 | MGnify/ENA primary metagenome ERZ509068 (study PRJEB26280, sample SAMEA2338687) | human gut metagenome | biome: human gut; feature: human-associated habitat; material: faeces... | reverse complement strand
TTTTTGTATTAGTTCACGACTGCGTATGGTTATTACATCACAAACAAAAAGAAAACGTTCTCCTCAGGAACGTAAACTCTTAAAAAATAGAAAAAAAGCGCATAAAGTCCCTATCGGTGTGATAAGTCACTTTTTCACTGTGAATAACTTTTTTATCAGCACGCCTTCAAAGCGTTCTTTTTCTCCTGACGTAGTCTATACATGTGGTATTTCTTGAGATTGTAGCCTAGACACACTAAAAGAAACTCCATCGTTACACCTTTCATTCCTCTTCTTCGGAATCTGGTGAATCCCATGTCCTCCTTTATAACTCCAAAGGCTCCTTCTACTTGTATGCTTCTCTGCTTCTTTAGCTCTTTTCCGAATTCAGAGCCGAGAGTAATGTCAACATACTCATGAAACTGTTCAAGAACCTCGTTTCTACTGCAGATCTTCTCTGCATCATCACTGACCTCAGGCTTTTTCTTGGTAGCCAGGCACTCATTCCTGAAAGGACATCCAGCACAGCGTTCCGGATTTCTATAAAGCTGTCTGATGGACAATGTGCCATTCTTTTCCTCGTATACATCTCTTATGAACTCACTGAAGACATTGCCATGAGGACAGATCTTATGACCATTCTCATCAATTTCCCAGTTTGCTGGGTTATAGATGTTTTTTTTATATTTTCTTTCATTACATCAAGTTCTTCTATTTTTGGATTAACATATAAGCATATATCATAAGAATCGTTTTCCTTGTTACATTGTAAATTAAAACAAATATTTCTTTTGTCTTTATATTTTTCATAGAACTTCCTGATTTTTTTATGAATTTTTTTACAATCTCTTTCTATGCCCATTTTACATCACCTCAAAACTATTTTCTTCAAATTGCTCGTGTGTTAATATTCTTAATAATTTAACTTCTTTATTTTTTATACTTTCCTTTATATCAGAATAACTAAATGTAGTCGACTCTTCCTTAATACCCATATAAAAAATATCGCCATCTTCTTCAATTTCTAACACATCTCCTGGTTCTATTAAATCAAGTATATCTATACTATGTTTTTTTATTTCTTCTAAATATGCACTGGCCATTGTAGTATCACATACAAAATATGTTGATTCAATTTTCTCATCTGGTAATAGTATTTTTTTTACAATTCCTATATCTCCATCCTCATTTCTAATATAATCATTTATTTCAATGCAATCCTCATTTGGACATCCATATGTACCATTTATTTTTTCAACTATATTACATAGATCATTTTCATTTGTTTTATTTATACATCTATTGCAATTATTTTTCATAAATTCTTTATCATTCATCTGCGGTACCTCCCTCATATTTAAATTTATAGTAATCACAACTACAGTTCATTTTGTATCTAAAACTAATATATTTATCGCACCATATTATATTTTTTAATACTTTTCCATTTTCTTTTTTATTTCCTATATTATACTTACAACTATCACAAGTATAGTCAAATTTAATCTCTTTTCCTGTAAAAAAATCAATTATCATTGTTTTTTACCTTCACTATTTCTAATATATAATATTCTTTTCCTGTTTCTGCTCCCCATTCTTCTTTGCCTTGTCCTACTCTTATATTTACTTTACATTTCAAACTTGGTCTATCTTTTCCATAACCGTTTCTAAAAATAATTATATGTGGATTATATTTACTTAATATTCCCTTATTGTTAAATCTAGTTATCCAATATCTTTTTATTTTCCTATATTCTTCTTTCTTTTCTCCACAAGCAATCATGTCAAACCATTTCTTTTTTATAGGTAATACTAACATTTTTCTGCCTCCCTAATCTATCAATGTATTATCTTTATTTATCCATTCTTCTCTATGTAACATCATTTCTTTTGTTTCCTTAAGCGAATGAATTAAAACATCTATACTTTCCGTTTTATTAAATTGTAATATTATTGGAATTTCTGTCAATTTGTTTGGTGGTATATCTCCATTATTTAATCCAATTTTTCTAGGTTTTTGATTTCTTAATGCTATTATTCCTATTTCTTCTTCTTTTAATATTCCTGGTAGGCACGTAACAACAGAAAATTGGGCTGAATTACAAAATCAAACTGTTGAATTAAATGAATATTGGTTAAAGCAATTTTCGGTTACAAAAGCTGTTACAGAAAACGAGTTAACAAAATTAAAATATAGTTGCTCCGGTTTGCTCGGACAAGGAGAGTTTTGTCGTTATTATGATAATAAATATGTTAATAAAATGTATTTTTTATCTAATGGAATGCTTATATCTCCATTAATTCCGCAATATGGTGGAATTAATCATCCGGGATTGATTCGAGTTAAGTTTGATACAAATGGGTTAAAAGGTCCCAACCGTTTCGGATATGATATATTTATTTATGAATCATTATTAGGATATGCAACTCTTTGTAGTCCAGTATTACAGGCTAATTATAGTCAATGGGGATGTTATTACTACGCTCATAAAGATACAAGTCCAATTGATTCTTCAAAGTCATATTGGGATATTCTATATAAACCTAAGAGTTATTGGACAGATTCTAAATAGATTTGGCTTGAATTCGCCATAGGACTTGAAAAATTTTTTATTTAGTTTATAATATATAGAGTAACACTAAATTTAAGACCATAAAGGTGGTGAAAACATAAATGGCAGAAGTTAAAGTTGGCGAAAATGAATCTATTGAAAGCGCATTGCGTCGTTTCAAAAAGAAAATTCAAAAAGCTGGTATTCTTTCAGAAGTAAAAAAACGTGAAAGATATGAAAAACCAAGCGTAAAAAGAAAACGCAAATCTGAAGCAGCTAGAAAAAGAAAAGTGTAATCAGGTTTAAAATATATTAAAAAAGAGATTAGATGTTTTCTAATCTCTTTTTTGTTGTCTATATTATTAATGTTAATGTCTCCATACTCGTTTTTCCAATAATTGTTTGGAGAAAAATTATCACATTGTACATTGAACAATAGCAATTATTTAGTTGTTACCTTATTAATGCTTTGTTTCAATATAGTTTGTATTTGGAATATATGAGCTGTCGCCATTAATTTCGATTTTGTTAATAATTTTAGCACGTTTTTTGCGGAAAAGCATATCAACAAAGGCTTCAAGTCTTGTAATAAATCCGGCTTCTCCTGTCTGCTCATCGATTGTCAGGTTGAGAAGAGGTTTATTAAATCTTTTGGCTTTTCTTGTAATTCTTTCAACCATCAAAGAATCTGGACCGCACCCGAATGCTGTTACCGTAATCATACCATCGATTTTATTATCTTTCATAAAATGTCCGGCAGCACCAGTCATTTCTCGTTCGTTAGCCCAGTACATATCTTGTCCCAAGGCTTTTATGCCATCATCCATTTGTTCTTTTGAAAGCTGAAGAGATGAATAAACTTTTACGTCCATTTTTTCAAGTTTGTCAAAAATCTTCATAGAGGCGCGTTCATCAAAAATGTTATATCCGTGTGCAATCAATGCGATAGAAATTGGATATTCTTTGGTTTGATTTTCAATAAAAACTTTTCCTTGTAAAGCGTAGTTCATTGCTTTTTGGTAGCTCATGCCTGATTTAGACATAATATGGAAGTTGTTATATGTTCTCCAACCTGCTTTCGAAGCTTTTTTTATTCTATCCATATCTGTTATCCCGAATGGAGCGGTCATTTCTCGCAAAAATTCATACAAACCTTGATTTTTTTCTGATTTATCAAGAGTTGCTTCTATTATCGTAAAATCTCTTTTTACAACATTTCTAACTAAGTCTGGTAAGCCTCTGATTTTTGAGCAGTTGTATATTTTAGGCGCAATTGATTGAATTGACGGAACTAAAATTTTATCGATTCCTTTGTCTAATAAATTCAATACATGCCCGATATATATTTTAATAGGTAAACAAGTTTCTGTAACAACTAAAGACGAACCACTTGACATAGTCTGCTTTGTTGTAATGTCTGATAGAACTATTTTGATTCCTAAATCTGTAAAAAATCCGTAGTAGAACGGATAATCATTATAAAAAGACATTCCTCTTGGTATGCCTATTGTCATATTATTATTTTGAGTATTATTTTCCACAATAAATCCCCTTTGCTACTCCTATAATACTTCAAAATAAAAATTTTTGCTATGAATTTAGTAAAACGTTACAATATACTAAATCTAAAATTCAACTTGACCTTGTTACAAAAAATATGCTAAAATATTCAAAAAGGAGTATGGTTATGGGACAAACATTAGCAGAAAAAATAATATCAGAACATGTTGGAAGAGCTGTAAAAGCAGGGGAACTTGTTATTGCAAATGTTGATGTTACTGCGGTACAAGATGGTACTGGTCCTTTAACTGTTCAAGAATTTAAAAAGTTAGGGAAATCTAAACTTAATAATCCTGAAAGAACTATTTTATTTATAGATCATGCTTCTCCGAGTCCGAGAAAAGAATTATCTAATACGCATGCTATTTTGAGAAATTTTTCAAAGGAATATGGTGCAGTGTTATCAGATGTTGGTGCAGGAGTTTGTCACCAGCGGTTAGTTGAAACATTCGTAAATCCTTGTGAAATTTTAGTTGGAGCAGATTCTCATACTTGCACATCTGGTGCGCTAGGTGCTTTTGCAACCGGAATGGGGTCAACAGATATTGCTGTTGCTATGGCGCTTGGTAAAACTTGGTTGAAAGTTCCAGCGACTTTTAAAATTGAAGTAACAGGGAAATTTAGAGAGGGGATTTGTTCAAAAGATTTGATGCTGCATTTGATTGGAATGATTGGAGCAGATGGTGCTACCTATAAAGCTTTAGAATTCTGTGGCGATACAATTGAAAATATGTGTATGTCAGAGAGGTTTACTCTTGCTAATATGGCAGTTGAGGCTGGAGCCAAAGCAGGGATTTTTATAGCAGATGAAAAGACAAAAGAATTTTTAAAATTACGAGGACGTGAAGATAAATTCAGAAGCTTGAAACCAGATGCTGATGCTGTTTATGAAAGGGTTATAAAAATTAATGCAGAAGATATCGGTCATACTGTTTCTTGCCCGCATTCGGTTGACAATACAAAACCTGTTGAAGAATTGAAAGATGTAAAAGTTGACCAGGTTTTTGTTGGAACTTGTACAAATGGTCGTATTGAGGATTTGCGAATTGTTGCGAAAATCTTGAAAGGGGAAAAAGTTAACCCTGATATTAGGATGTTGATTTGTCCTGCTTCTAAAGCTGTTTATTTACAGGCACTTGATGAAGGTTTGATTAAATTATTTGTAGAGGCAAATGCAACCATTTTACCTCCGGGGTGTGGCCCATGTGTTGGAGTTCATGCCGGGACTTTGGCTGATGGTGAAGTTTGTTTGGCTACGCAAAATAGGAACTTCAGAGGTAGAATGGGAAATGTAGAGGGTGCTATTTACTTGGCTTCTCCTTATGTAGCGGGGTATACTGCTTTGCGTGGATATATAAGTGCAGAATAGTTTTGTAATACTGAACTGAAAAATATATACACTTGGGTATGTAATAACGAATGAGCATTTATTGCTAAAAATTCTTTACTATATATGTAAGGAGAAATTATGTCTGGCAATAAGGTTCAGTATAAAAAAATGTCCTTAGAAGAACTTGTTGTGCTTTCACAGCAAAATGATTTTAAGGCTTTGGAAGAACTTATCAGGCGTGAACAACGAAATGTTTACGCAACTTTTTCCTACTTGTGCCAGAAGAAAGAATATGTCCCTGATTTAACTCAGGAGGCACTTTTGCGTGTTGCCAAAAATATCCAAAATCTTAAAAATCCTAAACTTTTTAAAAGCTGGCTAAACCAAATTACAACTAACCTTTTTTATGATGAATTAAGGAAAACACAGCGAAAACCGAATACTATTTCATTAGATGAGGATACAGAAGATGTCCCATCTATAAAATTTCAATTGCCAGACAAAAAATGTAAACCGCACGAAAAATGCGTTACCTCAGAACTGGAAAAAATCATAAAAACAGCAATTCAAAACCTTCCCGACCAATTTCGAGTTGTGATAATTCTTAGGGAATTGCAAGGATTGAGTTATGACGAAATTGCTAAAGCAACGCATTCAAGTGTTGGTACTGTTAAATCTAGAATAGCCAGAGCAAGGGGAAAATTGCAGGAAGATTTAAAGGCTTATATATAAGGAGAAAATATGCAGCATCAACTATCTTGTGAACAAGTAATAGCTCTATTAACATTTTTTGCAGAGGAAAAGCTTAGTAATAAGTTGGCTCAGTATGTTAGGGAGCATTTAGAAAATTGTCCGGAATGTATGGAAAAATATAAACAACTAAAAAAAATACTTAACAGATATATTGAAATTCAGAGTGAAACTGAAGAATCTGTTTATCAAACAAAGCAGTATGAAGATTTTAAATCCAATCTTTCGGCTTACGTTGATAACGAATTAAACGATTTTGAAAATATTAAAATAAAAAAAATTGCGATTTCAAATCCTTTGGCAAGACAAGATTTGGAAAGCATTTATTTGTTTAAGAAGGCCCTACATTCGTCATTTGAAAAGACTAAGAGTGAGATGAAATCGGATTATTCTAAGATAATTACAAATCAAATTCAGCATGAAAACATTTCAAGAACTTCTTTTGATCCGTTTTTGAGACTTACTGCTGTATTCTTTTTTATGGTAACTTGTATTGTTGCAGGTTTGATAAAATTTTTATATTTTTAATGAACCTGAAGAATATTTGTTTGCAGACATTTGTATATATGAATCCATTGAAATTCCTTTAGGGGCTTTCAATTGTGGTTGATTTGGTGTTTGATTATGCATTTTTGCTAATGCTTGCTTTTGTTTTTTAGAGGCATATTGGTTTCTTAAAATTGGAGTAACAATGTTGCAGGAAATGATAGATCCTACTGTACTGGCAACAACATCAACCCCGTTTTTAAATGTTTTGTATTCCTCTTTGATTTCTTTGAAGTTTAGCATTTTTTCGATGTTAAAGCCAAGTTTTCCAATATGTTCAGATGATTTTACACCATGTTTTGTTAAAAAATCCTTGATAGGTTTTGTTGTTAATTTCCCTGTAGAAACGAGTTTTGAGGCAACATTTTTAAATGAACTGGTAATAACATAGAAAGAAATAATATTTATTCCGGCATCGGCAATTTCTTGCGGAATTAGGAATGTTTTTTGTTCTGGAGATATTTTATCATTAAAAACAACGGCACTAACTTGAGCGAGAGATGATAAAATCCAGCCCAAAACTCCAGTATGTACAAGCATTTTCCCTGGATTTTCTCCATAGTTTTTGTACATTACATTTTTAAAGTCAGAGAATAAACTTGCAGGTGTTTTCATCGTTTATCCTCCCCTTTTTTGACAAGTGCATTCGTTAGAAATTTAGTTAATGGTGCATCTATCAAAAAGTTTGTAAACATCATTACAACGAGTGCAACTACCGTTCCCATTGCGTTTCTGTACTGTAAAAATGCATCAGTAGTGTTATCTTTAATATTCTTTGGTGTGAAAATAGTTTTCCAAGCAGGAACATTTGGACCTTTGACCTGTGATAAAGCTTTAATTCCTTTGATACAACCTTTTCTAATGAAGTATCCGGTAAATGTTCCTGCAATGATTTTGGCAATAGTTCTGGCTACTGATACTTTTCTAGTTTTTTCATCAACGTTTCTATTGTGTGCATCAATAAATGGCTGTGACATCAATGCAGAAGCACCTAAAATTAAACGTTGTTCTGCCGATGAAATTTTCTCTCCTGTTTTCTTAATTCCGTTAATGACATTTGGGTTTGAGTATGTTGATTCTGGAACAATATTCAGCATGCCCTGTTTGAATTCTCGAACAGCGTTTGATGCTCCTTTGTATGCAGAGCTGTTGGTAATGTATGTTTTTATTCCAGATAATGCCATATTTCTACACCCAAAAATATAAAGATTGTAAAACTTTAGAATTGCCTAAAAATCGCAATATATTAATAAAGATTTACAATCTTTTATAAAGTTAGATAAATTTTAATTTTATTACAGTTTTGCTCCTTTAGGAACAACTGTAACACCGTTTGGAGAAACGTGAAATCCTCGCTTTTCATCCTCTTCTCGGTTAAAGCCAATTCTCGTATTTGGTGGTACAATTACGTTTTTGTCAATAATTGCCTTTTTTATTCTAGAATGGCGTCCAATTTCCACATTTTCCATCAAAATACTTTCTGATATTTGTGAAAAACTGTTTACCTTAACTTTTGGTGATAGGACGCATCTAGAAAGTCCTGCCCCTGATACAATGCAGCCCTCTGACACCATAGAGTTTGTCGCCATTCCAACACGTTCACCTTCTTCCCAAATGAATTTTGCAGGCGGATAATTATAATTGAAAGTTCTTAATGGCCAAGTTTGAGAATATAGGTTTAATTCCGGATCATAGTCTAACAAATCCATATTCGCTTGCCAATAGGCATCAATACTTCCTACATCCATCCAATAGCCTCGTTCTCTATCAGACATCCCTGGGAATACATTTTCATTAAAGTTATATACGTATATTCTTTTCCCTTCGTTTAACATCATTGGGATTACATTTTTTCCAAAGTCATGGTTTGAGCTTTGGATTTTTTCATCTTCTTCCAATGCTTTAAGCAAACTGTCTTTATTAAAAATATAGTTTCCCATTGAAGCCAAACACATGTTTGGATTTCCAGGGATAGATTTAGGTGCTGTTTTAGGTTTTTCTACGAAATTAGTAAGTTTCCAATCGTCATCCACTTCAATAATTCCAAATTCATGCGCTTCTTCAATGGGAATTGGAATTGCTGAAATTGTTAAATCAGCTTTTTTTTCTTTGTGGTAGTCAAGCATTTGCGAAACATCCATTTTGTAAATGTGATCTCCTCCAAAAATGCAAACATAATCAGGATCTTCATCTGTTATATGAAAAACATTTTGATAAATTGCATCTGCAGTTCCTCGATACCATTCTGAGCCTGTTCTCATTTGTGCAGGCGCAAGATCAACATATTGATTTAAAAATGGAGATAATGCCCAACCTCGTGTGATGTGTTTGTTTAATGAGTCTGATTTGTATTGAGTAAGCACTTTAATTTTGAAAAATCCTGAATTAATAAAATTATTCAAAACAAAGTCTATAATCCTATATCTGCCGCCAAACGGAACAGCCGGTTTGGCTCTATCCTTTGTTAGGGGGTATAATCTCTTTCCTTCCCCGCCGGCTAAAATCATTACCAAAGCATCATCAATTGACATGAAAACCTCCAATTCGTATGTCAATTATACATCATATTTTAATTTTAGTCTAGTTTTAATATTAGTTAGTCGGGGAATTTTTTAGGTTAAATTAATGACATCCTTCGCAATTGCCACAAGAATTTCCGCAACCTCCGGATGAGGTTAAGAAATCCGAAAAGTCAAACACTTCGTCTTTCAAAATTTTATCAATAACTATTGGATAAAGCATGCCTTCTAGTTTATAAATATTTTCTTCATATTCGTCAAAATGCATTAGGTTTTCTATTAATACTGGATATTGCGCAATAATTGTGCCACTGTCGACATCTTCATTTACCCAATGTACTGTTACGCCGGATACTTTTACCCCGGATGTAAAAGCTCGATTGATAGCATCAGGACCTTTAAAGGAAGGTAATAGTGATCCGTGTATACTGATAAATTTACAGCAATCTAGAGTTTCGCTTTGTACGTATTGTCTGTAATCGCACAGGGCAACTAAATCAAAGTCATGTGATGAAAAATATTCAAAATTCATTTCGTGTGGTAAGAGTTTTGTATTTTTACATATTTCTTTGGCTTTTTGGTAAAATTCAGAGTGTTCATCATCAGAAAGGCAAGTTATTTCAATATCTTTCCCTTCAAAATATTTTAGTATAGCTTCAAGAACACAACTTTTTGCAGAACCTAATATTGCTAATTTTTTCATAAATACCCCCTTTTTTTATTTATATAATAGCAAAAAAATTTATATTTTACATAAAAAGACCGTAAATTTAATACGGTCTTTTCTAATTTAGTTGCTTTTAAGATTTTATTAGCTGCACAGTGCAAGCAAAATACCTGCTGCAACGGCAGAGCCGATTACACCTGCAACATTTGGTCCCATTGCGTGCATCAACAAGTAGTTGTTCGGATTTGCTTCCAAACCGACTTTGTTTGCTACTCTTGCAGCCATCGGTACGGCAGAAACACCGGCAGCACCGATTAGTGGGTTAATTTTTGTTTTTGAGAAGAAGTTCATAACCTTTGCAAAAATTACGCCACCTGCTGTTGCAAATGAAAATGCAAGAATTCCCAAAATCAAGATGAACAAAGTTTGCAAAGTCAAAAACTGATCTGCTGACAATTTTGACCCTACTGACAAACCTAAAAATATTGTTACAATATTGATTAAGGCATTTTGCATTGTGTCTGAAAGTCTTTCGACAACACCGCATTCCTTGCATAAGTTCCCGAAAGTTAAAGCTCCTATTAACGGACAGGCATCTGGTAAAAAGATTATGCAAAGTCCTAATACAACAAGCGGAAACACAATCTTTTCACGTTTTGAAACTTCTCTTAATTGAGTCATTTCAATTTTTCTCTCTTCTTCTGTTGTGAAAAATTTCATAATAGGTGGTTGGATTACTGGAACCAATGCCATATAAGAATATGCCGCAACTGCGATTGCACCTAATAATTCTGGTGCAAGTTTTGAGGTTACATAAATAGATGTTGGACCATCTGCTCCACCGATAATTCCGATTGCACCGGATTGTGGTAATGTAAAACCAAAGACGCACAAGGCTAAAAGCAAAGCTCCGAAAATGCCGAATTGGGCTGCGCCGCCTAGTAATGCGGTTTTAGGGTTCGCAATTAATGGTCCGAAATCAGTCATTGCGCCAACTCCCATAAAGATTATCAATGGGAACAAACCTTGATGAATCCCGAATTCGTAAATAATTCCCAAAAAACCATTTGGTTCTGCAATTCCTGCAACCGGAATGTTTGACAATAACCCGCCAAAAGCTATTGGCACAAGTAATAACGGTTCAAATTGTTTTTTTATACCAAGCCAAAGCAAGAACAGACAAACCAAAATCATAATTGGAGAACCGAATTGGTGTAAAAATTGTTCAAAGCCGTTTGTAATATTTGGATCAACCGGCTGGATAAAGTTTGCAATACCTGTTGATTGCCATAATTTATATAAACTGTCTACTAAGTTCATTTTCTACCTCCAACCTTATGCGATAACAACCAATGTGTCGCCGGTTTTAACTTTTCCGCCAGCTTCAATATCGACCTCTGTAACAGTTCCTGACAATGGTGATTTAATTTCAGTTTCCATTTTCATTGCCTCTACAACTGCAATAACATCACCTTCTGCAACGCTATCTCCAACAGAAACATTTACTCTGATTACGTTTCCGGGAAGTGCAGCCTTAACAGGTTTACCATCGCTGCTGCCACCTTGTGTTGATTCTATCCCGTTTTTAACATCAAAATCATAAGTTTTACCATTGACTGTCGCTTTTTTCCCGTCAAGAGCAATTCCGTATTTTTTGCCGTTTACAGTAACGGTAAATTCATTTCCTTGGCTGTCTTCTGATGGTTCGTTGTTAGCTTTTTCGCATTTTCTTACGCCAATAGTACCTTTGCCTTGAAGGAATAAGATTCCCTTTTCTTTACAAGCTGCTGAAATAAAGATATTTTCATCATTAACAGGCAAACCTGCATCTTCAAGTCGTTTTGTTGCTGCTGCAATACCTTTTGAATCATCTCTGTCATTGATGTCAACAACTTTTTCGGTTGTAGGTTCCAAACCTAATTGTTCAGATGCAATTTTAACAACTTCGCTATCAGGTTCGCATGGAGTTTTTCCGAAATATCCGAGAACCATTTTGCCGTATCCATCAGCAATCTTTTGCCAATTACCATGGATTACGTTATTAAATGCTTGTTGGAAATAGAATTGAGAAACCGGAGTTACGGAAGTTCCAAAGCCGCCTTTTTCAACAACTTCTTTCATCGCTGCAACGATTTCAGGATATCTGTCCATCAAATTGTTATCACGAAGCATTTGTGTGTTGGCTGTCAAAGCACCCCCTGGAAGTGGAGATTGGATAATCATCGGATTTACAGCTAAAGCTTCCGGTGGTAAGAAGTAACCCTTCATGCATTCTTTAAATATTTCTTCTGTTTCAAGAATTTTTTCGATATCCAAGCCCAAATCGTAGTCTGTACCTTTTACGGCATGCCACATTGAAACGATGTCAGGCTGTGCAGTTCCGCCTGAAACAGGTTTCATTGCCAAGTCAATTCCATCTGCACCTCCGTCAAGT
>ENA-ORPK01002556-ORPK01002556.1-human-gut-metagenome-genome-assembly--contig:-NODE-2556-length-12358-cov-2.997805_pt1 | contig 12358 bp, 10 predicted proteins | sample MGYA00242139_ERZ509068 | MGnify/ENA primary metagenome ERZ509068 (study PRJEB26280, sample SAMEA2338687) | human gut metagenome | biome: human gut; feature: human-associated habitat; material: faeces... | reverse complement strand
GGATTTTTAACGCAGTCTGCGGCAAAATTTGCCGAAAAGACGTGCGCATATGCTTATGAAGACAGGTTCTTAAAAGAATGATGAGATAAAAATTATAAGAATAAGAGCAGGTGCTATATAGCGTATTGCCGCCGAAAAGAATTTTTCAAAACGAAATTTAAGCTTCCCGCCGTTTGATATTTCTTCGGAGGCAGGCTTTATGCCCCAGATATATCCCACAAGAATACAGATGAAAAATCCGCCGACAGGCATAATAAGCTTGTCTGAAAGGAAACTCAGAAACTCAAAGAAGCTCATTCCGCCGAGTGTAAAATCCCTGCTGAATGAAAGCGACGCCATACAGCCCAAAATAAATATAGCCAAAGATGAAATTATTACAGCGGCAAGCCTTGATAACTCAAATTTTGCCGACAGCCATGATACAATAACTTCGAGCAGGGAAATTGATGAGGTTATTGCGGCAAAAAACACAAGAATAAAAAATATTGCCGCAACTATTCTTCCGCCTGCCATTTTTGAAAAAACAACGGGGAGCGTTTGAAAAATAAGTCCCGGACCTGCCGAAACCTCAAATCCGAATGAGAAAACTGCGGGGATAATTGTAAAGCCTGCGATTATGGCAATGAGCGTGTCAAGTATTACGATCGTAAAAGCGTTCGACGTAAGGTTTGAGCTTTTGGGAAGATAGCTGCCATAAGTTATGAGAGTACCCATACCAAGCGAAAGCGAGAAAAAGACCTGCCCCATAGCGTTAAGGGCAATTGAAGAAAAATCGGAAAATGAGTTGATACTGTCTGCGTTCGGCACTATAAAATATTTTACGCCCTCCGATGCATTCGGGAGGGTAAGGCTGTATATCATTATACCAATAAGAAAAACAAAAAGTATCGGCAGCAGAATTGAGCTTACCTTTTCAATGCCATTTGATATGCCGCCTACGACAATTACCGCAGTAACAGCGATAAATACAAATGTCCACAAAACAGGTTCAGCAGATTTAGCTGTATATTCGGAAAAAAACTCGGAGTTAAGCTCTGTCCCGAATGTGCTGTTTAAAATGTATTTTATTACCCAGCCGCCAACAACGCTGTAGCTTGAAAGCACGGTAAAAGCTCCGAGAATACCGATCCCACCGACAAATCCCCATTTTTTATTGATCCTGCGGCAGGAGCTGACCGCATTCATACCTGCGTATCGCCCGACAGACATTTCCGAAAGCAGTATAGGCACTCCAAGAAGTACCAGAAAGAAAATATATACTATAAGAAATATTGCTCCGCCGTTTGTTCCCGTTACATAGGGGAATTTCCATAAGTTCCCTAACCCTATTGCCGAACCCGATGCCGCCATAATAAAGCCAAATTTTGACGACCATTGTTCACGATTTTGCTTCATTTATAATAAACTCCTTTGCATTTTATATAAAAAAATATCATCATCAATATTCATTTTTACCGAAATGGGAGAAAACTATTCAAAAATGCTTTTAAATATTATAAAAATGTAAAAAGTGCAAAATTCTCTTTTGTTTATTTGGCATATGTGCTATAATAAATACTGATCTTAAGATATTTTTGAAAAGCGTTATGATTTGCGCTTGGTGCAGTTTTGCACAATTATCGGAAAAAGGCTATGTTCCGATGATAAATTGGAGGTTATTATGGAAGTAAATCAGGAGTTTATTACAGCGAAAAAGGCTGCTATGGAAAAGTATTTTCAGCGTCTTAACGATATGCAGAAAAAGGCGGTCTTTACAGTAAACGGACCGGTTCTTATTCTTGCGGGGGCAGGAAGCGGAAAAACATCGGTGCTTGTAAACCGTATTGCCAACATGATAAATTTCGGCAATGCTTACGCTGAAGAAAAATGTCCTGCAAATATTTCTGAAGAGGATATTAAGTTTCTTAAGAATTATAACGGGGAAAAGGACGAAGAAACTGTCGCTAAATTAAAGGATATTATTGCTGTGGATACAGTTACACCGTGGAAGATAATGGCGATAACCTTTACAAACAAGGCTGCGGGCGAGCTTAAAGAGCGTCTTGAAGCAATGCTCGGCGAGTGTGCAAATGATATTGCCGCTGCCACATTCCATTCTATCTGTGTTCGTATTCTCCGCCGTGAGATCGACAAGCTGGGTTACAGCCGTGATTTTACAATTTACGACAGCGACGACAGTCAGCGTTTGCTTAAATCATGCTATGAGGATCTTGATATTTCGGATAAGGTGCTTCCTCCGAAAACTGTCCTCGGTGCTATCTCACATTCAAAGGATAACCTTAAAGATCCTGATGCTTATGAAGCTGAGGCAGCAGGGGATTACAGAAAGCTTGGTATAGCAAAGCTTTACAGAGCATATCAGGCAAAGCTCAAATCCGCAAATGCAGTTGACTTTGACGACATTATCTGCCTTACAGTTCAGCTTTTTGAGCAGGACGCAGATGTCCTCGACCATTACAGCAATCTTTATAAGTATATTATGGTTGACGAGTATCAGGATACAAACTATGCTCAGCTCCGACTTGTAACATTGCTTTCCGCAAAGCACAGAAATATCTGTGTTGTAGGTGATGATGACCAGTCTATCTATAAATTCAGAGGTGCAACTATCGAAAATATCCTTAAATTTGAGGAACAGTTCGAGGGTGCAGTTGTTATCCGTCTTGAGCAGAATTACCGTTCAACTCAGAATATCCTTAATGTTGCAAATGCCGTTATCGCAAACAATACTGCCCGCAATGCAAAGAAACTCTGGACAGATGCAGGCGACGGTGAAAAGATCACAATATATAAAGCATCAGACGAAGCTTCCGAATCGAATTTTGTTGCAACAACTATCCTTAACGGCGTAAAAGACGGCGGAAAATATAAGGATTATGCAGTTTTATACCGTATGAATGCACAGTCCAACAGCCTTGAACGTGCCTTTACTTCAAGCGGTATCCCATACCGTGTTATCGGCGGTCAGCGTTTCTATGACCGAAAGGAAATCCGTGATATTGTTGCTTATCTTTCTGTACTTAACAATGACAGGGATATGCTCCGTTTCAAGCGTATCATAAACGAACCTAAGCGTGGAATAGGTGATACCACAGTTTCAATGATAGAGCAGATGTCCTCCGACCTTGGAATTTCACCTATTGAGGTAATGAAAAATTCCGAAAGCTATCCGCTTCTTTCAAAGAAAACAGCACAGCTTGTAAAAACAGCGGATATGTTTATTGAGCTGAAAAATATCGCTGAAACAAAGCCGCTTGATGAAATGCTTGATATACTTCTCGATAAGACAGGCTATGCAGCATATATGAAGAGCCTTGGCGACGAGGGTATAGCCCGTATGGAAAATATAAATGAATTGAAATCAACAATGGTCGAGTATATGAACGGCAAGGCTGAGGGTGAAGAGTACAGTCTTTCGGAGTTCCTTGAAGAGATCTCACTTTTCACAGATATTGATAAGCTTGATGAAAGTGCAGATGCAGTTGTAATGATGACTATTCATTCCGCAAAGGGACTTGAATTTCCTAATGTTTTCATCGTCGGAATGGAGGACGGTATTTTCCCGGGTGTGAGAAGTATGGATTCTCTTGAAGACCTTGAAGAAGAACGCCGCCTTGCATATGTTGCAATAACCCGTGCAAAAGAGCATCTTTACATTACTCACGCACAGCAGAGAATGCTTTTCGGCTCAACAAACCGCAACCTTGTTTCACGTTTTGTCAAGGAAATACCTGCCGACTATATTAACCGCATCGACAGCACAGTCAAAACAAGAAAGGCAACAGAGGACGATGTAATCATTCAGAATACCTCAAAGGCATATACCCTCCAGAGCCAGATAGCAAGCAAGAAGATCGAGCAGGCAAAGAAAAATATCGTTGTCGAATATGAAGTCGGTGAACGTGTAAAGCACAACATTTTCGGTGAGGGTACAGTTTTATCCGTAAAGAAAATGTCCAATGATTCAATGCTTGAAATTGCATTTGATAAGGTCGGCACAAAGAAGCTTATGGCTAATTTTGCAAAAATACAGAAAATTCAGTAATATAGAAAAGTATAAAGAAACCGCCCGAAACCGTAAAAAAGTTTCGGGCGGTATTTTTATGTGAAGCTTATGCCTGTTTCTTATATTTTAAACCCTGAAGAACATCATCAATGACCATATTATCGGTTACTTCCTGCATTTGTTTTTCAAGTAAAATAAGGCGTTTTGAGTTTTCAAGCTGTAATTCTGAAAGCATTTTAATTGACGGCGAAACATCATTTTCAAGAGTGATCTTTATTCTTGTGATGTCCTTCTGCATATTGTCCATACGCTCGTCCATACCGTCCAAGCGTTTATCCATAGCATCGAAACGCTTATCCATACCGTCAAGGCGTTTATCCATAGCGTCAAAATGCTTATCCATACCGTCAAGGCGTTTATCAATAGCGTCAAAATGCTTATCCATGGCATCTAAGCGATCATCTATAACATCAAATCGCTTATCCATAGTATCAAGTTTTTCAAGTACAAGTTTTTCAAAATCAGTCATAAGTATTCTCCTTTTTAATTTTTAAACATTATCGGCATTGAACTGTTCTTCCTCGTTATTGAGAGCATATGTTATTATTTTATGGTAAAAACCTGTTGGGTTCAGCAGTATCTTTTCCTTTATCATTTCTGCCTGATCCGAGTCGGGTGCATAAAGTGATATTTTCATAAGGTCAAAATTAGTATCCTTTATTGTACATTCGACCTCGCAGCCGTTTGAAATATTTTTTATCTCAATATCAGCTTCACTTTCACGCTTCAGCTTTCCGAAAAATGCAAATGCGGAACGGAGTATCCTTTTTCTGAAATGATATGGGATAAACTCGTTGAAATATTCTGAACCGAGCATACCTTTTTCTTCGATGATAATGCAGTTTTCTCCATTGATGTTTTTCTTTGATACCGAACCGTTTTTAAGCAGCTCAGCAATAGCTTCCGTGTAAAAAAAATAATTTATAACTTCGCTGTTAAGGGCGATCTCGTAAAGCTGCTCTTCCGTAACGGGTCTGTTGAGCTTGCTGAGAAGATAGCATATAGCGATCTTTACATCATGAACAGATGAAAGCTCTGTATTAAAGTCTTCCATTGCGCCGGCTGCTCCTTTCGGTTTATTTTGCCTTTTTCAGCAGCTCATCGATTGGCTGGCTGAAATTTGTTGTGAGTTCATCCATAGCATTATCGGGAATATTTCCCTCACCGCTTTTGGTGAGGTATTGGCTTACATCAACACAGCTGTCGCTGTCATCTGATGCAAGCTTGTTTTTGGTGCGCTGCTGCGCCTGCTCTTTAAGCTTTTCATACTGACGCATATAAATGCCTCTTGTATTTGAAATAGGAACAGGCTCGCCAACGAGATCAATAAAATCAGGGTAGCCCTCCTGCTTTGCAAGAAATTCGTGTTCCTTGAACTGACGTGATATAACATCACAGCACCAGAAGCCATAGAAGCTTGCTATCATAAGGATAATGCAGTATGAAAGCCTCATTAAATTAAAATATATGCTGATAAAACCATAAATAAAAGATACAATGAAGATAATTTTTAAGGCGAAATTTGACCATTTTTTCTTGAATGACCTTGTAATAATTGCAAAAACCGTTACAAGAAAAAGATAAAACATAAGCATATACGGAACTTTATAGGTGAGGGGAATAGGGTCATTTCTGCCTGTTACATAATTTGCAAGCAGCTGCCCCATGACCATACCTGCTCCTGCAAGAAGAGCAAGACCTCTGATAAAATAATACAGAGTAAGTGCGGTAAGCAGTCCGCCGAACGGAATGAGCATTGCCCATAAAGCACGTTTGAACAACGTGTCAGCGTGCATGCGGCGATTGCGGTATTCTTCAAAAAGTCGTTCACGTCTGATAGATGCCATATAATCCCCTCCCGAATCGTATGGGTCTTGTGTCTTATGAGTATGTTAAAAATTGGGGTAATCAAGCATATGTGAGAGAATTGCAATATTTGCGGCAGCTTCAACACATGGAACAGCTCTCGGAACAACACATGGGTCATGTCTGCCCTTTATTTCAAGAGTTTCATTTGTGAGGTTGCTGTAATCGACGGTGTGCTGCGGCTGAGCAATAGACGGAGTAGGCTTGAAAGCAACTCTGAATACGATAGGCATTCCCGAGGAAATACCGCCTAAGATACCGCCGTGGTTGTTTGTTTTTGTGAGAACGTGACCGTGGTCGTTTACATAGAATTCATCGTTGTTCTGGCTGCCGAGCATATTTGCGACCTGGAAGCCTGCACCGAATTCGATTCCCTTAACGGCAGGTATGCCGAACATAAGCTGGGCAATGCTGTTTTCAAGTCCGTCGAAGATAGGTGAGCCTATGCCTGCGGGAACATTTGTGACAACACATTCAATGATACCGCCTAAGCTGTCAAGGCTTTCTCTTGCCTTTGCGATGTCAGCGTACATGGCTTCTCCCTTTTTATCGTTTATTGTAGGGAATTTTTTGTGGCGGAGCTTGATAATATCATCTCTTGAAACTTCACATGGGTTGAATTTTGTATCCTTTATGTTGTGTATCTGCTGGATATGTGCGCCTGTGTAAATTCCCCTGCGTTCAAGTATCTGACCGCAGATCGCACCTGCAAAAACCAGCGGAGCGGTAAGTCTGCCTGAGAAATGGCCGCCGCCTCTTACATCATTGAAGCCTTTGTAGCGGAGAGCACCGGTGTAGTCAGCGTGACCCGGACGTGCAAGCTTTGATATGTTGCCGTAGTCCTGAGAATGGGTATCGGTGTTGCTGATAAAAGCGGAAAGGGGAGTACCTGTGGTGTAGTTGTTGTAAACGCCTGACATAATGTTAGGCATATCCTTTTCGTTTCTGTGTGTTGAGGTTGCGTCCTTTTTTGGAGCACGTCTTGCCATAAAATCACGCAGTGCCTCCAGATCAATATATTCCCCCGACGGAAGATTGTCAAGCACGACTCCTATTGCAGGACCGTGGGATTCGCCGAAAATCGACACAGTAAGGTTATGGTTCCAGAATGAAGACATCTTATTCAGTCCTTTCGGTATTATTCCGTAAATTCAAAAATTCCGCCCAGCGACTTAAAGTCCTTCCAGAAGTCAGGATAGCTTTTTGCAACTGCCTCGCTGTCGGAGATTGTGACAATGCCGTCAGCCATAGTTGAAGCCATAACAATTCTGTGATCGTTGCAGCCGTCAATAGATCCGGAATTAAAGTGAGCAACAGGTCTTATTGTGAGATGATCATCGCCTGCGGTAACATTGCCGCCGATATTGTTTATGGCATCTGCAATGGCTTTGAGACGGTCGCTTTCCTTTATTTTAAGACGCTTTGCGTTGATGATACTGCTTTCGGATTTGGTGAAGCAGCCAAGCACCGTAAGAATAGGCACAATATCTGGTATATCCGCAGCGTCGGCGGTAAAGGGCTCATAATTACCCTGCTCTGTTTTATTATAACCTATCTGCTTCATAATTTCAAGGATTTTTTTATCCCCCTGAACAGAATGGGGGTTAAGATTGTCAACAACTATCTCCGAACCGAGAGCATTTGCCACAAAAAAGAATGCGGCCTGTGAATAATCACCCTCAACAGCACAGTTTGCAGGTGTATATTTCTGATTTCCTTTTATGTTGTAAACAGGGTAACCTTCTTTGCCGACAGTTTCTTCAACTTTAATACCAAATATTCTCAGAACATCAAGCGTCATATCAACATAAGGCTTTGATTCAAGCGGGGAGGTAAGGATAACGGAACTGTCCTTGCTGCAAAGTGGAAGAGCGTAAAGCAGACCTGTTATGAACTGGGAAGAAATATCCCCCTCAAGCCTGAAAACACCGCCGTCAAGCTTACCCGAAACGGTAAAAGGCATAATGCCTTCCGTGTGGTCGAATTTAATGCCTTTGTCAGCCATTTCACGCTTGTATGGTGTTATGGGGCGTGTAGGCAGCTTGCCGTGTCCGAAAAATTCGGATTTGCAGCCGAGAGCGGCGGCAACAGGTATAATAAACCTGAGTGTTGAACCGCTTTCACAGCAGTCGATAGATGCTGTCTGTGACGGAGTTCCGATACCTTTGATAGTGTATGTGCTGCCATCGCTTAAAATTTTTGCACCGAGGGCGGTCATTGCATTGCAGGTCGCATCAATGTCAGCCGACGGATTGATGTTTGATATTTCCGAAATGCCGTCTGCAAGTGCGGCAGCGATTATCATTCTGTGGGAAAAGCTTTTTGAGGACGGTGCATTTACCCTTCCGATAAGCTTTGACGGAGTGATTTTTACATTCATTTGATTTCTCCTGTTACTTGGTAAGGAATTTCATAAATTCATCTACAGTAGTTTTTTTAGTGCAGGAACTTCCGACATTCGGGCATATGATGTAGTTTATGCTGCCGCCCTCACGTTTTTTATCATTAAGACAAGCTGCGGCAAGCTCGCTTACCTGCGGCTTTATCTCAGCATTGAGCCTGTATCTGTCAAGACATCTGATAAGACGGTCTGTTGTACCCTTTTCGACCTGTCCCTTGTTTTCGGCAATTCCTGTTATCATACGCATTCCGACAGCAACAGCAGTGCCGTGAGTGATGCCTGTGTAATTGTAATACTGTTCGATCGAGTGAGCAAGTGTGTGACCGAAATTAAGCAGCATACGCTCACCCTTGTCAAATTCGTCCGCTTCAACAACATCACGCTTTATGGATACACAGCGTTCAATAATATCATCGGCTATATCCTTTATATTGTTAATATTGCGTGTTTCAAGTATCTCAAAAAGCTCTGCGGATTTTATCATACCATATTTAACTACTTCGCCCATACCGTCAATGAGAAATTCCTCGGGGAGAGTGTCAAGCGTGTCTGTATCGCAAAGAACGAGCTTAGGCTGTTTGAATGCACCAACGAGATTTTTTCCCTCAGGAAGATCGATAGCGGTCTTTCCGCCGACCGAGGAATCTACCTGTGCAAGCAGGGTAGTCGGTATCTGGATAAAATCAAGACCACGGAGAAATGTTGCGGCAGCATAGCCTGTGATGTCGCCCACAACACCGCCGCCCAGAGCGATAAGGCAGTCTGTGCGTGTGATATGTTTTTTACAGAGAAAGCTGTATATTTTCAATAATGTATCGGAGCATTTTGAAGCTTCGCCGTGAGGAAAAACAAACTTGCATACCCCGAAGCCTGCATCTGAAATACTTTTGCATACCTTTTCACCATAGAATGAGTCAACGGTGTCATCGGTAATAACGGCGAAATTCTTTGCCTTGGTCACATTTTTGATGTATTCGGCGGTTTTTCCGATAAGACCGTTTCCGATAATTATCTCATAGCTGCCCGAAGCATTTACGGTAATTTTTCTGTGTTCCATATAAAGATCCTCTCTTGCAAATTGAGAATAAACAAGCACCGAAAAAATAATTTTTACGGTGCTTGGCAAATTAGATATTAGCCGATAGTTCTGTTCAGATAGCCGCAGAGCCCCTTGATCTTTTCCATAATTTCAGCGAACATAGCAGGAGTAAGCTGTTGACCGCCGTCGGAAAGAGCACTCTTGGGATCGTTGTGAACTTCGATCTCAAGAGCATCTGCACCTGAAACGATAGCGGCAAGTGACATAGGTTCGATAAGAGATACCTTACCGGTAGCGTGTGAAGGGTCAGCACATATAGGAAGATGTGATTTTTCTTTAAGAAGAGGGATAGCTGAAAGGTCGAAAGTATTTCTTGTCATTGTTTCAAATGTACGGATACCTCTTTCGCAGAGAATAACGTTCATATTGCCTTCTGACATAATATATTCAGCGGACATAAGGAGCTCTTCAAGTGTGTTTGCAAGACCTCTTTTGAGGAGAATAGGCTTGTCGCATCTGCCGAGAGCTTTAAGAAGTTCAAAGTTCTGCATATTTCTTGCACCGACCTGAATAACGTCAACATCAGCAAAAAGGTCAAGATCTGACTGGCTCATGATCTCTGTTACGATCGGAAGACCGCTTTCTTCTCTTGCTTTGATAAGAAGCTTTATGCCTTCACCGCGGAGACCCTGGAATGAGTAAGGTGAGGTTCTTGGTTTGAATGCGCCGCCTCTGAGCATTGTTGCGCCGGCCTGCTTGCAAGCGATAGCGGTTGTAATGATCTGTTCTTCACTTTCAACGGAGCAAGGACCTGCAATTACCTGAAGTGAACCGTCACCGATCTTAACATTGCCTGCCTTGATAACTGTGTCATCAGGGTGGAATTTACGGTTTGCGTTCTTGTAAGGCTCCTGCACACGCTTAACGGACTCAACGCAGTCCTGAGCATAAAGGTTGTCCATATCAACTGTGGAAGTATCACCGATAAGACCGATGATGTTCTGGTTGATGCCCTCGATGTGATTTGTCCTTATGCCCTTGGCTTTGAGATTGTCTTCAAGTCTCTTTATTGAGTCAGCATTTGCGTCCTTTTTGAGAATAATGATCATTTCGGTTTCCTCCAACCATATAAATTTTACTTATGTAACAATAGTGCAGTCAGGCAGCTGTTCTGTCAGATAGTCCATTGTTTCGCTGTCAACGTTCAATCCCTGGATATAAAGCTTTTTAAGTGCTGTCAGCGAAGCAGCGGGACGAAGGTTATTTATTGGATTATTGCCCAATTTAAGCCATTCAAGCGTTGTGAGCGACATAATAGGGTCAATTGATGATATATTATTGTTTTCGGCATATATCTCAGTGATCTCGGTCATTCCGAGAACAGGTGAGAGATCGCTTATATTGTTGTCCTGCATATGCAGACGCTTCATTGCGGTCATACTTCCGAGAGCGGTTATGCTTGAAATATTGTTGTCATTTATTCTGAGAAGCTCAATGTCACGAAGCTCGGCGATAGGAGTAATATCGCTGATATTGTTTTCCGAAATGTCAAGTATTCTGAGATTTATAAGGTTGTCGATAGGTGAAATATCTGTAATATCGTTTGCTCTGAGATAAAGGCTTTCAAGGTTGATAAGACCCGCAATAGGTGTCAGGTCGCTTATCTTGTTTTTGAAGAGTGAAAGATTTTTCAGATTGGTAAGTCCTTTGAGCACGGAAATATCGGTGATGTTGTTCTGATAGATCTGAAGCTCTGTGAGATTTACCATATATTTAAGCTCTGAAATATCCTCATCTGTTAGATCCATATTTCCCAAAGTAAGAGAGGTTAAGCTTGTGCTGTATTCAACACCATTTATCATAATTGTCGCAGGCAGATCAGCCATTACTTTTTCCTTTTCGGCAACAGCTTCGCTTACCGCAGGATTGTCTTTCCCAAGAAGATAATCGGCTTTGTTTTTGTATGAAATATTAGGAACGGTTTCCTGCTTCAGCGATTCGACCTGACTTTTCAGATCTGATATTTCTGAGAGAAGAGCTTCGTTATCAGCCTCAGCCGCAGGAGCGTCAGCGTCTGTGCTTTCGTCTTTGTTAAATAAAGAGCAGCCTGAGAAGGATACCAGCATAGCGCAGCATAAAGCGGAAGTTGTAAATATTTTTTTGAATTTCATAAGATCGTCACCTTTCAAAAAGTAAGTATAAATGTGTAATGCCCAAAAATAAAAAATGCCTGTGACAAAAATGCCGCAGACAGTAAAACCTATTACATAAATTCAAAAACTGCTATACTGTTTTGGCAAAATATTTTTTACGGCATGGAAAATAAAAGCTAAAGCTAAAAAAGAAGCAAAAGCCTGTAAAAAATATAAAGCTAAAGGAAAACGTTGCAGTATTCATAATAAAACTCCGATTTAATAACTTTACGAGTTAATTATATACCTATTATTTTAATATGTCAATAGGAATACAAGAAAAAATGCTATGAAATGTATTTTTGACAAAAAAGCAAGTGCGGTTGATGTGAAAAATGTGCAAAAAAATAAAAATTGCAAAATGAAATGAAAAACGAGAACAGTAGAGAAAACGAGCAAAACAGAGAGATTTTAAGAGATTGAGGGATATATTTTAAAAAAACGGCAAAATGACTATTGACAACGGAAAAAGAACCGTGTATAATACTAAATGTTGTGTCGGACGGATATCAGAATGTATGAGGAGTTGCCTACATTGAGTGATTTAACGTCGGGCAGGAAATCATACTATTATATAAAGGAGAATGACTATGTCAACTTATATGCCAAAGGCTAATGAAATCAGCCGTAAGTGGTATGTTATTGATGCTACAGATAAGTCACTCGGTAGAGTTGCTGCTGCAGCTGCATCAATCCTCAGAGGCAAGAACAAGCCAACTTTTGCACCTCACGCAGATTGCGGAGATCATGTAATCATCATCAACTGCTCAAAAGCAGTTCTCACAGGTAAGAAG
>ENA-ORPK01002555-ORPK01002555.1-human-gut-metagenome-genome-assembly--contig:-NODE-2555-length-12362-cov-3.969042_pt1 | contig 12362 bp, 11 predicted proteins | sample MGYA00242139_ERZ509068 | MGnify/ENA primary metagenome ERZ509068 (study PRJEB26280, sample SAMEA2338687) | human gut metagenome | biome: human gut; feature: human-associated habitat; material: faeces... | reverse complement strand
AATCGTCCGTCCCTGCCCCTGCCACAGCAGCTCGGCCCGGCCGGGGATGGACGGAGCGTGGGGCATGGCCGCCATGACCTGCCCGGGGGAAACCCCCATCGCCACCGCCGTTTCCGCCGCCGCCAAAGCATCCGGCAGAAAGACCTCTCCCGTCAGCGGGATGACCAGCTGCCCGCCCCGCCACGGCAAAATGCTTCTCCCTGCCTCGCAGCGGTACCGCCACGGCAGGTGGTAGGGCGTCACCGGAACGGTCACCTGCTCCGCCAGCCGTCTGCCGTAGGGGTCGCCGGTGTGGATGCCCGCCCGGCGGCATTGGGTAAACAGCATCGCCTTGGCGGCAAAATACCGTTCGATATCCCCATGATAATCCAGATGCTCCGGCGAAAGATTGGTAAATACGGCGGCTTCAAAGGTCAGCCCTGCCGTTCTTTGCTGCACCAGCGCCTGGCTGCTCACCTCCATCACCACCGCCGTGATGCCGTCCCCGGCCATCTGCCGCAGGGTGCGGTGCAGCAGGTCGGGCGGGGGCGTGGTGTAGGGGTTCGGCAGGCGGCGCCCGCCCCGGTATATCCCGTCGGTGCCGATGCGCCCGGTTTTTATCCCGGCGCTGTGCAGCAGGTGGCATAAAAGATGGGCGGTGGTGGTTTTGCCGTTGGTGCCGGTGATGCCGATGAGCCGCAGTTCCCCGGCCGGGTTGCCCCAGTAGCGGGCGGAAAGCAGCGCCATCGCCAGCCGGGTATCCGGCACGGTGATCTCCCGCGGCAGTCCCGTTTTTCTTTGGGTCACTATGGCGGCAGCGCCCCGCCGCAGTACCTCGGCGGCATCGGCGTGGCCGTCATGGTGCGTCCCCCTGATGCAGACAAAAACCTTATTCTTTACGTCCCCGCGGCTGTCGCAGACGGGTTCCGTCTCCGGCGGCAGCGCTTGCAGCAGTCCTTCGCATTGAACCTCCCGGTCGGGTCGGTTCGGCATGGTGTCCTCCTGTGGGATGTTATGGTGATGCTTCCTGTTTTACGCTGTTAGAAAATTTCACGGTGATGAGGGTACCTCTCGGCACCTCGGTGCCCGGCTCGATGCTCTGCTCCACCGCTACGGCGGTATCGCTGATCTTCCCGATACCCTCGGCGTCAAGGTTCAGCCCGGCGTTCACCAGAATGGTATTCACCACCTGCCCGGTCTTGCCCCGCACGTCCGGCACCTTCACCTTCTGCTGTCGGGATTCCTGATCGGTGTAAAGGATGACGGTGCTGCCCTTCCGGATAACGGCGCCGGCCTCCGGCACCTGTGCGATAACGGTATCTCCCCCGCCCACAATGACGGCGGAAAGCTGCTTTTGGGTCATGGCCGCCATGCCCATGTGGGCGCTTTGGCCTACCGCGTTCGGCACCTCCGCATTGATGGCCGCACGCTCGGCGGCGGTGAAGTTGGTCTCCACGCCCAGGTAGGGCAGGATCTCGGAAAGGATGGCCCCCACCACCGGCGCCGCTACGGTGGAGCCGTAGAGGTCGGTTTCGTAGGGCTCATCCAGGATGAGCAGCACTGCGACCTTGGGATCGTCCATCGGGGCGACGCCCGCAAAGGAATAGGTGTAGTACCCGCGGTCGGAATCCAGCTTTTCACTGGTGCCGGTCTTTCCGCCGATGCTGTACCCCGGTACAGCGGCATTTTTGCCGGAGCCTGCCGTTACCACGCCCTCCATCAGCTTGCATACCTGCCGGCTGGTCTCCTCACTGATGACCTGACGGCGTACCGTCGGCTCGGTGACCGAAACCACGTTGCCCTCGCAGTCCAGTATCTTATCCACCACGTAGGGCTCATACAGGTAGCCGCCGTTCACCGCCGCCGAAATAGCGGTGATGAGCTGAATGGGCGTCACCTTGAAGCTCTGTCCGAAGGCCGCCGTTTCCAGGTTGCCCTGCGTGGAATTGAGCTGCGCCTCGCTGTAAAAATATCCGCTTTCCTCACCCGGCAGGTCGATACCGGTGGGGTCGGTGAGCCCGAAGGCCCGGAAGAAATTATAAAAATCGGTGCCGCCGATCCGCTGGCCGATCTGCATATAGGCGGGGTTGCAGCTGTTCTGGATGGCCTGCGCCAGCGTCTGTGCGCCGTGCCCGGCGTGCTTCCAGCAGTGCTTGGTGATGCCGCCCACCACATAGCTGCCGGTGCAGTTAAAGCCGGAGTTCATCGTCACCGCCCCGGTCTCTAGTGCCGTTGCGGTGGTGATGACCTTAAACACCGAGCCGGGCTCGTAGGCCTCGTTCACGGCCTTGTTGCTCCACTGCACCTGCTGCTCGTGGGTAAAGGCCTTTTTATACTCGTCGCTGCCCTTTTCGTACTGCGCCAGCTTTTGCAGCGAGATCTCCGAAACGATGGCCTGCGGATTATTGGGGTCATAGTCCGGCATGGTGGTCATGCCCAGGATCGCCCCGGTGGTCACATCCTGCACGATGACCGTCGCCCGGTTCTGCACGGCGTGCTCGGTCAGGGCGGTGGCCAGGTGCTTTTCTATCACCGACTGAATATTGCTGTCCAGGGTCAGTACCAGGCTGTTGCCGTCCTCGGCGCTGGTGATGTCCTGATAGGTGTAGGGCATATCGGTGCCCCAGGCGTTTTTGGCGGTCACTATTTTGCCGGGGGTCCCGCTTAATGTGCTGTTGTAGTAGGCCTCCAGCCCGTAGGCGCCCTCGTTATCGGCATTCACAAAGCCCAAAACGGTGGAGGCCATGGTGCCGTAGGGGTAGTAGCGGGTGGAATCGGGCAGCAGCGTCACGCCGTCTATCTTGTTATCCAGCGCGAACTGATACGCCGCATCGGCGCTTTCCTTATCCACACGGGTCTTGATGACCTGATAAAAGCTCTTTTTGTTCTGCGCCCTTTCCAGGATGAACGCCCGGTCCGTCCCCAAAATCTCGCTCATGCCGTCGGCCAGCAGCTCCGCCTCCTCCGCGGTGATATCCGCCGGGGAGAAAACCACCCGCCATGAGGTTGCGGAGGCCGCCAGCACCTGCCCGTCGGAGGAATAGATGGCCCCCCGGTTGGCGCTGATGGTGGTCGCCCGCAGCTGACGGCTCATGGCCTCCTGCTTATAGGCCTCGCCCTCCACCAGCTGCACCCGGTACAGCTGGAAAATGACCAGGCCGAAGCCAAGCAGGGTCAGTATCGCCGCGATGAAAACAGCCCGGCCGCGCATTTTTTTATTGGGAACAGAGGCCATAACCAGGCTCCTTTCGGCAAAAATGAGGAAAATCGGGGAATTTGTCGTTCCCCCGTAAAATGTGGCGAAAGAGGTAAGACAATATCTTACCTCTTGGTTTCTGCACCACCGTTACAGTCTATTTTATTTGATCCGCAGGTATTCCAGTGCGGTATCCATACCGTTCATCAGGCTCTCCAGCACCGAACCGGAGGGAGCCGCCTCGGTGCGTACCGCCACATCGGTATCATTGAGCCGTATGTAGCTCACCTGATAATCCTGCATCTTGCACAGCCCCCTTGCGGCGGCGTAGCTGTCCACCTCCTGCACGGTCTTGGCGGTCAGCTTGCCGGTCAGATAGCTATGCTCATTTTGCAGGGCGGCGTACAGGTCGTTCTGGGTCTGTATCTCGTTGCCCAGCTCTATGGTGGAAACATTCTGGTAAAGCACCAGCGCAAGGAATACCACCACCAGCACGGCGCAGACGGTCAGCCGGCGCAGGGCGGTTTTCTGCATCGCCTTTTTGGCGGCGGCACGGGAGGTCTTGGCGGCAGGGGCGGGCTGCGGCCGCTTTACCGGCTGTACCGGTGCTTCATACAGCGAAAGGTCATATGCTTCGGTGCTGTTCCAGCGGGAATTCATCTGCCGCCCCTCCTTTCCTTTTTCCTCCGGCGCGGGTCGGCAGCGCCGTGGTTACAGTTTTTCCAGTATCCTTAATTTAGCGGATTTGCTTCGGCTGTTCTGTGCCAGCTCCTCGGCGTCCGCCTCGATCGGCTTGCGGTTGATGAGCCTTGCCCGCGGCTGCTTCCCGCACACGCACACCGGGAAATCCGGCGGGCAGGTGCAGCCCTGACAATAGGCGGCAAACTTCTGCTTCACCATCCGGTCCTCCAGCGAATGGAAGGTCAGGATGACGAACCGTCCGCCGGGGTTCAGGCAGTCAAATGCGGTATCCAGGCATTGCGAAAGCTGATCCAGCTCGCTGTTGACGGCGATGCGCAGCGCCTGAAAGACCCGCTTGGCGGGGTGTCCGCCCTCACGGCGGGCAGCGGCCGGGATGGTCGCATAGATGAGATCGACCAGCTGGCCGGTATGGGTAAAGGGTTCCTTCTCCCTTTGGGCGGCTATTTTTTTGGCGATGGGATAGGCGAACCGTTCTTCGCCGAATTCCCGGAAGATGCGGGCCATGGCGTCGGTATCGTAGCTGTTCAGAAGCTCGGCGGCGGTCATGCCCTCCCGGCTCATCCGCATATCCAGGGGGGCATCCACGCTGTACGCAAAGCCCCGTTCCGGGTTATCCAGCTGATAGGAGGACACCCCCAGATCCAGCAGGATGCCGTCCGCCCCGGGGATGCCCTTTTCGGCCAGCACCTCGGGGATGCGTGCGAATTCGCTGTGGATCACCTCGGCCGTGGGATAGGGCGCCAGCCGTTTGGCGGCCTCCGCTACCGCATCGGGGTCCCGGTCAAAGCTCAAAAGGCGTCCGGTGGTCAGCCGTTCGGCGATGGCTTTAGAATGGCCCGCGCCGCCCGCTGTTCCGTCTATATAGGTGCCGTCCGGCTTGATATGCAGCCCCTCCATGCACTGGGGCAGCATCACCGAATAATGCGAAAATTCCATAGCTCCCTCCCCTTAAAAGTCCAGGGAGTCCAGCTCCTCGGCCACGCTTTCGCTGGTCAGGTGCCCGATATAGCTCTGCCAGCGTTCCACATCCCATATTTCGGCGTGGTCGGAAGCCCCCGTCACGATGACGTCCTTTTCCAGATGGGCATATTCCCGCAGGTGGGGCGGCAGCAGGATGCGTCCCTGCTTGTCCGGCTCCACCGTCACGGCGTTGCTGAAAAAATACCGCTTGATGCTGCGGCCCCGGCTCATGGGCAGCTGGTTGATCTTCTGCTCCAGCTTGTCCCATTCCCCGGCGGAATACACCGCCACGCATTCATCCAGCCCTACCGTAAGGATAAAGCTTTCGCCCAGTTGATCCCGGAACTTGGCGGGGAAATTGATCCGGTTTTTCGGGTCAATGCTATGCTCATATTGTCCCATCAGCATCTCGGATCCTTCCCCCTTTCCGGCGTGATAGATGACAAAACAGGGTAGATACTCCACTTCTACCCACTTTTCACCACTTACAAGCTGATTATACCCACAAAAAAACACCTTTGCAACACAAAACTGTTGTTCGCACCCGGCGCACAATTGTTCTTTTTGTCGTTTGCCGCCCGCAGCCCGTCTTTTCGGCGGTTCTTATCCCATTTGTTGGTGAAACTGCCCATAAAACCGTTAAAATTTTCGTTAAGGTTTGTTTTTCGTTTCCGGCGGGATTTTCCCCTGCTCCCCGTTTTTTTGCAGCAAAAAACACCGCCCGGCTTCTCCCGGACGGTGCTGCTGTTATGTTTTCGGTTTTACTTTTCCGTCGGTTCCTCCCGCAGTCCGGCCTGGCTGGCGGCCTCGGCCTGCACCCCGGCAAGGTTCTCGATCTTTGCAAAGATGCGGATCTGCGGCGCACCGGCCTCGGCCAGCGCCTGCCGTGTGGTGGTGATGTTCCCCAGGCTCTTGGCCACCACCTCCTGGCTGGTACGCAGGATGTTCTCGGCGAATTCATAGCTTGCCTGCTTCATTTCCCGGCTGCGGGTGCTGGCCTCGGTGCGGATGGCCGTCGCCTTGGCCTGTGCGTCGTTCACCGTTTCCTCGGCCTGCTTCTGCGCCTCCTCCACCATCTGCTGGGCGCGGCTGCTGGCGTCATTCAGCAGGGCCATGGCCTTGGCGTTGGCCTGCCGCACGATGCTCTCCTGCTCCAAAAGCTGCTTGGCCCGTTCCTCCGCCTTGCGGATGAGCGCCTCTGCCTCTCCCTTGGCCAGCGTAAGGATCTGGTTGCGGTCGGCCACCACGGCACGTGCCTGCTTTATTTCGGCAGGCATATTCATACGGATGGAATCAATGAGGTCACGCACCTTTTCGGCGTCCACCACGCAGCGCCCGCCGGAAAGCGGCAGGCTCCACGAACCCTCCAACAGCTCATCAATGTCGTTCAGGATGCTCTCAATGGTATTCATCAATTCCCCTCCTGTTTATTCTTCGGTATCGGTTTCCGCCGGGATGCGATAAGCGGTCAGCTTGATCTTCCCGTAGCGGTACTGCTTCTTGATCTCGAATGCCCCGACCTTCTGCGGCAGCTCCTCATCCAGCGCCGATTCGCACAGGATCACGCCGCCGGGGGTCATTTTGGGGGCCAGCAGCGGCAGCGCCTTTTCCAAAAGCCCGCTGCGGTAGGGCGGGTCCAGCAGGGCGATATCGAAATGATCCCGGCAGCCCTGCAAATAGGCGATGGCATCCATGGCCGTTACCCGGCTGTGCTCCGCCAGTTTGGTGGCCAGCAGGTTCTGCCGGACCACCTCCTGCGCCTTGCGGCTCTGCTCCACAAAAACGGCCAGCCGGGCGCCCCGGCTCAAGGCCTCTATCCCCAGCTGTCCGCTGCCGGCAAACAGATCCAGCACTGCGGCGCCCTCCACCTCAAACTGGATGATGCTGAACATCGCCTCCTTCACCTGATCGGTGGTGGGGCGCACGTCCAAACCCTCCAGGGTATTCAGCTTCCGCCCGCGGGCGGTCCCGGTTATCACTCGCACAGTTTTTTCTCCTTGGGGGCAGTTGCCCTTTTACTAATGGTATAATTTTTCACGCCTGCTGTCAATCCCATCCGTCGAAAAAGTCCGCCGGCGGTCGGTTCTTCACCCATTCGGTCAGAATTGTGGTGCCGCCCGCAGCCCACCCCGCTGCGAACTCATCCCTCGGCGGGTTCGCCATCGGCCGGGTGCAGATAGCGGTACAGGGCCTCCGCAGCCGGTCGGGTCATGCCCGGCGCCGCCGCCAAAGTCTCCTCATCCGCCGCCTTGACCGCCGCCATGCTCTTAAAGTGCTTCAGCAGCTTTGCCGCCCGCTGCTCCCCGATGCCCGGCACGCCGGTCAGCACCGACGCAAACCCGGTCCTTCGGTGCTTTTTGCGGGAAAAGCTGATGGCATAGCGATGGGTTTCATCCTGAATGGCGGTGATGAGCCGGAACACCGACTGGCTGGAACGGATGGCGATCTCCTCATTTTCCGCACGGATGGCACGGGTACGGTGCCGATCGTCCTTCACCATGCCGAAGATGGGGATCTCCACCCCGAACTGCGCCGCCGCTTTTTTGGCCGCCGCCACCTGCCCGGCTCCCCCATCGATGAGCCACAGGTCGGGCAGCGTTTCAAAGCCGTCCTTTTTGCCGTTCTCCGCGGCCTCCCTGTAGTGGGTCAGCCGGCGGGTAAGCATCTGTTCCATGGCCGCATAGTCATCCGGCGCCGCCATATCACGTATCGTAAATTTTTTATACAGCCGCTTTTCGGGGCGTCCCCGACGGAACACCGTCATCCCGCCCACGATGGTAGACCCGCCGATATTGGAAATATCAAACGCTTCGATGTAGTCCGGCGGGTGGGAAAGCCCCAGCAGCCGTCCCAGCTCGGTCAGCGCTGCGATCTCCCGGCCGGTGCGGTTGGTGTCCCGCGCCAGCTCCTGTGCGGCGTTGTTCTGCGCCATCTGGCACAGCTTGCGGCTTTCGCCCCGCTGCGGCACGGTAAACTGTATCTTTTTGCCCCGGTGCTCCCGCAAAAGCTGCTCCAGCAGCGCCCGGTCGGGCAGCTCCCGGTCCAAAAAGACCTCGGCGGGGGCCGCTTCCGCCTGCATATAGTAGCTCAACAGGAACTCGGTCACTATCTCCTCCGGCTCGGCCATGCAGTCGAAGGAAAAGTCCTTTTTATCCCGCAGGCGGCCCTCCCGCAGCACCAGCAGCGAGCAATAAATCTTATCCTCGCCCTGCACCCAGCCCAGTACATCCAGGCTTTCGTGCGGGAATTCTATCACCTTTTGCTGCTCGGTGATGCGCCGTATGGCGGAAATGCGGTCCCGGTACCGTGCCGCCCGTTCAAAGTCCAGCGCCTCGGCAGCTTGCTGCATCCGTTCGGTCAGCACCTCCACCGACTGCACCCCGCCGCTGTGGATAAACTGCAGTGCCTCGTCCAGCACCTCCCGGTAGGCTTCGGGGGTGATTTTCCCCCGGCACACCCCCATGCACTGGTGGATGTGGAAATTCAGGCAGGGGCGCTCCTTCCCGAAGTCCTCCGGGAATTTGCGGCGGCAGGTGGGCAGCAGAAAGACCCGGTTGGCCTCCTCCACCGTCTGCTTTACCACCATGGAGGACACAAACGGCCCGATGTATTCATTCCCGTCATCGGCCTTCTGCATCGCCAGCTTGATGCGGGGGTACGGCTCCCTGGTCACGCAGACGTAATGGTACCCCTTATCGTCCTTCAGCAGGATGTTGTACTTGGGGCTGTGCAGCTTGATGAGGCTGCATTCCAGCACCAGCGCCTCAAACTCGCTGTCGGTGACGATATAGTCAAAATCCTGCACCTGCTCCACCATGCGGTACACCTTGGGCAGGTGGTGCTCCACCCCGCGGAAGTAGGAGGTCACCCGGTTTTTCAGTTTTTTCGCCTTGCCCACATAGATGACCTTCCCGGTCTTGTCCATCATCAGATAGACGCCGGGCAGCAGGGGCAGGTCGTTGGCCTTGGCGCGGAGCTCATCACGGGTCATGGCGTCATCTCCTTTCATGGAAAACTACAGATACGGGGATAGTATACCACCGCCGCGTCCCCTGGGCAAGGGGTGGAAGTACCGGAAAGTACAGAGAAAAGCCTGCGGCGGCGAAAAAGCAGTAGCGCGGCGCGGCAGGATGTGATACAATGGGTGCGAAAAATATGACGCGGGAGGCGCGGGATATGGAATTGCAGTGGTTTGACATCCGGGAGCTGACGGAGGACGCGGCCCAGACCGTGATAGGCATGATGGATGAGACGCGGCGGCGGCGTGTGGCCGACATCGCCGGCGAGGACGACCGGAAGCGCACCATCGCCGGAGAGCTGCTGGCGCGGCGGATGCTTGCGCAGACGATGGGCTGCGCGGAGAAGGACGTGCCGCTTCAGTGGGACGAGCTGGGCAAGCCCAGCGTGGAAAAGGATGGCGTGTATGTGTCCGTGAGCCACTCCGGCCCGTGGGCGGTATGCGTAACGGCGGACGCGCCGGTAGGCGTGGACGTGGAGGTGGTACGCTCGGCCCAGGAGAAGTTCATGCGCCGGGTATGCAGCGAGCAGGAGATGGCGTACATACGGTCCGGGGACGACGGCGACTGCCAGCGGTTCTGGGAGATATGGACGGCCAAGGAGGCGCTGTTCAAGCTGACGGGCAAGGGTCCGCTGCTGGCGCTGAGCCGCTTCAGCCTGCCGGCAGGCGTAACGCTGGACTATACGGCACAAAAGGGCTGCGCCCTCACCATCGCGGCGCAGATTTTGTGAAAAATTTTGCAAAGTTGGCAAAAAAGGCTTTTCTTTCCCGTTTTCTTTTGGTACAATAGGGGCAGAAACATACGTCGGAGCGCAGGGCGCCCGGCGGTTTGAGGACGGACAGAGGAGGTTCGCTTTTTATGATCCGAGTCGGCATTATCGGCTGCGGCAAGATCGCACAGGTGCGCCATCTGCCTGAGTATGCAGCCAACCCCAATGCGGAGATCGTCGCATTCTACGACAAGAACATGGAGCGCGCGCAGGAGATGGCGGCGCAGTACGGCGGCAAGGTGTACAACAGCTTCTATGAGCTGGTGGATGATCCCAACGTGGACGCCGTGTCCATATGCGTGGAAAACCGCAGCCATGCGGAGATCTGCACGGCTGCGCTGTACGCCGGCAAGCACGTGCTGGTGGAGAAGCCCATGGCGGTAACGCTGGCGGAGTGCGAGTCCATGGTGGCCGCCGCTGAGCGCAATGGCAGACACCTGATGGTGGGCCACAACATGCGTTTTGACCCGGTGCACCGCAAGGCCAAGCAAATGCTGGACAGCGGCATCATCGGCGATGTGATCACCTTCCGCACCATTCTGGGCAACTCCGGCCCCGAGGGCTGGTCTCTGGAGGGTACGTGGTTCTTTGACAAGAACAAGGCGGCTATGGGCGCCCTGTCCGACATGGGCATCCACAAGGTGGACCTGATCCAGTACCTGCTGGGGCAGAAGGTCATCGAGACCACCGCCAAGGTAGTCACCCTGAATAAGCGTGACGACAACGGCAAGCTCATCAGCGTGGATGACAACGCCCTGTGCATCCTGAAAATGTCCGGCGGCGCACTGGGCACCATGGCGGCCAGCTGGACGGTGTATGGCCACGAGTGCCAGTCCACGGTGCTGTACGGCACCAAGGGCCTGATGATGATCTACAGCGAGCCGTCGGCCCCCATCATCATCAATGACCTGGAGGGCAACCGCACCAGCTTCGCCTTCGAGACAACGTCCCACAACTCCGGCGTCATCGACGAGTTTGTGGACGCGCTGGTCCACGACCGGGAGCCGGAGGTGTCCGGCAAGGAGGCTCTGACCACCATGCGGACCATCTTCGGCAGCATCCGGTCCTCCGACATCGCACGGCCGGTGGCGGTGAACACCGATTTTGTGACCCATATCTGAGACAGAGACGCACTTGGGGCGGGCGATACGCCCGCCCCGTTTATTTCCCCGGAACGCGGGGACAGAAAGCGCAAGGAGGCAGCATATGTATCGTATTGGCATTGATCTGGGCGGCACCAACATCGCCGCCGGCGTGGTGGACGAGGGCCAGCACATCGTGGCGGAGGTCAGCCTGCCCACCGGTGCGGAACGCCCGGCGGAGGCCGTTGTCGCGGATATCTGCCGCGCAGCGGAGAAGGCCATGGAGAAGGCCGGCATCACCATGGACGATATGGTGGCGGCCATTTTCGCCGGGGTGGACGAGGAGGAGCTGCTCTCCCTGCTCACCGGCCGCAGCGCCGCGCTCACCGGCTATTGCAGGGCGGAGAGCGGACAGCTGTATCTGGCGGATACCGCCGCCGACCTGACCGAGACGGCGGACTGCCTGAGCTATACCCTTTCCGATGGGACCATGACCTGGACCGACGCGCAGGGTGAGCTCAGCAGCCAGCTGACGGAGGAGGAGCAGGAGTTGCTCCGCGTGCCCCTGACTTGGACAAAACAGGAGGAGAGTAAATAAAAAAGAGCGCCCTGTGGGCGCTCTTTTCCTTTGCCTCATGTCTCAAAAATCCAGCTCCGTGCGGGTGCAGACCTCCTTGATCTTAGCCTGCAGGCGTTTCAGATCCTCGAAGGTCTCCGGCTTTTTCCGGGGGTCCCGCAGCAGGGCGGCGGGGTGATACAGCGCCATCATCAGGCAGCCGTCCTTCTCGAAAAACTGACCGTGCTCCTGGCTGATCTTAAAGTCCGGGCGGATGATCTCCATGGCGCTGACACGGCCCAGACACACGATGATCTTGGGCTGCATCAATGCCCGCTGCCGCTGGAGGTAGCCCTTGCAGGCGTCCTTCTCCGTGTTCATGGGATCCCGGTTCTCCGGCGGGCGGCACTTAACAGAGTTGGTGATATACAGGCGGCTGCGGTCCAGCCCGATCATCTTCAGCATATCGTCCAGCAGCTTGCCGCCCCGGCCCACGAAGGGCTCGCCCTGCTTGTCCTCGTTAGCACCGGGGGCTTCGCCGATGATCATGATCTCCGCATCCTCCCGGCCCACGCCGAAGACCACGTTGGTGCGCGTTTCCGCCAGTGTACAGGCGTGACAGTGCAGACATTCCTGCCGCAGGGCTTCCCACTCGGTCATAGTCGTTTCTCCTTTATCTCTCTGCGAACGGGCTTACTTTTCCAATCTGGACAGCAGCCACGCTTCAATGTTCTTCGTAATATCCGCAGTGTATGCCTTTTCGTTGAGTATCTCATGCCGCAGGCCCGGATACAGCTTCAGTGTGCAGTCCCGCATACCGGCAGCCCGGAAGGCGTCATAGGTCTGGCGCACGCCCTTGCCGCAACTGCCCACCGGGTCCTTGTCACCAGCTACGAACAGCACCGGCATTTCCCTGTCCATCTGCCGCAGATGGCTCTGCCGCTGGTTAAAGCGTATGCCGTGCAGCATCTGGCGGAACAGGCCCACCGTGGCGTCCGCGCCGCAGAGGGGGTCGGCGATGTAGTCGTCCACGTTGCTCTCGTCGGCGGAGAGCCAGTCCACCTTCGTGCGGTTGGGGGCGAACAGCTTGTTGTAGCTG
>ENA-ORPK01002554-ORPK01002554.1-human-gut-metagenome-genome-assembly--contig:-NODE-2554-length-12362-cov-7.283822_pt1 | contig 12362 bp, 10 predicted proteins | sample MGYA00242139_ERZ509068 | MGnify/ENA primary metagenome ERZ509068 (study PRJEB26280, sample SAMEA2338687) | human gut metagenome | biome: human gut; feature: human-associated habitat; material: faeces... | reverse complement strand
TGCTGAGTATGCAAACGTACAGCCGCACTCTGGTGCGCAGGCTAACGCCGCTGTGCTGCTTGCCGTACTGAAGCCTGGCGATACATTCCTCGGACTTAACCTCGCTCACGGCGGACACCTCTCACACGGTTCGGCTGTGAACACATCGGGTATTCTCTACCACGCCATAGGCTACGACCTCGACAAGGAGACAGGTCGCGTGAACTACGACCAGATGGAGCAGCTCGCACTTGAGCACAAACCGAAACTTATCATCGGTGGCGGTTCGGCATACAGCCGCGAGTGGGACTACAAGCGCATGCGCGAGATTGCCGACAAGGTAGGCGCTCTGCTTATGATTGATATGGCTCACCCTGCAGGTCTCATCGCAGCCGGCTTGCTCGACAACCCGGTGAAGTACGCTCACATCGTTACTTCTACTACTCATAAGACCCTGCGCGGTCCGCGCGGCGGCATCATCCTTATGGGCAAGGACTTCGAGAATCCGTGGGGCTTGAAGACTCCTAAGGGCGTAACAAAGATGATGAGCCAGCTGCTCAACTCTGCAGTGTTCCCAGGACAGCAGGGTGGTCCGTTGGAGCATGTCATCGCTGCCAAGGCTGTAGCTTTCGGCGAGGCTCTGCAGCCTGAGTTCAAGGAGTGGGCAAAGCAAGTGAAGAAGAACGCAAGCGTGCTTGCAGACGAGCTCATCAAGCGCGGCTTCACTATCGTGAGCGGCGGCACAGACAACCACTCTATGCTCGTCGACCTCCGTTCGAAGTATCCTGATCTCACCGGCAAGGTGGCTGAGAACGCTCTCGTTGCTGCCGACATCACCGTTAACAAGAACATGGTGCCGTACGACACACGCAGCGCTTTCCAGACATCGGGCATCCGCCTCGGTACTCCTGCCATCACAACACGTGGCGCTAAGGAAGACCTCATGGTGCTCATTGCTGAACTCATCGAGGAAGTGCTCAACGACCCGGAGAACGAGGAAGTAATCGCTCGCGTTCGCGCTAAGGTGAACGAGACGATGAAGGATTATCCCCTCTTTGCATACTAATTTTTTTTAGAAATTCTTGTCCGCGCCGACCGATACGCATATCTGCTATGGTCGGCACATACTTGCGCAACGAACGGCGCTGATGTACGTAACGGTCGCCGCGGACAACTAATATTTACGCCCCATGCTACAACTTGTCTCTGTAATATTCATAATAATCATCTCCATCTGCTACATCGCCTACCGCACATACATGGCTATACATGAAGCAAAAAGCGGATGCTACGGCTGTAAAGGCTGCGCTCTGAAGGAGCAGATGATAAAAAACAGCAAGCGAAACAAACACACGAGTGCGGCTGTTCACGCTGAGAAATGCAGCAATTTCAGGAAAATCGACTCGTAAACATGAAGATTTTAAGAAAAAACACTGAAAAGTGAAATATTCTTGAAAAAAAACTACAAAAACATTTGGCTGTTACGAAAAGAATGGCTACCTTTGCACTCGCAATTAAGCAACAAGCCTATTTGGTACCTTGGCCGATCGGTTAGGTAACGGTCTGCAAAACCGTGTAGAGCAGTTCGACTCTGCTAGGTACCTCAAGAAAAGTGAAATGTTCGTTTGAACATTTCACTTTTTTCATTTACACAAACATCAACATGTATAACATTCTAAAAACACCAGAAAGAATGACAAAGCAAACAAGCACGCACAAGCCTATACATTATTATATATATAACATCTTACCTTATTATATATATAGCGCAATACTTCTTCTCGCCTCGTGCAACAATCACACGGCAACCAACAGCGACAACGGCGACGGCGACACAATCGCGTTCAAATACGCCGAGCACATAACAGCCGTACGCCACGACGGATATATCGACGTAAAACTGAGCAATCCTTGGAAAGCCGGCACTACCCTACACCGCTATGCCCTTATCAACCGCAAGGACTCAGGAAAAGTGACGCCACCGACAGACGCCACCGCTATATACACACCGATACATAGCGCCGTTGTCTCGACATCACCCCACTGCCGACTACTTTTCGACCTCGGCGCGGCCGAGACAATAAAGGGAGTGTGCGACTTGCAGTACATCACACAATCCGACATACAGCGACGTGCGGCAAAAGGCATCATAGCCGACTGCGGCAACAGCATGTCGCCAACAATCGAACGCATCATCACACTCTCACCCGACGCCATATTCATGTCGCCATACGAAGGAGGCAGCTACGCCCAGCTCGAGAATATCGGCGCCGCAATCATAGAATGCGCCGACTACATGGAGACATCCGCCCTGGGACGCGCCGAATGGATGCGCTTCTATGGCATGCTCACCGGAAAAGAAAACACAGCCGACTCGCTGTTCGCAGCCATAGAACACAACTACAAAACCATCGTCAGCGAGAACAATAAGCAAAAGAAACACCCGAAAGTGCTCACCGAACGCGTCACAAATGGTGTATGGTACTGCCCCGGCGGCAACAGTTCGATGGCAAAACTGATAAAGGATGCAGGCGGGAAATATGTTTTCGCCGACAATAATCAGAGCGGATCACTAAACCTTTCACCCGAAACGGTTATCAGCAAATCAACCGACGCCGACGTTTGGCTCTTCATTTATTATGGAAACCGACCACTAACGCGCAACGAACTGACAGCCGAATACAGCGGATACAAGACCATAAAGGCTTTCAAGGATGGCAACATCTACGAATGCAACGGAAAAACTTCAACTTATTTCGAAGAAATTTCGTTCCGACCCGATTTTTTGCTCGAAGAACTGACGCACATTCTTTACTCATCTGACAGCACCCTGCGCTACTACAAGCGCATATCTGAGTAGAAAAGCAGCGAAGACAAGCCCCAAAACGGGCTTTCAACCCTAAAAATTCAAGAAAATGCACATTTTTCGACAAAAAGTCAAAGAAACATTTGGCGGTTACGAGAAAAACGTATACCTTTGCACTCGCAATTGAGAAACAGTGCTCCGGTTAACTTCAACCAGTATGGAAGTTTGGGTGAGTGGCTGAAACCAGTAGTTTGCTAAACTGCCGTACGGGTGACTGTACCGGGGGTTCGAATCCCCCAGCTTCCGCTGTTTTCTTGATGCAAAATAACCGCGGTGGATTCATCTAATGGTTAGGATACAAGATTCTCAATCTTGGCATAGGGGTTCGATTCCCCTATCCACTACCAAACCAAGCGTGTAAAACAATATGTTTTACACGCTTTTTTCGTTATACACCTTATTATTTTCAAAAAAAATGCGTAACTTTGTAGCTTAGGACGCAACTACAGCAAAACAAATAGTGTACACAGATATGACAGATATGAAGAAACCGCTCATGGGTATGTCACTCTACGAGCTCAAGGAAGTGGCAAAATCGCTCGGTATGCCAGCCTTCACCGGCGGACAGATGGCGAAATGGCTATATACACAACACGTAAAATCGATTGACGAGATGACAAACATCTCGAAGACTAACCGTGAGCGCTTGGCTGTCGAATACACCATCGGATGCATGGACCCGATAGACAGCCAGGTGTCGAAGGACGGAACCATAAAATACCTCTTCCCCACCGCTACGGGCAAGCATGTGGAGACTGTGTACATACCCGATCACGACCGCGCCACACTGTGCGTATCGTCGCAGGTGGGATGCAAGATGAACTGTCTGTTCTGCCAGACCGGCAAGCAGGGTTTCGAGGAAAGCCTCACCGCGACCGACATCCTCAACCAGATATACTCGCTGCCCGAACGCGAGAAACTCACGAACATCGTGTTCATGGGTCAAGGCGAGCCGATGGACAATCTCGACAACGTGCTAAAGGTGACTCAGGTAATGACTGCCGACTATGGCTACGCATGGAGCCCTAAGCGCATCACGGTGAGCAGCGTCGGTCTGCGCAAGAAGCTACAGCGCTTCCTCGACGAGAGCGATTGCCATGTGGCTATCAGTATGCACTCGCCGATACCCGAACAGCGTGCACAACTGATGCCGGCAGAGCGCGGCATGTCTATCGTTGAGGTGGTAGACCTCATGCGCAACTACGACTTCACCCACCAACGCCGACTTTCTTTCGAGTATATAATGTTCAAGGGCGTGAACGACACTACGACTCATGCTCGCGAGATTGTAAAGCTCGTAGAAGGACTCGAATGCCGCTTCAACCTCATACGATTCCACCCTATCCCCAACGTGAATCTGGAAGGCACAGACGACCGCCACATAGAGAACTTCCGCGACTATCTCACAAACCACGGCGTGTTCACGACGATTCGTGCAAGCCGCGGTCAGGACATCTTCGCAGCATGCGGACTGCTTAGCACAGCGAAGAAGATTGAAGAGGAGCGCAAGCGCCGCGAACAACAACAGTAAGCCTATGCGTTATCTGATACTGCTGTTCGCCGCCGTCACACTCGCCGCATGCAACCGCGGCAAGCAGACAATGCTGCCCGACAGCGGCGGCAGACCATACGAAGTGGTGGTCATCGGCGACAGCGACAGCATATTGTATAAGGTATTGTCAGCGCCCGTCGGCTCTCTGCCACAGCCAGAACCGACATTCGACGTAAGCATGAACACCTCGATGAACGCCACGCTGCGACTCGCACGCAACATCGTTGTTGTAGAAATCGACGCGAAGTTGAATCAAATAAAGGTGAAATACGAACGCAACGTATATGCCGAACCACAGATGATAGTACGCATAAATACACCTTCGATGAAAGCTCTGCGCCAGGCAATGCGGTTTCAGGATGCGGCAGACAATATGCGCAATCTGATAAAGCGTAACGAAATGAAGAACGCCATAATGCGACTTGAGCACAAGCACAACACAAAGCTGGAGGCGGAAGTGCTGCAGATGTTCGGCATAGACATGCGCATTCCGGCAGACATGCAGGCAAGTCGCAAGGGCAAGAACTTCATCTGGATATCCAACGACTCGCCTACAGCGATGACAAACATCTGCATCTACACATCGGAGAACCGCGACAGCGTGATGCAGACTAACATAAAGGGCGAAACCGACGACATGTACATGACAACCGTAGAAGGCAGTGTCGCCAGAACAGAACTCACCGTAGACGGAAACGTGCGAACCGTGTGCCGCGGTCTATGGGAGATGTACGGCGATGCAATGGGCGGTCCGTTCGTGCAGCACATAATAAAGCGCAGCGACAAGCAACGCACGATAGTGGCTGAAGTTTTCGTCTTCGCACCCGGAACCAAGAAACGTAACTTGCTGCTCAACACCGAAGCAGCACTATACACAATACAACCCAAACAAAACAACAAATGGAAAACAGAAAAATCCGCGTGGCAATAACCCACGGCGATACCAATGGTATCGGATATGAGCTTATTTTTAAAACCTTTGCAGAGCCTGAAATGCTCGAGCTATGCACGCCGATCATCTACGGATCGCCAAAGATTGCGGCATATCACCGCAAAGCGCTCGACATTCAGGCAAGCTTCAGTATTATCAACAAGGCAGAAGACGCTGTTGACGGACGCGTCAACCTGCTCGCTTGCTTCGACGAAGAGGTGAAGGTTGAGCTCGGACAGCCCACAAAGGAGTCGGGCGAGTCGGCGCTCAAGGCTCTCGACAAGGCTATGACCGACTTCCGCAGCCAACTTTACGATGTGCTCGTAGCTTGTCCGGTTTCACTCTCCAACATGACTGCCAACGAGGTTGGCTACACATACAACGGACTGAAGGAATATGCCGAGACTTGCATAGGCGACGGAGCTAAGGGCATGAAGATTATGGTGAACGAATCGCTCCGCATCGCTCTTGCCACAAATGGTCTGGCGATAAAGGACGTTCCAGCAAACATCACAGAGGAGAACATCCTCAACAAGATTCGTACTCTGAACACCTGTCTGAAACGCGACTTCCGTCTGTCGAACCCACGCATCGGCGTGCTCGCTTTGAACCCTAAAGCAGACGGCGTTGAGGAGAAGGAAATTCTGCTGCCAGCTATCAAAAAGGCTGAGGAGGAAGGCATAACAGCTTACGGACCGTACGCAGCCGAAGACTACTTCGGCAAGAATGCGTGCGACGCATTCGACTGCACACTCGCCATGTACGACGACCAGGCTAACATTCCGTTCACCACCACAATGCAGAACAACGGCATCTATTACATATCATCACTCCCCCTCGTATGCACGGCGCCAGCACTTACTCCCGACTTCACGAATGCCGGACATGGCGTTGCCGACGAGAACGCATTGCGCCACGCTATCTATGCAGCTATCGACATCGTGCGCAACCGCGAAGAATACGAATTGCCACTTGCCAATCCGCTGCCGAAGCTCTATCACGAGAAGCGTGACGAAAGCGAGAAGGTGAGATTCTCTATTCCGAAGAAGCGCGACAACAACCAGCAAGGCAACAGATAAAACCTCTGTCTGCTAAAAAAGTAGCATAAAGCTGCATCTATTTTAATAGAAATATGTAATTTTGTTACCAAATGGATACATCTGAACTGCAAAGATTAAAACAACGGTACAACATCGTAGGCAACTGCGATGCGTTGAACCGTGCTCTCGACGTCGCTAAGCAGGTGGCGTCGACAGACCTCAGTGTGCTCATTGTGGGCGAGAGCGGTGTGGGAAAAGAGATAATACCGCGACTGATACACGACAATTCTCCACGCAAACACGAGAAATACTTCGCCATCAACTGCGGCTCTATACCGGAAGGCACTATAGACAGCGAACTCTTTGGACATGAGAAGGGATCGTTCACGGGTGCAATCGGCGAGAGCGAAGGCTATTTCGGTACGGCAAACAAAGGCACTATCTTCCTCGATGAGGTCGGCGAGTTGCCAATGGCAACACAAGCACGCCTGCTGCGTGTGCTCGAAACTGGCGAATACATACGTGTGGGTGGTCAGAAGATAATGAAAACCAATGTGCGCATCGTTGCCGCAACCAACGTCAACATGCACAAGGCAATAAGCGAGGGACGTTTCCGCGAAGATCTCTACTATCGTCTGAACACCATCCCTATCCAAATGCCGCCATTGCGCGACCGTGGCAACGACATTCTCCTACTATTCAGTCTGTTCACAATGCAGATTGCGGAGAAGTATGGCATGAGCCGCATCACGCTAACCGACGAAGCGAAGGCAATAATGCTGAAATACAAGTGGCCGGGCAACGTGCGCCAGCTGAAGAACATCACTGAGCAGATGTCCGTACTCAGCACAACACGCGTGATAGACGCCGAAACGCTGAGCAAGTTCATACCGCAGGACAAGGAAAGCACACAGCTTGCCACCACAACGCCAACCGGATCGCACTCGTACGAGAGCGAACGCGAGATTCTATATAAGATTCTCTACGAGTTGAGAGGCAACGTGAGCGATCTGCGCCGCGAGATGACCAATCTGCGCAAACAGATTGACGACAACCGCACACTCGACAACTTCGCAGCTGCCCAGCAGGTACACGCTCTGCAGCCAGCCACATTCAGTCCGTATCAAGACGTGGAGGCCGAGGAGATAAGAGATGGCGTAACAACCTCTCAAAACGAACAGAACGAGAGTCTGAACCTTAGCGACATCGGTCGTCAGGTGGTAGAGAAAGCGCTCGAACGCAATGGTGGCAACCGCAAGAAGGCTGCGCAGGAGCTGGGCATCTCCGACCGCACACTCTACAGACGCATAAAGCAATATGGACTCGACAAATAATAAAGACATGAAACGAATCCGTACACATTATATATATATAGCACTTGTACTGATTGCATCTATAACAATTTCGGCGTGCAAGGTAAGCTACAAGTTCAACGGAGCGAGCATCGACTATACAAAGACAAAGACAATACAGATATCCGACTTCCCTATCCGTTCAAGCTATGTATGGGGACCGATGGGACCGATGTTCAACAATCAGCTGAAGGACATGTTCGCAAGTCATACCAAGCTGAGTCAGGTTAGAAACAACGGCGACTTGAAGATTGAAGGCGAGATTACACAATACTCGCAGCGCAACAAGTCGGTGTCTGCAAGCGGACAGTCTGCACAGACCGAGCTTTCGATAACCGTGAACGTGAGATTCACTAACAACGTGAATCACAACGAGGACTTCGAGCGTCAGTTCTCTTCATCCAAGTCATACGAGACAACACAAAGCCTCGCAACGGTGCAGGAGGAACTCGTAACGCAGATGATCAAGGACATCACCGAGCAGATATTCAACGCAACGGTAGCCAACTGGTAACATTAAACATCAATAAACAAAACGTAAAAAAGTGGATTTAGTACGCCTCATAAATCATCCGGAACTAATGAACAAGGAGACTCTGTACGAGCTCCGTAACTTAGTCGCGCTATATCCATACTATCAGACGGCACGAATATTGATGTTGAGGAACATGTATCTGCTGCACGATAGCGCGTTCGACGACGAGCTTCGCCGAACCGCTTTATACGTGACAGACAGAAGCATGCTATTCAAGTTGGTGGAGAGTGCACACTACGAGTTCAAGAACCCGAACGAAGTTGCTGCAGACAATATGGAGACAAGTGCGGACGACGGCAACCGCACTATCTCCATTATCAACAACTTCCTCGACTCCGCCCCACAGCAAGACCAACCTGACGAACCTAAGCACAAGCCCACACCGGCAGACGCTGCGGTAGATTATGTTGCATATTTGCTGAAGACGGAAAGCGAAGAAGAGAATACGCAGGAACAGAGTCCGCAACTGAAAGGCCAGAAGCTTATCGACGACTTCATCAACAAAGACGGAGGCAAAATACAGCTGCAGGAGAAACCTACCTACAAGCCAGAACTCGAAGAAGAGAAAAAAGAAGAAAACGAAGGCGAAGACGGCTATTTCACAGAGACTTTGGCCAAGATTTATATAAAACAAGGCAGATATTCAAAGGCTCTTGAAATTATTCAGCGTTTAAATTTGAATTATCCAAAAAAAAATGCTTACTTTGCAGACCAAATCAGATTTTTAAAGAAACTTATAATAAATAACAAAAATAACAAATAGAAAAATGATTTACACATTATTCGTAATTTTCATCGTGATAGCATCCCTGCTCATGATTGGCATTGTGCTTATTCAGGAGTCAAAGGGTGGCGGTTTGGCATCAAACTTCTCGTCATCTAACGCTATCTTAGGTGTACGCAAGACCACCGACTTCGTAGAGAAAGCTACATGGGGTCTCGCAATCACAATGGTTGTCCTCAGCATCGTATGCGCTCACGTTGCTCCTGTTTCTTCAGAGGGTACAAGCGTTATGGAGAAGACTGCAACTGAAACACAGACAACAAACCCGAACACTACTCCTGGTTTCGGAGCAAGCCAGCAGCAGGCAGCACCTGCACCTGCAGGCGCACAGCAGGCTCCGGCTCAGCAGGCTCCGGCAAAGTAATTTGCAAAGAGAGACTACTGCACCAATAAGAGTAAAGGAAATTACGCCCCATTTTAAAGCATAAAACGTCCAGAGCAATACGCTTTGGACGTTTTTTTGTGTATATAAGTATGTATAACTGTAGGTATGCGCAACTAAGACTTGAAATCTCCGTTCAATAATTTTATGGAGCGATGGAGTTTTAACAGCCATTTTTATGATAAAGTGAATTTTTGGCAGACCATTCACGAAAAATCACTATTGTTAAGCACACCAACCGATAAAGCAAAACAAGGGTCCGAAACCATAAAAACGGTTCGAAACACCACAAAGACAGCAGAAAAACCAGCAAAAACAAGGAAAAATCAAGAAAAAGTTGATTTTTATTGAAAAAAGTTTGAAAAACATTTGGAGGATTAGAAATAAACCGCTACCTTTGCACTCGCTTTAAAGAACTAAGCAATACTGCTAAGTAAAGCAAATAACATGGTGGCCGTAGTTCAGTTGGTTAGAGCGTCAGATTGTGGTTCTGAATGTCGTGGGTTCGAGTCCCACCTGCCACCCAACAAAGAGTCAGACTTCTTTTGAAGTTTGACTCTTTTTTTTATACTTCTACCAACATTCATCACATCAATCCGACAACATTTACTACATTGATATTATCCGTATATTTATTTCATATGTTTGAAATAAAAGCGAAACATTATCATAATAAAACATAAAATACGATTAACGTTTTGCTATTTCTTTAAATTAACGTAACTTTGTGGAAATAATAACAAAATCAAGGTTATATGTTTGACAAAGCAACTTACGTTAACCGTCGCGCCAAGCTCAGAGAGCTTATGAAAGACGGAATAATAATACTCTTCGGTAATAACGAGTCGCCATGCAACTACCCGTCAAATGGCTACTACCCGTTCCGTCAAGATTCCTCATTCCTTTATTACTTCGGCCAAAACCGAGAAGGACTTGTTGGCGTCATTGACATTGACAACGGCACAGAAACACTTGTTGGCAACGACATTGACATTGAAGACATCGTATGGTACGGCAGCGTAGACAGCGTGAAGGACATGGCAGAGCAGGTAGGCGTAGCTAACACAGCGCCTATGAAGTCGCTCAAGAGCATCTGCAACGAGGCGATGCGCCTGAAACGCCGCATCCATTTCCTGCCACCCTACCGCCACGATACCAAGATACAGATATTCGATTTGCTCGGCATCCATCCCGTGCAGCAGAAGGAGGCAGCAAGCATGGACCTTATCCGTGCTGTTGTAAAGATGCGTTCTACAAAGGAGCAGCAGGAGATTGAGGAACTTGAGCGTGCGGCAGTCATCGGCCACAAGATGCACACCACAGCCATGCGCCTCACAAAGCCAGGCCTCACAGAGAAATACGTAGCCGGACAAGTGGACGGCATCGCCCTCTCTTACGGCGCAATGACAAGCTTCGCAACCATCTTCAGTCAGCACGGCGAGATAATGCACGGCAATCCGTCGATGGCAGAACTCGAAAGCGGACGCCTCGTATTGTGCGACTGCGGTGCCGAAACAATCAACAACTATTGCTCGGACAACACACGCACATTCCCCGTCAACGGCAAGTTTACCGACCGCCAGCTTGAGATTTACTCTATCGTAGAAGCATGCCACGACCATGTGCTCGACGTTGCCAAGCCCGGCGTGAAGTATATGGACGTACACTTCTCAATATGCCGCCTGATGACCGAGCGCCTGAAGGAGCTCGGACTGATGAAGGGCGACGTGGACGAAGCCGTAGCTGCAGGCGCTCACGCCATGTTCCTGCCTCACGGATTGGGCCACATGATGGGCATGGACGTACACGACATGGAAGGTCTCGACCAGATCAACGTCGGCTTCGACGAGGAGACACGCCCGCGCCTCGACCAGTTCGGTACGAACTGCCTGCGCATGGGACGCCGTCTGGAGGAAGGTTTCGTCGTGACTGACGAGCCTGGCATCTACTTCATCCCCGCACTCATCGACGACTGGAAGGCTTCGGGCCATTGTGCCGAGTTCCTCAACTTCGACAAGATTGAGACTTACAAGGACTTCGGCGGCATACGCATCGAAGACGACATCCTCATCACAAAGGACGGTTGCCGCTTCCTCGGCGAAGAAAGAATACCGTACCACCCGAAGGACGTCGAAGCGTTCATGGCAGAGAGCAAATAGACATTGCCTAATATAAACAACTTTTTAAATTACAACAAAATCACATGAAGAAAATCTTAACACTCGCACTTCTCGCACTTCTTGCGACTGGCGCAAACGCAGCTAAGCCAAAGAAGGCTGCAAGGAGCAACAAGCCTGTCTTCACGACAATCAAGGAGAACCCGATCACAAGTATCAAGGACCAGAACCGTAGCGGCACATGCTGGGACTACTCTACTCTCTCATACTTCGAGAGCGAGATTCTCAAGGCTACAGGCAAGACTTACGACCTCTGCGAGGCTTTCGTAGCTAACAAGACCTATATGGACCGCGCCGTTCAGGTGGTTCGTATGCACGGCGACTGCCAGTTCTCTCAGGGTGGTTCGGCTTACGACGTATTGCACGTACTGAAGAACCAGGGTATCTGCCCGGAGGACGCAATGCCGTTCCCAGGTTCACTCTACGGCGACTCGCTCAACAACTTCAACGAGTTCTTCGGCCAGCTTGAGCCGTACGTAGCAGGCATCGCTAAGAGCACAGCTAACAAGATTTCTTCGCAGTGGAAGGTGGGTCTCCAGGGCATCCTCGACGCTTACCTCGGCCAGTGTCCGGAGAAGTTCACATACGAAGGCAAGGAGTACACTCCGAAGTCATTCGCAGCAAGCCTCGGCTTGAACTTCGACGACTATGTAACAATCACAAGCTACTCTCACCACCCGTACTACACACAGTACGCTGTTGAGGTGCAGGACAACTGGCGCAACCCGCTGTCATGGAACCTTCCGATGGAGGACATGGCACGC
>ENA-ORPK01002553-ORPK01002553.1-human-gut-metagenome-genome-assembly--contig:-NODE-2553-length-12364-cov-3.858640_pt1 | contig 12364 bp, 14 predicted proteins | sample MGYA00242139_ERZ509068 | MGnify/ENA primary metagenome ERZ509068 (study PRJEB26280, sample SAMEA2338687) | human gut metagenome | biome: human gut; feature: human-associated habitat; material: faeces... | reverse complement strand
GGAATACGAAGAGTCAGCCAACAAAGCAAAGGCTGTGATGCTTGCGATTGAAAATGCAAAGGAGGCGCTGAAACCATGATACTTCTAATTGATAATTACGATAGCTTTTCGTATAATCTGGTGCAGTTTTTTGGAACAGTTGAGCCGGATATCAAAGTGGTTCGCAACGATGAATGCACCATTGATGAAATTCGGGCGATGAAGCCAACGCACATTATTTTGTCACCGGGTCCCGGATATCCGAAAGATGCCGGTATCTGTGAGGAAGTAATCGGGCAGTTAAAAGGTGAATTTCCAATTCTTGGTGTGTGTCTTGGACACCAGGCAATTTGTGAAGTGTTTGGCGCTAAAATCTGTCATGCGAAACAGTTAATGCATGGAAAACAAAGTGTGGTAACGATTGATAACGAAAACCCTATTTTTATGGGATTGGACAAACAGATTCCAGTGGCAAGATATCATTCACTGGTAGCGGATCTGCAGACGATTCCCGCAGAATTGAAAGTTACTGCAGTTACCGAAGATGGCGAAGTCATGGCGGTAGAACAGACGGAAAAACAGATCTACGGAGTACAATTCCATCCGGAATCCGTGCTGACACCGGACGGACGACAGATCATCGTTAACTTTTTACAGACACGGAAGGGAGAAGGCAGAAATATGATTAAAGAAGCTGTAGCTAAGCTGGTAAAAAATGAGAACATCGGATACGATATGGCAAAAACCGTTATGGATGAGATCATGAGCTGGGAAGCCAGCGATATTTTAAAAAGCGCTTACTTAACAGCATTAAGTCAGAAAGGTGAGACCATCGAAGAGATCACCGGCTCCGCAGAAGAGATGCGGAAATTCGGCAGAAAGCTGGGCGCAGATGTAGAAGCGCTGGAGATCGTGGGGACCGGCGGTGACGGCTCCAATTCCTTTAATATCTCCACCACGGCATCCATCGTGATTTCAGCAGCGGGTGTACCGGTAGCCAAGCACGGCAACCGCGCAGCCAGCTCCAAATCCGGTGCGGCAGACTGCCTGGAAGCACTGGGGGTGAATATCACCATAGAGCCGGAGCAGAGCAGGAAGCTGTTAGAAGAGATCGGCATCTGCTTCCTCTTTGCACAGAAATATCACACTGCCATGAAATATGTGGGTCCCATCCGCAAGGAACTGGGCATCCGTACAATTTTCAATATCTTAGGACCGTTAGCGAACCCGGCAGGACCGGTATATCAGATCATGGGTGTGTACGATGAAAGCCTGCTGCCTTCCATGGCAAAGGTATTGTCCAATCTTGGAGTCAAGAGAGGCATGGTAGTCTACGGACAGGACAGACTGGACGAGATCTCCGCCAGTGCGCCTACCGCAGTCTGTGAGATCGACAACGGCACCTTCAAAAATTATGTGATCACACCAGAAGATTTTGGACTGGTAAGATGCACGAAGGAGGACCTGGCAGGCGGCACTCCCCAGGAGAACGCAGAGATCACCAGAGCTATCTTAAATGGGGAAAAAGGACCCAAGCGTAACGCGGTACTGTTGAATGCGGCAGCAGCCCTCTATGTGGCCGGTAAGGCAGACAGCATGGCTGACGGTGTGAAGTTGGCAGAGAAGGTCATCGACACAGGCCTTGCAAAGGCACAGCTCGAGCGCTTTATCAAGCTGAGCAATGCATGATAAAGTGTTACGAGTACTTTTGACCTGCGGCACAAGGATTCTGAATTTAGATTATGAAACAACGGAAAGGCAGGATGAATGGATGATACTGGATACTATAGCAGCCTCTGCAAAGGAGCGGGTGGCAGCAGCCAAAGAAGCACTGCCTCTTGCAGAACAGATCGCCAGGGCAAGAGAGTTAGACAGTAATACGGGATTTCCTTTTGAACAGGCACTGGCAAAGAAGAGGATGAGCTTTATCTGCGAGGTGAAAAAGGCGTCGCCCTCCAAGGGACTGATCGCACCGGAATTTCCTTATGTGCAGATCGCAAAGGAATACGAAGCAGCAGGAGCGGATGCAATCTCGGTACTGACGGAACCGGCATATTTTCAGGGGAAGAATGAATATCTGTCGAAGATCCGGCAGACGGTACAGATCCCTCTGCTGCGAAAAGATTTCACAGTGGACGAATACATGATCTACGAGGCAAAAAATATCGAAGCGGATGCAGTGCTCCTGATCTGCGCGATTCTCTCTCCCATGCAGCTGTCGGAATACGCGGGGATTGCCAGAGAACTTGGCCTGTCGGCACTGGTGGAAGCCCATGACGAGAAGGAAGTGGAGATGGCGCTTGCAGCCGGCGCAAGGATCGTCGGTGTCAATAACCGGAATCTGAAAGATTTTACGGTGGATATCCATAATTCCGTGCGGCTGCGGGAACTGGTGCCGGAGAACATCCTCTTCGTATCTGAAAGCGGCATGAAGACGAGGCAGGACATCGAGGAATTGGAGCAGAACGGTACCAATGCTGTTCTCATCGGAGAGACGCTGATGCGAAGCGCGGATAAGAAAGAGGTATTGCAGGAGCTTCGCGGACAGTGTGAAAAATAAATTTTTCACACGCAAATTTGTGCCTACGGCCCAAAGTTTGCAGTCTATAGAAAGGTCGTAAATTATGATGAAAGTGAAAATGTGCGGTCTCTATCGTCCGGAGGACATTGCTTATGCCAATGCGGTACAGCCGGATTATGTGGGATTGGTATTTTATGAAAAGAGCCATCGGGCGGTTACGAAGGAGCAGGCAGCCGAATATCGCAAAAAGCTTCTGCCGGGAATCCGGACGGTGGGGGTGTTTGTAAATGAGGATCCCAATAATATAATAGAACTGTTGGAGGAAGGTATTTTGGATGTGGCACAGCTTCACGGGGATGAGACGGAGGAGGATATCCAGTATCTGCAGGCGGTGTGCCACAAGCCGGTGATCAAGGCGGTCAAAGTAAGAGACCGGTATGATGTGGAAGCCTGGCTCGACAGCAGTGCAGACTATCTGTTATTTGACAACGGAATGGGAGCGGGACAGGTGTTTGACTGGAGCGTCCTTGGTGGGATCGACAGGGAATTTTTTCTGGCAGGAGGATTGCAGGCGGAGAATCTCACCGAAGCCATGGAAGCGGTAAGACCTTACGCGGTAGATTTAAGCTCCGGCATTGAGAGTGACCGGAAGAAAGATCCGGAGAAGATGCGTCGGATCATGGAACTGGTAGAACGGTATCGGAACACTAAAGATTGAAAATACAGTGGAAAAGAATAATTGAAAATCAGGAAGAAAGAAAAGAGGACGAATACATGAGCAAAGGACGTTACGGAATCCACGGAGGACAATATATCTCCGAGACATTGATGAATGAACTGATCCATCTGGAGGAGTGCTATGAGCATTATAAAAAGGATCCGGAATTCAATGCGGAACTAAATAAGCTGCTGAATGAATATGCCGGTCGCCCCTCTCTGCTGTACTATGCGGAGAAGATGACCAAGGATCTGGGCGGCGCGAAGATCTATTTAAAGAGAGAGGACTTAAACCACACCGGCTCCCACAAGATCAACAATGCACTTGGACAGGCACTGCTGGCAAAGAAGATGGGGAAGACCCGTCTGATCGCAGAGACAGGTGCCGGACAGCACGGTGTGGCTACCGCAACGGCAGCAGCCTTTTTAGGGATGGAATGTGAGATCTTCATGGGAAAAGAAGATACCGACAGACAGGCGCTGAACGTTTATCGTATGGAACTCCTCGGAGCCAAGGTACATCCCGTGACTTCCGGTACCATGACCTTGAAGGATGCCGTCAATGAGACTATGAGAGAGTGGTCCAACCGCGTAGCGGACACCCATTATATACTGGGGTCCGTTATGGGACCGCATCCTTTCCCCATGATCGTAAGAGATTTTCAGAGTGTCATCAGTCAGGAAGCAAAAGAGCAGATCCTGAAGGCAGAAGGAAAGCTTCCGGCAGCCGTGGTAGCCTGTGTGGGCGGCGGCAGCAATGCCATGGGTGCGTTTTACAACTTTATTGAGGATAAGGATGTAGAACTCATCGGCTGTGAGGCAGCAGGCAAAGGCGTGGATACGGCACTGACCGCAGCTACGATTGCGACGGGATCCTTAGGAATCTTCCATGGCATGAAATCCTATTTCTGTCAGGATGAGTATGGACAGATCGCTCCCGTATATTCCATTTCCGCAGGACTGGATTATCCCGGTATCGGGCCGGAGCATGCTTATCTGCATGACATCGGCAGAGCGCAGTATGTGCCCATCACGGATGATGAAGCAGTGGATGCTTTTGAATATCTGGCAAGAACCGAGGGAATTATCTGCGCCATTGAGAGTGCCCATGCGGTAGCACAGGTGCGTAAGATCGCAAAGAATTACAGCCCGGATCAGAGCATTATCGTATGTCTGTCCGGAAGAGGTGACAAGGATGTGGCAGCCATCGCGAGATACCGCGGTGTGGATATTCATGACTGATGACCGACTTACGTGCAGGGGCTGTGAAATGCTTTGGGCAGTCCGTTCTCCTGCAGACAAAAGATGAAAACAGGAAAGATAGAAGAAATTAGAATAGAAGAGATAGAAGAAATGGAGACAGATACGATGAGTAAATTAGAAAAAGTATTTGATACACCCAATAAAAAAGCATTCATCGGCTTCCTTACCGCAGGAGACCCGGATGCGGACAGCACTGTACAATTCATCCTGGAGATGGAGAAAGCAGGCGCGGATCTCATAGAGATTGGTATTCCCTTTTCCGATCCTACAGCAGAAGGTGTGGTGATCCAGGAAGCAAATATCCGCTCTCTTGGTAACGGCATGACAACGGACGGCGTGTTTGAAATCGTGCAGAGGGTGCGGGAGCAGTCGGAGATCCCCCTGGCGTTTATGACTTATGTAAATCCCGTATTCCATTATGGGTATGAGAAATTTTTTACAAAGTGTGAGGAACTGGGCATCAGCGCTATCATTATTCCCGATGTACCGTATGAAGAGAAGGCAGAGGTGGAGGCTCCCGCTAAAGCCCATGGCGTGAAGGTGATCTCCATGATCGCACCCACTTCCGAGAGCCGTATCCGCCAGATCGCATCGGAGTCGGAAGGATTCATCTATGTGGTAAGCTCCATGGGTGTCACCGGTGTGCGCAGTGAGATCAAGACCGATCTGCCCGCCATCGTGGAAAGTATCCGTGCCGTAACTGATGTTCCCTGTGCCATCGGCTTCGGTATCAGCACACCCGAACAGGCAAAGGCTATGGCAGCTATCTCCGACGGAGCCATCGTCGGAAGCGCCATCGTGAAAATTATTGCAAAGTATGGTAAGGACGCAGCCCCCTATATCGGAGAGTATGTGAAGAGCATGAAAGAGGCTGTGGCGGAAGCGTAAATAAGATTACGAAGAATAAGGAAATAAGAAAGTGATAGGAAAGCCGGAGTGGTCGCAAAGACTGCTCCGGTTTTTGCATCTGAAAATAAAAAGAGAGGGAAATGATGCAAGTATGATGCACCCTTATGCTATGGTTTGATAAAGCGATCATCACAGGCGAGGGAGGAAGGCTGGGGTATGAAAAAACAAAAATGTTGGCAGGGGATAAGCCTGAGCGGGGTAATTTTAGTGTGCACATTTCTTGCTGCCTGCGGTGGAGAAACACAGGAAACTGTGACGGAAACAGTGGATGAAGCAGAGGGAGAAACGACGGCAGTTACAGGGGACCTTTCGATTGCTAATGATTTTGGGTATGAAACAGCAAGGGAGGCAGCATTTTTAAAGGCTGTGGACACATTGGAAACCACAGGTATCCTTCCAGATGGAAGGTATTGTTACGTGGGGAATCCAGAAAATTTTAATGAAGATAAGAAAAAGGCGTATCCGAATAAATCGGCGATCTATGATGTTGACGAAGATGGGGAAGAAGAGCTAATCCTGGGAGTAGAAGGAACCTGTACGGCTGACATGGCAGATTACGTGTATGGCTATTCAGAAATGGATGACACTTTTTATTTAGAATATGATGGAGTTTTTGGATGTAGTTTTTATGAAGGCGGAATTGTCTGCACGCCGGTATCCCACTCTGTCTTCATGTATGATGATGGTTTCTGGCCTTATGAGATTTACCGGTATAACCCGCAGGAGAAAAAATATGAATATTATGCGTGTGCAGAAGAAATTGTTGCAGGACAACTGGAAGGCTATGAAGAAATTTTTACAGAATATGACAAAGATGGCGACGGCAAGGTTTATTTCACTGATGTGGAAGGCGAAGGCTACTATATGGATGAACAGCAATATACAAAGTGGCGTGAGACAATCCTGCAGGGAGAGAAAATAAATATATATTGAGAAACAGAGCACAATTTTGTTGGTGAAATAAAATGTTTATGGTAAAATTAAAATGATAGAGATTCAGATGGATAAATTGATTGAATAGGTAAATAAATCATAATCAGGAGGTTCTTATTACGGATGAAACAGAAAATATTAAATAAATTGAACCTTGGCGAAGATCATGAGCGAGAATGCAAGCTGGCGACGGGTGGACTTCCTGAGAGTATATGGGAGACTTATTCTTCTTTTGCTAATACGAATGGTGGTACTATTTTACTTGGAATTAGGGAACACAGGGATTCTTTTACGGTTGAGGGATTGACAGATAAGCAGATTATAAAATATCAGAAAGATTTTTGGAGTGTTTTGAATGATAAAAATAAGGTATCCAAGAACATCCTGTTGAATCATCATGTACAGGTTGTCGAAGTAGAGGATAAAAAGATACTTAGAATAGATGTTCCGGCAGCAGACAGGCATGATAAGCCGGTTTATATCGGAACGGATCCCATGAGAGGTACTTATAAAAGAGATTACGAAGGAGACTTTCTTTGTACGGAGGAGGCAGTCCGGGCAATGTTTGCAGATCAGAGAGATGTATCTGGGGATGTGGAAGTGCTGGATGAGTTTGGGCTGGATGTGCTGAATCAGGATACGATAAAGGGTTATAGGATTCTTTTTGAACAGCTCCACGGTGGACACCCTTGGAATTCACTTGAAAATGATGAATTCCTTATGAAACTAAGAGCTGTAGCAAAGAATAAGAATGGTGCATTATCTCCGACAATAGCCGGACTATTATTCTTTGGAGAGGCTTATCATATTACTGAGGTCTTTCCAAATTATTTTCTGGATTATCGGGAAGAATGTGATGATAAAGCAATACGCTGGCTTTTTCGGATCCACTCTAATGAAGGTGACTGGAGCGGTAATATATATGATTTCTTCTGTAAGGTACGTACAAGAATGGATGATGAGGTAGCTGTTCCGTTTGTGAATAGAAGGGATGGATACAGGATAGACAGAGTTGATGTGCATGATGCATTGGAAGAAGCGTTGGCAAATGCGTTGGCACATGCCAATTATTATGGCAGACGAGGAATCATTGTTGTTAAAAATGGAAAAGAACTTAGTATTTCCAATCCCGGGACTATCAGGGTGACGAAAGAGGAATTCTATGCTGGTGGCAATAGCGACCCACGAAATCCGAATATCTTAAAGATGTTTGGTTTTGTAAATGTTGGTGAGCGTGCCGGAAGTGGTGTCGATAAGATTATGACTGCATGGGCAGAACAAAATTGGAAAAAACCGGAATTTGATTTCTCAGAGCGGAATGATAGGGTAACATTAAAACTCGAAGTTGGACAAGTGGTATACATTCCGGGGGCTGCAGACATAAGGAATACAAAGGAGAGCAGTGGAAGCAAGATTACAAAAGAAATGTCGAAAGAAGATAAAATACTTGATTATATCCGAAAGAATGAAAGTATTTCAACGCAGAAAGTAATGGAAATTTGTAGTTATAATTCCAGGACTGGCGCAAGAAACTTGTTGGATAAGATGGTAAATGCTGGATTGATAGAAAAAGTCGGTGAAAGCAGAAAAACGCATTATAAAATAAGAGAATAGTTACTGGTCATTTTTAACAGTTGATTGACCAGTAAATGACCAGTCAGTGACCGCTTCTACGGATTGGTGACCAGTAAATGACCAGTCAGTGATCAGTGGTATGTTATAATTTAATAAAACGATAATCACAGACGATGGGAGGAAAGCGCATTATGAAAAATGGTAAAAAATGCTGGAAAATGAAAAGTATTGCGGGGATAATTCTGACATGTATATTTTTAACAGCTTGTGGCGAAGAAACGAAGGAACTTATGACGGGTAATGACGAACTGAAAATACTGGAGGAAGTGGAAAAAACAGAAGACAGAGAAACAGTGTACGAACTGGCAGGTGATTTCACAAAATCTTATTTTCAGGAGGAATATACAGGAGATGTGCAGATTATGGGCATTAAGGGACTGTCTGGAGTCGGGGCGGACAATAGCACAGACTGCACGGTGGAAGTAGAGTTCCGGCCGGTACAGGAGGATTCGTTATCTTATCTGTTTATGACGTTTAGATATGATGAGATGGGATGGACGATCAGCAGTTACGGACTGGAAAAGTAGGCGGACACAGAATACAAAAATTGTATGAAAATCCTACAAAATTTTGTTGACAAAAGAGTATTGCCTATGTATAATAAGTCAGTGTGTGAATCAACACATCGTAGGAGACTTGTGTTTTCTACGCAACATATTGCATAGGAGTCGCTATGTTAGTAAGTTTATCTGATGTATTAACATCCGAAGGCAAGGTAGAGACTGTTGCCATTCCGCTTGAGATGACAAGCTTTAAGAGCCGCCAGGGAGATTTCTCTATTACGGAGAAGACACCCATTAATCTTACTTTTACCAACATCGGTGTGAACAAGGCAAAAGTAACCGGCACTGCAGAGCTTACCTTTGACACGAAATGTGACAGGTGCCTTACTGAAGTACCTACAGCAATGAAGCTTAAGTTTGACAGAATCGTTTATTCTCCGGAAGCGGAAGTAAGTGAGGAAGAAGATACCGAGCAGAGCTTTATGGATGGATGGCAGCTGGATGTAGAGGCTTTTGTGTACGATGAAATTCTGGTGAATTGGCCGGCAAAGATCCTGTGTAAGGAAGACTGCAAGGGTATCTGCCCTGTATGTGGTCAGAACAGGAATCTGAAGGAATGTGGTTGCGATACTTTCGTACCGGATCCTCGTATGGCAGCAATCCAAGATATCTTCAACGCGAATAAGGAGGTGTAACGATGTCTATTTGTCCTAAGAATAAATCTTCCAAAGGTAGAAGAGATAAGAGAAGAGCAAACTGGAAAATGAGCGCTCCTACATTGGTAAAGTGCAGCAAATGTGGTGCACTGATGATGCCTCACAGAGTTTGCAAGGCTTGCGGTTCTTACAATAAGAAGCAGGTCGTAAGCGTTGATTAATTGATAAATCAATGAAGCGAAATTAAGTGAAAAGAGAAGAGGAGATTCCGGATGGAATCTCCTTTTGCTTTCACAAAAAAATCACTTGCTTTTTATATACGCCTTTAGTATAGTAAGAATGAATCTGCCATCATCAAACTGTTTGGTGCGATCCACGGAGCGGTTTGATGATGAGCGGATAAACATAAACAGGTAAAGGAACGACGAAATGGCAGAATATGTAAATGTTGCTGTAGACGCAATGGGTGGCGATAATGCTCCGGCAGAGATCGTAAAAGGTGCTGTGGAAGCTGTCAACGCAGATAAGCGCGTCAAAGTATTCCTGGTAGGCAAGGAGCCTGTGATCCGTGAGGAATTAAAGGCGTACAGCTATGATGCAGAGCAGCTGGAAGTCGTACATGCTGAAGAAGTCATTGAGACGGCAGAACCTCCGGTCATGGCAATCCGTCGGAAGAAGGATTCCTCCATTGTCAAAGCCATGTATATGGTGAAGAACGGCGAATGCGATGCATTTGTATCTGCGGGAAGTACCGGTGCGGTACTGGTAGGTGGACAGGTGATCGTAGGTCGTATCCGCGGTGTGGAGAGACCGCCATTAGCTCCCCTGATTCCAACAGAGAAGGGCGTAAGCCTTTTATTAGACTGTGGAGCCAACGTAGATGCGAGACCTTCCATGCTAGTCCAATTTGCCAAGATGGGCAGTGTCTATATGGAAAGCGTTATGGGAGTAAAGAATCCGAGAGTCGGTATTGTGAATATCGGCGCCGAGGAGGAGAAGGGCAACGCGCTGGTAAAAGAAACCTTCCCGCTTCTTAAGAATTGCCCAGAGATCAATTTCATCGGCAGTGTGGAAGCAAGAGACATTCCGGCAGGTGCGGCAGATGTCATTGTCTGTGAAGCATTTGTGGGCAATGTGATATTGAAGATGTATGAAGGCGTAAGCTCCGCACTTCTGCATCAGGTGAAGCAGGGGATGATGTCCACACTTCGTAGTAAAATGGGTGCACTGCTTGTGAAACCGGCACTCAAGACTACATTAAAGAGTTTTGATACTTCCCAGTATGGTGGTGCTCCGCTACTCGGACTGAACGGTCTGGTAGTGAAGACTCACGGAAGCAGCAAGGCAGTGGAAGTGAAGAATTCTATTTTGCAGTGTATTGCTTTTAAGGAAGAGAAGATCAACGAGAAGATCAAAGAACAGATCAGCCTGGAAGATAAGGCTGCAGAGAATAATTAATCAAGAGAAATATTTGGGAAAGAAGGAACTGTTATGGAATTTGAAAAGTTGAAGAAAATCATTGCTGAGGTATTAAACGTAGATCCCGATGAGATCACCATGGAGACCACATTCCAGGATGACCTGGGTGCTGATTCCCTCGATGTATACCAGATCATCATGGGTATCGAGGAAGAGTTCGATATCGAGATTCCTAATGAGGAAGCTGAGAAAATCGTCACTGTAGGCGATGCTGTTGAGCAGATTAAAAAAGCTGTAAGCGAGCAGTAGTATGTTTAACTAATGAAAAGCCCTTTATTATAAGGGCTTTTCATTATACTCACGGAACATGTAAAATGGAAAGATATAGAAATAGAGGAGAAATTATGGCAGATTTAAATGAATTTCAAAGTAAAATAGGCTATACGTTCAAGAATCAACATCTGCTTGAGCAGGCGCTGACACACAGCTCGTATGCCAATGAAAAGCACATGAAAAAGCATTCTGATAACGAACGTCTGGAGTTTTTGGGCGATGCTGTTTTGAGCGTTGTGTCGGCAGAGTATTTGTATCATAAATTTCCGGATATGGCAGAAGGTGAGTTGTCAAAACTTCGTTCGTCGCTTGTTTGCACTCAGTCGCTTTCAAATTTTGCAAGAGAAATTGACCTCGGCGATTATCTTCTGCTCGGCAGAGGCGAGGAAAAAATGAGGATCATACAGGTGGCAGAAAGAGAAAATCGATTCTTTCTGATGCACTTGAGGCAGTGATTGGAGCAATTTATTTAGATGGTGGTTTTACTAATGCAAAGGAGTTTGTGCTTAGGTTTATCATGACTGATATTGAGAATAAGCAGCTCTTTTATGATAGCAAGACTATCCTTCAGGAGCTTATACAGGGCAGGCATGAGCAGCTTTCCTATGAACTTATTGATGAGAGCGGTCCGGACCATGACAAGCAATTTGTCATGCAGGTGGAACTCAACGGCCGCCCGGTGGGGACGGGCAAGCGTGTCAGCGAGGGAGAAGGCCACACAAAGAAGGCGGCGGAGCAGCAGGCTGCATATCAGGCACTTCTTTTGTACAGAAACAGGGAATAGGAGTTTTTAATGTATTTAAAGAGCTTGGAAGTACAGGGCTTTAAGTCCTTTGCCAACAAACTGCTTTTTGAATTTCATAATGGTATTACCGGTATCGTAGGCCCAAACGGAAGTGGAAAGAGCAATGTTGCCGATGCAGTCCGCTGGGTGCTTGGTGAACAGCGTATTAAGCAGCTGCGAGGCGCCAGTATGCAGGATGTCATTTTTGCGGGAACGGAGAATCGGAAACCGTTGAGTTATGCTTATGTTGCAATTACATTGGATAATTCAGATCATAAGCTGCCGGTGGACTATGAGGAAGTGACTATTGCAAGAAGAGTCTATCGTTCCGGTGAGAGCGAATACCTGATGAACGGAAGTCCGTGCCGGTTAAAAGATGTCAATGAACTTTTTTATGATACGGGAATCGGAAAAGAGGGTTATTCCATTATCGGTCAGGGACAGATTGATAAGATCTTAAGTGGTAAGCCGGATGAGAGGCGAGAGCTTTTTGATGAAGCAGCAGGAATTGTCAAATTCAAACGAAGAAAAAGTATGTCGGTCAAAAAGTTAGAAGATGAACGCCAGAATCTGGTCCGTGTCAATGATATTCTGTCTGAGCTGGAAAAGCAGGTCGGACCATTAGAGAAGCAGTCGGAGACGGCAAAGAAATATCTTCTGTTCAAGGAAGAAATGAAGAAGCTGGATGTGAATGTATTTTTACTGGATAGTG
>ENA-ORPK01002550-ORPK01002550.1-human-gut-metagenome-genome-assembly--contig:-NODE-2550-length-12376-cov-9.986689_pt1 | contig 12376 bp, 10 predicted proteins | sample MGYA00242139_ERZ509068 | MGnify/ENA primary metagenome ERZ509068 (study PRJEB26280, sample SAMEA2338687) | human gut metagenome | biome: human gut; feature: human-associated habitat; material: faeces... | reverse complement strand
ATCTATTACTACTAACCTAAACAATCTATTAACCTTTTGACAATGCAAAGGTACGAGTTTCCGACTGTTTGCGCAAACAATTTCAAAACAAATTTCACATAACCTTAATAATTTTGACATACATCAAGATTATAATCCATTAAAAGTCAGCGCTTAACAACCATTCACATTTTCTCGCCCCATGACCCTGTGGTCAATCTTTCTCAATAAGCACCGTAGCGTAGGCCGACATGCCCTCTTCGCGTCCTGTGAATCCCAGTTTTTCTGTTGTTGTAGCCTTTATTGAGATATTGTCCTCATCGGTGCTCATGACCTTAGCCAAGCATGCTTTCATAGCCTCAACATGCGGATTGATCTTTGGGCGCTCAGCGCAGATCGTTGCGTCGATGTTGCCAAGGCGGTAGCCCTTTGTGGCTATAAGATCAATGGTTTTCTTCAGCAGGATCTTGCTGTCAATGTTGAGCGTGTCTGCCGACGTATCGGGGAAGTGGTAGCCAATGTCGCGCATATTTGCAGCCCCTAACAAGGCGTCGCAGATAGCATGAATGAGCACGTCGGCATCGCTATGTCCAAGCAATCCGAGCGAATGGTCTATCTTTATGCCGCCGAGCCACAGCTCGCGGTCTGGGACAAGACGATGAACGTCGAATCCAAATCCTACGCGTATTTTCATTTATCTTTTTTCTGCTTTAATAAATTTCTGCTTAAAAAATCTTCACCTTAAACAAACATTGAAAATTGAATGATCAACATTGAAAATTGAATGATTAGAATTGAAAAACGAATAATTCAAAATTTAAAAATTCAAAATCGGCACAGCCGACAATTCAAAAATCAAAACTCAAAATTCAAAATTGAACAATTCCTAATGCGCAATGCGCATAATTCAAAAATCAAAACTCAAAATTCAAAACTAAAGATTATGACATTCTCTGACGAAATAAGACTGGGCATTCCTGACTACTTACCTGAGCAGAAGCCCTACGACAACAATATAAATCATGCGCCCAAGCGCAAGGAGATACTGACACATGAGGAGCGACAGCTTGCTCTGCGCAACGCTCTGCGCTACTTCCCCAAGCATCTGCACGCACAGTTGGCACCCGAGTTTATCGACGAGCTTGACCACTACGGTCGCATATACATGTACCGCTACCGTCCGAACTATGAGATGTACGCCCGACCCATCGACGAATATCCGTACCACTCAGAACAGGCGGCTGCCATAATGCTGATGATTCAGAACAACCTCGACCCTGAGGTGGCGCAGCATCCGCACGAACTGATAGTGTACGGCGGCAACGGAGCCATATTCCAGAACTGGGCACAGTACAGGCTCACGATGAAGTATCTGAGCGAGATGACCGACGAGCAGACGCTTGTGATGTACTCGGGACATCCGCTCGGTCTGTTCCCGTCGCACAGAAACGCTCCGCGTGTGGTGGTGACAAATGGTATGGTGATACCCAACTACTCCAAGCCCGATGACTGGGAGCGCATGAACGCTCTGGGCGTGAGCCAGTATGGACAGATGACGGCTGGCTCATACATGTACATCGGTCCGCAGGGCATCGTGCACGGCACTACCATAACCGTGCTGAACGCCTGCCGCAAGCAGCTCAGCGCCAAGGGCACGGCACACGACATCAGCGGAATGCTGTTTGTGTCATCGGGATTGGGCGGAATGTCGGGCGCACAGCCCAAGGCAGGCAACATAGCCGGTGTGGTGAGCGTGGTGGCTGAAATCAATCCTTTGGCAGCCAAGAAACGCTACGACCAGGGATGGGTAGACGAACTGCACGACAACCTCGACGAGCTGATTCCTGCCATACGAAAGAGCGTGGACGAGAAGCGCACCGTGTCGATGGCATATGTGGGCAACGTGGTGGATCTGTGGGAACGACTCGCCGACGAGGGAGTGCACGTGGACATAGGCAGCGACCAGACCTCGCTACACAATCCGTGGGCTGGCGGCTACTATCCTGCCGACCTTACATTGGAGCAGTCGAAGCAGATGATGGCTGAGAATCCCGACGAGTTCCGCAAACATGTACAGGCGTCGTTGCGCCGACAGGTGGCTGCCATCAACCGCCTTGCCGAGCGTGGAATGTACTTCTTCGACTATGGCAACGCCTTCCTGCTGCAATCGAAGCGTGCAGGAGCTGACATCTGCCGGGAGAATGGCAAGTTCCGCTATCCGTCGTACGTGCAGGACATAATGGGTCCGATGTTCTTCGACTACGGGTTCGGTCCGTTCAGATGGGTGTGCACATCGGGCGACCCAGCCGACCTCGCCAAGACCGACGAGATTGCGGCACGTGTGATGGAGGAAATAATGCAGAATGCGCCCGACGAGATTAAGGGACAGATGGCAGACAACATACACTGGATTTGTGAGGCAAGCCGCAACAACCTCGTGGTAGGCTCGCAGGCTCGCATCCTGTATGCCGACGCTGAGGGTCGCTCGAAGATAGCCCAGGCATTCAACGAGGCTATAAAGAGGGGTGAGATAACACGCCCTGTGGTGTTGGGACGCGACCATCACGACGTGTCGGGCACCGACTCGCCATTCCGCGAGACGAGCAACATATACGACGGTTCGCAGTTCTGTGCCGACATGGCTGTGCAGAACGTCATAGGCGACTCGTTCCGTGGCGCTACATGGGTGTCGCTACACAACGGTGGCGGCGTAGGCTGGGGCGAAGTGATAAACGGAGGATTCGGTATGGTTATTGACGGCAGCGAGGAGAGCGACCGCCACATACGCGAAATGCTATTCTGGGACGTGAACAACGGAATTGCACGCCGCGCATGGGCTCGCAACGAAGGCTCAATACACAGCATTGAGCGCGAGATGCTGCGCTCGCACGGGCTGCAGGTGACTATGCCAAATATCGTTGACGACGAAATCATCAGCAAATACGCCAACCCTTAAACATACATCAACCTATCAACACTACAATCTATCAACTGAAGCAATATGAAAATACACAAGATTTCAGCCGAGCACCTTTCGATTGAACGTATAGGTGAAATAGTATATGGCGGCTACCAGATACAATTAAGCTACGACGCACAGAAGCGCATAGTGGAATGCAGAAAATATCTCGACCGAAAGATAGAGGAGACAACTTCGCCCATATATGGCGTTACTACAGGATTCGGATCGCTCTGCAACGTGAGCATCGGTCAGGACTATCTGGCACAGTTGCAGATAAACCTTATGATGTCGCACGCTTGCGGTACGGGCGACCGTGTGCCCAACGACATCGTGAAGATAATGCTGCTGCTAAAGATTCAGTCGCTGAGCTACGGATTTTCGGGCTGTCAGCTCGCTACTGTCAACCGGCTCATCGACTTCTTCAACAACGATGTCTATCCGGTGGTGTACATGCAAGGCTCGCTCGGAGCTTCGGGCGACTTGGTGCCGCTGGCTCATCTCACTCTGCCGCTCGTAGGATTGGGCGAGGTGGAATATCAGGGCGAGGTGATAACGGGAGCCGAGTTGTTGCAGAAGCTGGAGTGGCAACCTATACAGCTTGCCTCGAAAGAGGGACTGGCACTGCTCAACGGTACGCAGAACATGGGTGCTTTCGCAGTGTGGGCGCTGCTGCAGTCGCACAGGCTGAGCGAATGGGCAGACAGGATTGCTGCAATGTCGCTCGATGCTTACTACGGACTGACGGCTCCCTTCACCGACGCTGTTCATCAGGTGCGCCCGCATAAGGGACAGATTGCCACGGCTGCACGTATGCGCCAATTGCTTGAGGGCAGCGAGATTGTGGAGAAGCCGAAGCAGTATGTGCAGGATCCGTACTCGTTCAGATGTATTCCGCAGGTGCACGGCACAGTGAAGGACACTATCGATTATGTGACATCGGCGGTTGACGTTGAGGTGAACTCGGCTACGGACAATCCGACTGTGTGTCCTGACGAAGACATTATTATTTCGGCTGGAAACTTCCACGGCGAGCCGATAGCAATGCCTATGGACTTCCTGGCAATAGCCTTGTGCGAATTGGCCAATATCTCGGAACGCCGCATATACAAGCTTGTGAGCGGTACGCGCGGACTGCCCAGCTTCCTTGTGGCAAATCCGGGTGTGAACAGCGGATTCATGATAACGCAATACACGGCTGCCTCGGTAGTGAGCTTGAACAAGACGCTGTCGACACCTTCGTCGGTAGACAGCATCCCGTCGAGCCAAGGACAGGAGGACCACGTGAGTATGGGCGCCAATGCTGCCATTAAGCTCTACAAGGTAGTGCTCAATACGGAGCGTGTGCTTGCCATAGAGTTGTTCAACGCTGCACAGGCACTCGACTTCCGTCGTCCGCTGAAGTCGTCGCCTGCAGTGGAGGCGCTGCATGATAGCTACCGAAAGGTGGTGCCATTCATCGTAGACGACGAAGTGATGTATCCGCATATTGCGAAGTCGGTGGAGTTTTTGAGGGGAGAAAAGTTATGAAACAACTTGTTAAAAACATTCGCTGTCTCGCTGGCGTGGAATACGAGTCTAAGCTACGCCTGCAAGGCAAGGAGATGGCTGAGTTCTACACCATCGACAATGCGTGGCTCCTGGTGGAGGACGGACGTTTTGCTGAATTTGGCAGCGTGGCAGACGGGATTCCGGCATTTGCCGACATTGACGAGACCATTGACGCAGAGGGCGGAATGGTGCTGCCGTCGTGGTGCGACTCCCACACGCATATTGTATTTGCCGGCAGCCGTGAACGCGAGTTTGTGGACAAAATCAACGGACTGAGTTATGAGGAGATTGCCCGTCGTGGCGGAGGAATTCTCAACTCTGCCGACCTACTGCACAACACTTCGGAAGATGAACTCTACCGTCAGGCGATGCGCCGACTGGACGAGGTGATACGGAAGGGAACGGGTTGCATAGAGATAAAGAGCGGCTACGGACTCAATATGGAAGACGAACTGAAGATGCTGCGAGTGATAAGACGCATGAAGGAGACCTCGGACGCACGGATTGTGTCTACTTTCCTTGGAGCTCATGCCGTGGCACGCGGAATGACACAGGCCGACTATGTAAGGCTTATCATCGACGAGATGATTCCAGAGGTGGGACGCCTGCGTCTTGCCGACTTCGTTGACGTGTTCTGCGACCGCGGATTCTTCACGCCCGAAGAGACGGCACGTATTCTTGACGCTGCCGCCGCATGGGGAATGCGACCGAAGATTCATGCCGACGAACTTGCATCGTCGGGTGGAGTAGAGGTGGGCGTAAAGCACGGAGCCTTGTCGGTAGACCATCTGGAGAGCATGACCGTGGAGGAAATAGAAATATTGCGCCACAGCGACACGATGCCAACTGTGCTGCCCGGCACATCGTTCTTCCTGAATATGCCTTATGGCAAAGCACGCAGGATGATTGATGCGGGACTGGGAGTTGCTGTGGCAAGCGACTACAATCCGGGTTCGACACCTTCGGGCGACATGAAGTTTGTAGTTTCGCTGGCTTGCATAAAGCTGCGTCTGCAGCCAAGCGAGGCATTGAATGCCGCAACAATAAACGGAGCCTATGCTATGGGAGAGAGTGCCGAATACGGAAGCATAGCCAAAGGCAAGGTGGCAAATTTCATCATCACCCATCAGCTGCCATCGGTAGACTTCATTCCCTATGCCTACACTACACCGATAGTGAAAAAAGTGGTGTTGCGAGGCAAAATGCAGTAAATCATAAGGAAATGAAGATTAAAAATAAATGTATTTATTTTGTATTGTCTTCGATTTCCACTAACTTTGCACGCTATGATACAGGTAAAAGTGAAAGACGCTGCCCTTCGTGAGGCGGCTATGCAAGATATGGATGCTTTCCTCAGGGTGTTTGTCGACGCCATTAAGGAGGCCATTGGCGGCGAGCTTAATGCTGAGAATATGCAGCAGTTGAGCGTGTCGCAGATTACATTGCTTGCCTACGACATCCTGCACGAGGAGGTGATGGACGGCGGCTTTGTACAGCTCATCTACAACGGCTATGGCGGTTTCATCTTTGACAACCCCTTTGCCAAGGTGTTGCGCGACTGGGGACTGCGCGACCTTGCCAAGATGCTCTTTTCGGTGCGCAAACTGTACAAAGATTATGGACCGAAGATACAGCGCGACTGCTCGGACGAGGAGTTTATGGCAATGTTTGAGCAATTCTCCGAGTTTGACGACTACGACGACGAGTTTGTGGAAAATGAGGAGGCGTGGACAGCAAGTGTGGCTCACTATGTAGACGAGCATATAGAGGAATTTGTAGTGGTGGAGGAATAAGCTATAACTCCCCACGACTTCAATAGTAAAGACAATGAATAAGGAACAGGAACTGAAGAGAAAGAAAAGTCCGGTGAGCATAAAGAACAAGAAGGCCTCGTTTGAGTACTTCTTTGTGGAGACATATACGGCAGGCATAGTGCTTACCGGCACCGAGATAAAGTCGATAAGACTCGGAAAGGCGAGTCTTGTCGACACTTTCTGCTATATAAACAACCACGAGGTGTGGGTGAAGGGAATGAACATCTCGCCCTACTTCTACGGCTCGTTCAGCAACCATGAAGCACGACGCGACCGCAAGTTGCTGCTCAACAAGCGCGAAATATACAAACTTGAGGACGCCACAAAGCAGCCCGGTTACACCATTGTGCCTACTCTCGTATTCATCGACGAGCACGGACGTGCAAAGGTGGACATAGCACTCTGCCGAGGCAAGAAGGAATACGACAAGCGACAGACGCTGAAGGAGAAGGAAGACAGAAGAGAGATGGACAGGGCGATGAAGCATTATTAAAAATGAGGTGCGGCTAAATATTATTAAATGAAGAAGACTTTAAGGGAAGTCGCTAAAGACAGGATAATAATACTCGACGGTGCGATGGGTACCATGATTCAGCAGTACGGACTTGAGGAGGAAGACTTCCGAGGATACCGCTACCGCAAGACTCCGGGTATGATGAAGGGCAACAACGATATGCTCAATATCACACGCCCCGACGTGATAAGCGACATTCATAGAAAATATCTTGAGGCTGGTGCTGACATCATCACCACAAACACATTCAGCTCACAGCGCATCAGTCAGGCCGACTATCATCTGGAGGATTCTGCCAGGGCAATGGCACTGGAAGGAGCACGACTGGCACGCAAGGCTGCCGACGAATTCTCGACAGAGGACCGTCCACGCTTTGTGGCTGGCTCGGTTGGTCCTACCAACAAGACGTGCTCAATGAGTCCTGACGTGAGCAATCCTGCTGCACGCGACCTCGACTACATGACGCTCTATACTGATTATGTGGAGCAGATTGAGGCGCTGGAAGAGGGTGGGGCAGACGCAATACTGATTGAGACGGTGTTTGACACGCTCAACGCCAAGGCTGCCATTGACGCAACAATGGAGGTGGGTCGCCGTACAGGCAAAGACCTGCCAATAATGCTGAGCATCACCGTGAGCGACCTTGCCGGACGCACTCTGAGCGGACAGACGCTTGATGCTGTGCTGGCGAGTGTGAGTAGCTACCCGATTTTCTCTATCGGACTCAACTGTTCGTTCGGTGCCGACCAGATGAAGCCTTTCTTGAAACAGCTGGCTCATCGTGCACCTTATTATATAAGTGCCTATCCAAACGCCGGACTGCCCAATAGTCTGGGCGCATACGACGAGACCCCGGAGTCGATGGCTCCGCAGATACAGGAATTCATTGACGAAGGACTGGTGAACATCATAGGCGGATGTTGTGGCACTACGGAGAAATTCATTGCCAAGTATGTGCCAATAGCCGAAGGCAAGAAGCCGCACGTGCCGCAACCCAAGCCGCAGACTATGTGGCTGAGTGGACTTGAACTGCTCGACGTGACACCCGATGTGCGCTTTGTCAACGTGGGTGAGCGATGCAATGTGGCTGGTTCGCGCAAATTCCTGCGACTCATCAAGGAGAAAAGCTACGACGAGGCAGTGAGCATAGCACGCAAGCAGGTGGCAGATGGTGCACTGGTGATTGACGTGAACATGGACGACGGACTGCTCGACGCACGTGAGGAGATGCGCACGTTCCTGAATATCATTGCTTCGGAACCCGACATTGCCAAGGTGCCTGTGATGATCGACTCGTCGAAATGGGATGTGATAACTGCCGGACTGCAATGTGTGCAGGGCAAGTGTATCGTCAATTCAATCTCGCTGAAAGAGGGTGAGGAAGTGTTCTTGAGCCATGCTCGCGACGTGATGCGCTACGGTGCAGCCGTAGTGGTGATGTGCTTTGACGAGATAGGACAGGCCACTACCTACGAACGACGCATTGAAATAGCAGGACGTGCCTACAAGCTTCTTACCGAGAAAGTGGGCATGAATCCGCTCGACATAATATTCGACCCAAATGTGCTCGCCATTGCCACTGGTATGGAAGAGCATGACAATTACGCTGTTGACTTCATTAAGGCAGTCGACTGGATAAAGACAAATCTGCCAGGAGCGCACGTGAGCGGTGGCGTGAGCAACCTCTCATTCTCGTTCCGTGGCAACAATTATATTCGCGAAGCAATGCACTCGGTTTTTCTCTATCACGCCATTGGCAAGGGAATGGACTTCGGCATTGTCAACCCCGCAACTAAGGTGACCTACGACGATATCCCTGCCGACCAGTTGGAGATAATTGAGGACGTGGTGCTCAACCGAAAGAAGGACGCTTCAGAACGTCTTGTGGAGCTCGCCGATGAGATAAAACAAAAGCAGGAGGCTCTGAAGAACGGAACGGCGACAGGAACTGGCGCAACACAGGTTGCTGCCGAACCTGAATGGCGTAAAGCTGACGTTGCCACGCGTCTCGCTACAGCTCTGCAAAAGGGAATTGCCGACTACATGGAGGAAGACATCAAGGAAGCTCTTGCTGTCTATCCTAAGGCGGTGGACATAATCGAGGGTCCGCTGATGGACGGTATGAACAAGGTGGGCGAGTTGTTCGGTTGCGGCAAGATGTTCTTGCCTCAGGTGGTGAAGACTGCACGCACTATGAAGAAGGCTGTGGCTATACTGCAACCATATATCGAGGCAGACAAGAAGGAAGGTGGCTCGTCGTCGGGCAAGGTGCTTATGGCGACAGTTAAAGGCGACGTTCACGATATTGGCAAGAATATTGTTGATGTGGTGATGTCGTGCAACAACTACGAGGTGATTGACCTCGGAGTGATGGTGCCTGCCGAACAGATTCTAAAGAAGGCAATCGAAGAAAAGGTTGACATGGTAGGCTTGAGTGGTCTTATCACGCCGAGTCTTGAGGAAATGGTCAATGTGGCTACTGAGTTTGAGCACGCTGGTCTGCAAATCCCAATCATGGTGGGCGGCGCTACGACATCAGAGATGCACGTAGCATTGAAAATCGCGCCTATCTACAGTGGAATTGTGGTATGGGTGAAGGATGCTGCGCAGAATCCGATGATTGCACAGCGACTGATGAATCCCGACGAGCGCCTTGTGTTTGAGGCAGAACTGAAAGAACGCTACGCCAAGCTGCGCGAGGAATATGCTGCTCATCAGCAGAAGCTCTCGTCGCTCGACGAGGCAAGAAAGAATAAGTTGGAATTGTTTTAAAATATCTATATTATTATGGTATTCAGAAAAAAGAGAGTATGGCACTGTCTTCCTGGTCAGGAGCCAACTGAACTTGACAAGAAAGTAATGTACTGGGAAAACAAGGGTAAGGAGGTGCCGTCGCGCGACCTTATCAAGACTCCCGAACAAATAGAAGGTATTCGCCGCAGTGGTGTGGTGAATACTGGTGTGCTCGACGAGGTGGCAAAGAATATTCGTGCAGGAATGAGCACTCTTGAAATCGACCAGATTTGCTACGACTACTGTACATCGCATGGCGCTATACCGGCTTGCCTCAATTATGAGGGCTTTCCGAAGAGCGTGTGCACAAGTATCAATGAGGTGGTGTGTCACGGTATTCCTAAGGAAGACGATATCCTGGAGGAGGGCGACATCGTGAATGTCGACTTCACTACAATCCTTGACGGCTATTATGCCGACGCTTCACGTATGTTTATCATCGGCAAGACAACTCCGGAGAAGGAACAACTGGTGCGCGTGGCAAAAGAGTGTTTGGAGATTGGTATGGAGGCTGCCAAGCCGTACAGCTTTGTGGGTGACATAGGTCATGCCATTCAGAAGCACGCCGACAAGTATCACTACGGCATTGTACGCGACCTTTGCGGACACGGAGTGGGATTGCAATTCCACGAAAAGCCAGACGTGATGCACTACGGTCATAAGGGTACAGGCATGCTGCTCGTGCCAGGTATGGTGTTCACTATCGAACCAATGGTGAATATGGGTACATGGAAAGTGTTTATCGATGCCGATGACGAATACGGATGGGAGGTGATCACTGGCGACGAAAAGCCGAGCGCACAGTGGGAGCATACATTCGTAATGACAGAGCACGGAGTGGAAATATTGACTTATTAACATTCAAAAAACATGTACATATTAGGTATTGAGAGCAGCTGCGACGATACAAGTGCTGCAGTGCTCCAGGATAATATATTGCTGAGCAACGTGACAGCCTCGCAGGACGTTCACTTTGAATACGGTGGCGTGGTGCCTGAGCTTGCTTCACGTGCCCATCAGCAGAACATTGTACCAGTGGTAAGTGCAGCATTGAAGCGTGCTGGCATTACCAAGGAACAGTTGTCGGCAGTAGCCTTCACACGTGGTCCGGGTCTTATGGGCTCATTGCTTGTAGGCGTAAGCTTCACAAAGGGATTTGCTCGCAGTCTGGGTATTCCTATGATTGACGTGAACCACTTGCAGGGCCATGTAATGGCGCATTTCATCAAGGAGAAGCCGGAGGATACAACACCTCCGTTCCCGTTCCTCTGTCTGCTCGTATCTGGCGGTAACTCGCAGATTGTCAAGGTGAATGCCTACAACGACATGGAGGTGCTCGGACAGACTATTGACGATGCTGCTGGCGAGGCTATTGACAAATGTTCGAAGGTGATGGGGTTGGGCTATCCCGGTGGCCCTATAATCGACCGCTTGGCGCGTCAGGGTAATCCGCTCGCCTATAAGTTTGCTGAACCGCACATTCCAGGTCTGGACTATAGTTTCAGCGGACTGAAGACTTCGTTCCTGTATAGTCTGCGCAAGTGGATGCAGGACGACCCGGACTTTGTGGAGCATCACAAGAACGACCTTGCAGCGAGTCTTGAGCATACTATCGTTGACATATTGATGAAGAAACTGCGCCTTGCCGTTAAGCAGACAGGCATAAAGCATGTGGCTGTGGCAGGTGGTGTTTCAGCCAACAACGGATTGCGTAATGCATTCCACGATCATGCCAAGCGTTATGGCTGGACTATCTATATTCCGAAGTTCAGCTATACTACCGATAATGCTGCAATGATAGGCATAACGGGCTACTATAAGTTCCTTGACAAGGATTTCTGCTCGATTGACAAGCCTGCATTCAGTAAGGTAACGTTCAAGTAATGTCGAACAGGCATCTTGACAACTCACGAAACATTTATTAAAAAATAGAGAAAATGGAATTTGAAAAGAAAGTACTTAGCCGTGAAATTCAGCAGTATTTATATGAATCAGGTCTTACTGTAGGTTCAGCAGAGAGCTGCACGGGAGGTCGTATAGCCGAGGCTATAATTGCCGTTCCTGGTGCCTCGACATATTTTAAGGGTGGCGTAATCTCTTACACCAACGAGGTGAAAGAAAACCTGCTTGGCGTTGACCATCAGCTCCTTGAAGAGAAGACTGCGGTATGTGAGGAAGTGGCAAAGGCAATGGTGCAGGGAGCTATAAAAACTCTTGGTGTTGACTTCGCAATTGCTACAACAGGCACTGCCGGTCCTGGTGGTGGAACAGCCGAAATCCCAGTCGGTACAATCTGGATTGCATGCGGTAATGCAGAGAATATCGAGACGATGAAACTTACAGAGGATTACGGTCGTGACATCAATCTCGCCATTGCTACAAGCAAGGCTCTTCAGATGTTTATCAACTTCCTTAAAGAGCATGCTCCCAAGACTGAAAGTGAGGGCAAGATTCCTGTAATTCCTGTTACAGAATAGCAACAGGACAGGGGCTGGCGGACGCTGGAATGCTGTTGAAAACAAAAAAAACATTAAATAAGTAATATTATTTATGAGATTGTTTTGTGTTCTCGAAAAAAGTAGCTAATTTTGCATCCTGTTTGGAATAGGTATCAAAAAACGAATACAAAAAAGCAGATAGAAATGTCGAAAATTTGTCAGATTACGGGAAAGAAAGCCCAGATAGGTAACAACGTATCACACTCAAAGCACCGCACAAAGCGTTCTTTCGATGTGAACTTGTTCAGCAAGAAGTTCTACTATGTAG
>ENA-ORPK01002549-ORPK01002549.1-human-gut-metagenome-genome-assembly--contig:-NODE-2549-length-12376-cov-37.366772_pt1 | contig 12376 bp, 7 predicted proteins | sample MGYA00242139_ERZ509068 | MGnify/ENA primary metagenome ERZ509068 (study PRJEB26280, sample SAMEA2338687) | human gut metagenome | biome: human gut; feature: human-associated habitat; material: faeces... | reverse complement strand
TAATAGTAGAACCATCGTTAAGAGCGATAAAATCGACTGCTTTGCTACTACGATGGGTACGTACCCATCCCTTTACATTCACGATTGAGTTGTAGGCAGTGCTCTTGAGCACGTCTACAACCTTAGTTCTTTTAATCTTTTCCATTGTTTATTACTCTGTTTTATTCAAAAGCACCCATGCGGAGCATGTCTACTTCTTTCTCTGTAAGGAAGCGCCAGTCGCCACGACGGAGGTTCTTCTTGGTCAATCCAGCGAACTGCACACGATCCAACTTAGTTACACGATAGCCAAGGCTCTCGAAGATACGGCGAACGATACGGTTCTTGCCACTGTGGATCTCGATGCCCACCTGTGACTTGTCGTGCTCGTCAGCATACTCGACAGCGTCTGCCTTGATTTCACCATCTTCCAAAGTGATACCCTCACGAATCTGATCCATATCATGAGATGTAAGGTTCTTGTCGAGGTGTACGTGATATACCTTCTTCTTCAGGAACTTAGGGTGAGTCAGCTTAGAAGCCAGGTCACCGTCGTTGGTGAGAAGGAGTACACCGGTAGTATTGCGGTCGAGACGACCAACAGGATAGATACGCTCAGGGCAAACGTCCTTCACGAGATCCATCACGGTCTTGCGCTGCTGAGGATCATCGCTAGTGGTAACGTAATCCTTAGGCTTGTTGAGCAATACATAAACCTTCTTCTCCAAAGAAACAGGAGTATCGTGGAACTTCACCTCATCGGTGCGAAGAATCTTGGTACCCAACTCAGTTACCACCTCACCATTAACGGTAACAACACCAGCCTGGATGAACTCATCAGCCTCACGGCGTGAGCATACACCAGCATTGGCGAGGAACTTGTTCAAGCGCAATGGCTCTGTAGGGTCGAAGTTCTCCTCCTTGTATTCGATTCTCTTCTTGAGACTATATTTTGCATTAGGATCATAACCTGGTGTGCGCTGACGGAAACCGCCACCACCACGGTTGTTGTTGTAGCCACCGCCACGGTTGTTATTGTAGCCACCCTGCTGTGGACGACCGTAACCACCCTGCTGAGGACGACCGTAGCCACCCTGCTGTGGACGACCGTAACCACCCTGCTGAGGACGACCGTAACCGCCACCATTATTACTATTATAGCCACCACGGTTGCTGTTGTAGCCACCCTGCTGAGGACGGCCATAGCTGCCACCATTGTTGTAACCACCCTGCTGAGGACGGTGACCGCCACCACGGTTGCTGTTGTAACCGCCACGGCTCTGGTATCCGCCGTGCTGTGGGCGCTCGGTATTAGAGCTCTGCAAGCCAGCTCCGAATCCTTCTGGACGGAAGCCGCCTTCACTATTACTACTACTTCTATCGCTGCTGAATGAAGAGCGATGAGTGTTGATACGTGGACGCTGAGCGCGACCTACTGGGCGATAACTCTTCTGATAACCGCCTGTTGGGTTGTAGCCCTCTCGGGTGTTCTCTTTCTCAGATGCATGATCCTGAGGTTTGTTTCCGAATTCTGAATCCATTTTCTTTTAATCTTAATTTAAGCCTCACGGCCGGGTTAGTGAAAAAAATAATTATAAATATATTATGTTGAATATCTTCATGCTATTGCTGCCCTGGAGGAAGCCGGTAGTATTTAGATGCCCGTATAATTGCTTGGAGTGATAGCCATCAGTTCAGCCTTCACGCTGTCGCTGACGTTCAAGCCCTGAATAAATTCATGGATGGTCTCTTCTGTCATGTGCTTGTTGGTACGAGTCAATGCCTTCAAAGCCTCGTATGGATGTGGGTAAGCCTCACGACGGAGGATGGTCTGAATAGCCTCAGCTACGACAGCCCAGGTATTATTCAGGTCTTCCTGCAACTTCTCCTCGTGGAGGATGAGCTTGCGCAATCCCTTCAGGGTACTCTGGATAGCGATGACGCTATGACCGAGAGGCACACCGATGTTACGGAGCACGGTACTGTCAGTAAGGTCGCGCTGCAGGCGGCTTACCGGAAGCTTCTGAGCCAGGAACTGAAGGATGGCATTGGCAATACCCAGGTTACCCTCACTGTTCTCGTAATCGATAGGGTTTACCTTATGTGGCATAGCACTGGAGCCAACCTCTCCTGCCTTGATCTTCTGCTTGAAGTAATCCATAGAGATATACATCCAGAAGTCACGGTCCAAGTCGATGATGATGGTATTGATGCGACGGATGGCATCAAAGATAGCACCGAGATGATCGTAGTTACTGATCTGAGTGGTATACTGTTCACGCTGCAAGCCGAGCTTCTCGCTGACGAACTTGTTGCCGAAAGCCTTCCAGTCATACTCCGGATAAGCTACATGGTGGGCATTGTAATTACCAGTAGCACCACCAAACTTAGCAGTAAACTTGCAAGCCTTCAAAGACTCAAGCTGTTCGGTAAGACGATAAACATAAACCATGATTTCCTTACCCAAACGTGTAGGAGACGCAGGCTGTCCGTGAGTCTTAGCCAACATAGGCACATCCTTCCACTCGTCAGCATAAGTCTGGAGCTGTGCAATAAGTTCCTCTACCTGTGGGTAGAAGCACTCCTCCAAAGCCTCCTTGACAGAAAGCGGTACACTGGTGTTGTTGATGTCCTGAGAAGTGAGACCGAAATGAATGAACTCCTTATAGTCGTCCAATCCACCAATCTTATCGAACTCCTCCTTGATGAAATACTCTACGGCTTTTACGTCGTGATTAGTTACCTTCTCAATGTCCTTGACACGTTGAGCCTCATTTTCGTCAAAGTTACGGTAGATATCACGCAAGCGCTCAAACAGCGACTTGTCGAAAGAAGCCAACTGTGGCAAAGGTAATTCACATAAAGTAATGAAATACTCTATCTCTACTCGAACACGATAACGAATAAGAGCATACTCTGAGAAATAGTTAGCGAGTTGCTCTGTTTTTCCCCTGTAACGACCATCTATAGGCGATATGGCAGTCAATAAATCTAAATTCATATTAATACGTATTATATATAGGGTGCAAAGTTAATGAATAAATCTGAGAAAACAGCGAAAAACGATATTTTTTAGCTTTAATTAAAAAAAGGTCTCTCAACTTTCGTTGAAAGACCTTCATTAGAAGTGGGCGTTGACGGATTCGAACCGCCGACCCTCTGCTTGTAAGGCAGATGCTCTAAACCAGCTGAGCTAAACGCCCTCTAAAAATTTCCCCGCTCATCATAAGTATGACCAACAGGGAAAAACACCCCTGTGGGCGCTGACGGATTCGAACCGCCGACCCTCTGCTTGTAAGGCAGATGCTCTAAACCAGCTGAGCTAAGCGCCCTTACTTTTCGTAAGCGGTTGCAAAGGTACAAACAATTTCCGGTTCCACCAAATTTTTGAGCAACTTTTTTTCATTTTTCTGCATTTTTCTTCAAAAAAAGCCATTTTTCGGTGTTTTTACCCCCTTTTCACCTGTTTTTAGGCACGGATTACACAGATTTCCGTGTAATCCGTGCCTTATCATTACTCAGAAATCTGAATAGTGGCACGACGATTGTATGAAACTGGAGCCAACTCCTTCACACCACCGTTTGATTTCACGATTATATTGTCCTTATCAACTCCCATCTTGACGAGCAAACCGGCTACTCGCTCGGCACGAGCCAGAGAAAGTTTCTCGTTAAAGGCTGCAGAACCGGTAGCACTATCAGCATAACCATTCACAACCAACTTCAAATTGTTCTCCTTGGCATACTTCGCAAGAGTCTCCACATTGACCAGATCCTTCCTGGAAGCAATCTTTGACTTACCCAAATTGAAGAAAACAGATACCGGAGTACCTACAAACTGCTTGACAACCTGGTTCTCGGCAGTCTTCTGGTTCTCCAACTCGTTTCTCAAACGCTCGTTTTCTGCATTGGCATCCTCCAATGTGGCATTGAGTGCATCGAGTTCTGACTGATGAAGGGCAGTAATGGCATCGACATCCGGTGTCTTATCCCATGTACCTCTACCCAACTTGAAGGTAAGACCTACCTCAGCATAGAAATTATTGCAACGGCGGGTAAAGGTATTGCGGCTGTTGCCTGCGCAACCATCAATATCAGCATCGAAGGAATTCACACCGACCTCAGCAAAGAGGTTGGTCTTCTTTCCAATCTTCCAGGAAGACTGGATGCCGGCACTATAATCCAAAGCATAGGCATTATGAGTCATGGAACGTCCGATACCGGCACCGGCAAACGGGATGAGATTCCATACACGGTTCTCGTTGTAGCCATAAAGCAGATTGCTGAGATTGAACATCACCTGCTCATTGGCAACCCAGTACTTATTACCGTTGCCCTCGTTGGTAGCATCATTGCCATCAGCATCAACAAACTTACCCCAGATGCCCTGAATCTTGGTACGGAAACCGACACCAGGAGTATACCACTTGCCAAATGCCAGAGAAACTCCAGGATTGGAACGGAACTTCTTGAAAGGGCTCTTGGAATATCCTGCGCCCTTTTCCTGGGCAGAATACCAGGAATTCCAATCTGCACCAACCTCATAAAACCAGTTGCTCCAAAAAGAATTGGTAGCAACACTGTATTTCTCCTGAGTAGTTGCGTCCTGAGCGAATGAGCTCAAAGACAGACTAGCCAAAGCTAGCATTGAGAAAAATTTCTTCATAACTTTCTATTTTAAACCACTATTAATGTACAATGTATAATGTACAATTATTAATTATACATTATTCATTATTAATTATTCATTACCCTAAGAGATGTTCTATCTCATCCTGCTGAAGGATGCACAGCACCGACTTGCCATCGGGGGTGTAGTTGACATTCTCGCAGGCGAACAGACCATTCACCAGATTTTCCATTTCCACATTGCTCAACACCTGACCGTATGGGATGGCAGCCTGACGGGAAAGGGACAAAGCCAGAGTACGGTTGATTTCATCCATCGCTCCTACTCCCTTTTCGATGGCACTCGTCACCATGTCCTGTACCAAGCGGACGGGATTCAATCCTTCCAGACCTGCCGGCACACAGTTCACAGCGTAACTGCCGCCGCCCAGATCTTCCAGTTCAAATCCCATGCCCTGCATCTCCGGCAGAATCTTCTCGAAGATGACCTTTTCGGAAACCGGGAACTGTACGACCTCCGGGAAGAGTACCTTCTGGGAATGGAAAGTGCGGTCCTTGAGCTGCTGCAGATAGCGCTCGTAGAGAATACGGACATGAGCCCGATGCTGATCGATGATCATCAGTCCAGACTTGACGGCTGTCATGATATACTTGCCCTTATACTGATAATGAGCCGGCGACTTCTCGGCAAGGATATTGGAAGAAGTGCATTCCTCCAACGGCTCATCAAAGAGTTCCATCGTATGCTCCTCAACCTCCGACTCGTCTTTCAGCCCATCATAGAGCTGTTCCCAGTTCTCATCTACCTGAGGCTTGATCTTGGAAGGGATTGTTCCGTAAGAGGAAGCCGATGATACTGCCGACGAAGAGATGGCAGAAGTGAAGCTGTCGCCAGCTGATGATGAATGGCTGGAAGAAGAGTTGGTCTTGAAAGGATTGTAACCTGGATTCAGACTAATCTTCGGAGCGGCAGCCGTTGGCGCCTTTTCGGGATTATATACCGGAATATCCGGTTTGTCCTCCGTATCAAAATCGATGGTAGGAACCTCGTTGAACATACCTATCGACTCCTTGACCGAGGCAAGGATGATCTGCCAGATGGCCTGTTCGTTCTCAAACTTGATTTCGGTCTTCGTAGGATGGATGTTGACATCAATATCCTTAGGGTCTACTTCGAAGTAGAGGAAATAAGGAACCTGTTCTCCCTGCGGAATCAAACGGTCGAAGGCAGACATCACCGCCTTATTGAAGTAAGGATGCTTCATATATCTGCCATTGACGAAGAAGAACTGGTGAACACCCTTCTTGCGGGCAGCCTCCGGTTTACCGACGAAACCGGAAATCTTGCACATGGTAGTCTCGACATTCACCGGCAGCAACTCATGATTGAATCGCTTGCCGAAGACATCCAGGATGCGCTGGCGCAGATTGGCAGCACGGAGATTGAAAACCTCGGTCTCATTGCTGCGCAGCGAGAAGTTGATCTGCGGATTCACCAAGGCGATACGCTCGAAAGCAGTAAGGATATTATTCAGCTCGGTAGAATTCGACTTCAGGAACTTCCTTCGTGCGGGTACATTATAGAATATATTATTGATGGCGAAGATGCTTCCCACCGGACAGGAGCATGGCTCCTGCTTCTCGAAGCGTGAGCCGGAAATCCGAATCAGGGTTCCTATTTCATCAGAAGCCTGACGGGACTTGAGTTCTACCTGAGCTACGGCAGCGATGGAAGCCAAAGCCTCACCACGGAACCCCATCGTATGAAGATTGAACAAATCATCAGCCTTGCGAATCTTGGAAGTGGAATGGCGCTCGAAAGCCAAGCGGGCATCCGTCTCCGACATTCCCTTACCATCATCTATCACCTGAATAGAGGTACGTCCAGCATCCACCACCACGACTTGAATGTTCATCGCTCCGGCATCAACGGCATTCTCAACCAACTCCTTGATAACAGAGGCAGGGCGCTGTATCACCTCACCTGCCGCAATCTGATTGGCTACCGAATCGGGTAAAAGTTGAATTACATCACTCATGATTACACCTTAATATATATACTCTTTAAATATATTCTTTTCTTTATTTCTCTTTAGGTTTTTCCTTGTCGCCACCAGCCGGTTCCTTAGGTTGCTGCGTTACGGCATCAGACTTCTTCAAGGTCTGCAGCGGCGCCTCATGACGCTTGATAGCCTTGAGTTCCGAGCCCTTGCCCTTGCCTTTCCATACAAAGATATCATTCTTGTCCTTTGGACGGATATCCTCGAACCAGGCAAAGTTAGGCAACTTATACTGTGCCGGCGGTATCTGCGTGATAGGATACAGGGTGCTGGTGAACTTATTGGTCCATATCTTGTCCAGCTTCCGCTGGGCACCCATATACATTCTCATGGTATCCGTCTCCAGATAGTTCAAGCCCACCAGAGAGCTGTCCCTGTCATTGGTCATATAATAAATGGTCTGCACATTGGCTATAGCCTCAGTCATCTTGACCTCTCCCGCTTCGAAGAATGACTTCATCTCCTTGGAAGTGATCTGATTGTAATGGACGGAATCCGGCATCTGTTCGATGGAAAGAGCCTGTCCGATGACATGTGCCATGCGAATGGTAGAATCGTTCATGTATACCCTGATTTCCTCACCCAGCAGCTGACGGTTGCCGTTCCAGGTGATAGGATCCTTATACATCGTCATGCAGGAATCCTTGGAGTTGAAGACCAGGGAATCGCATACTGCCTGCACATCTGCACGGTAAGCCCTTACCTTAGGATAGGCATGCACCTTACGGTAAACGGAGTCGGTATTGATATGGAAGGTATAGATGCGCATGGTATCTGAATGCATCCACAAGGTATCCTTCTTGGAGAAATCCATGACAACAGGATTGCGGGTAGCAAATCCGGTACCGGTCTTCTGATTATATCGCAGATAATTGCAGGTAAGCGAATTTTTGTTCTTCTTATCCACAAAAACGACATTGCCATATCCGGTACTCTCGCCATTCTTCTTGTAATAGAGACTGTCGCCGGTGATACTCTTCTCCTTGTCGATGATGGTAGAACGGCCAAAGAGCTTTGCCTTATCTGTCCTGGTATCATAATAGCCATCCTCGGTATGGACGATACCGCCACTACCGGAAACGATCTTGGATGGCCCCACCATGTGGGCTGTAGACGTTGGCACATCATAATACAAGGTATCGGTAGTAACCACATCCTTGCCACTGCGCAACTTGACATTGTAGACGAACTTAGCCTCACGGGTCTGGGTATGATACTCACCCCAGTCGGAAACCAGACGGTCCTTGCCGTCGATGAGCGTACCACCATCAAAGAAGTTTGCCATATTATACAAACGGTCGAAATCCAGACTGTCAGTACGTAAAGTCTGTCGGCGGTGATGCAGGACCACGTTCTTTCGGGCATGCATCATCTGCATCTGTCCGTCATAATCAGCCCTTTCACAAGTGAGCGACAAGGTATCACCCTGACGGTAATGGACATGCCCGAATGCCTTGACGGAATTGGAAGCCTGATAGAAATAGGCACTATCACAGGTGAGGTGGCCCCCCTGATGGGCGAAGGACACCTTGCCCTTCACAATCTGTGCATCAGGATTGCTACCAAACATATCATAACGGAGTTCATCAGCATGCAACAAATAGACGCGGTCTCCGTCAGGACGCTTCTTGCTACGCTTTTTAGGGGCTTGCATGGCCTGTACCAAACAAAACCCAAATAGGCATAGAATCAATATAATAGAGATTCTATGCCCGTTCTTAATATTATCAGAATGCTTGTTTATCATTTGATCCAACCTTGATATTCAAACTTACAATCCTTGTATCGATCGTTCATTCGAACGTATGTCTTCTTGATTTTATCCACTACCCAGTCGTGAATGGTCTTCTGGCGTTCCTTGGCCAGCACCACATCCTGCATCACCTGGAAATCTTCGGTAATGGTAGCGCGGTGACCCTCTACTCTACTAACCAGCTTCACCAAGGCGCAGGTAGTTTTTCCCTTGGTATTGACCATGGTAAACGGTGCTGAAATCTGTCCCACCTTCATGGTATCCACCATACGTGCCACCTCAGTAGGCAGGTCCTTCATCTTGAACTTAGAAGTACGTACATCACCATCGACCACGTTCACCATCATACCCTTGTTGTTGCGGGTATCCTTATCGTCAGAAAGAGCACCAACAGCAGCCTCGAAGGTAAACTTATCGGCACGGATATCATTGGCAATGGAATCCAGACGGCCGATAGACTTATCGATAGCTTCCTGAGAAACCCGTGGCTTCAACAGAATGTGGCGGCACTTCAATTTATCACCACGCTTGTCAATCAACTGGATGATATGGAAACCGAACTCAGACTCCACAATCTTGGAAATCTTCTTTGGGTCGGTCAGGTTGAATGCAACATTGGCAAAGGCAGGATCCAACATACCTCTTCCTACATAGTCCATCTCACCACCCATACGGGCAGAACCAGGGTCTTCAGAATACATACGTGCCAAAGTAGCGAAAGTAGTCTCACCCTTGTTCACACGGTCAGTGAATTCTCGCAGCTGGTTCTTCACACGGTTGATTTCCTCCATCGGAATACGAGGCTGCATGGTCAGGATTTCCACTTCCACCTCTGTCGGTACGAAAGGAATACTATCGGCAGGCAAGTTGTTGAAATACTTGCGTACCTGAGCAGGCGAGACCTTGAAATTCTTGACCAGTTCCTGCTTCATCTTCTGGATGAGCTGCTGGTTCTTGAAGTCATCATGCATCTGCTCACGCATCTGGGTGATGGTCTGCTTACGATATTCCTCCAACTTCTCGCGGGAGCCAATCATGGAAACCCAGGCATTGATCTGCGCATCAATACCCTGCATCACTTCAGATTCAGAGACCTCGATACTATCAATGGCAGCCTGATGGAGGAAGAGCTTCTGAACAGCAATCTGCTCAGGAATAGAACAGTCTGGATCGCCGGAATATCTGATACCCTCAGCCTCAGCCTGCAAACGAGTTACCTCAACATCAGACTTCAAAATAGCCTCATCTCCCACAACCCAGATAACCTCATCTACGACGCTACCCTCATTGACAGGCTGTGAAACAGCAGCAGTCTTCTCTGCCACCGAGTCAGAATCGGCAGTCTTTGCCCAAGCACTCTTGCCACTTCTCGTAGCATTGGCACTGATTCCAACAATCATCAAGAGAGCCACGAGAGCCCAACTTGTCTTATATCCCAATTTCATCTATGTTTCAATATATATTAATGTTTATTCACCGTAGCCAATACTTCCTGATTGACTACAACCTTATATTTCTTTCTCAATTCAGCAACCCATTCCTTTTCGAGCACATCCTGATAGTCGGCAATCACCAGCGCCTTGACATCCGTATACTCCTTAGGTCCCTTTTTCAAGACCTTTCCATAAGTTGCATCTATCGGATACTCCTTGAGAGGTTCAACCTTTACGTCCCTGCGGAACACCTTGTTGTCAACCAAAGCGTTATCCCCCATCTTGAAGATACCCTTTTCAACACGAATGCGAATAACGGAATCGGCATTGAAGGAACTTCTCAGCACCTCAGCCCATTCATCAAAAGGCTTCCCCTTGAGCGCCTTCTTCACCGCCTTCACATCCGCCTGATTCTTCACATGGTAAGCAATGCCCTTGAACCGAGGCTCATCCCATGCATAATTCTTCTTGTGCTTGGCGAAATAAGCAGCCAAAGCCTCTTCATCCCTGGCAGCCTTCTCCCAAACCAGACGGTTGCTGATTTCATACAGCAACAGTCCATCGTGATATTCCTGAACCAAATACTTCAACTGGTCATCTTTTGCGGTCATTTTCGCAGTCATATCATCAAGCACAGCTTCCTTATCCTTCAACTGAGCTGACGACTTACTGATGGAATCCAACTTCACATCAATGATATGCTCCCTGATGCCACGTGCATCAATGAAGCGACAGATATCATTCCTCACCGAGTCGTATTGGAAGAAATCCTGCTTACCCATCAACTTGATGATATGATATCCAAATTCAGACAAAACCGGCTTGGACATCTCTCCCACCTTCATGGAGAAGCAGGCATCCTCGAAAGCCTTTACCGTCTGTCCTCTGGTAATCCATGAAATATCTCCGCCTTTGACGGCAGAACCTTTATCATCTGAATATTTCTTTGCCAATTCAGCAAAGTTACCCCCTTTTCTCAACACCTGATACAAAGAATCGGCTCTATATTTAGCCTTGTCCTGTTCGGCAGCGGAAGCTTTCTGACCCAATCTTATCAGGATATGGGCAGGTCTTACCATCCCGCCGGCAGCAAGCACTCTCTGCTTCGTATCATTATAAATCCTATGCGCTTCCGCTTCTACGTCCTTATCAGAAAGGACGAAAGGACGAATCTGCTGGTCACGATACTGCAGGAACTCAGCCTTGAAAGAAGACAAGGTATCCAGACGAGCATCCAGGGCAGCCTGCACCTTTAACTTATAATTGACGAACAAGTCGACATACTCATTGACAGATTTCTTGTCAATGACACCTTCGGAATTGTTCTTATTATAAGAATACTCAAATTCAGTGCGGCTGACGGGCTGACCATTGATGGTCATGACAGTAGGATCGTTTTGAGCAAAAGCTATGCTCCCCTGAAGGAGCATAGCTAGAGAAAGCGCATAAAATTTCATATTAATATTTTACATTAATTTATACCGGACGGCTATAGTTTGGAGCCTCACTGGTGATAGTAATATCATGTGGGTGACTCTCCAACACACCAGCATTGGTAATGCGGGTGAACTTAGCACCGTGCAACTTCTCGATATTAGCTGCACCACAGTATCCCATACCAGAACGCAAGCCACCCATCAGCTGATAGATAACCTCCTGAACGGTTCCCTTGTAAGGAACACGACCAGCAATACCCTCTGGTACCAACTTCTTGGCATCCTTGGTATCACCCTGGAAGTAACGGTCCTTAGAACCGTTTTTCTGCTCCATAGCCTCCAAAGAGCCCATACCACGATAGCTCTTGAACTTACGACCGTTGAAGATGATGGTATCACCAGGACTCTCCTCAGTACCAGCAACCAAAGAACCGATCATCACGCAGCTACCACCAGCAGCCAAAGCCTTCACGACATCACCAGAATAGCGGAGACCACCATCAGCAATCAAAGGCACACCAGTACCCTGCAAAGCAGAATATACATCATAGACAGCGCTCAACTGAGGAACACCCACACCGGCAACGACACGAGTAGTACAGATAGAACCTGGACCGATACCAACCTTGACACCATCAGCGCCATTCTCTACCAAATACTTGGCAGCAGCACCAGTAGCCACATTACCTACCACTACGTCAACGTTAGGGAAGGCAGCCTTCACCTGATGAAGCTTTTCTACCACACCCTTAGAATGACCATGAGCAGTATCAATGACGATGGCATCAGCACCAGCCTCAACCAAAGCCTTTGCACGATCCAAAGTATCAACGGTAACACCTACACCGGCAGCCACGCGGAGACGACCCTTGGCATCCTTACATGCCATTGGTTTATCCTTAGCCTTGGTGATGTCCTTGTAAGTAATCAAACCTACGAGGTGATTCTCGTTGTCCACAACAGGAAGCTTCTCGATCTTGTTCTCCTGCAAGATAGCAGCAGCTGCAATCAAGTCGGTCTGGATATGAGTAGTAACCAGGTTCTCGCTGGTCATTACCTCATCAATCTTCTTGTCCATGTGACGCT
>ENA-ORPK01002543-ORPK01002543.1-human-gut-metagenome-genome-assembly--contig:-NODE-2543-length-12384-cov-9.044448_pt1 | contig 12384 bp, 17 predicted proteins | sample MGYA00242139_ERZ509068 | MGnify/ENA primary metagenome ERZ509068 (study PRJEB26280, sample SAMEA2338687) | human gut metagenome | biome: human gut; feature: human-associated habitat; material: faeces... | reverse complement strand
CCATTAAGTCGGACAGAGCAAAAGTCGTTATGACCGCAGGCTGTATTTCGGAAACCGCTGACATAACGACTTATATTTATGATACTAGGGAGAGATAGGCAACTCGACAAATCAGAATTTCAGTGATTAAATTATAGAGTGTGTTTGATAATATTTTGTATACAATTTGACATATCCGACGCAATGTGGTAAAGTACAATACATAGTTTTAATATATGTTATAAAGATGTTTTAACTGAAGGAAGGTTATATTTATGGAAAATAATAAGTCCGTTGAGGAGACTGCCAAGGAGGCCATGGCCAAGAACAGTCCTCAGGCTCAGAGAAAGCAGCTGATACTTTGGTTTGGTGCTTTGCTAATAGGTGCTGTTTTGGGCTGGATGCAGATACCGTCTCTCAACGGTTTCTTTGATTTTGTGGCTACCGTATTTACCAGATTATTTCAGTTTATCGCTGTGCCAACTATTGCCTTGGCTGTTATTACTACCCTGGCAGAGCTGGGAGGTAAGAAGGAAACCGGTAAAATATTTATCCATGCCGTTACTTATACCCTGCTGACTACTTTTTCAGCAGCATTGGTAGGGTTGGTTCTCTACAATATTATTGCTCCAGGTAATTTGCCAGCGGATATTGTTGGCGCAGCTGCTGGGGATGTACCTCAAAAGTTGGAAAAGCTGACATATTATGAGCATTTTCTCTCGGTAATTCCTAACAATGTGCTGCAGCCATTCTTGGCTGGCAACGTGCTTTCTGTGTTGCTGATTGCAGCCTTTGCAGGCTTGGCTTTGGCCTTTATGCCTAAGACTGATAATAGAGAGGTGCTGTTGAAGGGCATCAAGGGCTTGCAGGAACTGCTTTTTACCATGATAAGAGGTATTCTCTATGTTTTGCCTATTGGTATTTTGGCCTTTGCCGCCCAGCTTTCCGCTCAGATTGAGGCTGGTGTTATTGTTGGCTCTCTGGGCAAATATGTAGCTGTAGTGCTAGGGGGCAATATGATTCAGTTCTTCATTGTACTGCCATTGTTCTTGTTGGTTAGAGGTCTGAATCCTTTGTATGTTTTCCGTCAAATGTCCCCAGCTGTGGCTGTAGCTCTCTTTACTAAAAGCTCTGCTGGTACCTTGCCAGTTACTCTGGCTTCTGCGGAAAACAATCTAAAGGTTAATACCAAGGTTTCTCGTTTTGTTCTGCCTATTTGTACCACTATTAATATGAATGGCTGTGCGGCTTTTATATTGACCACATCCTTATTTGTTATGCAGAATGCAGGCATTGAGCTGACTATGGGCACCATGATTACCTGGCTTTTTGTAGCTGTGCTGGCAGCAGTAGGTAATGCAGGTGTGCCAATGGGCTGCTATTTCCTTACCCTGTCTCTTATGTCATCTTTGGGAGTGCCTCTGGGAATAATGGGTATTATTCTGCCTATCTTTACAGTTATTGATATGATTGAGACAGCGGAAAATGTTTGGTCCGATTCCTGTGTATGTGCCATGACGGATCATGATTTGCAGGGAAAAATCTAAATCGATTTTGAGAAGCTCTAGCAGGGGCTTCTTTTTTTCTTATTGATAATGAGTTATAATGTTAGTTACAGTTCAATCATGGAGGCAAAATATGGTAAACTTAATGGGTTATTATCAGTTGCCTGGCAGTATGCCTGTGCAGGTTAGCTTTGAGGATTTGTTTAATACCTCTTTTATGCGGAAATATACAAAATATCGCAGTTTTGAGAAATTTTTATTAGGTGGAGGCTTTCATATCGAAATCCAGCAGGATTTTGAGGATTTGCCAGAGGAAAATATGGATGCCCATGTGGTAAAAAATACAAGATTCAGCAGTTGGAAGGAAATGCTGGATGTGGCTACTGATACTTATGTACGAAAAGTAAAATAAAATGAGAAATCAATAAAAATTGGCAGGTGATATTTTTGATAAAAGTTAAGGGATTGACCAAGGAATTTATTCGCAAGGGCCGGGATGGCAAAATGACCGCCAAGAAGGCTGTGGATGACTTGTCCTTTGAAATTGCCCAGGGAGAAATTTTTGGCTTGCTGGGGCCTAATGGTGCAGGCAAAACAACTACCATTAGAATGCTGACCATGCAGACAAGAAAAACTTCTGGGGAGATTCAGTATAATGGTATATCCATAGAAAAGAATGAGAAGGCCATTAAGGCTATGATTGGGGTAGTACCTCAGCATATAAATTTTGATATGGATTTGACAGTGGGGCAGAATATGGAGCTTCACGGCAGACTGCATCATATGGATAAGCAGCAGCGGCAGGAGAGAATACAGGAATTGCTTCATTATATCGAGTTGGAAGATACTGTGAATATGTCTCCAAGACAGCTGTCAGGGGGCATGAAAAGACGGCTTTTAATAGCCAGAGCCTTGATTCATAAGCCACGGATTTTGTTTATGGATGAGCCTACAGTGGCCTTGGATCCCCAGGTTCGCCATCGTATCTGGGATTTGATACGAGAAATGGCGGCTCAAGGCGTAACCGTGCTGTTGACCACCCATTATATTGAGGAAGCGGAAAATCTTTGCAATAGAGTAGCTATTATCAACAAAGGTAAGCTGGTGGATATAGATACACCAGCCTCCTTCTGCCAGCAAATGGGACGCTATACTGTTGAATGGCAGACAGAGGAAGGCCGTCAGTTCAAATTCTTTGATAGCAAGGAGGAGGCAGCTGGCTTTGCCGCCACATTGGACTCTTCTCATATTCGTCGTTCCAATCTGGAAGATGTATTTATAGAGTTAACTGGCCGAAGGGAGGGTATATAATGCTTTGGCAGGATATATGGACTGTCTTTTGGCGGGATTGGGTTGTACTGCGCCGCAGACTAAAAAAATTTATTTTTAGCCGTATGGTGGCTCCTTTGTTATATATGGTAGCCTTTGGCTGGGGACTTGGCCGTAGTATCCAGGTAACAGGTGGTTCCTATTTGGACTTTTTGGTGCCAGGTATTTTGGCGCTAAATTCCATGAACATCAGCTTTAATAGTGTTACTCCGGTGCATTCAGAAAGGATTTATCACAAAAGTTTGGAAGAATATATTATTGCGCCGGTAATCCCAGAGGCTTTTGTTATTGGCAAGGTGCTGGCTGCAGTGTTGCGAGGTTTGATTTCCTCAGCTATTATTTTGCTTTTGGCAGAATTATTTGGAGCCCAATTGCAGTTGTCAGCACTGTTTTTGCTGGTTTTGGTGCTGAATTGCATTATATTTTCAGAGATTGGCTTTTTTGCGGCCATGACCATTAGTACCTATGAGGAAATGGGCCAGGTGAATACCTATATTTTGCTGCCTATGTCCTTTCTGTGTGGCACATTTTTCTCAGTGCATACTCTGCCGGATTTGGTACGCTATGCTATTCAGATGCTGCCATTAACCCATACCAGCTATTTGTTACGGGGGATTGCCCTGTCTCAGCCAGTGGCCTTGACATCAGTGATAGTATTAATATTATATGCATTGCTGTTTTTCGGTATGGCTCGCTGGGCTTATCTTAGATTGACCAAATAAAGAGGATTGTTTATGTTAAAAAAACTTTTTCATCATGCCAGCTCCCAAAAGGATTGCGCTAGATTGTGCTGTACGAAAATAGAGAATTTTGGTGTCAAGGCAGGCAGATTGGTGATTTTTGAAGATGTAAATATACATGTTCACTGTGGCCAGCTAACTGCCATTATCGGGCCTAACGGAGCAGGCAAAAGTACCCTGCTGAAGGCTATATTGGGAGAAATTCCCCACACGGGTAAATTGAAATATACAGATGCTAAGGGAAAGCATACAGGAAACCCAGTTATTGGCTATGTGCCTCAGTATTTGAAATTTGATGTTAGCGCTCCTATTACGGTGCAGGATTTGTTTGCGGCCTGTCTTAGTCAAAGGCCTGTGTGGCTGCTGCCGGTAAATAATAGGCAGGAAATCATCAGATGCCTGAGTCGTGTTAGAGCGGCCGAGCTAATAGACCGCCGTTTAGGGGCCTTGTCCGGCGGTGAACTGCAGCGGGTATTGGTGGCTTTGGCCTTGAATCCTATGCCGGATTTACTGCTGTTGGATGAGCCTGTGTCTGGCGTGGACCAAAATGGTTTGGAAATTTTCTATGAAATTTTGGAGGATTTGCAAAATAATGAGGATATGGCCATTATTCTTGTGTCCCATGATTTGAATATGGTGGCTCGCCATGCAGATCAGGTTGTTTTGATGGACAAAGGTGTGGTATGCAGCGGTACATCAAGAGAGGTATTTCAGGATGCCAGAACCCGTAAAATTTTTGGTATGCTGGCTGAGGGGAGATAATTAATGGATATCATATACGATTTATTGTCAATGCTGCCCTTTGATTGGTTAAGCTATGGTTTTATGAAAAATGCCTTGCTGGCGGTGCTTTTGATAACCCCATTATTTGGCCTGCTAAGTACAATGGTGGTGTCCAATCGCATGGCTTTTTTCTCTGATTCCTTGGGGCATGGTGCCTTTACAGGCTTGGCCTTGGGCGCGATTCTGGGGATTTTTTCACCTACTATGTCCTTGATTTTGTTTTCTGTAGTTTTTGCCCTGCTGATTACTTGGATAAAGAATAATAGCACCGCTTCCACAGATACGATTATTGGAGTTTTTTCTTCTGTAGGTATTGCAGCTGGTTTGATGATGATGTCCTATGGCGGTGGCTTCAACAAATATTCCAGCTATCTTATTGGTGATATTCTGAGTATTACTCAGGAGGAAATTCAATCCTTGGCTTTGGTGCTGGTGGTTGTTCTTTTGGCCTGGGGATGGATATTCAACCGCTTGTTGATACTTAGTGTTAATAGTTCCTTTGCCAGAAGTCGTGGTATTTCTGTTATGCTGGTAGAGGGCGTATTTGCGGCAATGGTGGCTGTGGTAGTAGCCATTAGTATTCAATGGGTGGGCCTGTTGATTATTAATTCCCTGCTGGTACTGCCGGGAGCGGCAGCGAGAAATGTAGCTCAGAGCGTGAAGCAATATCATCTGTTTTCTGTTGCCTTTGCTATGGTGGCTGGTATAAGCGGTCTGGTGCTGGCCTATTATTTCAATATGGCTGCCGGTGCTACCATTGTGGTGATTGCAGCAGGTATCTTCTTTGTCACCCTGCTGTTAAAGGGGAAAATGGCCAAATAGGCTATTGGTATAACTAATTCTTGCCATAAAGGAGAAATTGTGTTATACTATTTGAGTCGCTGATGAAAGGGATGTATCCTTGTGTGGCGATGATTCAAGATGTGCGCTCGTAGTCCAGTGGATAGGACGTTAGCCTCCGGAGCTGAAAGCGTGGGTTCGACTCCCGCCGAGCGCACCATAAAGGTCAAACTTGTCAATCCGGCTCAGGGTTGGCTCAAAACGGTATTTAACGGTAATATTGCTGTTGGATACCGTTATTTTTTTTACAAAAGCGGCAATTGTGCCTTTCAAATTTGGAGCTTTGCCTGTTTCCATCTCTCTACGATAGCGTTCGATATATTTTCTGATTGTTCCCTTTGAGATGTTTGCTGGGCGGGATGCTTCTTTTTCTTCCAGCTTGGCAGAAAGATTTTCATATTTTTCTTTCAGCTTGCGATAACGCTCTTTGGCGCGCTCATCAACATCCCCGCCATCGCAAACAAAATCATAAAATTTGTCAATCTGCTTGTCGACTTCCAGCAGCTCCTTTTTTATATCCTTAATTTCTGTTTCTATCTTTTCTGACATCTGACGGTAATTCACTTCAACCTTATCCATCAGCTCATCCAGCGTGTCCGGATCCAGAAACAGCTCCTGTATCTGGCCAATAACCAGCTTCTCCAGCTGGTCTGCTGGTACAGATCTATTCGGGCAGACATGGGTACCCAGGCGGGTTTTCTTCGGGCATCTGTAGTATCTGTACTCAGGACCGCCTTTCTTGCTTGATGTGCTGCCTGTCATGGCTTGGCCACAGTGCTCACACATAATGAGTCCCGACAGTAGGTAGTCATGCTTTGCGCTGTTGGCTCCTTTGCGGTTTTTTCTCTGCTTCATTTTTTCCTGCGCTTCCATAAAAATCTCCTTTTCTATAATAGCTGGACATACATCTTCTACGACTAGCATCCTGTCATGGTCAGGGCGGTGATTGTTGCGCTTGCCAGATGCGGTCATGCAATTCTTGCCCAGGATGGCGGTGCCGATATACCTGCGGTTAGTCAGCAGATCATGCAGGGAATTTTTGCCGAATGGATTTCCCGGTCTAGTACGGAATCCACGGCTGTTCAGCTCATGAGCAATCTGTAGATACCCATAGCCATCTATATACATTCTAAAAAGCATACGAACCGCTTCTGCTTCATGCTCAACTATCTCATAATGCTTATCAGGCGTATATTGGTAGCCAAATAGCGGCTTTCCTCCTGTCGCTTTACCTTGCAGGACATTTTCGCGCTGACCTTTCTTGACCTCTTTTGACAAGTTCCGTGAATAGTATGCCGCTAGTCCTACCAACATATTATTCATCAGTCCGCCCTCTGGCGTGCTGACATCGAAGCCCTGGGCGGCAAAGGCAAGCTGTACACCGAAAGACTCCAGCTTGTGCCTGTTAGTATAGTAGTCAAATTCATTCCTACCGATACGGTCGACTTTATGAGCGATTACCATTTCAAACATCCCTGCCTCTGCATCTTTTAGCATCTGCTGAAACTGTGGCCTGTGGTCATTGGTGCCTGTCATGGCTTCGTCAGCATACTCTTTGATGATAGTATAGCCATATCTTTGACAATACTCTCTACAAGCCCTCAGCTGGGCTACAATGGATTCTACTCTCTGGTTATCAGAGGAGTATCTAGCATACAACGCTACGATCATAATAATCATCCTTTCCAAGGATACTATTTAGTTTCGAACTGTTTCCAAATTGGAGATACTTCATTCATTTATTCTCCAGCTCCTTATATAAATTGTAATTGCGCTTTAGGATAGCTGCAGAAGCCTGACGGATACGCTGAGCCAGCTCCGGAGAGTTCTGACTGGTAATTATGTGTGGCTCTACCTGTGGTTTTCTTTCTGTTATTACATTTTTCATGATGGTACTTCCTTTCTTATATGTAAAAAATCACCTTTCAGATAGTATTTGCCGGACATATAGCCAGGCTTGCTTGAATACAGAGACTTCATTACATCTATGGTTTACATCTTTTACAGGGTGCGTAACCTTCGTCTAGTGCTTCGTCTAAAGAATCAAACTCCACCATATTAGAGGGTGACATTTTTGATACGCTGGAGCAGTTTGACCTGTGAACTATAGAAGAATTTAAGTTCCCAATATATTCTATATTAGTTTTTTTAAAATTGCTTTTACTATCTTCTTGAGCAGTTTTACCGTATTCTGCAGGAGCTCTTTCAAATGCATCTATATCAAATTCATTAGAGTTGTTATGGGTAAGAGGCTGGAGGCTATCAGCTTTTTCTTCAGCTTCCTCTAGTGCCACTTTCAGTTCGACAATTTGCGGTTCTAATTCATACTTCTTTTCGTAGAACATAGCAAAAAACAAACATGTTATTATAATTGATGCAACTACATATATTCCTATTAGGAATATTGCACGGCCTGCTACATCTTTGTAAACTTTTCTAATCTCGTCCATTTCTCTTAAACTAGCAATAATATTAGCCGACTTAAATTCAAGAAATACACATATATTGAAAAAGAACATTACTATTAATAAACATGTAAAATCCGAAAAATCTAATAAAGCACATATAGAAACAGCGAATGTCATCGCTAAAATATATAAAGCGCCAAATTTTTCGAATATATTGTATCCGAGTACTACAGTGAAGAACAGGAACATTTTTAGGATTACCATCAACTTATCAACCAAAGTGGGAAATTCAATCATGTTATTGTACCTACTTTCATTTAGCCGCCCTGGTTGGGGCGGCTTTTTGTTTAGCTAATTTCTTTTGCTTCTTTGGCGGTGCTTCCACAATCGGATGCTTGTTGCTCCGCTTCTTCTGCTTTAATCTCCTGCAGGAGATTGTAATCATCCATAGATAGGGTGGCAGTAATGGTAGCTTCGCCACTCTTTTTTTCTGCTTCTACTCCGTTGATAGCAGAAGCAAGACCAACAATATAATCTACCAGTTTTGCTCTATCTTCGCTTGGCATTGATAAAAGGTATTTGGCTAGATTCTGCTCTCGCTGGGTTAAGTCGTAATGCTTGGCAAAAGCACTGAACAAAGTAGTAGCGGTGTCCTGCTCCATTTCACCAGTACCATACCTTAGCCATTCCTCTGACAAGCTAAAAGCATTACATATATCAGATATAACTCTATCGGTTACAGTAATGCGGTCGCGCTCAATGCTAGCTATATTCGCACGGCTTACATTGATTCTCTTAGAAAATTCCTCTTGGGTTAACCCTAAAATATCTTTTCGATAATGTCTAATCCGTTCACTTACGGTCATATTATCACCTCCTAAAAAAATTCTATCACCTTTAAAAAAGTTAGTCAATCACAAAAATATAAAAATAATGCTAGACAAGCACAAAAAAAGCTGTTATAATGTGATTAAACCACAAAGATGTTACACGAAAAGTTCAAACAGACACAAAACGTCCCTATATTAAAGGAGGTGAGAGGTATGGACAAGGAAACAATCTTACTCCAGGCGCTAAAAAATGAGCAGGCGAGAATGGAAACAATGAAAATCATTTACAAGATTCGTGAGATGGGCGGTACGGACTGCATTTTAAAACTGGCAGGCTACATCCTCACCGCCGATGATAATCAGAAACCAGCTTAACAGAAAGGATGATAAAAAATGACAACCATTATTATTGTATGCACCATCGCAATTATCACAGTAGCCGCCCTCAATTTGGCTGGCGCTATGCAAAGAGCACATGAAATCAAGCTCTTGGCAGCCGCTCGAAAGGTATTGGGCGACAAGTACGACGATGAAGCAGACACCGACACTGTAAAAATCTACAGATTCATCGGTGAGGAGTACCTGCAGGTACAGAAAAACACTCCAAGTGAGCTGTACCATCGCAAGAATATCACCTGCGCTATCATGGCCATTCAGGAACCAGGGGTTATCAGAAGAGAACTACTGAAGGAGCTGGCAAGATGAATAAGGAAATCTATGAGGAATATAAGAGAAAGCGCCAAGAGCTTCGGGTGATGGAGCGCATAACAGCACAGCGGTGTGCTGAGCTTCGAAGCCTCGCTCAAACCTTCGGCGGATATGCTGGGGATATAGTGAAGCTGTATGTTTTCGATGAGAAAGATTGGAACACCATAAAGAAACTGGCGGGGGATGTATGCGTAAAAGCATTTAAGCTTCGGCTTAAAGCTACAAAACTGGAAAATCAGTTAGATTTTCTTCGTTACTCATTAAGGTTGGATACCCACTATAAGATTATGGACGCTAGGTGGGAAGTTGGTGACGACGATGGCCAGGACTGATAAACGGCTGGAAAATGTAACAGTGGAATACAGCGATGAAGGTGTATTCCGGGAGCTGGTACTAAATAAAATTGCTGTGGCTGTAGCTCAGCAGATGATAGAGGATGGCGTAAAGCCAGAGGAAGAAGGTAAGTGAATGGGAAAAGCATTTGTGTATATAAGGGCAGTAAGAATATTGGTGCCAAGGAAGCTGGTAGAAGCCGGCCGTATCTACGCTATCAAGCGCTGGGCGGATAAGATGGGCGAAATAGCCCGAGATATGGAGAAGCATACAGGGATTAAGACAATTTCCCATTTATGCGACGATTATGTATTTGTCCTTTGTCGTAATGATTTAGAGGCAAGGCTGGTTTATGATTTCCTCCAGGAAAAGATTGGGGAGGAAATTGACATAGCCAAGGCTTTCCCGCAAATCACTAAAGAAGATTATGAAAAGCTGTGGGGAGCATATGTCCAACACTGAACACATTCTGCCACTTCTGCCACACAGTAGACACTTTCAGTTTAGACTGCACCTGTTAGGGCAACATTGAACATTACCCTCCCTTAGCAGGGATAAGCACTTCTGCTTTTTTATACTATCCTTTCTGAGAAGCGCTGCTGGAGGTGCCTATTGTGTGGCAGAGTAAAGGGAAAATATGGATATAAAGCGGATGAAATGGTAGAGAAAGGATTGGTGACATTTATATGAGAAAGTTTATTGCAGGTGTGGCACTGATAGTTTCTGTGGGCTTTTTGGTGGGGTGCTATGATGGCCCCCAGAAACTGGTGGAGACCACATATATCGTTAGAGAGGGCGATACCCTGCGGGATATATCCGAAGCGTACCTGCCTCTCAATACAGGCGGGCGCCGTTATATCTTGGAGTTTGAAGAAGGTATAGTGGAATTAAATCCAGCCCTGCAGCAGGATAGAGACAAAATCTATCCTGGCCAGGAGATTAGAATCAACTACTGGGTAAAGGAGTAGGCCTATGTTATCGGATAGAGCCGTAACATGGCTTGGTTTTATAGCTATGTTATTGATAGTTTTGTTTTTATGAACAGGAGGTTTTCGTTGTGGATAAGAATGTGGATAAAGCGCGGGAGAAGCTGGGGCAGGAGAATATTGCTGCCGGCAGTGCTAAGGATAGAGTCAGAGAAATTTTGTTTCTGTGGCTGGAGGCTTCCCCTGCTGAGGCTGCTGAGCTGATACTGAAAAGGGGGAGGACAGTAGGCGGAGCATATGCCGCCATGAGAGAAAATGCCAGCAAAAATAGAGGCAGTGCAAGCTGTGTATGTATACCGCCAGAGGAAGCGGTAGGTAATATCTTAGAATATTTTGGTATGAAAGATGTTCAGCAGAAGCTGGAACATGGCCTCTTGTATCAAATGATGATGGCTGCCAGCAAGAAGTTTAGGCCGTATGGAATGGCGGAGCCAGAAATGGAAAAACCGCATCCGGTTGCGGAAACAGAAACCAAGGCAGAGGCAGAGATTGAGGCCCCACTACATAGAGTGGACTTATCAGCATTTACTATGGAGGGATTGTTATGACTATAGACGAAGTGCTATCCCACTTCCCAGACGAGGTGCCGGCAGAATTTCTCCATGAGGCCAATAATGCCAAACCTATATATTTGTTCCAAACAGATAAAGAAGGTAATACGGTCTGCGGTAATTGCGGTAGCCGATTTCAAAGATATGAACCACATCTTACAGCGCGAAAGTGTCCCTACTGCCAGAAATACGGCAAAGTGGTACACATGACAAAATATCACAAGTCAGAAGCAAAGTCTTTACGGCAAGGCAACTTGACGTATCACTGGGCGCCTTCTGTGATTAACCCAGACATATTGACATGCACAGTTATATTGAATTTCTATTGGTTTTCTACTACGGAACCTTGGGCATCAGAGCCTTATAGATATGTTGATGCAAAGTATATATTTGTGCCCGGCAAGGGAGGGGACTATATATCAAGAAAAAGCCGGTTTTATCCAGAGAATTTCTATGATGGTAAATACTTCGCTAGATGGTCCCCGCCGCCGGATGAAACAGATTGGGTTCTACGGAAAAGCTGCAGGGATAGAATCAATGCATATACTGTAACAACAAAAATAGGCTCTGTGACATATCCACAGGGGATTGCAAATGCTGTGGAGGGACATGCTTTGCAATATGTATATGCTTCAATGAAAGGGGGTATCAATACTGCCTTTAGCCCTGTGCGGATGCTGCATACAATAGCCAAGTACCCGCTACAAATAGAGTACCTGGCTAAGTGCGGGTTTAAAGATGTTCTGTTAATGAGTCTTAAAGTTGGTGACGGACTAGGAGCTGTGTTCAATATGCGTGCCAATACACTCAAAGGTATCTTACGGGGAAAATTTTCCAAAGAAGATATGGAGTATATCAAACAACACTGTATAGATGTACGGACATTACAGAGATACCAGCGAATAAGGAGACATCCTGCGGGGGCGGGCATAACTCTGGAAATAGTGAACGAAGAGTTAAATTCGTGGACATTCTATACCCTAGAAGCGATTATGGAACATGTGAAGCTGACAAAAGCACTATCGTACATAAGCAAAGAAAAGTCCAACATAATTACTTATGCAGACTACCTGCGGGACTGCGAGGAGCTGGAAATGGATTTCACAGAAAAGGCGACACTCTTCCCGAAGAATCTGGAGGAGCTTCATGTGAAGCTCCAGAAGCAGATAAGACGCAAGCGGGACAAAGAGGCTCAGCTTGAGTGGACAGAAAGAAAAGGTAAGTTAAAGACTAAATATAGCTTCGAAGCAGATGGCTATGCAATTGTAATTCCGGAGGAAATCAACGACTTAATCCGGGAGGGCAAGGATATGCATAATTGCGTGGGCAGTTATATTAGCAGAGTGGCCAGCGGAAAGACTGATGTTGTGTATATCAGAAAAGTGGCCGAGA
>ENA-ORPK01002539-ORPK01002539.1-human-gut-metagenome-genome-assembly--contig:-NODE-2539-length-12395-cov-3.004943_pt1 | contig 12395 bp, 10 predicted proteins | sample MGYA00242139_ERZ509068 | MGnify/ENA primary metagenome ERZ509068 (study PRJEB26280, sample SAMEA2338687) | human gut metagenome | biome: human gut; feature: human-associated habitat; material: faeces... | reverse complement strand
TCCGTTACGGTAATGCTTGCACCAGTATCGGTTTGTGAAGCTGAAACCATAGACGATGTACCGTTGCTTACATTTGCAGTTGTAGTTCCGTTATCATCTACAACTGTAATAGTAGCACCAAGCTCAGTCTGTACAACACTTGCAGTAGGAGAAGTACCACTATCGCCCTTATCACCCTTTGTACCTGTCAAAGCAGTCCAGTTAGCTTTTTCAGCATCATCAAAAGAAGCACCAGATGTATGTTCCGTTATGCATTGATACATAGTCGTTTCATTTATAACCAATGTTCCAACAGTATATACAGTAGAACCCACCCAATTGGGAATGGAACTGTCATTAATACAGGTAATAACGCCATTTTCATTAATTGCAATAGTCGTTCCATCAGGCTTAACACCTCCAAGAATAGTTGTAGTAGCAATAGGCAATTCATATGTATTAGCACCGTGAATAGTACCGTCTTCGTCAGCAGTAATAGTTGTTCCGTCAACCTTTATACCACCAAGTGTAGTATCAGTTGCAACGGGTAATATATAATTACTGCCTACCACAACATTATTCCAAGTTAAAGAACCCTCACTATTCGTACCGAATAGGTCAATAACCGTTTTGTTGCTGTGTGTATGGTTATCTGTAATTGATACAACACCGTTGACAATACTGAACTGGTCTTCATTCAGACTTGTAAAAGGTTTGCCTATTAAACTTTCCCAAGTCTGAGCAGAACCTAAGTAATTCTTTAAAATTGTTTTTGATACCTGCTTCAAAGCATTACCACCATCATTGACAAAGAAGAAATAATCATCATTTATCATTGATGTACTCTTTGGCACAGCAACAATTGGTTTCAATATGTATTCATTATCAGCCATTTACTCACCTTCCTTTCATTAGTCCGTGAGAATATTATCATTTTCATCTGTCAGCATTTCACCCGATTCATTGGTAAGAACAGATGGATTTACATTTGTGATATTTATTTCAACATCTGTATAGTCAGATGATGGATAGTAAGGGGAGTAACCCTTTACTTTAAGCTTATAAGTTCCGTTCTCAGTAAATTGATATGTGAATACCTTGTTTTTGTTTTCATCTTCCGTGCAGGTCTCACCAATAAATTTGTGCCAATATCCGCTGTAAAAATCACCGCTCTGATAAGCAATGTAAAACTTAAATAACGTAAATTCTGTATAATCTTCATTACTGCAAGTAAATGTTACCTTGCCATTATCACCATACATAATGTTACTTATAATTGGTGTCTTTATTTTCCACTTGCCCCATTTTTCGTCATAAGGCTGTTTTTCACTTTCGGGAAAGTGATCGGGATAACTTATCTTTGCATAGTCAGGCTCGTCAATCGTGGGTCTGAACTGCTGCATATCAATTGTCCAAGTTCCGTCTGTAAAGCTGTGACTTACCTTATTCACAACATATGTATTTGTTTCGCCTGTAACAATGCTTGTGTATTCAATTTTATTACCAACAGACCAACTTTCTGTTCCAGCATTTGTACTTATCCAAGCAGCCATAGGATTATCTACAATTGTAATACTTGTAGTTTCTTTGAACTCATTATCACTGTACAATTGCCACTTAGCTTTGTTTATACAATCTTCATCAGACATACAGTTATCATCTTCAATTACGCTTTTACGCATACCGATAACATTTACTCTGAATGGGTGGTCTGGATTGTTTACATCGTTTATGTCATAAGCACCGACAGGGGTTATAAGCTTAGCTGGCGTAACGGTTGTTGTAGTATCATCTGTATCTGTTTTATCTTTATCATCTGTCTTATCTTTGTCTGTATTAGACTTATCTTCACTTGTATTAGACTTAGTATTACTTGAAGATATACTTGAAGTTGTAGTTGTGCTTGTTGTACTTGTAGTAATGTTATCGGTCGATTCTCTTTTATAGTGCTCACGTCCGTAAACCCATACAACATTATGAATATTAGTCTTATCCACCGTTACATTTTCACTTATTACAAGATTACTTAAACATCTTGCGTGCGCACAGGTATATGCACACAAAGCGTTGCCATAAAGCCAGTCACACCAGCTTCTTGGCAGGTTTCCATAAAAGAACCTAAAGTTGTTGCCGATGAACATTATTCGGTTAGGGTAAAGTTCTTTTATTTTTTTCAGTACATCAAATAGAGTAGTGTCAGAGCCAAACTCTAAATCATAAGGAATATAAGTCACAGGAACTCTGCCCTCAGATGTTTCAATATAGCGGTCGTCAAATGTAATAGGGGAATAGTTGTTAAGTAAGTTTGTGATTGCATTATAAATATCCAAATCCGCAGGTATTACCATACCTGTCAAATCATATTTAGCATCATTATAATTGATAATCGTACTGCCGTGTTCTTTTGATAATTCACTCATACAGTCGGAGCAACTCATTGATAGTGTTCTTGACGAAGCATCATATTTATATGAAGTGCTGTCAACCTTAAAATACCCCATATTTATATTAGTCACATCACGTCCTATGTCCTTTGCATAGAAAGTATCAGGCTTGTCCGTGTTGCGATAAAACCTATCATTAAGAAAAACATACTTCTTTCTGATAGCAATAATCTTGTCTTCCCACACCCACTCATTTTCAAGTTTGTAAGCCGAATCCTCAGAAACCACCAATTCCAAATCAGCAGTTGACATAAAATCAGAACTCCTGTCTTTACTTACACTGCCCGAAATCAATTCTGCATCGATAGTCGTGTAATATTCAAGAAAACCAACTTGCACATTCATAACCTGTCTGTAAACATCAACATAAACATAAGTCTGAAAATGATGTGGATATTCAACAGGAGTAAGATAGTTGCTATGTATTTTCCATTCACTTGCCAAACTTGGGTCAAGATATTCTTCTGCCATTATTTCACCACCGTTCTGAAAATTAGTTTACAATAAATTGGTTTATATTATTTCTTGCTTTATACCGTTCCCGTGCTTACAGGAATAGCCGTACCGCAAAAATGGCAATAGTTTGCATTAGGTACAAGGGGAGCATTACACTTGTTACAATAAACATATCCGTCATCTTCTGTGTGATTAGGATAAACCTCTACCCAAGAAAATGTAATCTTTGAGCTGAAATTATCATTAACAACAGTATCAGTTTCAAAGTTGATTTCTGTTATCGCTACCTGTAATATCAGTTCATCTGAAAGCTTCAGCCATTTGGTTCTTTTGTTTTTAAGCCATCGCATAAAGCTTAGTTTCCATTGTGTATTATCCCAATTTATTTCACACTCACTGTTATCAGCGAAATTACCCGTAGCCGTTCCAGATAAATAATCGACCTTAGAGGGATAAATAACATAAGGATATTTGCTGTTTATTGTCTTCTGAACAATGGCATCAAATTCAGGTTTTATAGTGTGATTAACGTCAACCTCTGTGTACCAGTGATTATTAAGATTAGTAGCGTCCCAAATTTCAACACCATAAAATTTTGAGATCTTTTCATTTGCACTCGGCATTTTTGTTTTCACCTCCGATAGATAAATATAAAGACTATTCTCAGCAAATCCAAGAATAGCCTTTATGAAAATATTATACTTCTTCAACTTCCCAAGTATACGCACCGCCACCGCTTATAGGTGTCTCGTATAGACCAAGATAAGTGTCTTTTACAATATCATACCACCAACTACTGTCATAAGTGCTTTCTACTCTTGTTACTTTAGGTAACGGAACGTCTGATATATTAGTAAATTCAGGTTTATGAGTAATAGCTCTGTTATTGGCACTATCTGATATATCCGATTCAGTAAAACCAAATATAGCATTTGTATGACCTACAAATCTCGTTTCGTAATTCCATATGTCAGGAGCTTCACCAGAATACAATGAACGTATTTCACGAAGCTCGTTATTATCTGTAATCTTTGTGACCTTAGTATAAGTACAAGCATATCTGTCAATGTAATTATTGATATACATATCGTATTTAATACAATCCTGTAAAAATTGCTTATTAAACATATCTTTGCCTAATTTAACTTGCGGAAAGTTGTGTATATCATAACTAATATACTCATTATATATATCTGCAACATCGGGACTGTTTTTTAAAAAACTGCCGCTGTCCCAATGAAAATATACATTTGGGGCATCATAAGGAGTATTTTCAGTATAAGAATTAACCAAACTTCTTATACTTAGACGTATTTTTTTATTATTGTAAATTGTATTTACAATAGGATTATTATTGCTATCACATACCTGTAAATCATAAAACAATTTGTCAGGAAGCGTTAATTTAGGACAGCTATAAAATGCACTGTCTACATTTTTTAATTGAAAACAATTCTTAAATATTCCTTCGCCAATAGTAGTTAAAGAGGGACATAAGAAAAATAGGTTATTAACATCTTCTAAATTGATGCAGTTTTCAAAGAGTCCCTTACCAACTGTTTTTAAACGTAATGAATATCTGAATATTCCGCTAAGCTGTTTTAAACTTCTGCAATTCCTAAATACATAGTCACCAATTTGCGTAAGAGACCAATTCTCATTATTTCGGTTACAACCCTCGAAATCGACTTGACCACTAAAATTTATATCATTTTCAAACACAGAATTGCCTATTTTTTGAAGTGTACTTATAGTATTAACATCTGAAGCAATATTATTCTTATAAAAATAATTAGGATTATTACTCCTGTAAACTCTCGTGTCAACAACGGTGTTACCTGTCATACAATCGGGTAAGTCAGATAATGCATAATCGCCAATATAAGTCAAAGGACAAGCATAAAACATACTACTCATACTTTGAAGTTTTTTATTATATTGTAAAAACTTATTTGGTATGCAATTAACCATTGTACCAGCAAACATTTCGTCTGATATTATCAAATTGGAAAACATAGATAAGTCAGTAATTCCTATATCTTCAAGTGTAATATCCGCTTGATAAAACATTTCTCTTGCGTTTATAACGTATTTAAATTCATTATGTTTTAATTCGGATAATGGTTGAATATATTCGGGTTTATAATAACGATTTAAACTGCTTGAATTATATGCTTTGTTTGCATTAAGCATTGATGCTGTACTTCTTAAATGCAGATTTCCCCATTTAATAATCTTTTTAAGTTTACAGTTTGAAGCGGTAGGGGATAGAATAAGTGAATTATAAAAAGTGTTAAATCCACCGATATTACCATAAATTTTTATGGTATAACGTCCATCTTTTTCATATTGATGATGTACAATAGGAACTATCGTGGTAGTTGTTGTACCATCTGAATTTGTAACAGTTTGTCTTACGCTATCATTGATGCTATCAGATGTACATTCAACACCATCAATAAATATTTTTCGATTCTTTTTCAAAACAATCTGTGAAGTGTAATCAATAAAATTACCATCACCCCAATCGACTTTAAAAAACGGTTCTTTTTCTTCAAAAAGAATATTGTTTAAAAATTTACTGAAATATTCGGGAAACATTGACTTAGTAACCTTTTTACCATCTTTGGTCGTTACATTATATAGAACATAATTACCAGCCGATGATTTAGAAGTAATGATTCCTTCTTCGTCTTTAACTAAATGATAAACATTAACGCTGCCTATCCAACTACTGGGATATAAAGTATAATTTCTGTCACTGCCAATCGCTTCAACTTCAATAATCATTGGTTCAAAATCATCTGTGTCATTCTTCAAAGGCAACTTAAACAAATCAGGCTGAATATATCCTCTCAGCCACCTTGTCTTAAACTCTTTAACATTCAACCATTTTTCATCTCCTTAAAATCCCTCTAAATCCATAACTGACCCGTCAGGAAAAGTAAGCTTGGTTACTTCCTCTGTTTCTGTACCTTTGTCCTTTACAGTAATAATAAACGTTCTAAATAAGTCATCAGTCCAGTATTCAGTTACAGTATCTTTGTCGTTGTCATAAACCATTTTCTGAGGGTGTGACATTGTATTTATTCCACCATAAATGGTTTCAACATATCTTTTATTTAAATCGTTATTAGGAATGTGCACATAAACTTTTTCACCAACAACGTGAAATTTCCCATCATTAATTATAAAGTCACGTTCCAAAGTGTTGAAACGTACTGTATATTTATTGTAATCTGCACTTGTTACATCGGTCTTGCCATTAAACTTAATAGCAATTATCGTACCGAGAAAAGTTTGGTCATAAGGTGCAGTTTTAATTCTGTCTGTAATTAGTCCGTCAGTAAGTCTTGCAAGCTCTTGTATAGGATTTTTGTTGTTTGCGGTAGTGCTTGTAGTAGCACTTGTAGTTGTCGCCATTATAGCACTTCCTTTCAAACATAAATAAATACAGCCTATCTATGTTACAATAAAGCAACATAAATAAGCTGTATTATAAATATAAAACGAATTAAAAATTATTTGCGATTGGTGTGTGTCTGCTGATTAAAAATAGTAGCACCGTTTTTAAGGATTTCTTTACCTAAATCTTCAGCACTGCCAACAGGATTGTTGATAATAATATCACCAATATTATTAGTAATATTCTCCGTATGCCTGCTATTATTATAAACAACAGATTTAACAGCAGTATTATCCAATAAATTAGGAACAGTATTCTTAAATGCTAAACCATTATTGGCAAAGTTCTTCATACCTTTTTCTAATAATTCAGCAGTAACACTCGTCATACCCTTATTCTGAAAATACTTAGCAAGCAGTTCATATGTATCTGAAGAACCGGTCTTATACTGAGAAGCTTCAGAATTTTGCTTAGATTTTTCTTTTTCCTGTTCAGTTAAATCATCAATGCCAGCAACAAGATTGTTTATGTCAATTGTATTTCCGTCTTTGTCAGACCAAACACCATTTTCATAAGTAGAGCCACTGATTTTTGAGATCATATCCCAAACATTAGTATTGCTTGCAGTTTGCTTATCTCCGTCAAGAAAATCGTCAAGAGGTTTAATAAGAGCGTCAAACTTCTCTTCAATCATCTTTTTCTGTTTTTCGACAAGCTTTATCTGGTCGTCATACTTTTCAGACTGTTCTTTAGCTGCTTTTTCAATTGCCTCTATCTGAGCTTCAAGTAATGATTTCTGATATTCATACTTAGCATTGTCATATTCTTCTTGTGCATCATTGATTTTTTCAGCATCAGCTACATATGATGTTGTACCGTCTGCATTAAGTCTTGCAATAGTACGCTGAGATTTAGCCTTTTCAAGTTCCTGTCTTTTCTTTTCAAGGTCGATTTCCTCTGATTTTTTGCTGTTAACTTCTTCGAGTAAGTCGATCTTTGACTGAATAGCTTCTTTTTCTTGGTCAGCTAATTTTTCAGCCTCGTCCTGCTGTTCTTTAAGCTTGTCGATTTGTTCATCATAGAAGTCGGAATATTCGTCCTTTTTGTCTTTTAAGAAGTCACGCTCAGCGGTTACTTCTTTATCGTCAATATCCTTCAGCTTATCATTAAGACTGTCAATGTCTTCTTTAAGCTGTTCAATATCGTCCTCTGTACCTGAAATAACACCAGACCTAATATTATTGATACGCTGTTGAAGTTCTGTAATGGCATTGGTAAGCTGTTCACGAGCATAGTCAAAGCTTAAAGACAATTCAAGCCTGTTACCGTCAGCATCAACATTATCTTCAAGTGCCTTATCAGCAAGCTTTTCATAGTTGTCAATTTTCTTATCGAAAAGTTTTTGCTCTTGCTCTGTACGCCACTTGTAAACCTCTTCTTCGTATTTCCAATATTCGTCCTGATACTTGGTAAGGTCAGAGAAATACTGCTTATATGCATCGTCAAGCCAGTTTATATACTCTTCCTCAGAAATTTGATTTAATGCAAGAAGATGCTGTTTTTCATTATATTCATTCTCAAATTGCTCTTTCCAAGGGTCGTCTGATTTCTTTTTGGATGAATCGTCAAAAGATATTGGATTGTTTACATTCGCAATCATAGCATCAATTCGTGCCATTTGCTCGTAGTAATCAGCCATATCCTGAGATTTTTCGGCTATTTCAAGACGAATTGCTTCACGTCTTTCTTCGTTAGCAGTTGCCATTTCACGCTGTAAATCTGCAACAGCCGAAGCTTCATCTTTATATTTCTGCTCAAGATCATTCTTATCTTTAAGCATATCAAATTCTAACTCTTTTTGCTTTTGAGCATTAAGACGTTCAACAGCAACACTATTTAAAGTCACAGCACCAGTTTCAGCATCAATACTTAATGCTCTTGAATATCCCGCATCAATAAGACTTGATATAGTATCGCTTGCAAGCTGACCGTGCTTTTTTTGTTCATCATATGCATCAGAAATAGTATCCTGTGCTTTGGTAAAGTTGCTTACAGATTTAGAATACTCCTCAAGCTTTTTCTCCATTTCTTCAAGCGAAGAAGTGTCAGTTTCGAGAATTAAACCAAACATAGAAAGAATTAAATTCAATTCTTCAAGTTCTGTTTTGGCAGATGCAACAGATTCTCGCCACTTATTATATCTTTCAGCTTCTGGCGCACTATTAATATTTTTTGTGTCATACTCAACACTAAGGAAGTCTTCAAGATAATTAGCACGTTCCTGTAAAGATTTCACCGTGTCTTTTGTCATATCATCATTTGCTTTTATTAATTTTTCAGCATCAATAGTGTAGCCATCTGAAGTTTTAGTAAATTCAGAAGCTAATTGAGGATATAATTCAATAAGCTTTCTAACTTCATCAGCAGAAAGGGAAGAACCCTTTTGAATTTTATCAAATGCAGACTGAATTGTAGACTGATTTTCAAAAATATCATCAAGAGAATCCTTTAACTCTTCATCAGCACTTACCAAAGTATAAATTGAGCTTGCTGTATCATCTGCTTTTTTTGATGTATCAGACAAAGAAACATTGAAACCATTAAATGCTAAAGCAATATCATCTATATTGTCAGCACTATCAATAACCCCTATATCAACAAGTTTCTGAATAAATTCATCATATTTGGGATTATCAAGCATTTTAGCAGTAACTTGTCCTTTTTCTCCTAAATCTTGCAATCCTTGCACTACATCATCAAATTGCCAATTATCCACAAGACGGTTAAACGCATTAGTCTTAGCATTTGTACCGCCCATAGCTATTGTCATTCTGTCTTGAAAATCATTAATATAATCAAGCCATTCATTAACAGCTTTTTCATCATCTGTCGATGGATTTTTGATATAGCTAATATTTTCGGAATCAGTAGTCCATAATTTGTTTTTGGATAATAAATATTCATCAATGTTATCAATAAGTTTTTGATAATATTCCTTATCTTTAGCTAATATCTTTTTTTCGCTTTCTGACTTAGCATTTTTATACTGTTCTTCGATGTCTATTAATGTTTGATAATGTTTTTGACGTAAATCAAACTGTTGATTAATGTATTTCTTTTCTGTTACAGCCGCATTTCCTTGTGAATATTCTCCAAGATTAGCAACGTCTTTTTTCATAACTTTAACAAAGGAACTATTAATTTCTTGTTGTTTACGTTTTTCTTCTAATTCAAGGAGTGCTAATTTTCTTTCTAACTCATTATTAGTTGCTACAAGGTTATCATATTCTTCTTTCTCAGTAAAAGTTAGAGATTTTTTATTCTCTAACTCGTTCATTCTGTCAATAGTAGTCTTTAATTCATCATTAACAGAAGTTATGTCTGATTGCAAGTCAGAATATTCATCTTTCAGATTGGCTAATGCTTCTCTCGATTCATCAAGTGTAACAACTAAATAATCAACTAACTTTATTAATCCAGTTATTGCAATCATTAAACCAAAGTTTATAACAGCATTTAATGCAACCGTAGCCAACTGTAAACCAACTGTCTTTGCTGTTGCACTAACAAGATAACCGGTATATCCCTTTAATGTAGCCGTTCCCTCTGTGCCAAGAGTAGATAAATAACCACCAAGCTGAGTATTACTCTGACTAACTGCTTTTGCAAAATCCTGTGCGTTATCTGCTCCAGATTGTTGTGCCTGATTGAACAACGCCATAGTTGATTTTACATTGGCAAAACCTTTAGTATTACCATCAAGGATTGCAGCGTAAACATCTTCAACACTTGCTTTTGCAGAAGCACCTTTTTCGGCAAGTTCAGAAAACATCAACGATACATTAAGATCTTTGTCAGTTACATCTTTAATAAACTTTTCATAGTCTTGCCCAAAGGATTGATTAGAATTAAAAGTGTTAAAATTATTAACAAATTTCTGAATTTCATCATTTGTAAGATTAAAACCAGTTTTGACTTTTTCAACCTTATTAAACACACTTGTTAAATGTCCGTCAATAGTCTTAAATACCAAGGTTTCATAATAATGTTTTGAATTATTATGAAACTATATTGACGTAGCAGTTAATTTGTGTTATAATTTAACAGAGGTGATTTTATGGGCTACTATAAGTATTGTCCTAAATGTGGAGAAATCAATTTTATTGATAGTATAACGAATTGTCATTTTTGTAACGAACCCTATGTCATTACCGATTACAAATGGAGTTTAGATGATGGTGATAGGAATATGTATAAAATAATCCTCGAAGAATATGCAAAGCCCAACCCACTCTTCGATGAAGAACTCTATAACAAAAGAATTGCATTAGAAAAATCTCAACAGCAAGCTACTCATAATCAGATGCGTATGGAAAAACAACAAGCTCAAAGAGCTAATGTACCAAGATGCCCAACTTGCGGTTCAACAAATGTAGAAAAAATATCTACAGCTAAAAAAGCCTTTGGTTTTGCTATGGTGGGATTGTTTAGTAGTAATCTTGGTAAAACAATGCATTGTAAGAACTGTGGATATAAGTGGTAAAGGTTATTCTTTCTTTACCATTGAAAAATCCTCATTTTCAATATCCCACGAATATTCTACACCAAAATTAAAAGGATATGGGTAAATAATCGTACTTTCATTTTCCTTAACTATCTCTTTCAACTTGTCTTTATCCCAATCGAGATAAAAGCGTTTCACGTTTTCAAGGTGTTTGCCATTGACAGTAATAAAAAATGGTGTCTCATAATTTGTAATATCAGGATTGGCTTCAATGAAAATCTTTAATGGTTTCTCGTTAATAACCATATTATCTTTTTCAATCATATTATATTTTCCTTTCTTGGAGTGATTTTTATGAAATTAAATGCCGAAGCTGTCAGAGATGTTTTATTATATTTAGAGCAAAACCTCGAATATAACAATACAGAATATGAGGCTCAAAAGATAATTGAGCCAATATCTGTACAAACTCTTGTTAAAGCTTTAACACCGTCCGAGCATTATACCGATGACGAGGTAAGATATGCTGTAAAAAAACTATGGGAAAACCAAATGATTCATGCTAAAGTATCAATAGGAACGCATGGGGATTTTTTAAATTTTCAAGTGCTTGACATCACTTGGTCTGGACACGAATTTTTAAACAATGTACGTCCTCAGACTATTTGGGAGATAACTAAAGATAAAGCAGGTAAATTAGGTGGAATGTCTATAAAAATGCTTTCATTTCTTTCATCAACAATTATCCAAGCAGTTGCTTCAAATCCTGAATTAGTACAGAGTATCGTCAATAATTTAAAATGATATGTACTATAATTCTTGAATGGTATGATTTTTAATTTACAAAGTGGTAATTATCGTTACTTTTTAGTTTTAAAATAATCATTATATAAATCATCAAGATGCTTATAGTAGTCTTTTTTATTGATACTACCGCAAGTATTGTGATTGTAATTATTTAATTTTTCCTTAAATTCTTTTATAGTCATTTTATTAAGCATTGTAAACTCCTATCTCATTAAATTATGTAGAGGAAACCTTTATGAAATCTCATGTACAAAGAAAAAATATGGAATTTTCTCAAGAACCATTAAAGAACATAACAAAACAACTTTTCAAATAATAACAAAGGAGATTTATTATGAGCAACGGTAGAATTTGTTTACAATGTGGTAAAGAAATATCCGATAATACAATTACAACATGTCCATTTTGTAATTGTATTGACCTGCTTGATAAAAATTCATATGATTCAATTATTTTAAATTATAAAAATGCTTCTAACTCAGCAAAGCAAATGTTTTATAATGACCCAACATTTATTAAGATGATGTCATATCATCCTGATTTGTTCAAAAGAGAATTGCCCAAACAAACAAATCATAACACACAACCTACCCCTACACCCCAAAACATACCTAAATGCCCAATTTGCGGTTCTACCAATTTATCCAAAATAACTACCGCTCATAAGGCAGGGAAGATAGCTTTGCTTGGTATTTTTGGTATGGGAGACAACGGTAAGACTTGGAAATGTAATAATTGCGGCAGTAAGTTCTGATTCTGATGATATAATATTTATATAATAAAGAACCTTTGAATTTCT
>ENA-ORPK01002538-ORPK01002538.1-human-gut-metagenome-genome-assembly--contig:-NODE-2538-length-12420-cov-3.489689_pt1 | contig 12420 bp, 16 predicted proteins | sample MGYA00242139_ERZ509068 | MGnify/ENA primary metagenome ERZ509068 (study PRJEB26280, sample SAMEA2338687) | human gut metagenome | biome: human gut; feature: human-associated habitat; material: faeces... | reverse complement strand
TTAATCGTGGCGGGCTGGATGTTGTTCGTCAGGCATTGTATGACAATAACCGCAATTTTGCGAGTGAGGCAGGTGTTTGGTAATGCGAAAGTTCCCGGAACTAAGAAAATTTAGCTGGAACAGCACCTTTGAAGAAAAATGGAATACCACTGTACAGAAATCTGCCTCCGGCCGTGTGCGTACATTGACCAATCAGCTTTACCCGGCATGGACTATCAAAGCAAGCTATCCTGCGTTGACGGATGCACAGGCAGATGAGCTGTTAGGCTTCGTTGCTTTAATAAAAGGCTCCTTTGAGGCCTTCCTCTGGCTTGATCCGGAGCATAATACGGAAAAAGGTGCACCGTTGGCGCAGGTGAGCAGCAGCAAATATCAGTGTGTAGCGCGCATCGGCAGCTATGTAGAGCCGGTGGAATATGTAGAGGATGTAACCGTGCTGGTAAATGGCGCAATAGTGCCGACAACCAATTACACTGTAAGCGGAGGCATTATAACCTTCCGGCAGATTCCTTCCGGCACAGTAACGGCTAACTACACATATTACTGGAAAGTGATATTGGCAGATGACGGCCTGACCATCAGCAAGAAATTTGACAATATCAATACCGCAGAAATCAAGCTGGAGGTAGTACGATGAAGGACGTAGGCACAGGCTTAGAAAATTACCTGAATACGGAAAAGCATATGACAAGCTGTGACCTGTTCGAGCTGCGGCTGCCGGGTGGCAGTGTATATTACTACACTGACGCAGATAAGGATATCCTGTATGATGGCCATAACTATCGACATGACGTGCTGCTAATCAAACGCCAGCAGGTCAAGGTTAACGACAGCGTAGTTGTCGACACGCTGAGCGTAAACATCAAGGCAGATAAGACTGCAAAAATAGGCAACACGCCACTGCTGAAGGCTGCACATGACGGCACATTGGATATGAGCAAGCTGTTTTTACGCAGATGCTTTTTCCGTGATGCCGTAGTTATCGGTGCTATTGGCTTGTTTGGCGGCAAAGTGGAAGTAAAGTCGTGCGGCGGTTTAGGTTTGGACCTTACAGTGAAGGCTGTTACGCAAGGCCTTAGCCAGGAATTCCCGGTGCGAAAGTATTATCCGCAGGGCACATATTCAACAAAAGGCGGAACGATAACGGCCAGCACGGACAGTACAGCAGGCTGCCTGATTGCACCATATGTTCCATTGAAAGAGGTGCTGATGTAATGAATGAGGGACAGAAAATAGCCGAAGCTGCTTTGAGCTGGCTGGGTACGCCACATGTCAACGGAGCAAAGAGCAGAGGCCACGGAATTGACTGCGGCATGCTTTTGATAGCGGCAACGGAGGATGCAGGCTACATTGCGAAGGACTCTGTAAATGTGGCACCATACAGCAACGAATGGCATCTGCACCACAGTGATGAGTGGTTCCTGCATTATGTGCAGACCTATTGCCGTGAGGTCAAGACGATGGAGGCAGGAGATTTCCTCCTGTATCAGTTTGGCCGATGCATTTCGCATGGCGGTGTATATGTTGGGAATGGGATGGTTTGTCATGCTGTGGTTGACCAGGGAGTTATTCTCAGCAGCGTTGATGATGTAATGTTTCTGGACGCTAAAGGCAGAAGCAGGCTTCGGGGGATATATAGGTTTGGAGGTAAGTAAATGGGCTTATTTAAGACGGCACACATCGTCAACAGGGCGGATAAAATCAGCAATTTTACCGTCAACACGGCCGAGTATGGCAGCGCTGTAATGGAGCTGCTGGGGACAACGCGGATCAGCGGCAACGTTATTTATTATGATGACTTTACGGCCCATGAGCACCGAGAAACCCAGCGCTCCGGCAAGGGCGGCGGTGTAGAATCTACTACAATAACCTATACATATACGGCTGCTGTCATTATGGGACTGTGCGAAGGTCCCATTAAAGGCATCGGCCGTGTATGGATTGATAAGGAGCTGTATCAGTATCCGTCCGAGAAAATCGGCATGACATTGTACAGCGGGACCGCTGATCAGCAGGCGTGGCCTTACGTTGTCGGTAAACATCCGGAAAAGGCTCTGCCTTATACCGGGCTTGCTTATATGGCCGGTGTTATCGACCTGGGCAACAATGCCAGCCTGCCTAACTTTAACTTTGAGGTTCAGGGCAAGCTGCTGGATACTGGCGACGGCGTTGACGTTAACCCTGCTGATTACATCAGATATATTCTGGACAAGGTTGGGCTGCAGGATGTTGAGATTGTCGGCTTGGAGAATTACCGGAAGTATTGCCGTGAGTCGGATTTTCTTATTTCAACACCTGCAGACTACACCAGCGCAAAGACAGCTCGTGATATTGTCAATGAGATTGCGAGCCTGACAAATGCATACATGTTCTGGAGCAATGACAGGTTTAAAATCGTGCCTAGGGCTGACCGTCCTGTAGGCGAGTGGCAGCCTGACAAACAGATTGTTTATAACCTTACTGCAGATGATTTCCTTGAACAGAGCAACGGAGCCTGCGTAACCTATTCCCGCAAAGACAGCAGCGAGCTGTACAACCGTTTTACCGTGGAGTTTTACAATCGCGAGAATGCTTACGAAAAAGAAAGCGTCAGCTATGAGGACAGCGAAAATATTGCTGATTATGGCTTGCGGCAGGCAAGCACAACGGCCGCTCATTATATCTATACCAAAAAACGCGCGGTTAAGCTGGCAGAAGAGCTGGCAAGGCGCAATAAATATGAACGCAATAAATATACCTTCAAATTAGACTGGTCCTTCTGCCGGCTTGAACCAGGTGACCTTGTGACGTTGACTGATGCTAATATTGGCCTTGATAAGCAGGTAGCAATGATTGACGGCATCACAGAGGATGCGCATGGTATCCTGAGCGTTACTGCTATCAGCAGAGCTGCAGGCGATTACTCCGAAGCTCTGTATGATGTGCATGAGGTTGACAGGCCTTATGTAGATTTCAACGCTGAGCCGGGGGATACGGATACACCGCTGATATTCCAGCCGCCTAGCGATTTGACTTCCAGTGGTAACGAAATCTGGATAGCAGCCAAAGGCAAGAAGGATGCCTGGGGCGGCTGTACAGTATTTGTCAGCGACAATAATACCAATTATAGGAAGGTAGGCACTATAACCAATAATGCGCGCTTGGGTACTTTGGCCAAAAACATGCAGGTTAGTGATACAACCTGTGAGGTCAAGATTAACGGTATGCTGCTCAGCGGTACCGCGCAGGATGCAGAACGTGGCAATACGTTATGCTGGGTAGATGGTGAGTGCATCAGCTACACTACGGCTACAATGCTCAGCAACGGCAATTACCGCCTTGACGGCTGCAGGCGCGGGCAATATAACACTACTGCTGCAGCGCATAACAGCGGAGCACGTCTGGTACGCTGCGATGAGGCGCTGCTGAAAACAGAGGTCCGGAAAGAGGACGTAGGCAAAAAGATATGGCTGAAGTTTTGCTCCTACAATATCTTCAGTACAGGGGAACAGAGCCTTGCTGATGTGCAGGCCTATGAGTATACCATTAACGCTTACTATATCCCTCCGGTGCAGAACCTGACGGCCTATAATCGTTACCGCCAGCTTGCTGACGGTGTGGCTCGTTATGACATTGTTGTCAACTGGACTCCGCCTAATATGGCTACATATCTGGAAGGCCAGCTCTGGTATAAGACCAACAATGAGCAGGCAGAAAGAATGGTTATAGCTGAGGGCGTGCCGGCAGATGAGATGGGCTGGCAGGGTGGATGGCTGTATGGAGGCTCCGGCAAAGACCAATGCGTAATACCTCAGGCTATCGTTGGCGATACCTATCGGCTTGCTGTATGCACTAAGGATGAATACGGTATGGCTACCAGCCCTGATATGTCGCCTCAGATTGATATTACGGTAGCAACGAAGACTACAACGCCGAACACTCCGGATGATTTCAACATCAGCTTTAATGACGTTGCTGTGGTTACATGGAAAGAGGTTACTAACTCCGATATTGCTTTTTATGAGGTGCGACGCGACAATCACCCCGGTGTGGAGGACGTAAACCTGCTGGCGCGTACCAACGGCCTCAGCGCGTCACTGGCGCTGTCAGAGCGTACAGGCACGCTATATCTGTATGCTAAAAGCGCCATAGGCAAATACAGCGCTCCTGCAGATTTGAAATACTACAAAGCAGATCCGCCGAAGCCGGAACCTCCGGTGCTCAGTCCTAAAGTGGGCGGCATGGGCATCAAATGCAAAGCTGTACCCAGCGACTGCATCGGCGTGCGCTATTACATTAATGATGATAGCGTGTACAGCAAAAACAATACCCTGTCATATAGCTGTGAAGCAGGTGTGTATGATGTAACCTGTGCTTATGTGGATATGTTTGGCGATGGTCCGACATCCGGGCAGTCGACCTGTACCGTAAAGACTGTTATTGACGAGAGTATGATTGCTGATGAAGCTATCAGCTCCGCTAAGCTGGACAAGATTGTACAGACAAATATCAGTAATGCTACGGCCAACGCAAACACTGCACTACAAAATAGTAATAACGCTTTAGTTAATGCAAATGCAGCATTGAGTAATAGTAATATTACGGCTGATAAGTTAAAAAAAGATTATAGTACAACCACGCAGACGGAAACACTTATTGCTACACGTGTTGCAAGCAGCATGGGTAATTACAGTACCACAGAGCAGACTGCCACAATGATTAGCAACAGTATTGCTAATTTCAAGGACGGTACGCTTAGTAAGTACAGCACGACTAAGCAGACTGAAGCGCTCATCAGCTCGCAGGTAGCAAGCTATACTGACGGAAAACTGAGCAGTTACAGTACAATTGAGCAGACCAACACGGCAATCAGCAACATGGTTGTTAAGCTTAATAATGCGACTGATAAAAAATTAGAATAATACAGTACTATACAGCAAACTCAGGATGCCATCAGCCTTGCGGTGAAAAATATCGACCTTGACGGCAATGATATTATCACAAAAATCAACATCGCCGACGGCACAATCCTGCTTGACGGCAAATACGTCCATGTTACAGGTGATACGCAGATTGACGGCAATGTGATTACAAACAATATGCTTGCAGGCAGCATCAGCGCTGATAAAATGGCGGTAGATAGCCTGTCAGCTATCTGCGCGACTATCGGTACATTACGTACAGCAACTAGCGGAGCAAGAACGGAAATAAAAGACAACTTGATTGAAGTATATGACAGCAATAATGTGCTTCGGGTAAAAATGGGGGTATGGTAATGGCTCAAGGTTTAGTAATAAACAACGCAGACGGAAGTGTGAAATTAGATACTAACAGCAATATCACAAGAACAATAGGACAAGCAACTCTGCAAGGCAGCGGAGAAATCACAAGCGCTGGCATAGGATATCCGAATAATAAGCTGTGGTACATAATCCTCAGTAACGTATCTCCGGTATACAAACCCAGTAATAACGAATATCCAATTTTGCGCATAGATGATACCGGGTATAGGATATTTTGGAAAAACCAACTCGGCACGAAGATAAGGTATGGAATAATATGAGCACTTATCTTGAAGTTATAGGCGATGATAAAAGAGTCGTTATCGACGATAAATTTGCTTGCATGGAAGTAGTTGACAGTTTCCCGTTATCACAGTGCAAGAAGAAAGATATGTCTAGTAGCACGGCGGGATGGCACAATTATTATTATGAATTTCCAACTGGTCATTCGATACCAGACAATGCGTTGGTTGGGATAAGTTTAAATGGCATAACTAGCGAAGTGCCGTTTTCCTATGTTGCTATTGGAAACACTATTCGCTTTTTTGGTGACGGGAGCGCAGTAGCGCAGATTGGTATAGTTGCCATTGAAAGAGATGATATTATAGCAACGTCGACATTGTACATATTTAACCATGCCACAAGAACCCCTAGCGAGCATGGCGTTGGGCTTGAAATAATAAACGATAACAACGAAATAGTATTTTCTTCTGAACGTCCTTACATAAACGTATTAAAGTGCGGAAGCGAAGAAAAAGACAACATTTCTACTGCGAGTGAAAAGCCAATAATTGCGTGCAATTTAGGAGAAGATTATTACTATGAGCTTTACCAACAAGCTCATTATGCATCACCGCAAGGAGTAGAAAGCCATAAAAGGCCAACATATATATTGAAAAATCAAGTAGTAAGTATTGTGCCTAGGTTTTTCAATACGTTTTGGACAGGCGATAGTCAAGCTCCAGAATACAACCCAGATACAGGAGAATGGACGTACCCGGATAACGGAGGGCCTGAGTATGGAGAATTTTACGAATTTGATGCTTGGTATAATTACGGTTGGTTAATAGGGACAATTTGCTAATTTTTACATCAGAAAGGGAGGCGACAAATGAAACAACAAGCATTTCAGTCTGGCGAGCTGCGCACGGTTTAATCCCCAACGCAAGGTTATTATTTTAAGGAGGTGACCACCGATGTTTACAGTCAACAACAACAACATCAGCTTAATCAGAGGTGACAGCGGAGCTTTTACCATCAGCATTGCCGACACAAATGGCAGCCCTGTTGCGCTGACTGACGGCGATGTGCTGACGTTTACGCTCAGACGCACACCACGGAGTCCGACCATCGTCCTGCAGAAAACAATCACTGACGGAACGCTGACCATCAATCCGTCAGACACGCAGGATATGCCGTTCGGCTCATACGTTTATGACGTGGAGCTGAAGCGGGCTGACGGCTATGTCGATACAGTTATCCCGCCGCACGAATTTTTATTGCTTGAAGAGGTGACGTACTGATGGAGAAATTACACGGCATACTGACGGCAACATCAGTAACGCTTCACGGTACATTATCGGCACGGAGCGTTATTGGTGCAGAAATTTATGATGGTGCTTATAGCGTACACTCAGAAGCGAACGAAGTGCAGATATTGCCGACGGCAAACAAACAATTAACAAAGAATATTACTGTTGAGAAAATCCCGTATTACGAAACAAGCAATTTATCTGATGGAATTACGATTTATATCGGTAGTGAAAAGGAGGTCGAAATCTATGGCTGAGAAAACTATTAGTAAAGTTGTGTATGGCGGCAAAACGCTGATTGATTTGACCAGCGATACCGTTACCGCTGATAAGCTGCTTAGCGGCGTTATCGCACATGACAAGAGCGGCGCGGCTATTACCGGTGCCTGCACCTATGACGCTGATACCAGCGATGCGACTGCTGCCAGCGCAGAAATTTTAAGCGGAAAGACCGCTTATGTTAATAAAATCAAAGTTACCGGCGAGATGAGAAACAATGGTGCGGTTACCGGCAGCATCAGCAAAAAAGCTGATGCCTACAGCATCCCTATCGGCTATCATGACGGCAGCGGCAAGGTAACCATTTCCAGCACGGAGCAGGCCAAGATTATCGCAACAAACATCCGTGCTGGCGTATCCATCTTGGGCGTTGAGGGCACTATGAGCGGCACTGAGGGCGCTAAGGCGCAGGCTAAGACTGCTACACCTAAGACCATGGCGCAGACCATCCTGCCGGACAGCACTCAGGGTTTTAACTACCTTACTCAGGTTACCGTAGAGCCAATCCCGTACAACGAGAGCGACAATGCTCAGGGCGGAAAAACCGTTACCATAGGCTAAGGAGCGTAAAAAATGGCAGTGAATAAGATTATTTATGGCGGTAACACCTTGGTAGACCTTACCGGTGATACCGTCACCGCTGCCGATTTGGCAGAGGGAGTAAAGGCAACAGGTGCAGACGGCAACCCTATTGTAGGCCTGATGCAAAAGGTTACCATTGATGCTGAGCTGTCGACCACCAGCACAAATCCTGTCCAAAACAAGGTAGTCACCGAGGCGATAGCCAACATGGGCGGCGGTTCGGGCGATTACCTGCCTTTAACTGGCGGTACAGTCACTGGTGGCATCACAGCACCAAATTTCCAGACTGGCTCGGCCGCAGCCAACTACTTCCAGTGCCGCAAATTCCGTGGCGAGGGTGATGCTACCTCATATTACCATGCTATAGACTTTGGATATTCGGGGCATGATAGCGTCGACTTCTATGAATATGATGCAAATTGGAACTTCTACCAATGCACTACAGGCACTAAGTCTGGCGCCGTCCTTGTCGGTAACATCAACGGCAACGGCTGGAACGGTGGGGCACGGCTGACCGGAGCACCGACAGCACCGACGGCTGCTGCCGGAACCAATAACACGCAGATAGCTACCACGGCGTTTGTGCAGACGGCTATAGACCTTGCCGATTTTGTCACAACATCCGGACAAAACTTGTGGAGAGCGCAGCAAACGTTTAACCTTGCGACGCTTGGCTATGAGCAATACTCAGCACCTTACAGCAGCACCAATTCGGTTAGCCCATCTACCTCAGCCGCCTCTTATTATGCAACAGGGGCGTTTGCCCTTAACCTTGCAACGCTCGCTGCGCTGCTCAGCAGCAATCAGTCAACGGTGTTTACGGCCTACATCACTGCTGGCGGTGATTATGCGCTGTCCATCACCAACGGCGGCACGATTAAATATATCGGTGCTGCTTCCGACTTAGCAATCACCAGCGCAGGCCTGCTACTCAACATCCTTATGACCAAGGACAGCTACGGTAGCCTGACCAGCATCGTGCAGGCTAATAAGCTGACATGAGGTGATAACCATGGGCCTTAACAGGATGATGTTTATCAAAAAATCTGCTGGAAGCGGCGGGGATACCGGGGATAATGCCTTTGTCATGACTATGGGAACTAAAAGTGGTCAATATGGATATAATGCCAACAGCAGTTACTATGGTGAAGTTACAGGCAATGTTACACACGAAGGAAGAGCTGTTACTCTTGTTATACTCTCTTATTATGGTGGATGGATTGATGTAGCCTTTAAGGAGGATGGTGTTACGAGCGGTAGTCGCAATATCAGCCTTAACATCACACCGCTTGAAACGGGTGTAACTGTTAATTTGACAGTAGGCAAAATGTCATATCAAGGTGACTTAGTAGGATTTTATACCTTTTTGCAACGTGTGCCGTCAAATATATCAAGCATGTTTACCGCCGCTAATGTGGGTAAAAAATATAAAGTCGAAATTGTGTTTAACTAAGGAGGCAAGCAGTGAAAACATACACATACAAGGACAATATCTATAACAACCTCTATGATTTGGCAGAGGCCATGGGACAGGATGGCACATTTATCCCACTCAGCATATCGGATGCTGATTTGGGATGTTTAGGTGTTGCTATCGGTGAGGCTGAGGAGCCGATTGAAAATATCCGCACCCGCAAAATTTTTGAACTGAAGCGCCAACGCGATGATGCGGAGGTTGAGCCGATTGCGTATGGCGGGCACCTCTACGATTACGACAGTAAAGCTCGCGACCGCATCGCAGCAGCAATAATCGCGTTGGCGCTTCAGGGAGAAGGCGCAAGCATCAGCTGGACCACGGCAGACAATGATGATGCGGTGGTTACGGTTCAGGACCTGCGCGCTATTGTAGCAGCGGTCGCCGTACGCTCCAATCTCCTGCATATTGCATACCGCACGGCAAAGGCGCAGGTCGAAGCTGCACAAAGTAAAGGCGAAATCGACGCTGTTTATTTAGATTAAGAGTGTGGGAAGGATAAAATAAAGGAGGGCATAATGTGGACCACAAAAAGATTATGTATCTGCTTGCTGGCGTGCTCCTTGTGGCTAGCGGCTGGATCTATTTCGCGGGCCGAGGGGATGTATCAGATATCCAGCAGCGAGCTGACGCAATTAGAAACGAACTTACAAACGCTGAAAGCTCACAGTCAAGAACGGCAGAAAGTCTTGACCGAGCAAGCGACCTTGCTGAATCAGCAGAAAGAGACAATCAAGAAGCAGGCCGAGGAATTGAGAAGATTGAGGAAGGAAATCGTAATCTCCAAGACAGTGAACGAAGCGACGCAGAAATCATTAGAGAGAGCAAATCAATCCTTGATCGAGTTAGAGCAAGAGGCAAAAAGGAAAATTAGGGTAAAGACCCGCCAGCGGAATCTCTGGATCGCAATTTCTGGCGGGCTTTTGTGTGCATGGATTAAGAAATAGGATGGCAATAAAAAAGGACGTCTTGATTTAGCACATTAGCACATTGTTAAATCAAGACGTCTTTTTTTATTTTGCAAGTGGGGAATCGGAGATTTTATGCTATTCTTATATTTAGAGAAAAATAATTCTTTTTGAAGGTAATTGTGTTTGTACCCATGACGGGAAGGACCACCAGACATTCAGCCCAAAGTCATGGATGACTTTGGGCTTTTCTTTTTTCTACCTAACTCACATAAAATTCATCACTTCTGCCAATACTTTTACCAAATCAAAAAATGCCATTCCGCAGCGCATGACGGGATGGCATTTTTTGATGCAGTGTGACTGGCTTCATCATCTTCTTCGTTAGAAAAAGTATTTGCCTGTCATCAAGGTTTGACGGTACAACAAAAAAAGCACGCTCGCCGCCTTCTGCAGTCTGCTCTGTCTAAGGGGCATCAAAGGAACGCGTTCAAACGCGCCCTGCGTGATGCGCAAAGGAACATAGATAAATTATCCACGCAGGGACTCAAGGCGGCCTGCAATGGCATAATAGGCGCTATTTCAAAGGGCAATGAGGAGATGGTAGATAGAGCCATTGACGTGGCCACCCAAGAGAGCGCGATACTTTGCCGAACGAATTGCCCGCATTGAGAAGGCGAGAGCCTACATGGACGGGGCAATGTACCCATATGCCCATGATCCCGACTGCGTAGCTTTCAAGTGGAAACTTTCGAGCTGCCATCCATGCGATGACATTTGTGACCTGTACGCCCGTGCAGACCTTTGGGGGATGGACGAGGGCAGTTTCCAAAATGACTGTTGGCATCATGCAGGGAAAGCTCCCATGGCTTTACAGAGAAGGGGGAGCAGTGATTTTTCTGGTATTCCAAAGCATATGGGGGAGCGATGAAGCGGGAAATCATGATCCACTCGCAGGATCAGATTCTGCGAGTATTTTTATATTTTTCCATCCGAAAGCCCAGCATATCTGTTATAATAATAGCAATATAGTAAAATTTTAGGGGGAAGCCCTGGCAGAAGAAGCACTTTGATTTCATGGAGGAACGAGAATGGACTTTACATTAGATGCAAAGCAGCAGGAGCTGGTAAATCTGGCGAAGGAGATCGCACAGAAGGAGATCGCGCCGCGCGCTCTGGACATCGATAAGAGCGGTGTCATGGATCCGGAACTGTTGAAGATTTTGAAACAGTCCGGTATGACTCAGCTGGCTGTTCCGAAGGAATATGGCGGAGCAGGACTCGATCTGTTGACGGGTGCGATGATCAGTGAAGAGCTCGCAAAGGGCTGTGCAGGTACTGCGACTGTTTGCGCAGCCAATTCACTTGCTTCCTTCCCGATCCTTTTCGCCGGCAGCGATGAACAGAAAAAGGAATACTTCGACTGCCTGAACAACGGTGGGATCGCCTGCTTTGCCCTGACGGAACCGGGAGCAGGCTCTGATGCAGGTGCGGTATCCTGTAAGGCAAAAAAGGTCGATGGCGGCTATGTCCTGAATGGTACGAAGTGCTTCATCACCAATGCGCCGATTTGTGACAAAATCACACTCTTTGCCAATACCCGTGAATCAGGCGGCATTCGTGGTCTGACTGTTTTCACTGTTGATAGAAATACGCCGGGCGTCTCCATCGGCAAGGAAGAGGACAAGATGGGGATCCGTGCTTCGGCTACTTCGGAGATCATTTTTGACGATTGCTTCGTTCCGACAAGTGCCCGCATCGGTCGTGAAGGCATGGGCTTCCGTATCGCGATGCAGACGCTTGAGACATCCCGTCCGGTCGTCGGTGCGATTTCTGTCGGTATCGCACAGGCTGCACTGGAAAATGCCATTCACTATGCACACCAGAGAAAGCAGTTTGGTCAGAAGATCGCTTCTTTTGAAATGGTACAGGAAATGATCGCCAATATGGTCACTAAGACAGAGGCAGCACGCGCGCTTGTCTATAAGGCTTGCTGGCTGAAGATGCAGGGAGATAAGAGGGCGTCCATGTTCTCCGCTATGTCGAAGTGTTTCGCTTCGGATACAGCGATGGAAGTCACCACGACAGCGGTGCAGGTCATGGGCGGTAATGGGTACTCCCGTGAAAATCCGAATGAAAAATACATGCGTGATGCCAAGATCATGCAGATCTATGAAGGAACGAATCAGGTACAGCGCCTCGTCATTGCTAATGAAGCTCTATATTGATCACAGGATAAAACGGGTGCGTGAAAGCAGAAGGCTTTCACGCACCCGTTTTTGCATGACTGAAAAGGGGGATGTTTGTACTTTCTGGACCCGCAGAACCTGCCAAATGATCTATAGAAATAAAAAAGGCGATGTGAAATAACGATCATCTCATTT
>ENA-ORPK01002536-ORPK01002536.1-human-gut-metagenome-genome-assembly--contig:-NODE-2536-length-12423-cov-9.951973_pt1 | contig 12423 bp, 7 predicted proteins | sample MGYA00242139_ERZ509068 | MGnify/ENA primary metagenome ERZ509068 (study PRJEB26280, sample SAMEA2338687) | human gut metagenome | biome: human gut; feature: human-associated habitat; material: faeces... | reverse complement strand
CTTGATGCTCATACTTTTAATCATCCTCCTCGCCCCGATTTTGCCGTATGTTCTGCAAGCAATTGTATGGATAATTTCGCTGCCGTTCAAAGGCATTTCGGCGGCTGTAAAATCTACAAAACGAAGGCGCGCCGAAAAGCGTGTACGAAAAGAATTTGCCGACCGATGGAAGGATATCGAACAGTAAAAAACAAACGAAAAATGCCGGCGGATCTGATGGTTCGTCGGCATTATTTTTATCAATAGATCAAGGAGTTTTTATAATGAAAATAGTAAAAAGAATTATGGCGGTTTTACTGCTGTTTATAACAATTTTGGCGGTAAGTTATTTCGTCTATGCGGCGAAACAAATACCGTCTGAAAATACGGTTGCGGGGGCGACTTATGAAGTGGCAAAAACGACTTAATATTGCGCTCACGGTAGCACTTACGATAGCGTTTATTTTATTCGGAGTACTTGTGTTCGGAGTTGCCTATCAGCGTGTTTTTGAGGCTTTAATCGACTTATACGGCAGTTTTAAGTATTATTTCTGTGTATTATTCGGTTTTCCCGTCGATGGTATTCCGTCCGTTGCGGAGCGTTCTAAGGTGCTGAATTGGGACGTGATTTTGCCTGCGGATTTTGAAACGTTCAAGGCAAATTGCATATCCTTTTTCAGACTGTTTACAACCAAAGAAAACTTCCTTTCGTGGCTTAGCGAAACGGGGCAAAAGACAGGAAAAATATCCAAGATAATAATCATCGTTCTGCCGTGTATTTTAGCGTTGTGGATAGCACTTAAAACTCTCTATAAAAAGCACAATACAAAGCATAATATAGACACACTTCCGCTACGCGTTTACAAGACGGTTACAGGGCATACGACCGAGCCGTTAAAACGATTTGTCCGGCAATATGCGGCGTTTGTAAAAGAGCATAATTTTATATGGATTATCTGGCTGGTAATTTGGATTTTCAATCTGAATTTCGCAACGATAATCATAGAGTTTTTCGCTTACTATTTTTACTTCGCCGTATCCTTTGATTTCGGCTCGATTTACACGCAGATCGTTAAGCTGATCATAGACTTACAGGTCGTAGTAAAATATGTCCCCTTTTGGGTAATTCTCATTTTTATTTGGCTTTTATTCGAGCGTTGGAGAAGAAATCTCGCGCTTGCAAAACTACGCCGAATGGAGAACTCGAACCGTGGGTTTATAAACGATCTTCCTATTGTATCGATGACGTGCGGAAGTATGGGTAAAAAGAAAACAACAATAATTACGGATATGACCTTATCGCAGGAAATAATGTTCCGAAACGTCGCTTACGGAAAGTTGCAGGAAACGGATATGAAGTTCCCTAATTTTGGGTGGATAGCCTTTGAAATGGAACTTCGTAAATGTATGGAACACGGCACGGTGTATAATCTCGCGACTGTTAAAGAGTGGGTAAAACTCAAACGCAGTCGATACGAAAAACATCACGATGATAGTTTGCAACTTTACGGCTACGACAGCAAGCGATACGGGCTTTACTACCGAGACGGACTGAAAACGAGTTACATTTTTGACGTGCTTTCGACCTATGCTCAACTGTATTTCGTCTACGTAATTCAAAGCAGTCTGATTGTTGCGAATTATTCGATTCGTGAAGATAATCGACTTATAGACGGCGGAAACTTTCCTGTTTGGAATACAGATTTCTTCTCGAAGACTCCCCGACCGTCAAGGCATGCCCATATTCTCGACTTCGACATTTTAAGGCTTGGCAAGAAAGTTTTGGAGAATAACCCAAACGCCGGAAGTTTTGAATTTGGCGTTGTTGCTATCACGGAAGTAGGAAAAGAGCGCGGTAACAATCTCGAGCTGAAAGAAGTGAAGAAAGGCACGGAAGAAACAAACCAAAAGAACGATTTATTTAATTCGTGGCTGAAAATGTGCAGACATTCGGCAACGGTGGATAATTATCCTTTTATAAAGGTATTTACAGACGAGCAACGACCTTCTTCGTGGGGTGCGGACGCAAGAGAACTTTGCGATATAGTGCATATCGTATCGTCGGGGAATACTCGTCTTGCCTTGCCGTTTTTCACCATTGAAGAAATGCTCAATGAGTGGCTTTTTAATTGGTTTATCAACCTATACGCCGACTTTCGCTTTAATCGTGGCGACAACACGCTGCTTATTTACTTGTTGAAAAAAGTGACTGCTTTTTTCTACAAGCGCACCGTGATTGCTTACAACAACTACGGTTACAGCATATCGAATATCGAGAAAGAACGCGGAACGATGGACGGCAAAACGGAAAAGAAAAAGTATTACCTTATGCATAAGAAGATTTACAGTCAAAGGTTTTCTACCGACTGTTTCTCGGACTACTTCAACGATATAGCGAAAAACACAAAAATAGGACTGAACGACTATATGGAATATCAAACCGAAAAAGCAACCGTAACGGAACTAAAAATGCAGAACAGTTATTTTATTAACGCATTGTATAAGAATGCCGACACCGAATAGAGTTCTGCGAAAACGTAATTGAAATGGCGTCGGCATCTCTTTTGCAATAAAGGAGGTCAAAATGCCATACGGCGAAACCAAGGTTTACTTTGACGGATCGCATTACATAGCAATCCCTCACACTACCAGACCGACAAAACGGCGTCCAAAACCGTTAGAAGAAAAGATTGTCGTCGTAGATAAGGTTGAAGAAGAAAACGGCGAGAAGCCCTTTCCCGAGCCGTCTGAAACGGAAGTTGAGTCAACTCAACAGCCTGCGGAAGAAACAAGGGAAGAAAGGGCGACAGAGCCGACTTCTTCTCAACCGACGACGCGTGAAATGACGAGAAAAGAACTCTTTGAAGAACTATACGAAAAGTCCAAGGAAATGCGAAAAGGCGAACGTAAAAGGTTTATCGTAAACGGTATGATCGAACACTTTCCAAACAAGGAAAGAACCGAGGAATACGTTACGAAAAACCTTGAACGCAAACTAAGAAATTTGATATGCAGGCGCATACGATTATGGCGAAAAATCCACTTGCAAAAGTTCAACTATTTTTGCACTTTCACCTATGATAGTAAGAAGCATACCGAAGAATCTTTCCGCAAGTCTTTGAAAAGTTGTCTTAGTCATTTTTGCTCTCGCAAAGGCTGGAAGTATATAGGTGTTTGGGAGCGTTCGCCGGAGAAGAAAAGACTGCACTTTCACGGCGTTTTTTACATACCGGAAGGCACTATTCCTGAAAACGTTCCCATTAACGATTACAACCTAAGAACGCAAAGACGGCAGATAACGTATCAAAATCCATACTTTAACTCCCGTTTCGGTCGTTCTGACTTTGAAGAAATAAACACAGAGTCGGATTTGTCCGAAATGATGAGATACATTATGAAGTATATGGAAAAGACGGGCGAAAGGCTTGTCTACTCCAAAGGACTACCGCAGTTTTTTATCTCGGATATTATGGACGAAGATATTGCCGGACCTATCGGAATGGAAGATAAAAAGTTGTTGCTTTTTGACGACTTTACCTGTTGGGACGAAGGTTGCTATATGGGCAAAGTTTCGCCCGAGGTAATAGCACAAATGCGCAAAGTAAACTAATGATAATAAACGTAATACAAGGCTTAAAAATAAGTGTCACGCACGACGGTTAAAGGCGAAGGACAGCAAGCGGTTTAGCGGCTGCCTCGCCTTCCGTTCGTGCCTTTATTTTCCGAGTATAGTTTAGTGAGTTTAGTTCGTGTGGCGTGTGCTTGTCTGGCGGAGCGAAGCGACGCCACTTGTTCAAGACAAGCACACGCCACACAGCCATTAGGGGGTTAAAGAATGGTTTTAGGTGGGGTAAAATATAAATCAAAGGAGACTTAAAATTATGAAATACAAAATATGGTTTGAAGAATGGATTACTCATTATATCAAACCCGCAAATAAACAACGCACATTCGAGCGTTATGCTCAAACAGCTAACTCTCATATTTTGCCGGTGCTCGGAGAATATGAGTTAAATGAATTAGAACCATTGACTTTGCAAAAGTTCGTCAGTGAACTCGTCATCAACGGAAATAAACGGACAGGGCAAGGTTTATCTCCCAATTTTGTAAAGACGATAGTCTCAATCTTGCAGAATTCGCTTAAATCAGCTTATTATGTGGGGCTCGTTTCCACTTATTCCGCGGATAAGATTAAATGTCCAAAGATTATAGAGAAACAAGTTGAATGCTTTACATTGGAAGAACAGAAACGAATAGAAGCTGAAGTTTTATCTTCAAAAAAGAAAAAATGTATGGGTATAATTTTATGTCTATACACCGGTTTGAGAATCGGAGAATTGCTTGCCTTAACATGGAACGATATAGACCTTGCAAAAGGCATATTGTTTGTTAATAAAACCTGTCATGACGCAAGTATCAACGGCAATCATGTTCGAGTAATAGATACACCAAAAACAGAAAACTCCCGAAGACAGATTCCCCTTTCTAAATCAATGATTCGCATGATAAAAGAAATGAAAAAATATAGTCAAAGCGAATACATAATCGCTGATGGGAAAAATCCTGTATTTGTTCGGAGTTATCAACGCACGTTTGAATTATTATTACATAAACTTGATATTCCTCATAAGGGCTTTCATTCTCTTAGACATACATTTGCAACACGAGCGTTGGAATGTGGAATGGATGTTAAATCTTTATCTGAAATTTTAGGGCATAAAAATGCAACTATTACGTTAAATAGATACGCGCATTCCTTATGGGAACATAAAGCTGAAATGATGGACAAAGTAAGTAAAATACTCTAAAAGTTATAAAAAGAAAATGTGCATCAAATATTCGGATTGATGCACAAAGGAAACAAATCAAAAGCGTATGTGTTCATCAAAAAATGTTATTATGTATCTTTTTGCTGTTAAGCACCTATCCACATTGACTTTATTACATTTATTTGGTATAATAAGAAAGGAAAAATGTGCATCAATCCGAATAAAGGGTGCACAAATCTTTCAGGGGGATGTGCATCAATAATGTTTGACTTTGGACAAGCAAACGAAAATCAAAGGGAGGCTATCAAACAGACCGATGGTCCTGTCCTTATAATAGCCGGCCCCGGAACGGGAAAAACCGCCACTCTTGTAAAACGCGCTATCTATTTGATTGTTGATAAAGGTGTAAAGCCTGAAAACATAATGATTGCGACTTTTACAGAAAAAGCCGCGAAAGAACTAATTACCCGAATCACAAACGAACTTTTGAAGATAAATCTTACAGTGAATGTGAATGATTTGTATATAGGCACACTTCACTCCATTTGTCTGAGATTGATTAAAGAGAATATTGAATTTACTCGGTTGCGTAAAAACTATCGCTTAATGGATGAGTTCGACCAAAAGTATCTCATTTATTTGAAGCACAAAGTTTTTGATGCCATTCCAAATATCGATTTGATTGCGGACAATTTAAGTCCGTGGAATCGCTCAAAACAGCTCTCGTTTTATTTCAATGCTGTATCAGAAGAAATGATTACGGTTGAAGAATTAAAAGCCGATAAGGATCCGTCTGTTCAAGTGCTTGCTGCGGCTTATGAATCGTATCAAAACCTTTTAGAAGAAGAAAATGCTATGGATTTTTCTTCAATACAAGTTATTGCATATCGACTTCTGAAGGAAAATGAAGAGATAAAAAGACGAGTACAAGAGCAAATTCAATATGTGATGATTGACGAATATCAGGATACAAACTTCGTTCAAGAACAGTTGATTTTTCTGATTGCCGAGCAACATCATAACTTATGCGTCGTCGGAGATGATGACCAAGGTCTTTACCGTTTTCGTGGTGCAACAATAAGAAATATTTTGGAATTCCCGACCAAGTGGGAGCATTGCGTACAAATCAGTTTGGTTGAGAACTATCGTTCAGAACGAGATATTGTTGCATTTTACAACAATTGGATGCGTGATACCGACGATAAAGGGTTTGAGTGGGGACGTTATCGTTACCCCAAAACGATAATTCCTGCGAAGAAAAATTTGCTTTCAGGAGTGCCCACCGTCATAAAAGTTTCAGGTCAACGCGACCTTAAAAACTGGGGAGATAATATCATAGATTTTATCAATAAACTTAAAACGAGCGGAACTATTTCTGATTACAATCAGGTAGCATTCCTATTCCGCTCCGTTAAAGGGGAACGGGTAAAATCACTTGCCGATTATCTCGAAAAGCACGGAATACCAATTTACTCGCCTCGTTCGGATATGTTTTTCGAACGAGAAGAAATCAAACTTTTGATAGGCACACTTCTTGTTGTCTTCCCGAATTATTTACGGCAGATGATGACAGATAAATATATGCCGAAAGTAATGTTGAAGTTCTACACTGAAAAGTGTTTGAAGGCATTTCAAGACTATCAAAAGAAAAATCCGTCAGCACCCCTTATTAAGTGGTGTGCTCAAACAGGACAAAAACACTGTGATCCTAACGCATCATTTGACTACGCATTTACATGCTTGGTTTATGAAATACTTCAATTCGAGCCATTCCTTTCAATTATGAAATCGGAATTGTCAGGTGTTGTGGATTCCCGTGCTATCAGAAATATTGCAGAGTTTACAAAACTCACTACAAGATACGAGTTTTTGCATAGAATAAACGTCTTTACCTCACAAGGTATGAGCATTGATACTACGCAGTTTTTCAATCGGTATCTTCGCTTTTTATATGACGGCGGCATTGCCGAATATGAAGATGAATCTGAGTATGCTCCAAGCGGATGTGTATCGTTTATGACTATACACCAATCCAAAGGAATGGAATTCCCGGTTGTAGTTGTTGGTTCACTTTCTGCTTGCCCAAGAAACGATAACAAAGAAGTTATTCAAGAACTGGAGCAGAATGTGTATTCGCGTCCGCCTTTTGAACCCTATGACGCAATAAAATACTATGATTTTTGGCGTATTTTCTATACTGCGTTTTCACGAGCTCAGAATTTGCTTGTTTTAACCGCAGATGAAGGCGGCAAAGGAAATGGGAAAGAGCCTTCAAAGTATTTTGAAGATGTCTACAATCCTCTTCCTGACTATTGGAATACGGATATCGATTATTCAAAAATCAAATGTGGGCCGGTAAAAGATGTAAACATTAAGCAAAGTTATTCGTTTACGTCGCATATTGCAGTATACGAAAACTGCTCCCTACAATACAAGTTTTTCAAGGATTTGGGCTTTATTCCCGTAAGAGAAGGAGCTACTCTTTTCGGAACGCTCGTTCATGCCACTATTGAAGATATCCATAAAGCTGCTATGCGAGGAGAATCATCTTCCATTACAGAAGATAATATCAAGCAATGGTTCAATGAAAACTACGAAACTATCTCTAAAAAGGAACACGCTTACTTGAAAGAAAGTGCTCGAATCGTAGCATTAAAACAGGTTATGAAGTATGTGGACAGACAAGGTGGTAATTGGGATAGAATTCGTGATGCCGAGGTCGAGGTAAGCCACGTTGAGAAAGACTACATTCTTACGGGAAAGGTTGACCTAATTGCCGGAGATGATAACACTTTGGAAATTGTCGATTTCAAGGCGGAACAAAAGCCTGATATGATTAAGGATCGAGACCGAATTGATAGATATAAAAGACAATTACAAATCTACGCATATATCATTGAGCAACGCACAGGTATTCCTGTAAGTAAATTGCACCTCTATTATACCGGGGATTCTGAAAGTGGCATTCCAACAATCTCTTTCAAGAATGAACCGAGTAAAGTCCAAGATACGATTGATGATTTTACGAATGTGGTCCACAAGATTCAATGCAGAGATTATTCAACAAAGAGTGTTTCTGCTAATCTTTGTCGAAATTGTGATTTACGTTACTTTTGTCAAAAAGCATAAAGAAAAACATTTAGGAGAATTATAAAATGGCTGACAATGAACAAATGAGCTTTGAGTTTATGGAGAGAAAAACCATAAAAGGTTATCCCGAACTTCATTGGACTGGAAAACGCCCGTATAAATCGACGGTGTATTATCCCGCACAACTTAAAGAAGTATACGGTGAATCGAAAAACGATTGGCTTAACAAAATTTTTTGGGGCGACAATCTTCAGGTTATGAGCCATCTTCTGAAAGATTATCGTGGAAAAATCGATTTAATATACATAGATCCTCCTTTTGATAGTAAAGCGGATTATAAGAAGAAAATAAAACTTAAAGGAAAGACTATTGAAAATGATAGTTCTACTTTTGAAGAAAAACAATACGGCGATATTTGGACGAACGACGAGTATCTCCAATTTATGTATGAAAGATTAGTTTTGATGAGAGAACTCTTATCAGACAAAGGCAGTATTTATCTTCATTGTGATTGGCACAAATCTCACCATTTAAGAATGGTAATGGATGAGATTTTTGGTATGAATTTTTTTAGAAACGAAATTGTTTGGTGTTATGATAAATGGGTTGCTCCTTCTCGTGATTTTCAAAAAAATCACGATATAATTTTGAAATATTCAAAAACTGATGATTTTATTTCTAATACAATTAGAGAGATAGACGAAAAAAGACAAATAACTTTGGATAGAGGATATACCACTAATCTACTCGCCAATGGCGAAAAACAACTTATTGTCTATAAAGGACAAGAAGAAAAACCAAATATACAGAAACTCATGCAAAGCGGTAAATTTGTAAGAGTAATTATTAGAGAACCGGAAGGTAATCCAATTAAGGATTGGTGGCAAATCAATATCTTGCATCCCAAAGCATTAGAGCGATTGGATTATCCTACGCAGAAACCCGAAAATTTAATCGAGCGTATTATTATGGCATCCTCTAATCCGGGCGATTTAGTGTTTGATTGTTTTATGGGAAGTGGCACAACACAAGCCGTCGCTATGAAACTCGGGCGTCGCTTTATCGGTGCAGACATAAACCTATGTGCCATTCAAACAACTACGAAACGTCTTATAAATGTTGCAAACGAACTTAATTCTCAAATTGAGAGTGAAGATAAATATACAGGGGTTGAAGTGTATAACGTCAATAACTACGATTTATTCCGCAATCCTCTTGAGGCAAGAGATTTGATCTTGCAAGCGTTAGAGGTTCAGCCCTATGAGACGAGCAATGTTTACGATGGTGAAAAAGACGGCAGAATGATTAAAGTAATGCCTGTCAACCGTATTGCAACGAAAGCGGATTTGAAAGGCATTTTATCCAACCTGCCTTACAAACAATTTGAGCGGATAAAAGAAGAAAATCCCGGGGCTGTAGTATTAAAACTTACTTTGGTTTGTATGGGACATGAATCGGATCTTGCGGCTGCTCTTAAGCAAGAATTAAGCCAATACAAGACAGATATCGATGTTGTGGATATTCTTCACGATAGATCTGACTTGCAATTCAAGAGAGATTCCGAGGCAGAGATTACCATTGAAGGCAATGAACTTGTGATAAAGAATTTCTACCCCCTTAATCTTATGCAAAAACTGTCTTTGGATAAGGAAACTGTAGATGAATGGCGTCAACTTGTCGAGTCAGTAATGATAGATTTTAACTACGACGGAGCGGTAATGCAACCGACGACTATTGATCTACCTGACAAAGACAAAATGGTAGTAGGCAGATATAAAATTCCCTCCGATGCCGGAATTATACGAGTGAAAATCACAGACGTTCTCTCCGAGTCTTTGGAAGTTGAGGTTCAAAATGGCTAAGAAAAACGTAGAAACCAGTTCTTTTGCGTTTTTCGATTTCTTGCGTCAGTTTTACGTAAGCAATCGAGGGCGTATCAGAAACAGATATAAAGATTTGACAAAAAAGTTCTTGGATTACAATGATAAATCCAAGAATCCTAGTGCCTATTTAAAAGATCCGCAGTTTGAAGCATTGGAAATGTATGTTTTTCTAAAAGAATTTTGCTCAAACGCACAGGTCTACGACTTATTCGACAGATGGTATAATCGAAAAGGTGATTTTGCCGACGATACGGTTTACTTAGTGAACGATGGTAACAAAGGGCAGATGTCTTTTTATGACAATTCTGCTGTTAATTACAAAAATGTATTTTCTTCTATGAGGAAAAACGCGACCGTTTATCCAAATTACATATATGCGTTGACGATGGGACTTGGTAAGACTGTCCTTATGGCGACCTGTATCTTCTACGAGTTTTTGCTTGCAAATAAGTATCCGAAAGATGACCGCTTTTGCCATAACGTTCTCGTATTTGCTCCCGATAAAACAGTATTGGAGTCTTTGCGCGAGATTGTAACAATGGATAAAGAAAAGGTCGTTCCGCCTGAGTATTGTCGCGTTCTTGAGCAAAATATAAAAGTTCATTTCCTTGATGACACGGGATTAACTTTGAATACCTTGGATAACTCGGACTTTAACATTGTAATATCGAATACGCAAAAAATTATCAAAAAACGCGTTCACAAGGATAAATCCCCTATTGAAAAGTTACTGGAGATGTCTAACGAGCAAGAGGAAACAGCAGACATAGTTTCTTCTATCCTTGGTTCTGTTTATTCGGAAGAAAACGTTCGTGACGAAGGCGAACTCCTTACGAACCAACGTTTTGAAAAATTGACTCGTTTGCAACAACTTGGCATTTTTGTGGATGAAGCCCATCACTTGTTTGGCAATGATCTTCAAAAATCTATGACAAGTTTAAGATTGACTATCAACGAACTCAATTCGGCTCTGATTCAAAACAATACAAAAGTCGTCGGTTGTTATAACTATACCGGCACGCCTTATCTTGAGAACTCTGTATTGCCGGAGGTCGTTTATAGTTACGGCTTAAAAGATGCAATAATTCACAATTACCTTAAAGACGTTGATATAAAAGGCTATGATAATGTTAAAAGCGATGCCTTTTTACGTGCGGTAATTACAGAGTTTTGGGAAACCTATAATGGAAAAACATATGAGGGGCTCTTACCTAAACTCGCTATTTTTGGAGCGACCATTGATGAAGTTACAACAGAAATCCGTCCTGTCGTAGAATCTGTTTTAACAGAACTTGGCATCCCTCTTGATAAAATTCTTGTAAATACAGGCGACGCAACAGTAACAAAAGACAATGATATAAAAGCTTTTAACGATCTTGACAGAGTTGGAACTATCGGCGCTGATAAACAATTTATTCTACTTTGCAATAAAGGACGTGAAGGATGGAACTGTCGGTCTTTATTTGGCGTCGCACTTTATCGCGCACCAAAGTCAACAGTGTTTGTTTTACAAGCAACAATGCGTTGCCTGCGCCAAATCACAGACATCCAACAAAAAGCAATGGTTCGCTTGTCGAAAGATAATCTCGATATTCTTAACAACGAGCTCAGTAAAAACTTCCGTGTTTCGATTGATGATATTAACAACAGCGGAAATACAAAGGAAAAACAGGTATACCAAGTTCATTTATTGAAAAATAAGAAGTTGATTCTAAAACGTATTTCTCATAAGTATACGTTAAATGAAATTGCTTATACCACGCCTATTGATTTTCAACTGAAGAATATTGATTTGGACAAATATGAAACTCACCTATATGAGAAAGATAGTTTAACAGACCAGAGAACCATGAAGAAAACGGTTGTTGAACTTGGCGGATCATATGTCTATTCAAAGTATATGCTCGTTGGAGAAATCGCACGGTATTTGAACATTTCGTGCTGTTTGATTGACAAAATTTTGTCTGAGTGTATCGACGGAGAACAAACAGTTATCGATATGGTATCGAAGTATAACGATATTCTTGACGACGTGGTTATACCCAAAATATTTAGCAGTTTATTTAACGTTAATTGCGAAACCGTGTCCGAAGAACGAGAGGTTGATTTGTTGCGTATGCCGGAGGGCAAAACATATTATGAATTTCTCGCTCAACCTGCACTTGCCGCAAACGAAACCGATACGGACTACTCTCGAATTGATTTGCAGTCCGGACGTGAGTATAGAGATAAGACATTCCACACCGATACATATTGTTTCGACTCTGCTCCTGAAAAAGAGTGTTTCTTGCAATATGTGTTTAGTAATAGAGTGAAAGAAGTCTATTTTACCGGTATGTTTACAAGCAAATACAACGGTCTTGCCATCCAGTATATAGATCCTGAAACGAACGCAATTCGCTCTTACTATCCTGACTTTATTACAAAACTTGACGACGGAACTATTCAAATAATTGAAGTCAAAGGCGATAATAAAATTGACGATTTGGTCGTTAGGGCTAAGGCGTTGGCGGCAGAAGAAATGGCATCCGAAAGCAAGATGCAATACATTATGATACCAAGCACAAGAATAATGAAAGAAAAAGTCATTTAACACAAAGAAAGCCGAGAGTGTTTGCTCCCGGCTTTTCGTTTGCGTTGATTTGATTTTTAGTTGTTTGGGATATAAATTTTATCGCCGACTTTGACGGCTTTATAGGTTA
>ENA-ORPK01002533-ORPK01002533.1-human-gut-metagenome-genome-assembly--contig:-NODE-2533-length-12455-cov-2.769758_pt1 | contig 12455 bp, 6 predicted proteins | sample MGYA00242139_ERZ509068 | MGnify/ENA primary metagenome ERZ509068 (study PRJEB26280, sample SAMEA2338687) | human gut metagenome | biome: human gut; feature: human-associated habitat; material: faeces... | reverse complement strand
AAATACCGGGTCGTAGCCGAAGCCGCCGGTCCCCTGCGGGGCAAAGAGGATCTCGCCGGGGCATTCGCCGCGGGCGACGATCTTCCGGCCATCCGGCCACAGGCAGGTGATGACGCAGACGAACTTCGCCGCGCGGCTGCCCGCCGGAACGTCCTTCAGGTTTGCAAGCAGATAGCCGATGCGCTCGGCATCGGAGTTTTTGTGGCCGTAGCGGGCGGAATAGACGCCCGGTGCGCCGTCCAGGCTATCGACCATGAGGCCGGAATCGTCGGCCAGGACGGGCAGGCCGCTGGCCTTCATGACGGCCTCGGCCTTGAGAAGGGAATTTTCCTCAAAGGTCGTGCCGGTCTCGTCGACATCGATATCGAGGCCGTATTCGGACTCGAGCGCGATCTCAAAGCCGAGCCCGGACAAGATCGCCGAGAGCTCGGTGAGCTTATGCTGATTTTTGCTGGCCAGGATCACTTTCATATGAGCGCCTCCGCGAAGCTTTTCGCGTCAAAGGGCATGAGATCGTCGATCTGCTCGCCGACGCCGATGAATTTGACCGGGATCTGCAGCGTCTGCGCCACGGCGATGACGACGCCGCCCTTGGCCGTGCCGTCGAGCTTCGTCAGGACGACGCCCGTGATCGGCGCGGCCTTCGTGAAGAGTTCGGCCTGGCTGATGGCATTCTGCCCCGTCGTCGCATCGAGGACGAGCAGTGTCTCATGCGGTGCGCCCGAGATCTCGCGGCCGATGACGCGGTTGATCTTCTCGAGCTCCTGCATGAGGTTCGACTTCGTCTGCAGACGGCCCGCCGTGTCGATGATCAGCATGTCTACCTTGCGCGCGACGGCTGCCTTGACGGCATCGAAGGCGACGGCTGCCGGGTCAGAGCCCTCTTCGTGCTTGATGACAGGCACGCCCGTGCGCTGTCCCCAAACCTCGAGCTGGTCGATGGCCGCCGCGCGGAAGGTGTCGGCCGCGGCGAGCAGGACTGATTTGCCCTGCCCTTTGTAGTAGGCGGCCAGCTTGCCGATTGTCGTCGTCTTGCCCGCACCGTTGACGCCGATGACGAGCAGGACGGTCGGGCCCTGCTCGGCGATGCGCGTCGTGTCCTCGCCAGCCGTCAGGATCTTGACGATCTCATGCTGCAGGAACGGCTTGAGGTCCTCTGGCGTGTTAATCTCCTTCTTCTTGATGCCCTTGCGCACGGCCGTCATGAGCTTGTCGGTCGTCTTGACGCCGACGTCCGCCATGATCAGCGTCTCCTCGAGCTCGTCGAGCAGATCCTCGTCGATGTCGGCATAGCCGATGATGATCTTCTCGATCTTGTTGGTCAGGTTCTCGCGGGTCTTGTTGAGCCCCTTCTTGAGGCGGTCAAAAAATCCCATGATGATTCCTCCTATCTCTATGATCCATGATTCATGATTTCTGTTGACGGACGGTCTCACTTCTCGATGGATGACGCGTCGAGCTCATCGAGCTGCACGGACAACAGCCGCGAGACGCCCGTCTCCTCGACGGTCACGCCGTACATCGTGTCGGCGACCTCCATCGTCCCCTTGCGGTGCGTGACGACGATGAACTGCGTCTGCTCCGCGAATTCCTGCAGGAAGCGGCCGAAGCGCATGACATTCGCCTCGTCGAGCGGTGCGTCGATCTCATCGAGCACCGAGAAGGGCGACGGCCGGTAGCGCAGGAAGGCGAAGAGCAGGGCGATGACGGTCAACGCGCGCTCGCCGCCTGAGAGTGCGGCGAGACTCTGGCGCTTCTTCTGCGGCAGGGTCACGAGGATGTCGATGCCCGTGTGGAGCACATCCTTCTCGTCGAGCATCTTGAGCTCTGCCTTGCCGCCGCCAAAGAGGCGCACGAAGATCTCGCCGAAGTAGCGCTGGATGTCTGAAAAGGCGGACTGGAACTGCTTCGTCATGGCCTCATCCATCTCCGCGAGGATGCGGCCGAGATTCTCCTTGGCCTCGACGAGGTCGGCCGACTGCTTCTTCATGAAGTCGTGGCGCTTCTGCAGAGCGTCCACCATGTCGGCAAACTTGTTGATTGTGACACCAGCCACCTCACCGAGCTTGTTCACGTATTCAGGGAATTCAGGCTTCTCGATGTTCATTGCCTTGTCAGGACGCCATGCCGGAATCATCTTGATCTCGAAACCGCTCTCGCGAGTCTGCTTGTGGTAGCGAAGATCGTCGATTGGATCATCTGTAGTACATACGCACTCTACATTATAATGACGCATCAAACCACGAGCGCTAAACTCTGGCTGCAACAATTTCTCGTTACACTCGTCATAAATCTCACGTGCTGTCTTTGGCGAAAGAAGCTTATCGATACCGAAAGCAGTCTTAAGCTCAAGGTGAGTCCAATGATAAAGAGGGTTGCGGAAAGTATAAGGTACGGTCTCTGCCCACTTCTCAAACTTCTCCCAGTCAGAAGTATCCTTTCCTGTACAGAAACGCTCATCAACACCATTAGTACGCATAGCACGCCACTTGTAGTGGTCGCCAACAAGCCAAAGCTCTGTGATGCTCTTAAACTTGTGGTCGTTAGCAACCATTTCTGGAATCAGATGGCAATGGTAATCGATGATAGGCATCTTAGCCGCATGATTGTGAAACAAATCCTGTGCAGTTTGTGTATCCAACAGGAAGTTTTCATCCATAAACTTTTTCATGTTTTCTTTCTGTTTTAATAGATTATAGTATTGTTATAATTTACATTTTTAATGTTAAGAGAGCAATATCTCTTTCAACTTGCAAAGTTAATGGAAAATGTAATAGCAACAAAATAATTATCCGTTAATTTTTGGCTACTTTGTATTAAAATAAGTTACAAAGCCATAAAACTTACAGATTGTAACTTGGCTAACATTTTGTCACATAAATATATGATATTATTTGTTTATTCCGTAGTTTTTAACTAAATTTGCCCAAAATTAAGCACGAGCGATGTCACAAAAGGTATTAATCATTTATACAGGTGGTACTATAGGTATGGGATGTAACCCTCTAACGGGCACTTTGGAGCCGTTAGATTTCAATCATTTGGTTGAAAGCATGCCAGAGTTTCAGCAACTTCAAACTGGTGTAGAAGTATATCAGTTCACCCCTCCTATAGACTCCAGCGACATGAGTCCACGTCTTTGGGCGCAGATAGTAAGAATTATAGCTGAGAGATATAATGACTACGATGGCTTTGTTATCCTTCATGGTACCGACACCATGTCGTATACAGCAAGTGCCCTATCGTTCATGCTCGAAAACCTCACCAAGCCTGTTATCCTTACTGGTTCGCAACTTCCTATGGGTCAACTACGTACTGATGGTAAAGAGAATCTTATTACGAGTGTCGAATTAGCTTCGTTGAAAGACAGCCATGGACATGCTATAGTACCAGAAGTATGTGTTTACTTTAGTGGTCGTCTGCTCCGTGGAAATCGCTCTATTAAGAAGAATGCCGATGGTTTCAATGCCTTCGACTCGTTCAACTATCCACACCTTTGCGACGCTGGCATCAACTTCACATTCCATCCTCACCACATTCTTAAGCCTGATTTCTCTAAACCTATGATTCCGCATTATGCAATGGATCCTAATGTTGTGGTATTTAGTCTTTTCCCAGGCATTCAGGAAAGCATTATTCGCCACGTGCTTGATGCTCCAGAACTTCGAAGCATCGTTATGCGTAGCTATGGTAGTGGTAATGCTCCTCAGCTGCCATGGCTCAACAAGCTTCTTTATCAGGCAGCCCATCGTGGCGTGGTAATAGTAAACATCAGCCAATGTATTGCCGGTAGCGTAGAAATGTCGCGCTACGACACAGGCTATCATCTTAAAAAGGTTGGCGTCATTAGTGGTATAGATTCTACAGTCGAGGCTGCAGTTACCAAACTGATGTTCCTACAGGGACAACATAACGATTCCAACATCATTCGCAATATGATGTGCCGTTCGATAGCCGGCGAAATAACAATTGAATAAATAGCATATGTAATTGCTATAGTATAAACTCTTCGCCCCCCAACATCTTTCAACTAAGGAAAGACGTTGGGGGCGAAACTTTTATTATTTGTTTATAAAGTGGTTCGTTGTAAAACTATTCTTAAACGCTCTACAGCTCTTACTATTCTCTTCTCCCTCCGCTTGCAGAATGAAGAATTTATATTTGTTGAGTGGATATTTCTTCATTATATTTGATATCTGATTTGCAAGTTTCTCCGAGAATGCAGGACTAACCATAGAGAAGAAATTCGAGAAGTTGAATACCACTAACGACGGCACCTCTGAAACTCCTGCCCAGAAGTTGGCATCTAATTGTGAAAAACTTCTCACCTTATGGAAGCATGCTTTATCTCCATAACCATCCTTCATCATCTTTTCTGCCATATCGAGCATAGCCTCCGATGTGTCTATTCCATAATATTCCACGTTCGACACCACGTTGCCAAACACATCCATAAAAGCCAAGCCTGCAGTAGCAGGACCACATCCCATATCTATAAACAAGACATTATTTGGAATGCCGGCTTTACTATATGTACTATACAAGGCCTTAGTTTCATGATAATATTCGCTCATATAATGATAACAATATAGCTTCACAATGTCGTGGGCTGAGAATTCCCGCATCTGCTTTCTTCCGTTGGCATCAGCATTATCCATTTGGCATATTTTGGCCGAAGAGAAGTTTATTCGTCCATAGTCAATCAACGCCTTATTGGTTTCTTCGCAGTTGCCCATTACATATTGTGGTAACTCGCTATAAGCGTCGTCCTTTATTGGCTTCAAAACGAATTTGTTGAATAGCCTCTCGAATGTGCCACCAATATTATATAATGTGTCACCTTTGTTATCAGCCAAACAGAAGTTGCCCTTAACGAAATCTTCAGCTGCTATTTCGAAATAGCTATGTCTACTCTTCGCAAACTCCATGAGCTTATAGAAGACGATATTTTCGCGCAATAATCTTGCGTCGCCTATCATTATCAGGTGTTTCATAGCCCTGGTCATAGCCACGTTGAGCTTGCGGTCGATAATCTCGCCCGAGGTTTCATCAACATACTGATTGCTCGTTAAGAAGTTTAGCTGATAGTATTTCTTGATAGTGAAACCGTACACGATATTCTCGCATTGGCTACCTTGATAGCGCTCTACGGTATCTATCATGATATCGTGCAACTCCTCAACCCCATATTTATCAATCTCGTTTCTTATGGTCGATATTTGGTTGCGATAAGGCACTATCACGCCCACGGTCTTAGTCTTATCAAACTCCTTTTCGTTGAGCTTATAGATACGATAAACCGCTGCTGCCACCATCTTAGCTTCGTCTATGTTTACCTTGTCCGAAACCTCGTATTCCCATTCCGTGGTTTTTGGTTGAGGATACGTCACAAACGATACTCGCCTTGTTGTAAGCAGATTATCCAAACCATTCTTGCTATTGCTCACGCATGGCGTAAACTCTTCCTGATGCGACAGAGGCACAGGTATGAGTTTATTCTGATAGAAGGCGTAGTTAGGAAACTTTGCAATATCTTGGTGCATTCTGCCCTGACGTGTTAGCATGTAGCTATACTCGTTGTTCTCGCCATTTTTGCGATAAGTCTTTATCAAACGTTCAAATAGCGATAGTCGGCAGTCGCTTAGGTTTTTAGCCTGCAGGTTAGGCTCTACAACCTTAGATTCCGATTCTTGTTGTTGCACTACTGCTGGCAACTGTTTTTCGTCGCCTATTAGTACAAACTTCTTTATAGCACACTCGTCTGTGCCATTTTTCTTTTGCGACAACAAACCAATTATCTGCGGCTCCAATATCTGTGAAGCCTCGTCTACTATAGCCAAGTCAAACTGCTTTATGCTGAGTAGCGCTATGCTGCTATTGAAGGCTGTGGTAGTGCCACAAAACACCCTACAACCGCTTATCAGTTGTTGTATCTCTTCGCCATCTTTGCATGCCTCAGAGCGTTTATTCAGCAAGTGGTTTCTGTATTTCTCGCTACATCCCAGTTCGCTACCCAAGCGTATGAAATCGATACCTTCTTCCACCAACTTGCTACACATCTCGTCGACAGCTCTATTAGTAAACGACAATAGCAATACTGAGCTACCATCTTCCAGCAATTCCTCCTTCAGCACATTCAGCATACCAAACGAGGTCTTACCCGTACCAGGAGGCCCAATTATCAAAAACAAGTCGTTGGCTTGCTTCACTCTCAACACAAGTTCGTTAAACTCCGCATTTCCGTTGTTCGTATAGTCGCCCTTTAGCCTTCTGCTCGCATCAATCTCAGGCTTGCGCTGAAGCATTAGCAAGTCTCTTCGGCTCTTTGGCGCTTGCAAGAATATTTGCATACCTTGGAATAGCGCACGATATGATGATTCCATAAAGTCATGCTCTATAGCCCACACTTCGCCCTCGAAAACCTCGGTTGTGGTCTGCGGATTGCGTAGTGTAACCTTCACGCTTTTGGTTCCAGGATTTGTTGGCAACGAGCCACGAAACACATAGTGGCGTGTTGGATTTGGTTCATCGGCCTTTCGTGGGTCGTAGGAATAGAAGAACACCACATCGCCCTGTCTGAAGTTCGACATGTCGTTATCTTGCTCTTCTGGGAATAGGAATTCCACCTCTTCTATAGGTTCACCTTCCTGTTTGCGCACAGGCTTGATGCTGAGGTCGGCATATATGTTGCCAGCATTTCGTTTCTCTTCGAGAGTAGAATTCCATGTCGATGCAAATCCCGATTCTTCCTTGGTGCGGTTGCCCACCTTCGACAGTATCTGCTCGTTTTCAATAAACGTTAAGAACCTGTAATAATAGTCGCGCTCCAGCTGACTCGCACCACGCACTTGGCACAATATATCCTCCAATCTCGGACGCACAAAGTGAGTCCACGCATATCCACTCTCGTTAGGATAAATATGCTCAGGAGTAAGCGATTCCAGCATACGGAATCCACCCTTGCTCAATAGCAATTCCATCCACGCCACTTGGTTGCGCAGTTTCAAAGCATCAAAGAGCAATCCTGGAGCTGTAGCAATATCCAAAAGGCTGTTGGGGTATTTAGAGTATAGCATATACGAATGAAAATTGCTATACGCCACGCCATAGTTATATCTGAATATCGCCATATACAATAGCGCCTGCACATAATGCTCGGGGCGAATACGAGGCGTTGCAGGGTCTGAAGGATTATAGGCTGCCTTGCCCGATTTCTGCTCCACCATCATAGTCATATCCTTTTGTATAAAGTCCATACGAGCTTGCAGTCCCAACGTCTCGCTATAGAACGAAGGTTCCAATATGGTGTTTCTTCCGTCTGCCTGATATGGTATTGTGGCAGCTTCAGCCAAGGTTTCAAATATAGCTCTATGGATATGCTGCTTCTGCATCTCCGCATTCTCTCTAAATTGTTCCGATAGCGGACATACTGCAAGATTTACGGCGTTATTGGCACAGAAAGCACGTAGGCTGCGCTCATAGCTACGTTTAATATGATACACCTCTTCGTCGAGTATCTGACCAGCAAAGTTACCGAGCATTATAGCCTCGCTATTTACCGAAGGCGACAACTTCCTTATCAGATAGGCATATGGTGTAGCTATCTCGTGTTCAGAAAAGCAAGCAGCAAGCGACGATACGTCTATCAGATAGTCGGGATTATAGATTACGATGGCAGGATAGATAATCTCGTTTTCTATTCTTGGCATCACTAAGTTCAACTGGTCGCCCTTTTGTAACATATCCTTCAGATATCCCTGGTCGCCAAGAGCATAGCGGTTGTCGGTCTTGCGATAATAAATCTTCTGCTCCAAGCCCGAATCACTATCAGTAGCCATTATAAAGTCGTCATCCCAACTATCCACAACCACTCGCATCACGGCTCCCATGCGGTAAAGTGGACGATAGTAGGCATCTGATACATAGGGGAAACGGCGACTTAATTCTTCAGGCACAGGGCTACCGTAAATCATGCCAATAAACTTAGCCAAGGCTGCCACATCGTGAGTCAACGACTTTGTGAGTTCTTCGTCTGTCACGCTTTCTTCGTCATTAGTTTGATATTTTGCGCTACGAGGTTTTAGTCTGCGTGTTCTAATACGAAAAGCGTTAACAGCCATTGCCAACGACCTGTCCATCATCTTGTCTTTATATTCCGACAACAGGTATTCCACCTTGGCATAAAAGCCCGAGAATTTTATGTTGTTGTCCTGCAATTTGCCGTCGACAGCCTGATGAAAAATCTGCGCCAACATTCTATATTGTAGTCGGATATCTATATCATTAGGCATTGACAGTATCTGACCAAAGAAGTCGGTTGCCACATCGGGAGAATAAATACCCGAATAGCTGTTCGCAAATCCTTGCTGAATATCAAACTGCGATATGCACAAATGGTGGGGGATAGCGTTAAAAATCTCATCATTTATCACTCTTGCTCCAAGCAATGCCTTATCTAAAATGTCTGCAATATTATTGATGTCGCAAACCGTCAGCCAGCTCTTCGTTGCTTCAGAGAGAGCTGAATCATCGATAGATGAAGGCATGCTGAACACTACAACCACTTTTGCGTCTGACAGTTGGCATCCAAGCAACTTACTCGAACTTGAGCGCAGGCGATTTCTCATCATTCTCGCATTCACCATTGGACTCTTGCCATAGGCTCCTCCAGCTACGGAGTGGTCGTTCTGTGTCCACTCTCCCACTTCTCGTGCCACGATGTTGCCACCACCATTCTTAAAGTCGAAAACCATGACACCATACTGAGTCACAACCATCGCATCAATCTCTACTCCCTCCACATTATAGTTGCCCACGACTATGCACTCTTCCTTGCCATCCTCACATCTTTCAGCAAGCAGTTTGCATAGTTCGTCAAACAACCCGATCTTTGCCTTATGGTTAAACTCAGAAATCTTGTATATTTTTAGTGCCATTTATATTTTCTTCTTTTTTATTCTATGCAAATATAGTAATTTTATCTCTATTATCAGCATTCTTTGTCTACTATTTTTTCTCTTATTCTTATATCATGATTAACGATTAACGAAGAAACAAAGTTTATGCTAAAGGCAATAATTCGCTATAACCATTCGTTTCTTAATTAAGACTATTATACATTAACAGAAAATATGGATAAACAAAAAAAAGACCCTATGGCTTGGCAAGTTCTCGAAAGCGAATACCTGTTTAAGCAACCATGGCTAACAGCACGTCGCGAACATGTAAAGCTACCTACAGGAGCCGAGATACAAGACTTCTATGTGTTGGAATATCCTGAGTTTTGCAACGTAATAGCCATAACAAAGAATGGCAAATTCCTTATGGAGCGCCAATACCGCCATGCACAACATTTCACGGCAATAGAGATTCCTGCAGGCTGTGTGGAGCCAGGCGAAGACCCTATGGAGGCTGCTAAGCGCGAACTATACGAAGAAACAGGCTACGCAGGAGGCGAATGGAGCAAACTGATGACCATAAGTCCTAATGCTGGAGCGTGCACAAACTATAGTCACACATATCTTGCCATAGGCGTAGAGAAAGTGTCTACCCAACATCTTGAAGCATCCGAAGACATCAAGGTGCTGCTCCTGGATCGCGACGAAGTGTGGCGCATGCTTCAAAATGATGAATTCCATCAAGCCATGATGGCTGCGCCTTTATGGAAATATTTTGCCTTGGAGAAGAAATAAGCAAGAAAACGAAAGTGGTATCTTACTCTTCGTGTTCCTGTTGCTCCAATTAGGTTGTCAACATGCAAACTCCCACTATATATACTATATAATCAATATGTTATATTGCGAGAAAGCTCATATTAATTGGAACACAATATCAGCAAAACTACCAGTTTTATGGAGTAAAAACATGATATGAGTGTGATATTATAGGCATTTCAAAAGAGTTTATGCGACTATTCGAAAGAGCTTATACGACTATTCGATTGGCGTCACGCGAGTAATCGAAACAGCCAACGCGAATAGTCGCATAATAATATGAAGCAAACAAGAGTTTTTGATACAAATCACACTACACAACCTGCCAAAACTACGGTTTTAACGATAGGAGTGGTATAGGAATATGGAATAAAATCGAGCGAAGGGATAGGATGAGTGATGAAGAAGTTCGCCACTTTTCCTTTGGCTATGCTTCCGTAGTTGACACTCTCGCCCATGGCATAAGCACCATTTATCGTGGCTGCATTCAACGCCTCGCTTGGTTGCAATCGCAACTTGATGCACGCTAACGACACCACAAACTTCATGTCGCCCGAAGGTGTAGAACCTGGATTATAGTCGCTCGCTACTGCTAGGCTCAGTCCTGCATCAACCATCTTTCGAGCTTTGCCATAAGGCATATTTAAGAAGAACGATGTGCCTGGCAATACCGTTGGCATAGTGTTGCTATTGCGCAATATCTCAATTTCCTCTACAGTCATACTCTCAAGATGGTCTACCGACAAAGCATCATGCTCCACACCAACCTCTACTCCACCCGATGAAGCTAATTCGTCGGCATGAATCTTTGGGCGCATACCCCATGTGGCAGCAGCTTCAAGTATGCGTGCTGTCTCCGCAGGAGTGAAGAAACCACGGTCGCAAAACACGTCGACAAAGTCGGCAAGCTTCTGACGTCCAACCTCAGGTATCATCTCATCGATAATAAGCCTCACATATTCCTCTTGCGACATGCCACGAGCCACGGCATGAGCACCAAGGAATGTAGATACTATCTTAGCCTTGGATGTTTCCTTCATGCGTTGAATCACGCGAAGCATCTTTAGCTCATCTTCAAGGTTTAGTCCGTAGCCACTCTTTATCTCTATGCAGCCAGTACCCTTCTGTATCACCTCGTTGAGTCGCATCATAGCTTGGCGATATAGCTCATCTTCAGAAGTGTTGTGAAGCAAGTCGGCAGAATTTAGAATGCCACCTCCACGACGAGCTATTTCCTCGTAGCTTAAGCCATTTATCTTATCTACAAACTCTCGCTCGCGACTGCCTGCAAAGACGATGTGCGTATGCGAATCGCACCATGAAGGCAACACCATGCCATCTTCTGCATCGATAATTTTGTCTACTTCATCAATTGCAGGCATACCGTCAGCCATGCTACCAAACTGCGTAAAGCGTCCATCTTCAGCCAATAGCCAAGCGTTGGAGATGGTGTTTGTTTGCGCCATCTCCTTGCCCTTTAGTCTTAGTTTCGGCTCGTATTCTACGCCTGCAAGTGTATGAATGTTTTTTATAAGTAATTTCATTTCAAGAACTCTATTGAGTGAGCGATATGAGGATACATCACTTCATCATCGACGATGAAAGGTACCACCTTGCGATAAGCAGCATGAATTGCCTCTACTGCAGGCGACGATTTGAGCGGACGACGGAAGTCGAGTGCCTGAGCAGCATTAAAGAGTTCGATGGCAAGCACACGCTCAGTATTGAGCACCACCTTATATAGTTTTATGGCTGCGTTTGCCCCCATGCTCACATGGTCTTCCTGACCCTGGCTCGATGGTATGCTGTCTACCGACGAAGGAGTAGAGAGGGTCTTGTTGAGACTTACTATCGAAGCTGCGGTATATTGTGGAATCATGAAGCCACTATTTACTCCAGGGTTAGCAACCAGGAAGCTTGGCAGACCACGAGTGCCACTCACAAGTTTGTAGATGCGACGCTCCGAGATGTTAGCCAATTCGCATAGCGCTATAGCAAGGAAGTCCATAGGCATGGCAATAGGTTCGCCATGGAAGTTGCCAGCCGAGATTATCAAATCTTCATCAGGGCAAACTGTTGGATTGTCGGTAGCGGAATTAACCTCTACATCAACTACTGACCTCACATATTCTATAGTGTCTTTTACCGTGCCATGCACCTGCGGAATACAACGGAATGAATATGGATCTTGCACATACGATTTAGGCTTCTCAATGATTTCGCTACCCTCTAAAAGTTCACGCATGCGAGCAGCCGTAGCGATTTGTCCCTTATGAGGTCGCACTTGGTGTACGGCATCTGTGAAAGGAGCAGTAAGACCATAGTAGGCATCAAGCGACATGGCTGCAATCTTGTCTGCCCATTTGCTGAGTCTTTGCGATTGCAACAACGACCATACGGCAAAGGCACCCATATTCTGTGTACCATTAAGCAAGGCTAAACCTTCTTTTGAAGCAAGCTGAATAGGTTGCCATTTGAATTTCTTCAGCAACTCTACACTTGTCAGCACCTTGCCTTTATATTCCACCTCACCAAGCCCCACGAGAGGCAACGAGAGATGAGCCAAAGGCACTAAGTCGCCCGATGCACCAAGCGAACCTTGCATATAAACTATAGGATAAACATCGTTGTTGAAGAAGTCGATGAGGCGGTTTACTGTAGCGAGCTGGCAGCCCGAGAAACCATAGCTGAGCGACTGAATCTTGAGTAGCAACATTATCTTCACGATGTCGTTAGGCACAC